>Ga0213866_10000801_pt1 | contig 24392 bp, 44 predicted proteins | sample PICome_11_FD_160079 | JGI IMG/M metagenome (GOLD analysis project Ga0213866, IMG submission 160079) | Coastal seawater microbial communities near Pivers Island, North Carolina, United States - PICO284 | ecosystem: Environmental > Aquatic > Marine > Coastal | place: USA: North Carolina...
GACTATTTTCCTGGTGAAATAAAATTCGATCGTAACAAAATTAATGTGACTACGATTGATATTGAGGTTGCGTCTGACAATGGTTTCCCCGAACCAGAACTGGCTGATAGTCCTATTATCTCAATCACCTGTAAAAATAATATTGATAATACTTATTACGTATGGGGTCTCGGCGCATACGATGTTTCAGCTTCGTATATGAAATCACACAGAGTTGTATACAAAAAATTCGATACAGAAGCTGATTTACTAATTGAATTTATTACTTGGTGGTCAAAGTCAGCTAATATGCCAGACGTTATTACGGGTTGGAATACATCATTCTTTGATGTTCCTTATATGTACAATCGTATGTGTAAATTAATTGGTGAGACTTATGCTAAACGACTTTCACCATATCCTCAAAATCGTAATGCAATGATTATTCAAGATATCCCTGGTAAAAACACCGCTCGTAATGGTAAGCGGTATACTATCATGGGTCTATCTAATCTAGATTACCTTGACTTATTTAAAAAGTTTGGTTACTCTTATGGTCCACAAGAAACATATAAGCTCGATCACATAGCGCATGTTGTTCTCGGTGAACGTAAGCTTTCATACGAAGAAGCTGGATCATTACATACTTTATATCAAACCAATCACCAAAAGTTTATTGACTATAATATAAAAGACGTAGAGCTTGTTGATCGTCTCGAAGATAAACTTGGTTTGATTACGTTGTGTATGACTATGGCCTACAAAGCTGGCGTAAATTACAACGATACTTTTGGTACAACAAACATCTGGGACACAATCATCTATCGTAAATTGTTCGAACACAAAATCGCTGTTCCTATGAAAAGAGATGCAAAGAAAACATTCTATCCTGGTGGTTATGTAAAAGATCCACATGTTGGTATTCACGAAAATATTGTCAGCTTCGATCTTAATTCACTTTATCCATCGATTATTATGCAATACAACATGTCACCAGAAACTATTGCTGAAGGTGAAATTACCAACTTTGATTTGGAGGGTATGTTGGCTGGCTCTTACAAACCTGATAATCGTGGTAAAGCACTTGCTGCCAATGGTCAATACTTCAACACTGAATACAAAGGTATCATTCCAACTATTATTGATGAAATGTACAGTGAACGTGTTGAAATCAAAAAACAAATGATCGATGCTCAACGTAAACTACAGACTGTCGATAAAGAAGACAAACAGGAATTATATGCAATCGAAAGGGATATCGCAATCGCTGAAAATCAGCAAATGTCTATTAAAATTCTGCTTAACTCTCTCTATGGTGCTATGGGTAACCAGTACTTCAGATTTTTCGACCAACGAGTCGCAGAAGCTATTACACTTACCGGTCAGCTCACAATACGCTGGGCAGAATACGCACTTAATCATTACCTTAACAAAATATTGCGAAAAGATAAATCCTTCAAAGATTACGTACTTGCTATCGACACCGACAGTTTGTATGTGGGCTTAGAAGATCTTACATCTGCTGTCAACCCTGAAAATCCAACTGACTTCCTTGATACTGTTTGTGAAGAAAAGTTTGAACCAGTTCTTGCTGCAGCGTACGATAATCTATATTCTCAGCTTGGTGGTATATCAAATCGCATGGTTATGAAACGTGAATGTATTGCTGATCGTGGTATATGGACAGCCAAAAAACGTTACATTCTAAATGTGCAAGATAATGAAGGTGTACGTTATGCTGAACCTAAACTAAAAATTATGGGTATTGAAGCAATTAAATCTTCAACACCTGCACCGTGTCGTGATGCACTTAAAGAAATATTTAAGGTTATCATTAAAGGTAATGAATCACAAACTCAGCAAGCCATTGAAAGTTTTAAATCACATTTCGAAACTTTATCTGCACATGATATTGCATTTCCACGTGGTGCAACAAAGGTTCGTGAGTACAAAGACAATAGTACCATATACAAAAAAGGTACACCAATTCACGTACGTGGTGCGTTACTTTACAACAAACAAGTAAATGACCTTGCACTACAAAAACGATACGAACAAATTAAAAACGGCGATAAACTAAAATTTGTTTATCTACGTCAACCAAACAAAATTCATGAAAACGTTATTTCGTTTATCGATTATCTGCCTCGTGAATTTGGACTTGAAAAGTATGTTGACTACGAAACACAGTTTCAAAAAACTTTTCTTGACCCGATTGAACCAATTCTTGATGCTGTGGGTTGGTCATCAAAGGAGATCGCTACACTCGATGATTTCTTTGGATAAAAAACAGTTTACAAATGCTACATTTTGTGGTATAATATATAATATTGGAGAAAAAAATGAAATTAGTAAGATTAACCTCAGGTGAGGAAATTATTGGAAAAGTGATCGAAAGATCAGATGAAATTGAAATTAGTGATGGATATAATATGGTATCGACTGAGCCAGGTAAAATTGGATTTATTCCATTTATGGCTTATTCTAAAGACGACAGCTTTATTATTAATAGAACACATGTGCTTATGGTATGTGATCCGGTCGATGAATTGGTTGATCAGGTTAGAAGTATGACAAGTGGTATTGTTGTTCCAGATCAAAAGGTGATTACATAATGAGTAAAGATTGGGTAAAAGATATTCATGATATGCAAACAAAATATCAGACTCGTGATTGGGTAAAAGAAAACGAGTTTGATGTTGTAAAATTACGAGCATTCTTAAAATTTCGTATTGGGTTTTTGCAAGAAGAACTAGACGAAACTCGTAGCGCATACATGGTAAAAGATGCAGAAGAAATCGTAGATGGATTAATCGATTTATGTGTTGTTGCAATTGGTACTTTAGATGCATTTGGAGTTGATCCATATAAAGCATGGGATGAAGTACTAAAAGCTAATATGCAAAAAGAAGTTGGTGTAAAGTCAACAAGGCCTAATCCACTTGGCGTGCCTGATTTAGTTAAACCAGAAGATTGGAAAGCGCCATCACACGAAGGAAATCATGGTAAGTTTAACAATATTTGATAGTATATACGATAACAAAACTGAAAAAAGAATGGATTATGAATCATTCGATCAGTTTGAACAGGTATTATATAAACTATCAGAAAGTGATAAGTATCCTAAGAAAACGGATGCACCACTAATCTCACCGGCAATTTATAAGACCGAGACCACCCGCGCAAATTCCAATGTAACCGGCTGGGGTGGTTTCGGCATTGTCGATGTCGATGATTATGAAGGCGATATTAATGATATTCATAAAAAGTATTCTGAATATCGATACGTTTGTTATTCAACGGCATCATCGACAAAAGAACATCCAAAATTCAGATTAGTATTTCCACTAACAGAATATGTTCAAGCAGAAAATATTAAACACTTTTGGTTCGCACTAAATAAAGAAATAGGAGATATCGCCGATGCCCAAACAAAAGACCTATCAAGAATGTATTATATCCCAAGTAAATACAAAGGATCATACAATTTCATATTTTCCCATGACGGAAAAATCATGGATCCAAACACCATTATGGGAAAACACAGATACGTCGTACCAAATGAATCGTTTTTCGATAAGTTACCCGATGCTATTAAAAAAGGACTTATTGAACACAGAAAAGGATCACTCAATAACACTAACTTTTCATGGACAGGATATCGAGACTGCCCTTTTGTAAGTAAACATCATGTTGATGAATATAAACTAATTAATAATAGTGGTTGGTATTCTAAAATGTATCAAATTATGGTATCAACTGCAGGTAATGCAATGCAACGTGGATATCCAATTTCTGCTAAAGAAATCGCGTGGATATGTCAAGATCTTGATAATGATACTGGTAACTGGTATTCAAAACGTGATTTTGAAAAAGAAGCTGAAAGAGCTATTGAGTTTGTTTTTAGGAATAATTTATGAAGATAGGATTTACATGTAGCACATTTGATTTATTACATGCTGGACATGTTCAAATGCTAAGAGAAGCAAAATCACAATGTGATTATTTAATGTGTGGATTACAAATAGATCCAACATTGGATAGATTTGAAAAAAATAAACCTATACAAACAGTTGTTGAAAGATATACACAATTAAAAGCGGTAAAATATGTAGATGAAATAATTCCATATTCAAGTGAAAGAGATTTAATGGATATTTTAGAATTGTATACAATACACATTCGCATTTTAGGCGAAGAGTATAGACATAAAGAGTTTACGGGTAAGGATATATGTCAAGAAAGAGATATTGAATTATATTTTAATAATAGAGCACATAGATTTAGTAGTACAACACTAAGACACGCTGTACAAAATTCTATGTTGGGGGTAAGTAATGAAAAAGCTTGATAAAATTTTACTAGGGTTTGGTTGGACAGTAGTAATTTTATATTTAATTTTAGCAGCAGATAAAGCTCATGCTGCTACGGAAGAAGAAACATTAGATAGATACTGTATGGCGCAAAATATTTATTTTGAATCAGCAAATCAATCTTTTGCGGGTAAATTAGCAGTAGCTAATGTAGTAATGAATAGAGTAGATGATTTACAATTTCCAAACGAAGTATGTGATGTAATATACCAAGCAAAAACATATGTGAATTGGAGAGGTAATGAAGTACCTATTAAAAATCAATGCCAATTTAGTTGGTATTGTGATGGGTTATCGGATGAACCCGTTGATTCAGCGACATGGATTAAATCATTATATATTGCTGATTTAGTTTTAACTGGTAAATATAAAGACATAACTGAAGGCTCACTGTGGTATCATGCAGACTATATTTTACCATATTGGGCAGATGAATTAGAATATGTGACACAAATTGAAGCACATATTTTTTACAAATAGGAAAAGAAATGATTAAAATGATAGGCACAAACGTGCTAGTAACTGAAACAGAACAAGAAACAACAAGCTCAGGTGGTATTATATTAACTGAAAATATTAGTAAAGGTAGTAAACCAGGTTTAATTTTGGCGGTTGGTCCAGAAGCTAATCATCTAGAAAAGGGTGATAGAGTATTTCTAAAATGGGATCAAGCAATGCCTGTTGACATTGATGGAAACGCAGCAGCCATCATTGATATGAAATTTATTAGTGCTGTTTTGTAGGAGAAAAAAATGTATAGGTATAGAGTATATGTAACGAGAGTAGTTGATGGAGATACAGTCGATGTAGATGTCGATTTAGGCTTCAGTACTATTTTGAAAAAGCAAAGAGTAAGAATGATGGGTATTGATACACCTGAATCTAGAACTCGTGATTTAGAAGAAAAATTTTACGGCAAAGCTAGTAAGGCACACTTGGAATCAATCTTAGCTGAAGGTGATGTAGAATTACAATCACACGGTAAAGGTAAGTTTGGTAGAATTTTAGGTGAGTTATTTGTTGGTGATAGTACATATAGTATTAATCAACAAATGATTGATGAACATCATGCGGTACCTTATTTAGGTCAAAATAAAGCTGACGTAGAAAAAGGTCATATGTGGAATAGAGCAGCATTAAACGAACAAGGTATTATTTACGAAGCTGATGTTTGAGTGGAATATATTTGATATTGGATTAGATGAAGAGCAAGTTCGCGAAAGAGCTATTTTTGAAGCACGTCTAATTAAAAGTAATAGAAAAGATTCTTATAGAAGTTTTGATGGTGATATATTGCCAAACACAATGAAAGGTCATTACGGTGAATGGATTGCTATGAAAATGCTAGGCCATACAGATAATCCTGAAGAATATCATGATACATTCGACCAAGATGGTGTTCCAACTGAACATAAAGTAAGTTATTCGAGATATAAATTAGATCAGAGAATTGACGAATATATGTGGCGAATAATGGAACAAGAACGTAGAAACTGGCCACCAATTCAATTAGACCATAGAGTATATGGTTGGATTGGTGATGCACTTACTGGTAAATATAAACTTCATGGTATTTACGAATATGATGAAAAAATGAAAAAAATGGTTTACATTGAGCCAAAAGTATGGTATAATAGTAACTATAAATTAAGGAATACACAATGAAAGAATCTCTAAAAGTCTTACAAGAATGTGCTGAACTTCAAACACGTAAAGCACAAGATTATCAAAACCCAAATTCTAGAATTCAGCAAGCTGACTACTATCCACGTGGTGTTGCATCTATTCTAGATATTATCAGTGCTAAAACTTTGCGTATGTTCAGTGTTCTAGAAGCTATGGAAAATGATCCTGATTATCAACCAAACTTTGAATCAATCGAAGATTCTGGTAAAGACCTAATCAACTATGCGTCGTTTCTAGTTGCTTATGTACGTGGTGGTATCCCAGGTCAAGATCCTAACACTGACTTTTTAAATAGGAAAAAAGATGCATCAGACAATTAATCAAATACGCAATCACTTTAAAAGTGAACTAGCAAATAAAAATTTTACTATCGATAGAAATGGTAGTAAAACTATTGAATTATTAGGTGCATCATTTCATGCGTCTGAACCAGCGATATTTGGTACACCAAACGAAGATTATATTAGAAATGAAATTGATTGGTACGAATCTCAATCAACTAATATTTACGACATATATCGCGACGATAGAGAACCACCACAAGCTTGGCAGATGACTGCTAATGATCATGGTGAAATTAATTCGAACTATGGCCACTTGATTTTTAGTGATAAGTATTATAACCAATTTAGTAAAGTTGTAAATGAATTGAGAACAAAGAAAGATTCACGTAGAGCATCGATGGTATATCAAAGACCTTCAATATGGGTTGAATTTAATGACCAAAATAAAAATGATTTTATTTGCACTAATGCAGTAACATATTATATTCGTGATGAAGTATTACATTGTGTAGTACAAATGCGTTCTAATGATGTTATGTTTGGTTATCGTAATGATTATGCTTGGCAAGAATATGTACTATGTGAATTGGCTGATGAGTTACAAGTAGATGATGGTGAAATTTATTGGCAGGTACAAAACTTACATGTGTATGAAAGGCATTTTGATTTAGTAAAATGAAAAAGAACGAAGAAGCTTTAGTTATTACAATGGAAGAATGTGGTGAGTTAATTCAAGCTTGCAGTAAAGTAATACGAACTAAAGGTGATACTAAATATATCCGTAATCTTCAAGATGAAATTGGTGATGTTTTAACTATGATTGAGATTCTTAAAATGAATAACTATGTTACCGATAAGCAAATCGAAGATCGCATGAAAGAAAAGAAAAAGAAACTATTGAAATGGAGTCTACTTTTTAGTGACTAGTTGGGATAAAAAATATATACGATTGGCCCGTGAAATTTCTACTTGGTCAAAAGATCCAAGCACACAAATTGGTGCAGTAGCAGTTGGAGAAAAAGGACAGTTACTAGCTCAAGGATATAATGGATTTCCACGTGGTATTGAAGACTCAGCAGATCGTTTAAATAATAGAAAAGAAAAATACAAATATGTAGTTCATGCTGAAATGAACTGTATATATAACGCCACATATAATGGTGTTTCATTAAATGGAAGTACAATGTATATTTATGGATTGCCAGTTTGTAGTGAATGTGCAAAAGGATTAATCCAAGTTGGTATTAAAAGAGTTGTATCAACAGCAATTACAGATGCTACTCCAGAAAATTGGGTTGAATCTACAAAGCTGACAAAACAAATATTTGAAGAAGCTAATGTAAAATATGATTTTATAAACACAATATAGGTATTGAAATAAAATGGCAAGTATGACAAAAGATAGATTTGATTTAGAACATGAAATTATGAAATGCTGGAATATAACAGAAGATTTAGATATGGTATTAGAAAGACTTTTAGATAGTCCTTCATTTGAAGGTATGCCAGCTGAACTTTCTGATAAGATGGCAAATCTTATAATTGGATTAAAAGAACTTTATGATATGCGCTTTGAGCGTCTATGGGATACGTTTGAGTTAATGGTCAAACAAGGTCAATTTAAATTTGACTATGAAGATATTAATCAATATAAAAAATTGGTTGAATAGAGTTTGCGCCCATAGCTCAATTGGATAGAGCAACAGCCTTCTAAGCTGTAGGTTCCAGGTTCGACTCCTGGTGGGCGCGCCAAATGTTGCCGCGGTGGTGAAATTGGTAAACACAAGGGACTTAAAATCCCTCGGCTTAACGGCCTTGTCGGTTCAAGTCCGACTCGCGGTACCAAAAAAAGGAGAAGGAAAATGATGTACGTAGATTACAAATTTGCAATAAACGAAAACGGATTAGTGATGTTGGACACTCATCCAGATGAAATGATTAATATTGATAAGCTTCCACTAAACGAAGGCGATAAATTTGTCTTACGTGTTGGTAAAGAAGGTAATATTATGTTTGTTAAACAAGAGGTTAGTGAAACTCATGACTGGTAATACATATACTGTAACACTAGAAGAAGATCCAAAAACTGGTGAACAAATCCTGCCACTTCCAGATGAATTATTAGCTGAAATGGGTTGGAAAGAAAATGATGAATTAGTTTTTGAAGAAACACAAATTTGCGAAGACCATGGCGAATACCATGGATTAATTATGAGAAAGAGATACGAAAATGAGTAATTGGCATGGCGGAAAAGGTAGTAAACGAAGACCTACCGACCAGAAAAAATTCGAAGAGAATTGGGATAAAATCTTTGCTCGTAAAAAAACTCCAAAACATGGTGCGACACAGCAACATAAGGATAAAACAAAATACGATCGCAAAAATCAAAAAACAAAACAAGCTCAAATGACAGATTTGAATTGGGATGGAAATGAGTAAATTTACAAAGGAAGAATTGGAAAACAGTAAAAGAATTTATAAATCAGCAACGCCAAAGTTTACGGTTGACTGGTATTGTAAATGGATTGCATCAGCATTTGTTTTAATGGCTATGTCTATTAGAGGTGTTGAAGGCATGGAAATTTATGATTTATATTTATCAATTGTAGGTATTTTCTTATGGTTGATTGTTTCTGTAATGTGGAAAGATAGAGCATTGATTCTACTAAATGGTGTAGGTCTAATGTTTTTAATTAATAATTTAGTAGCAACAGTTGCTGCATAGGAGAAAAAATGATTGAACATATTATCATACCAACTTTAGGTCGAATGGATAAGCAACTTACATATAACGCGCTTCCACAAAAGTACCAAGATATTACAAAGTTTGTAGTACAAGCACATGAATTCGAGGAAATGAAGTCAAGGTATGGTGATAAAGTTCTTTGTTTACCTGAACATATTAATCGAATCGCACCAACAAGAGAATGGATTTTTAATGAATTTAAAGATACAATCCATTTTGTATTTGATGACGATTTAGAATTTGTAGTGAAAGAGCCCAATCCTGGTGAAGGTACAAAATGGTTAAGTAGAAAGTTTACTAATCAAGATTTTGATGATGCATTTGGTTTAGTTGATGAATGGATTGAAGAAGGAATTTGTTATGGTGGTTTCTTACCTGTATGGGTAATTCCTGATGTTAGACAATGGCCAATACGCGAATGCCAAAGAATTATGACAAATGTTTTTTATAATGGACCAAAAATTCCAAGAGATCTTGAATGGTGTAGATTACATGCAGGTGAAGATTTTGATGTTAATTTACAACTTTTAACTAGAGGATTTAAGAATAGAATATCAGCAAAATATATGGTTGGTTGTTCTGAAACAAATGCTGAAGGTGGATGTTCTACTTGGAGAACATTAGAAGTTGCAAACCAAGCGCAACAAGATCTCGCAGATCTTTGGCCAGAATTTGTAAAAGTAAAAGAAAAAGAAGTACCATCTGGTCCATGGAAAGGACAAAAGAAATTAGTTGTTACTATATATCATAAAAAGGCTTATCAATCGAGTCAGATGAATTCTTTAGAGGAGTTTTTTTAAAATGAATTATGCTAGTATTGTACCTTTGATCGGCGGCGAAACAATTGCTATGGAAAATGTATTTGGTAAAAGACCAGATTACATGTTAACATTTGACGGGTTTCAAGCAAATGAAACACATTTAAATAATTATTATAATAATGAAGTACCATATTTAAATTTATCGGAAGGTGCAAAACACCCACATTCAGTTGATGTTGTAAATACAGTTTGTCCATGTGCTGGATTAAGTTCATTATCACCATCAGCATCGAGTAATAATGAAGCCAATGATTGGATGTATAAATCGGCAGAATATGTATTAGAACAAATTCAACCTAAAGTTTTCTGGGGTGAGAATGCACCAAGATTAGCATCTAAAATGGGTGAACCAGTTGTAAAAAGACTAAGAAAGATTGGTGAAAAGAATGGTTATACATTTTCAATTATTAAAACTAAATCAATCTTACATGGTTTATCACAAGTAAGAGATCGTACATTTTATTTCTTTTGGAAAGATAATAAAGTTCCATTATTTGAATATCATCTTGAAGCACCAGGTAATATTGCAGAAGATATTCGAAATGTAGAAAAAAGAGATGATGATCCTATGAGTCAAATTCTTTGTAATGAAAATAAACCTACAGATAATCCTTATTATAAATATGTATTAGAAGTTCTTGAGAATGGAATGTCACATCAAGAGTTTCAACAAAAAATTGAAAAGTCTACTAATCCAATGGACTATATTGAAGAAAGAACAACTTATAAAGAAGTTGCTAAATGGATGAGAGAAAATGGATTTGAATCTACTGCAAAGAAATGCGATAGACAATACCATAAACTTAAATCTGGTGGAAATATTATGAGAAAAACAACAGAAATACCAAAGGATAAAATTGGTGCTTTTGTTGGACATATGCCTACATCATTAGCACATCCAGATGAAGATAGGTATTTAACTGTACGTGAAGCTTTGTCATTAATGAAATTACCTTCTAATTTTCAGCTGTTAGATCCAAAGCGTAATTTGAATCATATATGTCAAAACGTACCTGTTACTACAGCTGAATGGCCCGCCCGTATGATTAAAAAATATTTAGATGGTAATTTAGATATGATTGACACTAATTATTTAGTTTTTGATAATAGAAATCAAACGTATGATTATGAAAAAAACTGTTTACAAATCACTGATTTTATGGTATAATATAACTATATTATTAAAGGAGAACTATGCCAAGTATTAATTTAAATAAACCTCCACAAAATAAGTGGAGAAAGAAAAACAATCGAAAGCCACAAGGTGCAATGCCTTTTGATGTGGCTCTAAGAAAGTTTAAAAAAGCTGTCGAAGCAGCAGGTATTATTCAAGAAGTTCGTAAAAGAGAATACTATGAAAAACCTACTGCTAAGCGAAAAAGAAAAAAAGCAGAAGCTATCGCTAGATGGAAGAAAAAAGAAAGAATGCTTAAACTAAACGGCTATCCAGAGTCGAGGAGAAGAAGATAATGTCAGTAATGGATAAATTAAAAAAGAATTCAAAAATTAAGTTTACAAAAGAACTTAATAAATCTGAATTTTTTACTGAAAAAGATATGGTACCAACTGATGTACCTATGGTAAATGTTGCATTGTCAGGTGATCCAGATGGTGGTCTTACATCAGGCCTAACTGTTTTAGCTGGCCCAAGTAAACATTTTAAAACATCATTTGCACTACTTATGGCTGGTGCATATATGAAAAAACATGATGATGCTGTATTACTATTTTATGATTCAGAATTTGGTTCACCACAATCATATTTTGAAGCATTTGGTATTGATACTTCAAGAGTATTACATACACCTATTGTAGATGTAGAACAACTAAAATTCGATTTAGTTAATCAATTAGATGCAATTGAAAGAGGTGACAAAGTAGTAATCGTTATTGATTCTATTGGTAACCTTGCATCTAAGAAAGAATTGGAAGATGCTCTTAATGAAAAATCTGTAGCAGATATGTCAAGAGCTAAAGCACTTAAAGGTTTATTTAGAATGGTTACACCTTATCTAACTATGAAAAATATTCCATTACTTGCAGTAAACCATACGTATCAAGAAATTGGTTTATTCCCTAAAGCAATTGTATCCGGTGGTACTGGTATTTATTATTCAGCAGATAACATTTGGATTCTTGGTAGACAACAAGTTAAAAAGGGAACAGAAATTAAAGGATATAATTTTGTTATTAATGTCGAAAAATCTAGATTTGTTAAAGAAAAATCTAAAGTACCTATTGGTGTTTCTTGGGAAGGTGGTATTGAACCTTACTCTGGGTTGCTTGATGTTGCCTTGGCTGGTGGCTATGTTACTAAACCAAATGTTGGTTGGTACGCAAGAGTCGATCATGCCACAGGTGAAATTGTTGAGCCGAAGGTTCGTGAAAAAGATACACTTACAAAAGAATTTTGGGATCCAATCTTCACAGGAACAGACTTCAAAAAATTCATAAAGTCATATTATCAAATTGGTCATAAGCCTTTATTAGATGTTGAAATTGATGTGGAAGGAGAAGATGGATAATCATTATACCACACAAGAACATCCGGATTCAGATTTTTACGCTTTAAAATTTACTAAAGAATCACCATATACCGACGTCATGGTAATATATGGTACAGTAAAAATTCTTGAAGATACAGAACTGGATATGGCAACGTTAAAATTTACATATAACATTGTCGATCCAGGCGACTTTGATCATGACGATTTAAGAAAAGATAATGACTTTAATAATTATCTTGGAGATTTATTAACACATATTATTAGTGAGGGAACCATTGGAAATTCAGAATCAACTACCGACTCACGTACTGAGTCATCTACTTAATAATGAAGAGTATTGCCGAAGAGTAATACCATACATTGAAAAAAGTTATTTTGAAGGTGTACATAAATTAGTATTTGATCTCATTGTTGGATTTGTTGCTAAACACAATAAATTACCAACAGGGAAAATACTTGAATTAGAACTTAAAAAAATATCAGCACCAGAAGATTCGCTAAATCTAGCGTCTAATCTTATTGGTGAAATCAACACAAAATCTGATGTTGATACAGATTATCTAATTGAAGAAACTGAAAAGTGGTGTCGTGATCGTGCAGTATATAATGCGATTATGGAATCGATTCAAATCATTGATGGTAAAGATAAAGAAAAAACTGAAGGTGCTATACCAGAAATTTTGTCTAACGCCTTAGGTGTTTCATTTGATCAAGCGATTGGTCATGATTATGTTGATGATTCTGATGCCCGTTTTGAATTTTATAATAAGAAAGAAGAAAGAATACCATGGGATCTTGATTACTTTAACAAGATTACAAAAGGTGGTATTCCAAATAAAACACTCAATATAGTTCTTGCTGGTACGGGTGTAGGTAAATCATTGTTTATGTGTCACCAAGCAGCGTCAGTTCTCACCCAGGGAAAGAATGTTTTATACATTACTTTAGAAATGGCTGAGGAAAGAATTGCTGAACGTATTGATGCTAATCTAATGGATTTACCAATCCAACAATTGTCCAATTTACCAAAAAATGTATTCAATGAAAAGATCGGAAAGATCGCAAAAGGAACAATTGGTAAATTAATTGTGAAAGAATATCCTACAGGTGCTGCGCATGCAGGTCACTTTAGGGCATTATTGAATGAACTTAAATTGAAAAAGAACTTTAGTCCCGATATGATATATATTGATTATTTAAATATATGTGCATCATCAAGGATGAGAAGTATGGGTGGAAGTATAAATAGTTATACTTACGTAAAAGCAATTGCTGAAGAATTACGTGGTTTGGCTATTGAGTTTAACTTGCCGATTATGTCTGCAACACAAACAACAAGGTCAGGGTATAGTAATACTGATGTAGGTCTTGAAGATACTTCTGAATCCTTTGGCTTACCAGCCACTGCTGATTTAATGTTTGCTTTAATTTCAACTGAGGAATTAGATGAACTAAATCAAGTGATGGTCAAGCAACTTAAAAATCGTTATAATGATCCTACCAAATACAAACGTTTTGTTGTTGGTATTGATCGTGCTAGGATGAAGTTATACGATGTAGAAGAATCTGCTCAAACTGATATTATGTCAGATATGAGTATTCCCGATAAACCAATCGCGACGTGGGGGGATAATGAAAGAAAAGACACGTTTGCGGATTTTAAAGTATAGGAGAAAAATATATGAATATGTTACTAAACGCAAAAAACTGGGTAATGGATAGATTAGGTGAAAGAACATCACTAGATGGAGCAGCACTAATCGCTGTCTGTGGATCAGTTATTTTATTCGGAGGCTTAGCTAAGTTATTAGCATGGGTCGGTTTAGGATATGGAATATATACTCTAGTTAAATCAGAGGGTTAATGAAAAAATGTTTAATGTTCGTGTGGTCTCGCATAGCAGACCGGTGGATGATGAAAAATTAAATGATGATCTTATTCAATTGGTTGCATATTGTGCCAGAGTATCTAATCCAGGTAATCAACACAATAACGAAACCGCCGAAAAGTTAATTAAATATTTGATTAAAAATAAACATTGGTCACCTTTAGAGATGGCCAATGTTTGTATGGAAATTGAAACAACTCGGGATATCGCTAGGCAAATTTTAAGGCATAGATCTTTTTCTTTTCAAGAATTTAGTCAGCGATATGCCGATCCTACTCAAGACTTGAGTTTTACAACTCGACCAGCTCGATTACAAGATACTAAAAATCGACAAAATTCAATTGAAATTCCTATGGAAGATTCTATTAATCATATATGGGAATCCTATCAAGAAGTTATTATTGAAAGATGTAAACACGCTTATGAATGGGCAATCCAAGCTGGAATTGCAAAGGAACAAGCAAGGGCAGTTTTACCCGAAGGATTAACAATGTCACGTATGTATGTAAATGGTACATTACGTTCATGGATCCATTACATCCAATTGCGATCAGAAAACGGTACACAAAAGGAGCATATTGATATTGCTAAAGCTTGTGCTGAAGCTATATATCAAATTTTTCCATTAGATGATGTTGTATAAAATACTTTACATATAACAAATATATCTAAAAAATGTATACTTTTTTTTACAAAAACTGTTTACAACAGGTGAAAACTGTGGTATAATACTTATATAAAATGATGAAAGGAGTGAATATGTCAAACAATACAAATACAGCGATCCTCGAAGCTATAAACGAGGAAGTAAATGAGCTATCTTCAATGAGTGTAGTCAGTGAACTTGGAATTACACCAATTGCTGATTCTTTTGATGAATTCCTAGCTTTTGCTGATATGGAAAAGTTAAGATGGAAATTAGTTCTTAAAAGGTTCGAGGAGATGAGTGAATAGTATGGATTATTACAACGAATTTGGTGTACCACAAAACGCGACTGAAGATCAAATTAGGTCAGCAGTTGGTGCACCCTCAATTGAAGAAGAAGGCACATGCATGTGTGGAGAAAAACTTGATATATGTCCGGATGCATACGAACATATGACACATGGAGTATGATATGAGTTATTATAATAACGACGACCTAGCAAATAATCTTGAGGATCTTAGTAAAGAAACTGAAAAATCTTTTCAAAGTCTAATGGATAAATTTGATGAAATCGATAATTCGATGAGTAGAACTTTAAACGCTATGTATTTCTTATATGGTGGTATTGTAGCATTAATGATTTTAGCTTTAGCGGAGGCATTTTTATCATGAGAACAGAAGCTTATGTATTTACGGCGCACACAGCATGCGCAACAGATATGCTCGAAATAGAAACAATTAGAAAAACTGTTAATAGAATTAATAAAATCAATAAACAAAAAGAAAAGTGGATGAACAGATATGGATATCCACCTAAACAAAAATTGCCTAGATATAGAACAACTCTACACGCTAGAGGACCAAGAGCAGAATACGCAAGAGCATTAGGTAAACACCCTAGAGCTTTTGATAGAGAACTACCAATGAAATTTGCGGAGAGAATCGATGTCTACATCCACGAAAGATAAGTCAGCTTATAAAGTTCTGGCTATAGAAAAACAAACTGATAAAATGGTTGCAGAATATATTTTTGAATCATTGAAAGAAGCAATGAAATTTCACGCTCAAATGACAGCTAAAGGCTATTTATCTATCATGGAAAGGATAGCAGTGTGATAGAATATTTTATTGTTCTAGCAGTTTGTGTCATGGGTGTAGGATATACTTCTTGGAAAATAGGTATTCAAGAAGGTTCTGAAAAAATGGTTGAAATGCTAGAAAATATTGGTATTATTACTGTAGATAGTTATGGAAATGTTATGCCAAATAAAGAATACATACCAAAACAAAAAAATTAAAATGTATAAATAGTAGTATAAAATTAAAAGGACTACTATGTTTGATTTTAAATCTTTTCAAATAACCGAAGCTACTGCACTTAGTCAGAAAGAGCTTCAAAAACCTAATTCCAGTACGGGTGAATCTCGTATTGATATTTTACGTCGTTTAATTAAAGATCAAAAACCACTTGAATTAAAAAAGGGTGGAACATTTGTAGTTGGTGATATCGACGACGCAATGCAAAAACTAAAACAATTTGAAACACAGCCATCAAATATAAGTTTTGTTAGTACTGATGGAACAATGGTTCCATTAAGTCAAATGGCAAAATCAAAAGTTTTTGGTGGTGGTGCTAGTGGAGCTGGCGGCGGTGCAGCAAATACAAAATTAACTGAATCACACCAATGTGTAATGTTACAAGCAATGCTCGATCATGGATTACAAGACGAAAGTTATTTTACACCTGATATTATAAAGGCTGCTTATAAAAAAGTTAAAGTAGATGAAAGCGAAAAAAATATTATTGGTTTAGAAGGTGATTGGTTTACATCATCATATAATATTGCTAAGTTATTGATTCAAGAAGGTTATGTACATAAAAATCATGTCTTCCATCGTGGCAGTAAAGAGATGATAGAAATTTATAAGATAAAAAACCAAGCATTTAAAAATATGGGATTCAGTCCACTCAAAGATGATAAATGGAATCCAGGTGATATATGGGCTATCGATAAATCATTCGATCTTAAAAAGGAATTACCTTCTGAAACAGTTAATGGTTTAAATCAAGCATTAATTAAACATTTTAATGATAAAAGATTAGTTGGTATATCATTGAAAGGACCTGAGAAAAAGTTCCCACCCCCGATAAAAGAATTTAATAATCAATATCCACCAGACGCTAAAATGTTTAAATACATGGGTGTATTATTACAAGGTGCTGTCCGTGGAGATTTTTGGTCTAGTAAATCAGCTACCATAAAATTTGATGGTGGTGAAATGAATTTAAAAGATAATAGTCCAGGCGAAGTTGTAAAGGCTGAAATAAAAGGTAAAAACGCTAGAGGCGGTGGATTATCATGGGGACCAATGTCTGATTTTATTAATAGAGAAACAAAGAAAAAAGTACCAGCATTTAAAAAAGGTATTTTAAGTAAGGCAAAGAAAATAGAAAAAGGTGATCCTAGAACTACAAAATTCTTTTGGTCACTATATAACCACTTTTATAAAAATGATAAGTATGAAGACTTCTTAGAAAATTTACAAAAGAAAGATAAGTTTTGGATCTCAGCTAAATTAGGTGCATTATATATTTGTTATATGATCGATAAAGCTGGTGGTAAAAAAGCAAATGCAATTGTTACTCATTTTGTAAATTATGCTGGATCAAGAAGTACAGACGCATCAGTATATGTTAAGGCAGGAAAATAATGAAATCATTTAAAAATCACGTACCATTACAAGAAGCTGCTAAGAATACTCATATGACTCATATTGAGGATCTTATTCTTGATGGTGGAGTTAAGGGGGCGCGCCAGGCTATCATCGCACTCAGGTCGTTGCGAGATATGTTACAAGGTAACGCAAAATCTGCAGTAGACGTTACAGTCAAGTGGGACGGTGCCCCCGCCGTATTTGCAGGAGAGGATCCAGAAACTGGAGAATTCTTTGTTGCGAAAAAAGGCATATTCAATGCCAACCCGAAAATCTATAAATCTCATGACGATATAAAAGCAGATACATCTGGTGATTTGACTAAAAAGTTAATATTAGCTTTCGATAATTTAAAAGATTTAGGTATAAAAGGAGTCATTCAAGGAGACTTTATGTTTGATTCCTCAGATCTTAAAAAGGAGAAAATTAATGGAATATCTCATGTGGTCTTTCACCCTAACACTATTGCTTATGCAATACCTGATGATAGTCCTCTTGCTAAGGAGATTAGAGCAGCTAAGATCGGAATTGTTTGGCATACTACATACTCTGGAGCAACATTTGAAACAATGAGAGCTGAGTTTGGAAGAGAAATTGTACCAAAACTTAAGAAGTCAAAAAATGTATGGATGCAAGACGCGACACTTCCTGACTTATCTGGAACTGCAACATTAACCAAAAAAGAAACTGATGAATTAAATAAAAATTTATCAGCAGCTGGTAAAATGTTTAAAAAGATAGCAGCTACAACATTAAAAGAATTAGAATCTAATAAAGAATTAAATTTAGTAATTAATGTTTATAATAATCGTAAGGTAAGAGAAGGCCAAAGAATTACTGATACAAAAAAACATGCAACAGGACTTATTATGTTTGTGCAAGATCGTTATCAAAAGCAAATTGATAAAAGAACAAGTCAAGCTGGTAAAGATGTACAAATTAAGAAAAGAGACGAATTATTAGCATTTTTCTCTAAAAAGAACCTAAAAAGTTTACAAAATGTGTTCGATTTGCAAAATTTTGTTATAGATAGCAAATTAATTATTATAAATAAACTAAACAAACTAAGTAAAATTGGTACGTTTGTAAAAACTAAATCCGGATTTAAGGTAACCAACCCAGAAGGTTTTGTTGCCATAGATCGTATGGAAGGTGGAGCAGTTAAACTTGTTGATAGATTAGAATTTTCTACTAACAACTTTAGCAAAGATATTATTAAAGGTTGGGATAATCCTAACTAATGGGTAACCGAGGATAAAATGAAATCATTTCAAGAATTCGAAAAAGAGAACTCTGAGTCGCCAGATTTATCTGAAGCGATGACGATGGCTCAACGAATGAAAATGAAACAGGCCTTTAAGCGCAATCGCGCAAAAATCATGTTAGGCCGTAAGAAAGCTGCAAAGAAAGCTGCCTCACCCGAAAAGCTTAAGTTAAGAGCTACAAAACAAGCCCGTGAAATAATAATAAAGAAAATATTAAAAGATAAAAGTAAAGCTGATCTATCATTTGCTGGTAGAGAAGCTTTAGAAAAAAAGGTTGATAAGAAAAAAGCAGCAATTCAAAAAATTGCTAAAAAATTATTACCTGGTATTAGATTAAAAGATAAAGAAAAGCTAAGGAATAGAAGCAATCAACCAAAGGGTAAAGGGTAAGTAAATAATGCAATTTAAAAGTTTTAGTGAATATTTAACAGAAGAAAGAAAAGAAATTTATTTCGTGTTTGGTAGATTTAATCCACCAACAATCGGCCATGAGAAATTATTTGATATATTAAAGAAAAAAGCTGGTAAAGCAAACTTCCGTATATACGCCTCACAATCACAAGACCCAAAGAAAAATCCATTAAGCTTTAAAGATAAAGTAAAATTTTTAAGAAAAATGTTTCCAAAATACGCACGTAATGTTATGGCAGATAACAACGTTCGTACCGCACTAGATATCGCTGTTAAATTACATGACCAAGGTTATACAAAAATTACCATGGTTGCAGGTTCAGATAGAATAAAAGAATTCGATTCACTATTGAAAAAATATAATGATGTAAAATCAAGACATGGTTATTATAATTTTGAAGATGGTATTAATGTAATTTCAGCTGGTGAAAGAGATCCTGATGCCGAAGGTGTAACAGGAATGTCTGCATCAAAAGTAAGAGCAGCAGCTGCAGATGGTGATTTAGATTTATTTATGAAAGGTGTAAATGTAGAACCAAAATTAGCTAATCTTTTATACAAAGCTGTAAGAAAAGGAATGGGACTAAAGGAAGTAACATTCAACGATATTAGATTAGAATCTGTATCACAACAAAGAGAAGATTATGTAAAAGGTAATCTATTTAATAAAGGTGATACAGTAAAAGTTAAAAATTTAGATCAAACGGGTATTATTTCAAAGCTAGGAACCAACTTTGTCGTCGTAGAAATGGGGCAATGGAAAAAACGTTTTTGGCTAGAAGATATTGAATTAGTAAATGAATATCAAGAAGTTGGAACTAAAAAGACATTAAAAACATATAAAGATTTCACACCTGGTCAAAATGAAGCAGCTCAAGATCCCGATATAAAAGATAAAAAGGGAACACAACCTAAAGCATATTACGCTAAAGATGCTAAAGGTAAAGAAATGTCCAAGTCAACAAAATCAAAAAGAGATGCTCACTTCAAAAAACAAGCTAAAAAGGATGATGATAATCCTAATGCATATAAGCCAGCACCTGGCGATGCTGATGCAAAAACTAAGCCATCAAAGCATACTAAAAAATACCAAAAAATGTTTGGTGAAAATCTATTAACCTTTGAAGATTTTAATGTAACTGAAGGTAAAGCCGATGCTGCATTAAAGAAAAAAGCTGATAAGACAGGTATGCCATTAGGTATTTTAAGACAAGTATTTAATCGTGGAGTAGCAGCTTGGAAAGGTGGCCATAGGCCAGGAACAAATTCAATTCAATGGGGATTAGCAAGAGTTAATTCATTCGTAACAAAATCAAAAGGTACATGGGGCGGGGCTGATAAAGACCTTGCTGCTAAAGTAAGGGGAAGTTAATGAAAAATTTTAAAGATCTAAGAAACAAATTATCTGAAAAAATAAAATACGCCGCGGGTAATTTAAATTATGCTCAAGACTTAGATCTTGCTCAAAAAAATATGGCAAGACTTGCAAAACAAGAAAAAGGTCAAGAGAAAAAAGATTATATGGCAGTTGCAAAAGCTCTTAATCAAGGTAATCTTGGTGCAGTTAAGAAAATAATTAAAGGTATTAGTACTGATGAAGTTAAAGCAGATATTTTAAATGTACTTGTAGGTTATAACAACTTAATTGCTAAGATGTATCCTAAAGCAGTAGATTCTAAGGGTAAACTTAAAACACCTATGAGTGTAGGTAAGATGATTAAAGATGATACTGAAGTAAGTGAATCAGATGCAAATTGGGCTAAGTCATTAGAAAAGATTAACAAACAAAGACAGCTAGATAAAATTTCTGATAAAGATAAAGAAACTATCATGAAGATTGCTGCTTTATTAGGTAAGGAAAAGAAAAAAAGATGAAACAGTTTAAAGAATTAAGGGAAGCACTAGGAAACGAAAATCCTAATTATAAGTCTAAACCAAAAATAGATAAAGATGGAACTGTCCATAATATTCCAGGTAAAAAAGCCGGTAGTGCATATAATATCAAGCCAAGACTTGACGGTAAAACTTTAAAGTTTGGTACGGTTGATAACTTTGGGAATATTAAAGTTATGACATTAAAAGATTTAGTTAAGGTATTAGGATAGTGAAAACCTTTAAAGAACATAACCAACAAGATGAAGCTTTAGTTGCTGGTGATAGAAATATCGTTAAAGCAATTTTAAATAAGCTCGAAGATATTATGGTTGACTCATTACAAAATGGTAATGAAGAAATGGTTAACAATATCGCACGTTACGCGAGAATGAAAGTAACAAAAAAGAAACAAGCCAAAGGAAAGGCATTTGTCTATAAATTAAAATGATAGGATTTAACGATTACATTGCTGAAGGTCCAGGCTCAAAGAAAGGTGAGTCATGGGAAGCTGGATTTAAAAGAAGAGTTGTAAAAACTACTAAACCTGAACATAAAGAAAAGGGATTTAATTGGAGAATTAAAGGTAAAGATAGAGATGAAGTAACTATCAAACTTTATAAAAATAAACCCGATTATAAAGAATTTACGAAGCAAATGAAAAGAGTTGCTGGCCATGAGTTTGGTGGATAATTTTAAAACTCATAGAAATATAATGGAAGGTGTAAATGACCCAGCCATTTTTAAAGCAGTATTTCTAGCAGGTGGACCAGGAAGTGGTAAATCATTTGTTGTTGGTAAATCAGCTTTAAAGGCATTAGGATTTAGGTTAATTAATTCTGATGATGCTTTTGAAAAAGGATTAAAAAGAGCTGGTTTAACAATGGACCCTGACGATATTTTTTCAGCACAGGGTCAAAAAGTAAGAGCCACTGCTAAAGCTTTGACAGGTAAAGTAATGATTAGAGCTTTAGAAGGAAGAAATGGTATTGTTGTTGATGGTACAGGTAAAGACTATGCTAAAATTAAAAAGCAAGTCGATATGTTGAGAGAAATGGGCTATGCTGTTCATATGATATTTGTTAATACAGATTTAGAAACGGCATTAGAAAGAAATAGAAATAGACCTAGAAGTCTACCTGATAATGAGGTAGAAAAAATGTGGAAAGATGTTCAAAAGAATATCGGTAAATTTCAAGGTTTATTTAGAAATAGATTAATTATTGTTGATAACTCTGAAGGTTCAGATATCGAAAGAGCTACAACAGATGCATATAAAAAAATAAAAACGTGGTCTGAAAAACCACCCGAAAATGCGAAAGCGTTAAAATGGATAAAGAGTCAAAAATGAAAAATTTTAAAGATTTAAGAGAAGCGTTAAAAAATCCTTATAAAGGAATGGATAAAAAAGATGTCAAAAGAAAATTAAGCTCTTTTGAATCACAGTTAGCAGACCTAATTAAAAAAAGTAAAGGTAGAACTGTAAAAAGAATCGAACCTGAAATTAGAGATATGGAACAAAAGGTCCAATACGCTAGACAAGCTTTAGGAATTAAAAGATAATGCATACTTTTTTAGAACACATTGATGAAAGATTTGGTTTATATGAGGGACAACATGTTCCTTTGGAGCAACCAATGATTGAAATTGGCGAGGAAAAAGAACCCGAGCTTAATAAACCAAAGCGTTCTAGTGGTAAAAAGAAATATGTAGTATATGTAAAGAATCCAAAAACAGGGAATGTAAAGAAAATAGAATTTGGTGACGAAAAGGGTGGTTTAACATCTAAAATTAATGATAGAGAAGCAGCTAGAAGCTTTGCAGCTCGTCATAATTGTGATACAAAAACAGATAAACTATCTCCAGGATATTGGTCTTGTAGGTTACCAAAGTATGCAAAAGATTTAGGATTAAAGGGTGGTGGAAATTACTTTTGGTAAACCATATTGGGAAGACGGTCTAATAAGGACGTTTGACCCTAGTGAAGATGACAGCGAATATGTCTGGCATCGTGATATCGAAGATCGGGAGATAGAAGTTTTAGAAGGTGAAGGTTGGCAATTTCAAGTAGATAAATGTTTACCTTGGCTATTAAAAAAAGGAATGGTATTTGATATTAAAAAATATGAATATCATAGATTAATTAAAGGGGTAACCCCACTAAAATGTAGAGTGGTATTTTTAAATGGCGACAGCGCAAGAACAAAGAGCTGAACAAGCAGCTCGTTTAGATAGAATCGAACAAAAAATCGATCAAATGTCAGAGGCGATTATTGCTTTGGCTCGTGCCGAAGAAAAGATATCTACTTTGACAGAATTTGGTAAACAACAAGGGGAACAAATATTAACTCTTATAAATAGAGTTGATACGTTGGAAAATTTGGTTCGCAGTAATGCGGCCACTGTAAATATTATAAACAAAATATTCTGGGTAGTCATAGCGGCAGCAGCCACTGGCATCACAGGAATGCTTTTTATACAATAGGAGAAAAAACTATGAAGCTAAACGATAGTATTACCAAAAGCGTTGCTGCATCTGTAAGTGACGTACTTGAAGGTAAAGCAAAAAAAGAGGAAGCAAAATATCCTCATATGATGTATGATCCAAAAACTGGAAAGGGTGTCGAGGCCAAAAATGAAAAAGACCACGAAGAACTTTCTAAAAAAGGTTATACACATGAAAAGCCAAAAAACGAATCACCTGAAGAGCCAAGAGCTGACGGTGAGAAAGAGTTTAAAGGTAAACATACTGTAAAAAAATCTGGTGAAAAAGAAGATGGCACAGTAGTTAAAGAAGATGAAGATGAAGACGAAGATGAAGTTGAAGAAGCTAAGTCAAAGTTTTCAAAATCATTACTAAAAAAAGCTAGTGATATTGCTCTAAAGATGGGTGGTAATATGACTGGTGCAGTTAAGAAAATCGAAAAACTTAAAAAAGGTTTATCAGATGATCCAGAAGTTAAAGCTGCACTTCAACTAGCTAATGAAGAAGTTACCGAAGAAGTAATGGATGAAGCATATTCAATTAATGAAGCTGAATCTAAAAAAGAAAAATACAAAAAAGTTTTCAATGCAGCTTTGAAAAAGTTTGGTGTTAAATCACCAGGTGAATTAGAAGGTGATAAGAAAAAAGAATTTTTTGATTACGTTGACGCAGCATATGATGCTGGCGAAAATGAAGGTGATGTTGATGAAAA
>Ga0213866_10000802_pt1 | contig 24391 bp, 24 predicted proteins | sample PICome_11_FD_160079 | JGI IMG/M metagenome (GOLD analysis project Ga0213866, IMG submission 160079) | Coastal seawater microbial communities near Pivers Island, North Carolina, United States - PICO284 | ecosystem: Environmental > Aquatic > Marine > Coastal | place: USA: North Carolina...
CTCGCCGGCTGCATACGGAATGCTTGACCCGTCGACGAAGGGGTCGAAGACGAGAACGCTGATCCCGAACGCGTCGAGAAGTCGGGCGAGGTACGAGCCGATCGCCCCATAGCCGATAATGCCGGCGACCTTTCCGGCTACCTGGCGGCCGGGCCGCTGACCGGGCTCGATGCCGGCTCGGTACTCGGCGGTTGACGTCGCAATGTGCCGAGCGGTGTCGAGGTACAGCCCGAGCGCAAGCTCCGCGGTGGATGCCACGTAGCTGGTGTCGGCACGAGCAACGAGTACGCCTCGCTCCGACGCCGCATCGACGTCGATCGTCGAGATGTCGACAGCGCACCGCAACACGGCCACGAGATCGTCGAGCGCGTCCAGCACGGCGGCACCCACTGGCGTTGCTCGATGGGCGGCGATGACTTGGCAGCCCGCAGCAGTCTCGATCAGTTCGGCGGGTGCAAGGTCACGATCGAGCGGGTTGAGGACGACCTCGACGTGTTCCCGCAGTTGGGGGAGCGAGCGCCCGTAGTAGGCCTCGCGATCCTCCGGGTTGTGAGTGACGAACACGCGCACGCACGGAACGTACCCGACACGCGATGCGCACTGTCTCCATCAGAGTGGGGTTCATTTTGCGCAGGTGGACGACGGGGGTTGCATCGGCTTCATCAACCAAACGTCGCCGAGCAGGTTGTATCCACGGGCATCGGAGAGGTCCGGCGCTGGTCGACCCGACCGAGTCGTGCTGAATGAACCGATCGGGGATCACGCCGACCAGAACTTGGATGACCCGATTCGGCGTGTCAGGCGAGGGCGACGTCGAAGGCTTCGGGGCCTTTGCGGCCGTCACCGACTCGGAAGGTGACGTCGGCACCCTCGGGCAGGGTCTTGAAGCCTTCGACGGCGATGTTCGAGAAGTGAACGAACAGCTCGTCGTCCTTGGCCATGCGGCGGATGAAGCCGTAGCCACGGCCAGCGTTGAAGAACTTCACGGTGCCTCGCTCGTGACCCGCGGGAACCGTGGTGGCCTGGGCCTCCGGCGTTGACGGAGCCGGAGAGAGCTCATCATTGAAGTCATCGAATTCGTCCGACTCCGAGACGCTCTCGAGGAGCACGAACACCTCAAGTTCATCGTGGTCGGGGTCGGTGATTTCGGCCTCGAGGCCGATCTCGCGCTGGAGTTTGCGGACGTCCTTCATCAGCGACGGGTCGATGAACGACACGACGATTCCTGTAGCGCCGGCGCGGGCGGTGCGGCCCGAACGGTGATGGTAGGTGGCACCGTCAACCGGTGGGTCATAATGGATTACAGCCGAAACGCCGTCGACGTGGATTCCTCGAGCTGCGACGTCAGTAGCGATGAGGGCATCACACGATCCGTTCTTGAATGCTGCGAGTGCGCTGTCGCGTTGACTCTGGCTCCGACCTCCGTGGATGGCCCGAGCGCGGGCTCCAAGCTTGCCGAGTTGGCGGGCGACGCGGTCGGCGCCATGACGGGTGCGAGTGAACACGATGGTCGAACCGCAACGCTCAATCACTGCGGCGGCGTGACGGTTGCGATCGGTTCGCTCCATCTTCCAGAACACGTGGTGGGCAGCGTGGATGTCGGGGCCCTTAGGACCGACCTCGTGGTGGGCCGGATCGCTCTGGTAGTCACTGATGAGCTTCGCAACCGGGCCGTCGAGGGTTGCCGAGAACAGCAGCACCTGGCGGCCGGCAGCGGTCTGGTCGATGATGCGGCGGACGGCGGGGAGGAACCCCATGTCAGCCATCTGGTCGGCTTCGTCGACGACAACGGTGGTGATGTCGTGAAGCTTCACCGCACCCTGCGAGATGAGGTCTTCGAGACGGCCAGGGCACGCGACGACCAGCTCGTCGCCTCGATCTAGGCCAGCACGCTGTTTGCCGAAGCCGACCCCGCCGTAGACCGACAGCGCACGGTGGCCGACGGCGCGGGTGAACGGTTCGAGTTCGGCCATGATCTGCTCGGCCAGCTCGCGAGTGGGAGCAAGCACGAGGGCGACGGGTCGCTTGGGCTTGGCGTCAACGAGGCCGGCGACGATCGGAAGGCCGAAACCGAGGGTCTTGCCTGAGCCGGTCGGAGCCCGCCCGGCGACGTCCCGCCCGGCGAGGGCATCGGGAAGCACGGCCGCCTGAATGGCGAATGGATGGGTCATGTCGGCGCGATGGAGGGCGTCGACGATGACGGAGGGAAGGCCGAGCTCGGCGAACGTCGCGTCCGCGGACGCGCTAGGGGATGATGTGATCATGGAGGGGCTTTCAGCTCTGCTTCAGATGGCACGTGGCCGGAGCAGAAATCCGAACGGCGCCCACCGGCCAATACAGCCAGAGGGTGGCGAGCGTAGCGGCGAATCTGAAGAAGCCACTTCTAGCAGCCAGCCCGGTAACCTGAGAATGCTATGGCACTCGAGTACGACACGATGATCAATCCGCCAATCGAGAACCTCCTCGACAAAGTCGATTCAAAATTCTCGCTGGTTACTCTGGCCGCGCGTCGAGCCCGCAATATCAACTCCTACTTCAATCAGCTTGGCGACGGGCTCGGTGGCATGGTGCCACCTCAGGTCTCGTCGACGGCTCGTAACCCGCTGTCGATCGGCTTCGAGGAGATTGCCGAGGAGAAGATCGTGTGGACCGAGGCGCCAGAGGAGCCCGAAATCGAGTTCGATCCCGAGGCCGAGGCGCAAGCAATGGCCGATGCAGCCGCCGCCGAGCACGACGACAGCTGAATCGTCGAGCCTCGCCCTTCGCACCCTGGAACCGGAGCAGGCGCCCATGAGTGCTCTCGCCGGTAGGCGGATCGTCCTGGGTGTCACTGGAGGAATCGCCGCATATAAGGCGGTCGAAATCTCACGTCGTCTGGTCGACGCCGGCGCGCACGTCGTGCCGATCATGACTGAGGCGGCGCAGCATTTCCTTGGTGCCACCACGCTGTCGGCGCTCGCCTCCGAGCCGGTGCAGACCGAGCTATGGCAAAACGCGACGACACCGATCCCACACACGAAAGTCGGACAGGGTGCTGACTTGATCCTCGTCGCCCCCGCTACTGCGAAGCTTCTGGCTTCATATCGGATGGGCTACAGCCATGACCTGCTGACGAACACGCTTATTGCCACCCGGGCACCGGTCATCGTGTGCCCGGCGATGCACACCGAGATGTGGGAGCACCCGAGCGTCGTCGAGAACATAGCTGTTCTGCGTGAGCGCGGAGTCCAAATTGTCGAGCCCGAATCAGGTCGCCTCGCAGGAGGCGACGAGGGCCCCGGTCGTCTTGCCGACCCGACCACGGTCGTGGCCGCAGCCGAGCGAGCGCTCGGTCCGCAGGACCTCGGTGGACTATCCGTCGTCGTGTCGGCCGGCGGTACCCGTGAACCGATTGATGCCGTACGCGTCGTTGCTAACCGCAGCTCGGGTAGGCAGGGTTACGCAATCGCCGCCGAGGCGGCGGCACGCGGCGCCAGGGTGACGCTCGTGTCGACCGTGAGACTGCCCACCCCGCCGGGCGCAGATGTAATCAATGTCGAAACCGCCGCCGAGATGCGAGCTGCCATGGGTGCGGTGGCGCCGACGTCCGACATCGTTGTGATGGCCGCAGCTGTCGCCGACTTCCGTCCGGTCGAGCCGACAGACGTCAAGCAAAAGAAACACGCGGGAGTCCCCGAGATCGTGCTCGAAACAACTCCCGACATCCTGGCTGAGCTGGGCGCTGCCAAACCTGACGGACAGACTCTGGTTGGGTTCGCCGCGGAAACTAACGATCTCATCGCAAACGCACGTACAAAGCTTGAAGAGAAGTGCTTGGACCTGATCGTTGCCAACGATGTGAGTGCTGATCGAGTTGGCTTCGGATACGACACGAATTCGGTTACGATGCTGGCGCGTCAGGCAGATCCTGTAGAAGTCGGACTAACTGACAAACGGAAAGTCGCCTCGGCAATCATCGACATGATCGTCCGCCTCCGTCGCTAACGCGATTAACCGTCCGTTCCTTGAGGAAGCCAATCTGCTCATGACCAGTAACTACACCTTGACCTCCGAGAGCGTTACGGAGGGCCACCCCGACAAGATGGCTGATCAGATCTCTGACGCCGTGCTCGACGCAATCATCTCCGAGGATCCTCACGCACGGGTCGCTTGCGAAACCATGGTTACCACCGGCCTGTGCGTTGTCGCTGGGGAGGTCTCGACCACGGCTTACGTCGAGATCCCGAAGATTGCTCGCGAAACGATCAACGGCATCGGCTATGACAACGCACTGTACGGCTTCGACGGCAACACTTGCGGCGTCATGGTGACCCTCGATGAGCAGAGCCCTGACATTGCTCAGGGCGTCGACACCTCTGAAGAGGTGCGTGGTGGCACATCAGGCGAAGACGAACTGAACCTCCAAGGCGCTGGCGACCAGGGCATGATGTTCGGATACGCCTGCAACGAGACCGACGTGCTCATGCCGCTGCCGATCAACACAGCGCACCGCCTTGCCGAGCGTCTCACCGAGGTCCGCAAGTCCGGCCAGATCCCGTATCTGCGACCTGACGGCAAAACCCAGGTCACCTTCGAATACGCCAACGGTGTACCGGTGGCGCTGAAGGCTGTGCTCATCTCGACGCAGCACCAAGACGGCATTGACCGTGAAACGGTTATCAAACCCGATCTCATCGACCAGGTTATCCGACGCACGGTGCCCGAGCAGTTTGCCGACGACCAATACGACGTCTATATCAACCCAACTGGCAAGTTCGTAATCGGCGGCCCTCATGGAGACTGTGGTCTTACGGGCCGCAAGATCATCGTCGACACGTACGGGGGTATGGGCCGCCATGGCGGCGGCGCGTTCTCGGGTAAAGATCCCTCGAAGGTCGACCGCTCGGCCGCCTACGCCGGCCGCTGGGTTGCCAAGCATGTCGTCGCCTCGGGCGTCGCCGACCGCTGCGAGATCCAACTCGCCTACGCGATCGGCATGGCGCACCCGATGTCGATCCTGGTCGAGACCTTCGGTACTGCTAGAGAAGATCCTGAGAAGATCGAAGCTGCGGTGCGTGAGGTGTTTGATCTCCGGCCGGGCGCAATCGTCCGAGATCTCGACCTGAAGCGCCCGATCTATAAGGATTCGGCGGCGTACGGCCACTTCGGTCGTGAGCAGTTCCCCTGGGAGCAGCTCGGACGCATCGACGACTTCAAGGCGGCCGTCGGCGCCTGATCGCCGAACGCCTCACTGCGCTGTGATCGCTCGGGTGCTGCCCGACGTTACGGGTCTCGATAAACAGTTCGATTATCTCGTTCCCGAGGAACTCCACGATCGTGTCCGAGTGGGATCGATGGTGCGCATCGGTCTCCACGGTCGACGAGTTGGCGGCTGGGTCACCGCACTGCTCGATCACTCCGAAGTTGACAACGGCGACCTAAAACCAATCGCCAAGATCACCGGCCACGGCCCGGGCGGCGACATTCAAGAGCTTGCGGCGTGGGCGGCCGTCCGGTGGGCAGCGCGGCGCGTTCGACCGTTCCTTATTGCGGGCGCCCCGAAGCGAGCCATCGTTTCGCTCCCTGCCCCGTGCCGGACAGCGATAACGCCACAGCCGTCGTCGCCAGCGACTTCCGACCTGTTCGCCAGTGGCGGAGGAGTGCTGCGACTGCCGCCTCGCGCTGATGTGATGCCATCGATCCTGTCGGCGGTGGCGATCGGGCCAACCCTCGTCGTTGTTCCGCTGCACGCCGACGTATTACGGCTCGCGATCCGTCTTCGGCGCGCCGGCTGCACGGTTGCCGTGGCACCCGACGATTGGGCAGCCGCAGCTGCCGGGGTCGACGTGGTGATCGGCACCCGACGGGTCGCATGGATGCCTTGCGCCGGCATGGCTGCGGCGATCGTGATCGATGAGCACGCCGAGGCGTTGCAGGACGAACGTACCCCCACGTGGCATGCCCGAGACGTCGTGGTCGAGCGGTGCCGCCGGGCGCAGGTGCCGTATGCCCTCATCTCTCCGGCACCTACCCTCGTCGCGGTCGAGGCGTACGCTGGTTCTGATGGCGTGATCCATCCGCCGGCGGAGCGGGAGCGTCGAGGTTGGCCGCAGGTCGAGGTGATCGACCGCAACGGCGACGCACCGTGGAAGCGTTCGCTGGTCACCTCCCGGCTGATCGAACTGCTGCGGTCCGGTCAGCGCGTGATCTGCGTGAGCAACACCACCGGTCGCGCCCGGGTGCTCGCATGCCGGTCTTGCATGGCGCTCACGCGGTGCGAGACCTGCGATGCGGCGGTGGGGCTCGGCGACGCCGGGCGACTGGCCTGTCGTCGCTGCGGCACCGAGCGACCGCCTGTCTGCCAATCGTGCGGGAGCGGCAGTTTCGCGAACCTTCGCCCCGGCGTCACCCGCCTGCGCGAAGAACTAGAAGCTGCGGCTGCCCGACCAGTCGTTGCTGTCACCGGAGCCGATGACGAGCCGATCTCCACCGACGCTGGTATCTACGTCGGTACAGAGGCCGCACTCCACCGGGTCGGCCGGGTCGACGTCGTCGTGTTTCTCGAGTTCGACTCGGAAATGCTCGCCCCGCGCTTCCGAGCTTCGGAACAGGCGCTCGCCCTGCTCGTGCATGCTGCACGGCTTGCGCCCCACGTGGCGATTCAGACCTTCGAGCCCGACCACGATGTCGTGCGAGCAGCCGTCAACGCCGACCCGAACATCGTGGTCGAGGCCGAACGAATTCGACGTCAAACGCTGGGCTTGCCACCTTTCGCCTCGTTGGCACAGGTGTCAGGAGCCGATGTCGATGAGTTCATCGCGGCAGCTCGAGCTGCGGCATCGACCTCGACGGTGAATCTGCAGGTCGGTCGCGTCGATGAGAAGCGAGCGCTCTTTCGTGCCGACTCATGGTCGACGCTCGGGCGGCTTCTCAATTCAGTAGAACGTCCTGCCGGATCTCGGCTGCGAGTTGAGGTCGATCCACCAAGGGTCTGACGACTCAGTCGCTGCATCGCACGAATAGCAACCGGAATCCCGACTTGGAGGCAATGCGCTCGACGTGGTGGCCGCCGTCGGTCAACCAGCGGTGGAGGGAGTCGGCGCCGAGGTGCTTCTGAACCACTATCGATGCCGAGCCCGTGCGCGCGAGGCGGCCGAGCCAGTCCGACATCATGCTGCGCATGGCGCTCTTGCCGATCCGTACCGGTGGGTTCGACCAGATCGTTTCGAAACGAACCTCGGCTGGAACGTCGTCGGGTGCTGCGACGCGGATGTTGGCGATCGCGTTGCGGTCAGCGTTGGCCTTAGTGAGTTGGCGTGCGCGTTCGTTCACATCGACCGCCCACACAGTTGCGTTGGGAGACCGGCGGGCCATGGTGAGCGCGATTGGGCCTGCGCCACAGCCGAGATCGAGAAGGTCGCCAGTCGACGTGATTGGTACCTCAGCGCGTAATAGCAGCGCAGTTCCCGAGTCGAGATGGCCTCGGCTGAAGACGCCACGGTCGGTCTCCATGACAAAGGCCGTGTCGGGCAGGTTGACGTCCACGATGACGGGATCAGACTTGACGGACACCGATTCGTCAAAGTAGTGCGCGCTCGTTGACGGTTCAGCAGGGCGATCTGTCGTCACGCGCAATAGCCTTGCACCGATGTCGTACCAGATCAGGACATACGGCGACCCGGTGCTGAAGACGCAGGCCGTCAAGGTCGAGAACGTCGACGGAAAGGTCATCCGCCTGGTCGACGACATGTTCGAAACGCTCAACGAAACCGGCAATGGCATCGCCCTGGCCGCTCCGCAGATCGGTGTGCAGAAGCAGGTCGTCGTGTGGGAACTCAGCGACGAACCGCTCGCCATCATCAACCCCGAGATCATTGAGTCCGATGGAGAGTGGGTGTACGACGAGGGTTGCCTGTCGATTCCCGGACTCTACGTCGAGATGCTCCGCCCGAAGAGGGTGCTCGTGCGCGGCGTGGGCCTCGATGGCGAGATCATCGAGATTGAGGCCGACGAACTCGAAGCCCGCATGTTCCAGCACGAGATCGATCACCTCAATGGCGTGCTCATGTTCGACCGGCTCGAAGGGGATCAGCGCAAGGAAGCGCTGTCGGAGTACCGTCGAATCGAAGAGCAGACCGCTGCTGGCATCGACGAGCAGTCCGACGGTATATTCCGTCGCCTGCGCCTCCGCTGAGTCAGCGATGAAGCTGATCTATCTCGGCACGCCCGAGATGGCCGTGCTCCCGCTCCGGGCCCTGGTCGATGCTGGGCATGAGGTCGTCAGAGTCATCACCCGGATCGATAAGAAGCGTGGTCGAGGTGGAGCCTTGTCGCCCAGCCCGGTCAAGGCGGTTGCCTTGGAACTCGGCCTCGAGGTGAGCCACGACCCCGACGACGTGTTCGCCGCTGTCGAGGCTGGCGCAGAATTGGGTGTGGTGGTCGCTTTCGGACGGGTCATCAAGCCGCATCTGCTAGATGCGGTGCCGATGGTCAACCTGCATTTCTCACTGCTGCCCCGTTGGCGTGGTGCTGCTCCAGTCGAACGGGCCCTGCTGGCAGGGGATACTGAGACGGGCGTCAACCTGATGCGCGTCGAAGAGGGCCTCGACACCGGGGGCGTCTACGCCGAGCGGGTGGTACCGATCGGAGGCGAGACCACGGCGGTCGAATTGCGGGCTGAATTAGTCGAGATCGGAAGCACGCTGCTCGTCGAGACGTTGGCTCGTCCGATCTCCGACTGGATCGACCTGGCCCAAGTTCAGGAGGGCCAGCCGAGCTACGCGGCCAAACTCGACAAGGCAGAGTTTGAGATCGACTGGAATCAGCCGATCGAGCAGGTGCACCGCCTTATCAGACTCGGTGGAGCGTGGACCACGTTCCGGGGTAAGCGGTTCATAATCAACGACGCCCGCCTCGTCGACGGTCGGCTCAAACCGGTAACGGTGCAGCCGGAGGGAAAGACGCCTATGCCCTTCGACGCGTGGCGCAACGGCGCGCAGCCGACGCACGGCGAGCTATTCGGCGACCGGTGAGTGGCCAAGACCGTGCCCCGCGTCCGACGTCGCGCCGAGTCGCGCTCCAGGTACTTCAACGCATCGAGGCCGATGGCGCCTATGCCAACTTAGTGCTCGGGCCGGCACTCGAACGGTCGGGGCTGAACCGACAGGATCGAGCGTTCGCCACGGATCTCGTCTACGGCACGACCCGGATGCGACGGGCATGTGACTCGCTGATCGACCGATTCGTCACGTCACCGCCGGACGACGACACCAGGCGCCTGCTACGCCTGGGCGCGTACCAGCTCGCGTTCGGCGGTGTGCCAGCGCATGCAGCGGTGGCCGAAACGGTGGGGTTGGCCCCACGCAAGACTCGGGGATTTGTCAACGCCGTGCTGCGGCGCGTGTCTGAATTGGACGTCGCCGCGGCTACGTGGCCGAGCGACGCCGCCCGACTGAGCTATCCGGAATGGATGTCCGACCTGCTGCGCGCCGAACTCGGTGACCAAGCCGTCCTAGCCATGGAGAGGATGAATCAAGCACCTCCGGTCACCGAGCGTGCCGATGGCTACGTGCAAGATGAGTCGTCACAGTGGGTGGCTGAGGCCGTCGAAGCGGTCCGGGGAGACCGGATTCTCGACGTCTCGGCCGCTCCTGGCGGCAAAGCCACGGCGATGGCGTCCTCAGACGCGTTGGTGGTCGGCGCCGATGTATCGATCGGGCGTACCAGGCTCATCGCCGACAACGCTCGTCGATTCGAGCTGGACCTTCCGGTAGTGACAGCCGACGGTCGTAATCCACCGTTTACTCGTCGGGGGTTCGATGCCGTACTGCTCGATGCGCCGTGTTCGGGCCTTGGCGCGCTCCGCAGGCGTCCCGACGCCCGCTGGCGGATTGAGCCGTCCGACGTCGACGAACTCGTGACACTCCAGCGCTCGCTACTATCGGCATCGGCTGAGCTCGTTCGCCCTGGCGGCCGACTGGTGTACAGCGTATGCACCCTCACGGCTGCGGAATCGATTAACCACCCGATCCCGGACGGTTTTGAGGTTGATCCGACACCGCCACCGGCTGGCACCTGGCGACGGTTCGACCATGGCTGGCGGGTCTTGCCTCACGATGCGGACACTGACGGCATGGTGCTCGTTCGGTACCGTCGAGCGTTATGAACGACGACGCCCTGCTGCCTGCCAAGGTCCTCACCTGCTCCGACGGTGTCATCCACGGCGTTCGCGAGGACAAGAGCGGTGTGACCCTCGCGGAGTTCCTCGCTCAGCATGGCTTCGATGTCATCGAGCGGAAAGTGACCGCCGACGGCGCCGACAACGTGGCCGCAGCGCTCACCGAGTTGACCGACGACTTCGCCGGACTTGTCGTGTCGACCGGCGGCACGGGGTTCGCCCCGCGCGATCAGACCCCCGAGGGAACTCGTGCCGTAATCGATCGGGAGGCACCGGGGCTTGCCGAGGCAATGCGCCTCTGCAACCCGCTCGGTCGACTGTCACGGGGTGTCGCTGGCACTCGCGGCCAGGCGATCATCGTCAATACCCCGGGTTCACCCAAGGGCTGCGTCGAACAGCTAGATGCCATTATTGATGTGCTACCTCACGCCCTCAGCCTCCTCTGGAACACCGACGCCTCCCATTAGTGCTCATGTTGGGCTAGACCACAGATGAGAACTAGAGGGTGTGGCGGGTGAGCGTGACCCAGCGACGGCAGCCGTACAGATGGAACCAGGATTCGGTGACCTCACCTGCGGTGTTGTCGTGGAAGAAAGCGCGGTCCACGTCGCGATCGTCGGGGTCGGTAATGGAGGCGGGCACGATCGGGATCTCGGCGTACACCCACTCCTCGACCGAGCGAGGGCCGCAGTTGGGGCAGGTGATGCGCATCGCCATCAGTGTGTGCCCGCACTTCCTCGGTCGGCGAGCGCTCGGTCGCCGGCGAACCGTTCAAGCGTGAACGGAGCGATCAGCGGCGGTGCGGTGCCCGTGGCGATTAACTCGGCCATGCCCTCGCCGCTCGCCGGGATCGCCTTGAAGCCCCAGGTGCCCCAGCCGGTGTTGACGAGAAACCCATCGGTCGGGGTGAACCCCATGATCGGGGAGTAGTCGGGCGACATGTCGCAGATGCCCGCCCATTGTCGCAGCACTCTGAGCTTGCTCATGAATGGGAACAGGGCGACGATGCGCCCAGCGATCTCGTTCATGAAGATCTGCTGGCTGCGGCGGCTGAAGCTCGGTTGTGGGTCGATGTGGGCGCCCGCCAACATCTCGCCGCGCGTGGTCTGGCTGATGTAGAAACCGAGGTCGGCCGAGAACACGATCGGATCGAACGTGTTCTCGTAGTGGTTGGTCACGAACGCCTGCAGCGGATGGGTGCGGATCGGGAGTCGCACCTTGGCCATGTCGGCGATCTGGGTGACGTTGCCGCCAGCATTCGACACGACGGTTCCGGCGGCGATGTCGCCCCGAGATGTACGGACACCCACGGCCCTGTCGCGGTCGAAGATCATCCCGATCACCTCGGTACCTGGGATGACGTCGACACCCAGTCGCATCGCACCCTCGGCGAGTGCCCAGTTGACTCGGTCGTGGCGAGCTGTAGCCCCGCCGTGGTGGTAAGTCGCGCCGGTGATCGGGAACTGGCCGCCTGGGTTCATATTGATGCCCGGAACCCGGCGGGCGATCTCCTCGGGCTCGACGAACTCCGTCTTCACGCCAAAAGCTTGGTTGACAGCGGCACGGGCGAGTTCGGCGCGGCGATTCGCCTCGGTGTGTGACAGCCAGAACAGTCCCTTGGCTGCGTGCATGATCCACCGGTCGGTCTCGTCTTCAAGACCCTGGTAAAGCTCGACCGAACGTTCGTAGAAGCGGACCGCCTCGGGGATGCCGTAGTTCGACCGAATGACCGTGGTGTTGCGCCCGCTGTTGCCACCGCCGATGTAGTCCCTCTCCAACACGGCGACGTTGGTAATGCCGTGCCGCGTGGCGAGGTAGTACGCGGTGGCGAGCCCGTGGCCGCCGCCGCCGATGATGACGACGTCGTAGCTCCTCGCTGGCTCAGCCCACTGGAGCTTGACCTTGGCTTCCCAGAACTCGTTCATCGGTCGACCCGTTCCGCGAACTCGGTGGCGAACACGTGAGGAACGATCACCAACGTACGCTCCTCCGTCTGCCAGAGTTTGACGGGCAGTCCGGCCACCATGCCCTGGGCGAACGACGGTCGTTCGCTCGGCGGTTCCCACGGGCAGTGGGTGGTGAGCAGCGAGTCGGCGTCGGCGGAGTCGAACCAGCGCGCCGACCAACCGGCGTCGCGGACCACAATGGCGTGCGGGTCCGGAAGGACGAATGGGGTCATTCCCACCACCATTCGCTCGTCGGGAGCGAGGGGAAGCACGAGCAGGTCGTCGGGGAAGTCGGTCGCAGCGAGTGCCTCTGGGGTCGAGACGACCCGCAAGACGTCATCGAGCTGCTCCATCCGGTCAGGCACGGGCCCGGGTTCCTTCAGGATCGTAGAAATGCGGAGGCACAACACGCGCCTCGACTCCCTCGACGATGACCGTGTCGGGGAAGTCGTCAACGAGGCGTTCGAGCCAGCCGAGGGCGACGGCCTTGCCCAGTGCTGGCGACCAGGCGACCGAGGTGAGGTAGCCGGCGTAGTCATCGCCTCTCCATGCGGTGGCTCCCTCGAAGGCGAAGGGCTTGTCGGCTTCGAAGCCGACAAGCTTTCGGTTGACCGGGATCTTTGCCGTTCGCTCAACCGCATGACGCCCGATGAAGTCGTGCGGCTTGTTCAGGTTGACCGCCCACCCGTGTTGAATCCGGTGTGGTGTCGAGTCGTAGTCGGTATCTTGCCCGACGAGAATGTGGCCCTTCTCGAGGCGGAGTCGGAAGAGCGCGTCAATGCCGTGGGGAGCCAGGTCGTAGGCGGCGCCGGCTTCCGTGAGGGCGTCCCATAGCTCCTCGCTGCGGTCGGCGTCGTGGTGCAGTTCGAACGAGAGCTCGCCGGTGAACCCGAGCCGGAATACCTTGCACTCGACCCCGGCTACGGTCGCCACAGTGTGCCCCATGAACGACGGGGGATCGATCAGCCCGAGATCGGCCAGTAGCTCACGAGCGAGAGGGCCGGTGACGTTGATCGCACCCATCGACCAGGTTCGGTTGAGGATGCGGATGTCATTGCCCCACGAGGCCGTCCAGTCCCGAATCCACATCTCGGCCATTGATGCGCCGCCCGAAGTGAACGTGAGAAAGAACGTGCCATCGTGCTCACGGGCGATGAGTCCGTCGTCGAAGACAAAGCCGCGCTCGTCGAGCAGGAGCACGTAGCGGGAGCGACCAGGCTTGATGGTCGCGACATCGGTTGGATACAGCCGCTGTAGCGCCTCTTCTACGTCGGAGCCGGTGATGATCACTTTGCCGAGCGTGGACACGTCACCGATCGACACTCGCTCACGAACCGCTCGGTACTCGGCATCGGTGTCACCGTAGGTCCACGGTCGCCACCACCCGCCGATTCGCTCCATCTGAGCGCCCAGTCGCCGGTGAACGGCGTCGAGTGCCGTGCGGGTGGCAGCTGGGAGGTGTGAGCCAGCTGCCAGCTCACCGAGGGTTACCTGTCGAGCGAGCGGACGAGCCGTGAACGCCGGTTGGAGTTTGCCTCCGCGATCAGCCAAGAAGCTCTTCAGGTAGGGAGCGCAGACACCGCCCTGGCATGTGCCGGTGCCAGCGAGCGATCCGCGCTTGAGCAGCTCCATGTGGGTGAAACCACGCTCGTAAAGGTCGTCGAGTTGGCCTACGGTCACGTTGCTGCACGGGCAGATCACACCCGATGATGGACAGTTCGGGATGGTCGGCACGACGGACGCTGCCTGACCGACGACTGTGGCCTCACCAGGCCCCGCCATGCGGGCAAGTGCATCCCGGGGTGTCCGCCCGAGATCGACGATCACGCTGTTGCATTGCAGGCGAGAGCCATCGGCTCGAACAACAGCGGTGACTCGTCCCTCGTCGTCACCCTCGAAGTGGCCGAGTTCGTCGGCGGTCACCGCAGCTGCTGCGCCTAGGTCGATGCCCGCTCGGCTGAGGACGTCGGCCGCGTTCCGGGTGTAGAGTCCGGCCAACTCGCTACCTCGCACGACCGGCTGGATTTCGGCGGCGCCAGTGGCGACGACGATGCGCTCGCACTCGACGTGGACCATGGCGGCTGGTGTTCGAACCACCACCATGGGGCCCGGGTACACACCGAGCACCTCCGCGCCGTCGTTGGCGTCAAACACGAGGACGCGCTCCTCAGCTGCCTCGGCGGCTGCGCCCGCGGAGGTTCCAGACATGCCGCCGCCGATCACCACGACACTGGTCGTCATGTACTCGACCGCCGGCGCTTCGGGGCGGTCGTCGAGCGGTGGAAGAGAAGGAGCGCCCCCGGCTGGATGAGGGCAGACAGTGGTGACGGTGGCCGCCTCCGTCTGGCAGGAACGGACGTACGACACTCCGTCGACGGTGCAAACGCAATTGGCACAGTCGCCACCAAAGCAGAGCGTGCCGCCGCCGGTTGGGTGGATCCCACTGCGTTGGAGCGCGAGCAAGACTGAGTCGCCGGCTTCGAACTCCACCGATCGGCCGTCGTACTCGAAACTTTCCCCGGACACCGCTACGGAACCTAGCAAGGGGCGCTGGTCGTCTCGAAACAGGACAGATGACCCTCGTTCTAGAGACAAATGCACCGGAGACCAGCCGGCGCGGCCCGATACCCTCCGGTTGCGTGTTGCAAATGGTGTTGCCGAAAGGATCGCTCGAACGGGCGACGCTCGAACTATTCGAGGCTGCCGACCTTCCAGTGCGCCGGTCGTCGTCGGTCGACTATCAGGCCACGATCGACGACCCGCGGATCGAGTCGGTTCGAATCCTGCGTCCGCAGGAGATTCCGACCTATGTCGCAGAGGGGCTGTTCGACATCGGAATCACCGGACGTGACTGGGTCGAGGAGACCAACTCGACCGTCGAGTCGCTCGGCGAGTTGAAGTACTCGAAGGCCACGTCGAACCCGATTCGACTCGTCGTCGCTGTCGCCGGCGATAGTTCAGTGCAGTCCGTGACGGATCTACCCGATGGTGTGCGTGTGCAGTCGGAGTATCCCGAACTGACCGAGCGATTCTTCACCGATCAGGGGGTCGACGCCGACATCCGCCTGTCGTACGGCGCCACAGAAGCGAAGATTCCTGACATCTGCGACGTGGTGGTCGAAATCACCGAAACCGGACGCGCGCTGCGCGCCGCCGGGCTTCGGATCATCGACACGATTCTCACGAGCTATACCGAGGTGGTCGCCAACCCGGCTGCCTACACCGATCCGGTGAAGCGCAAGGCGATGGATCAGATCATGACTTTGCTCAACGGTGTACTCGATGCCCGGGGCCGGGTACTACTGAAGCTCAACGTGGGTGAGGCCGAGCGTGACCGTGTGCTCGAGATGCTGCCGTCGATGAAGTCGCCGACCGTGTCACCACTTGCTGGCGGTGGCTATGCCGTGGAGTCGGTGGTCGAGAAGCGTACGATCAACCTTGTCATCCCCGACCTGCGCGAAGCGGGCGCCACCGATCTTGTCGAGATGCCGATCTCGAAGATCGTCCCCTGATCCAGAGCTCGTGATGGCCGAACTCGGACGCAACGACGAACAGCGCAACCTGGTCGGCATGGTCCTCGAGTTCGACGTGGCTGTAGGGCTCGGTACGGTCGAGGGGCCAACCGGACCGGTGTCATTTCACTGCGTCGAGATTGCCGACGGGAGCCGCCACGTCGAGGTGGGTGCACGAGTCACCTTCGACTTGCTGCCGAAACTGGGCCGCTGGGAAGCGACGGCGATCCGCGTATGACCACCGATCTGCCGACCGAACGAGAGCGGCGGGTTATGGACGTGCTCATGGCCCTCGCTGAGGGCGAAGTCACCACCTACGGCGACATCGCCGACGTCGCCGGATATCCGAAGCACAGCCGCCTGGTTGGCCGCATCCTCCGCGAGACCGACGTCGATATCCCATGGTGGCGTGTCGTCAACGCGTCAGGGCAACTGCGGGCCAGCGACCCCGACCTGCAGAGCCAACTCCTCCGCGAAGAGGCTGTGATCGTCCGCAACCACCGCGTGATTTCGGCCCCTGCCGGCCGCTGGCGTAGAGCCGACTCCTGAGCCCCATGAACTGGGGTCTCACCCCAGTTCATAATCAGATCTGGTCGAAGACGAAATTGATCTGCTTCACCGTTTCCATCGGAGCGAACGATGCGGTCGAGTAGCGGTGGCCCGGGTACAGGATGAAGTCGTCGGGAACCTTCGCCAGGCGTCGAAGGCTGTGGACCATGTCTTCGGGGTTCGAGCCGGGTAAATCGGTGCGTCCACAGCCTTCGAGGAAGAGCGTGTCGCCGGCGACGAGGCGTCCGTCGACCATGAAGCACTGGCTGCCCGGGGTGTGGCCGGGCGTGTGCATGAGGGTGATGTCGACGGCACCGACCGTCAGCACGTCGCCCGAGGCATGCCCGACGAGGTGGTCGGTGCCGACGCCAGTGGTCTTCTCGACCCACTCGGTCTCGTCGGCTTGGAGGTGGATCGGCACGTCGACCCGATCGAGGAGCCCCGTGATGCCCTCAATGTCGAAGCCCATCATCGACCCACCGACGTGGTCGGGGTGATAGTGCGTGGCGAGCACACCGGTGATCCGCATGTCGTCGGCCGCCACAACATCGAGAATCCCGGCGACGTCGTAGGCCGGATCGATCAGCACGCACTCACCGGTCTGGCGATCGCCGATCGCATAAACAAAGTTGACCATCTGCTGGGCGAGCTGGTCCGTGACGGCGAAATCCTTTCCCGAGAGGAGCTGGCGGAAATACAGACGCTCGGAGTCATCGGATGAGTCAGATGGTGCGGTCGAGGTCTGATCGGTCACATCCCCCAGTGTGGCAGACTCGGGTCCGTCGTAACCTTTCGCGCATGACCGACGGGGACACATCCGGAGAGCAAGCACTCATCCGCTATGGGGTGATCGGCACGGGGATGATGGGTGTCGAGCACATTCAGAACGTCCTGGCGATGCAAGGTGCCGTCGTCACGGCCGTATCCGACCCCAACCCCCAGTCGCAGGAGTGGGCTCGCATCGCAGTGCGTACCTGGTTCGATCAGGTCCCGCACCGGTCCACGTTGGTCGGAAAGGGCGACGGTGCGCCCGTCGACCCCCACGAAATCGCCGTGTTCGACGATCACGTCGCCCTGCTCGACTCGGGGCTGGTCGACGCTGTGGTGATCGCCTCGCCGAACTTCACCCACGTCGACATCCTGCTGGACGTGATTGACCGACCGATCCACGCCCTAGTCGAGAAGCCGCTCTGCACGACGTTGAAGGACTGCCGCCGAGTCGTTGAGGCAGCCGATGCTGCGAAGGAGCGCTTCCCCGACCGGGTGATCTGGATGGGGCTGGAGTACCGATACATGCCACCGATCAAGCGGCTCCTGGCCGAAGTCGCCGCCGGCGCTGTCGGCGACCCGCGCATGGTCGCTATCCGTGAGCACCGTTTCCCCTTCCTCGACAAGGTCGACAACTGGAATCGCTTCAACCGCAACACCGGCGGCACGCTCGTCGAGAAGTGCTGCCACTTTTTCGACCTGATGCTCAAGGTGATCGACGCCAAGCCGGTTCGCGTTTTCGCCTCTGGGGCTCAAGACGTCAACCATCTCAATGAGCGATACGACGGGGAAACCCCCGACATCATCGACAACGCCTACGTCATCGTCGACTACGACAACGGTGCGCGTTCGCTGCTCGACCTCTGCATGTTCGCCGAGCCGAGCAAGAACGAACGCGAGATCAGCGTGGCCGGTCCGGCCGGAAAGCTCGAAGCGCTCGACACCGAGAGCCTGATCCGCATTGGGCGCCGCACCGACGACATCGTGTCGGGCATCAACGTGGTCACCGAGGAGAAGGTGATCGACCGGTCGATCAAGCACGTCGGTCTTCACCACGGCGCCAGCTACCTCGAACACGTCGACGTTCTCAACGCGATCCGCGACGCGAAGCGCATCGGCACGGCCGAGGTGCCCGTGACCCTGCTCGACGGTTTGAGGTCGGCGGCGATCGGATTCGCAGCCCATCAGTCGATCGAGACCGGGTTGCCCGTCGACCTCGACTCGCTCCCCGAACTGGCTGGTATCGACTGGTGAGCGTTGCACTCGAGCAGCTCATCGCCGGACAGAGCATCCCGTTCGGCGGTGATCGTCAGACCGTGATCTCCGAAGAGCTCGCCGCCGCCTTTCAGCCCGGCGATCGCCTCGTGGTCGTGCAGAACACGGGAGACCTACTGCACATCCCAGCTGCCGAACACCAGATCGTCACCTCAGCCGTCGACGCAGCGTTGTCGGGTTTTGCTGGCCTGGGAGCGGTTTCCGACGAACAGATCACCGAGTTCTTCCGTGCCTTTACGCGCCAACTCGCCGACGACGATGCGTTCGCGCCGATCGCAGTCGCGAATGAGACCGACGTTGCCTCGGCGGCTGCCCGGGGACGCTCGACGACCCGACTCGAACTAACCGACAAGATGCGCAGCGACATGATCGCCGGCCTCAAGGAGTGGGTGGCCGCCGACCCGGCCCGGGACCTCGAAGTCGACCGCGTCGATCACGACGGCTGGTCGGTCTCGCTCCGCCGGGCTCCGCTCGGCGTGGTGGCCTTTGTATTCGAGGGGCGACCCAACGTATTCGCCGACGCGTGCGGGGTGGTTCGCACCGGCAACTCGGTCGTCTTTCGGATTGGCTCCGATGCGCTCGGTACCGCCCGGGCCATCGTCGAACACGCGCTTCGACCCGCGCTGGCCGATTCAGGGCTGCCCGAGGGCTGCGTCCAGCTCGTTGATTCTGCGAATCGAAGTGCCGGACACGCGCTGTTCAGCGATCGGAGGCTGGCGTTGGCAGTCGCCCGTGGGTCGGGCGCAGCGGTTGCCCAACTAGGCGATGTCGCCGTGCAGAGCGGAATACCCGTCAGCCTCCACGGCACCGGTGGAGCATGGGTCGTGGCGGGGGAGCACGCCGACGCCGCCACGCTCGGACAGGTGGTCAAGCACTCGCTGGACCGCAAGGTTTGTAACACGCTCAACGTGTTGACGATCCCTCGGTCTCGAGCCGTTGAGTTGGTGCCGGTCGCGCTGGCAGGGCTCGACAGTGCTGCCCAGGAAAAGGGCGTCAATGCTCGACTTCACGTGGTCGAGGGCTCGGAGTCGTACGTCGACAGAGCACGCCTCGAGACGCAGGTTCCGATCGCCCGGGCCGAAGGCGACGTGGTCGAACCCGCCGCATCGAGCCTGCCGATTGACGGGTTGGCGACCGAGTGGGAGTGGGAACGAAGCCCTGAAATCACCTTGGTCGTGGTCGACGATGTGTCCGCGGCAGTTGACCTCTGCAACCGCTACAGCCCCCGGTTCGTCGCGTCGCTGGTGAGCGACGATCAGGAGGAGCATGCTGCGTTCTACGCATCGGTCGACGCTCCCTTCGTCGGCAATGGTTTCACCCGGTGGGTCGATGGCCAATACGCCATCGAACGGCCCGAACTCGGGCTCTCCAACTGGGAGGGTGGCCGGCTGCTCGGTCGTGGCGGCGTGCTGTCGGGCGACAGCGTCCACACCATCCGCTTCCACGCCACCGTTACCGACCACGGCACCCACCGCTGACCCGGCGATCGTTGCTGCGGTCGGAGGGGGCCGGCACCTTTAGTCGGAGGATGCGGGGTGACCAGACCTGGTCGGGGCAGGTCGGTACGTTCAATGGGGTGAGAAGACGAGGTACGTCGACTGCTGGGATGATCGCCGCTGTCGTCGTGGCAGCCTGCGCGTCACCGTCCCCAGTGGAGGTCGAGGAAGCGGTCGAGATCGAGGCTCCGACCGATTCGATCGGGTCGGTCGAGTCCGACGGCACGTCCGAGTCGACGGTCTCCACGACGGAGCCTGGCCGTTCGACGACCGAAGCTCCCACCACCGGTCCGGTCGCGACCGAGCCCGACCCGACCACGACCTTGCCCGAGCTCCGGCCGCCTGCGCTCGGCGTCGACGACGAGCTGTTCCCTACCCTGGGCTCGTCTGATCTCGATGTTGTGTCGTATCTCGTCGTGCTCGATGCGACGGATCCGATCGAGGGCGGGAGTGGCACGGTCGAGATGCTTGCCTCGGTCACGCCGGAGCTCGACTCGATCGCGATCGACAGCGACGGGCCGGTTATTGAGTCTGTCTCCGTGGATGGCACCGACACACCATTCGAGTTGGTTGACGGTGAACTGATCGTCGACACCAGTACCGCTCAGACCGCCGACGGTGAGACCGTGGTCTCGATCGACTTCTCCTTCGACGCCAACGGGTCTCGGAGCGCCGTCGGCCTGCCAATCGGATGGATTCCCACCGCCGACGGCGCGTACGTGCTCAACGAACCCGACGGCAGCGCTCGGTGGCTTCCGAGCAACGACCATCCGTCGGACAAAGCGACGTGGCGATGGGAGATCACCGTTGCCGACGGCGACGTGGCCAGCGCGAATGGAGCGCTGATCTCCCGACCACGACCCGGCATGGGCGGCACCTGGATCTGGGAGGAGACCGACCCGATGCCGACATACCTTGTCCACCTCGTGGTCGGTGACTACGAGGTGATCGAGGGGGACTCTGTCACCAGCGCCGACGGTCGACCGATCCCGCTGACCCACCTTGTGCCCGCTGGCGAACTCGACCGGTTCGCCGACGACATCGAATCGACGGCCGACCAGCTGGCCTTCTTCGAGGAGTTGTTCGGCCCGTACCCTCTCGAGCGGTATGGCCTCGCCTTCGTCCGAGAGCTCAGTGGCTTGGCCATGGAGACCCAGGGACGCTCCCTTTTCGGCGCCTCCGACTTCGACCAGCGCAGCGTCGGCTACATCCAGCACCTCTTGCTGTCCCATGAGCTGGCCCACCAGTGGTTCGGCAACGCCGTATCGCCGTCGATGTGGGATGCGCTTTGGCTCAACGAGGCGCTCACTACCTATGCGCAATGGCTGTGGCTCGACGAGATCGAACTCCAACCGCTCGATCAGTGGGCGGAACAGCAGCTCGATCTTCGCCTCGGCGGCTCACTCGACGCGACCGGCGATCCGCTGCTCGGCAACCTATTCGGGTTCGAGCGGTACGACGGGGGTGCCGTCGTCGTCCATGCCCTTCGACAGACGCTCGGTGATGACGCGTTCTACGACCTCATGCGTCGTTGGGTCGGCGAAAACAGTGGCACGTCGCGTTCGACCGACGACTTCATCGAACTCGCCGAGGAGGTATACGGCGCCGACCTCACCGAGTTCTTCGCCGCCTGGCTCTTCGCTGTTGACCTTCCCCCGGAGTACCCGGGCTGAGCCGGCCGGCCCCGTACGATCGATTGGGATGAGCACCGAGCCACCAATCTGGTCGGCCCCTGATACGGGGGCACCGATGCCTCCTCCGCCCTCTTCCGGAGGAATGGGCGCACCGGCGGCGGCACCACGGCTCAGAGACCCTCTGCCACCACACGACACCCTGCCGATCGCAGCTGGCATCGGCGCGCTCGCCGTTCTCTCCGCATCGCTGATCATCTCGAAGTACATCCTCGAGCTGCTCGTCGATCAGGGCTGGCCGACGTTCATCTACGTCATCCTCGTCGGCGTTCTCGGCTACGGGCCCTCGGTCTGGTGGTGGCGCTACGCCACCAGACGGTGGGGGACCGGCCGCATGCTCGACGACGTCGGCGCACGGCCTCGATTCGCCGACCTCGGATGGGCTCCGGTCATCTGGCTCGTGGCGCTCGGCGTACAGGCTGCGCTGGCCTCGGTAGTGATCGCGCTCGATCTGCCGTTCACAAGCAACACCGAGGAACTCGGGGACCTAGCGGCCGACCGCGCGTACTCGGTGGCGATCGTGGCGGCTGCGGTCGTCGCCGCTCCCATTATCGAAGAGGTGGTGTTCCGAGGCCTCTTGATGCGAAGCCTACTGGCGGCCAATCCGGCGGTCATCGCCATCGCTCTGCAGGGCCTTCTGTTCGGGGTCGCTCACATCGACCCGGTGCGCGGCACCGGCAACATTGGCCTTGCGATGGTGCTCTCGGGGGTGGGCACCGCCTTCGGCGCTGCTGCCTACCTGCTCCGACGGATCGGCCCGACGGTGGGCGCGCACGCCATCTTGAACGGCGTCGTGATGTTCATCCTCCTGTCAAACGTGCTCGACGGCGTTCGCGAAGACTCACCGTTCCAACTCAACGGATCAGTACAGATCTCGGTTGTCGATGAGTCGGACGTCGCCGAACCAGACGGCGGTGGCGATTCGCACTTGGGCGGGTGACACGCCTTCGGTCGATTCGAGCTCGTGGAGTGTCCGACTGTCGAACACTGTGACGTACTCGAGACGTGCGAGAGGTTCGGTGGCAACAACGTCTTTCGCAGCAGCCACGATCTGAGCGACCGCAGCTCCGGTCGCTGCAGCACCGGCGGCAGCTGCGAGTGATTGCGGCACGATCACCGCTGCCGCCCGTTGCTCGGGCGTGAGTCGGGCATTCCGGCTCGACTTCGCCAGGCCGTCCGGCTCGCGCACGATCGGGTGGCCGATGATGTCGATGCCCATGTCGAGGTCGGTGGTCATCCGTCGGATGATCTGAAGCTGCTGAAAGTCCTTCTGGCCGAAGACCGCAGCGTGGGGACGCACGGCCCCGAACAGCTTGGTGACGACGGTGACCACGCCCTCGAAGTGCCCAGGGCGTCCCAGGCCCTCCATCGTTGCGGCGAGCGCACCCGGCACCACTCGGGTCTGGGACCCTTCGGGGTACATCGCCGCACCGGTCGGCGCGTACACGGCGGCAACACCGGCTGCGCGGCAGGCCCCGACGTCGTCGTCGATCGGGCGGGGATAGCTGTCGAAGTCGGCCGACTCGTTGAACTGGAGCGGGTTGACAAAGATCGAGACGACGACCTCGTCGCAGATATCAGCCGCAGCGTCGACGAGGGCGATGTGACCGCTGTGGAGGGCTCCCATCGTGGGAACGAACCCAATGGTGCGTCCGGCTCGGCGTCGGCCATCCGACCACGCCTGCATCTCCGACGGGGTCGTGATCACCTGCACAGCGGTGAGGGTAGACGTTCGGTCAGCCAATGCAGTCGAACCAGGCCGGCGCCGCGCCGATGGTGCGCGCCGACACGACAGCGTGGGTGCATGCGAGTGCGAACACGTCGGCGGCCGCTGCGGTGACTGCGTTCATCACTCCGACCCGAGCTTCGGGCGGCCAGTCGACGGCTCCCGTCGCCAACGTGAACACCGTATCGCCATCGACGAGGGCATGAGCTGGCCGGACCGCCCGGGCGAGTCCGTCGTGGGCGACGGTCGCCACCTTGGTGGCACTGGCCTTGTCCAGACGGGCGTCGGTGGCAACGACCCCGATCGTCGTGTTGAGCGAGCCGCCAGTGACCGTCGTTCGGGCAGTGCTCAGTCGTTGCCTCGCTTCACGGTCGGGACGAGCCCAGCCGCGAGCTGTGCGCTGCCACGGCAACCCGCTCTGTGGATCGATCGCGCTGCCGTGGGAGTTGACGACGGCCAGGGCACCGACTGTAAAGCTGAAGCTTTGGTCGTCGAGGAGTTCGACCCGGGTTATGACCGACGCAGTTCCCACGCCGCCCTGCAGCCCACCCGAGCGAGCACCCGTGCCGGCGCCGACCGAGCCCCAGCGGGGCGTCGACCGAGTGCGGAGCGAAGCGGCGGCCGCACGTCGACCGAAGTCAGGGCCAGGCCGATTGTTGCCATCGCCGCCACGAGCGAGGTCAAAAATGACTGCGGTTGGCACGACGGGCACGACGAGTCCCTCGGCAACCGGAACACCCAGACCGCGCGACTCCAGCTCGGCCATCACGCCATCGGCGGCAGCGAGGCCATAGGCGCTACCACCAGTAAGGCACACGGCGTGAATCTCATCAACCAGATTCTCGGGGCGAAGGGCGTCAGTCTCGCGCGTGCCGGGACCGCCGCCGCGCACGTCGGCTCCTGGGGTGGCGCCTCCCGCGCACGAGACCACGGTGGTTCCTGTCTGCCAGCCACGACCCGTGCGCTGATGGTGACCGACGCCGATACCGGCGACGTCGAGAATCGACCCGAACGGGGACAGATCCTTGTCACTGATCGGCGACGATGACTCTGGCGGGCGAACTGCGGTCATGGACCGATCATGCCCCATCAGGTGGTCGCGAGGGCGATGCGGTGCCCGGCTGGCTATGTTCGGGCTCCGTGCTCAAGCGACCACCCGTTCCCGAGACGCCGATCCGACGGCTTCTGACCGGAGCCAAGCGCGCGTTAGGCGAGGGCGTGCATCGGGCGTGGGAGCTGGCTGTTGAACTCGGAGCGATCGGCCCCGACACA
>Ga0213866_10000804_pt1 | contig 24371 bp, 12 predicted proteins | sample PICome_11_FD_160079 | JGI IMG/M metagenome (GOLD analysis project Ga0213866, IMG submission 160079) | Coastal seawater microbial communities near Pivers Island, North Carolina, United States - PICO284 | ecosystem: Environmental > Aquatic > Marine > Coastal | place: USA: North Carolina...
GACCCGCGTCATCGCTGCCGTCAGGGTCGTCTTACCATGGTCAACGTGACCAATGGTGCCTACATTCACATGCGGTTTACTTCTTTCAAATTTTTCTTTAGACATCTTACCATCTCCTAACGGGGACTTATCACTGTTGCTTAATTTTTACTGTTGCAGCACTCGCTGAGAAAGCGATAGCCGCTAAGGAACGCCATCTTATACTGGGATTTTCCATAGTCAACGCCCGCAGCGCTAAATTTTAGATTATTTTCAAAAAATTCCAGATTTTGACCCAATATCCATCTCAGTATCTGTGTAAAGACGCAACAAAGACCGTTTTTTTGGGTAATTCCCTCAGTTTCGACAAAAAATGGTTATTTTTTCTGCTTAATTTGACCAATATCCTGTATACTCGCGCGCGTTTTTAGACCCTTGAATTTTGTACCCTTAAAATTAGCTTTGAATAGCTAGATGAATCAAAAATAACTGAGTGGAAAAATGACTGACTTATCTCATTATCGAAATATTGGTATCTTCGCCCACGTCGATGCCGGCAAGACTACAACCACTGAGCGAATACTCAAGCTCACCGGTAAGATTCATAAGACTGGCGAGGTTCATGACGGTGCTGCGACCACTGACTTTATGGAACAAGAGCAAGAGCGCGGTATTACAATCCAGTCCGCTGCAACGACCTGTTTTTGGAAAGATCACCGATTCAATATTATTGACACGCCCGGACACGTTGACTTTACCGTTGAGGTTTACCGCTCTTTAAAAGTTTTGGACGGTGGCGTCGGTGTATTTTGCGGCTCTGGTGGTGTTGAGCCCCAATCAGAAACTAACTGGCGTTACGCGAATGAATCTGAAGTGGCACGTATTATCTTTGTTAACAAACTGGATCGTATGGGTGCTGACTTCTATCGCGTTGTGGCTCAGGTCAAAAAGGTATTGGGTGCCAACCCACTGGTGATGACATTGCCAATTGGCCGCGAGGATGACTTTGTTGGCGTGGTGGATGTTCTTGCCAAAAAAGCTTATGTGTGGGATGACACAGGCCTTCCTGAAAACTATGAAGTAACCGATGTCCCTGCTGACATGGTCGATGACCTTGAAACGTACCATGAGCAATTAATTGAGACTGCCGTTGAGCAAGATGACGACTTAATGATGGCGTATATGGAAGGCGAGGAAGTTTCCATTGACGATATCAAGCGTTGCATTCGCAAGGGCACCATTGCTTTGGATTTCTTCCCCACCTACTGTGGTTCTGCCTTTAAAAACAAAGGTGTGCAATTAGTGTTGGATGCGGTAGTGGATTATCTTCCCAGCCCGACTGAGGTTGATGCACAACCTCTAACTGATGAAGCCGGTGAGGAAACTGGTGAATTTGCCACTGTTTCTGTGGATGAACCCCTTCGAGCCCTAGCCTTTAAAATTATGGATGACCGTTTTGGTGCTCTCACCTTTGTGCGCATCTACTCAGGTGTCCTGAATAAGGGTGACACCATCCTTAACTCAGCTACAGGTAAAACTGAGCGTATAGGCCGTATGGTGGAAATGCATGCTGATGATAGAAACGAACTTAGCTCAGCACAAGCTGGCGATATTATCGCCATTGTAGGCATGAAAAATGTTCAAACAGGTCATACGCTTTGTAGCCAAAATGATCCCTGTACACTTGAACCCATGATCTTCCCTGATCCTGTAATTTCAATCGCAGTTAGCCCCAAGGACAAAGGCGGTTCAGAAAAGATGGGTATAGCCTTGGGCAAAATGATTGCAGAAGATCCCTCATTCTGTGTTGAGACCGATGAGGACAGCGGTGAGACTATCCTTAAAGGTATGGGTGAATTACACCTGGATATTAAAGTGGATATCCTCAAGCGCACCTATGGTGTAGAACTGGATGTGGGTCAGCCGCAAGTTGCCTACCGTGAAACCATTACTATGCCTATTGAAGACAGCTACACCCACAAAAAGCAGTCGGGTGGATCGGGTCAGTTTGGTAAGATCGATTACCATATTCGCCCTGGTGAAACTGGCTCTGGATTTACCTTTAGCTCGACAGTTGTAGGTGGTAATGTCCCCAAAGAATTCTTCCCAGCTATTGAGAAGGGTTTTGCTGGCATGCTTGAGGAAGGACCTCTTGCAGGTTACCCCGTTCTGGATGTTGAAGTCGAATTATTCGATGGTGCGTTTCATGCGGTTGACTCCTCTGCAGTAGCCTTTGAAATCGCAGCAAAAGGCGCCTACCGTCAGTCAATGCCAAAAGCAGGACCGCAAATTATTGAACCTATTATGAAGGTCGATGTATTTACGCCAGAAGATCATGTGGGTGATGTGATTGGTGATTTAAATCGCCGTCGCGGTATGATCAAAGATCAGGAGCCCGGCGTAACAGGTGTTCGTATTAAAGCTGATGTGCCTCTCTCGGAAATGTTTGGTTATATCGGCCATCTGCGAACAATGACTTCTGGGCGTGGACAGTTCTCTATGGAGTTCTCCCACTACCTACCTTGTCCGCAGAATATTGCGGAAGAGGTAATTGCTGAGGCTAAGGCGCGTAAAGAGGCTAAGTAATCCTCTAACACTCAAAAGCAACTGACATAAAAAACCCCGACGATAATGTCGGGGTTTTTTATTGTCTAAATTATCAGAATAACCAATCTAAGATTGACTGAAATGCACTGCTTGGGAACCAAGCCAGCGACAGTTTCTTTGTTTAGGTTGCTTTTGCCTTAGGAGGCAACCGCAGGTTTTATGTGCGATTGCCATGCCCATATCATAGTTCATCATGATCCTGATCGTCTTGATTCAATATCGGAAATTTAGGCCAATAGGCTTGATTCAAGTCATTAGAAAAAAAGTCGGAATCATTAACATTTTGTACATTCCACTCACTAATATCTTGGTTAAATTCCTTGGCACCAATGAACATTAACTTCATATTTGTCACTTGAGAAGTATCCCATCCGCTAATATCTTTATTGAATGCCTTGGCATTAGCGAACATACTGAACATATCTTTCACTTTAGAAACATTCCAAGCACCTATAGGCGCATTAAATAACTCAGCATCATTGAACATACCCATCATTACTGTCACTTGAGAAGTATCCCACCCACTAATATCTTGGTTGAATGCCTTGGCTTTAGCGAACATTTCTTTCATATTTGTCACTTTAGAAACATTCCAAGCACCTATAGGCGCATTAAATAACTCAGTATCATTGAACATACCCATCATTACTGTCACTTGAGAAGTATCCCACCCACTAATATCTTGGTTGAATTCCTTGGCACCTTTGAACATAAATCTCATATCTATAGTTGAATCATGTTTATAGGACAGCGACTGAACCGACCTATGTCTTTGATGCTTGGGTATCAGACGATTAAGCTTTACTCCCCTTATTTGAGGCGAGAGTCCAAATTGTCTAACACCATGAGACTCTAGACTAGAAATCCAAGAGTCATAATGGTCAGAAATAACTGCCTTTGGAGAATTTGATAGGTCGGTATCGTCAAATTGAATAACGTTGTTAAGTTTAAAGTTTAAGAGGACTTGATTGTCTTTGTTACTTGCTCCTTCACCATATAGGTGAACATGAGCGTATATGGCAACACCATCATCATCAATACCATTGGAATAATCAATTTCCTTCATACATTTTTCAAGTGGCTGTGTCCCGTTTTTATCACAGAAGTAATTGATAACTCCCCCTGTACCCCCGGACCCGGTATTGTGCTCGGAGAGGTAAACAAACAGATATTTTTGATCGTGGTTACGAGTTCTTGGCACATGCAGTTTAAAAATAAGCTTGACACTAGATGCTACATAAGCTTCATATGCTTCAAGAACTATCATAACTCCTAGAGCTTGAAAAACATGTTCAGGATTAATAGCACGTAGAACACGTAGTGGCCCACTAGCTAATAGATCAATAGCATGATGCCGCCTTGGGTTCAGCGCGGCTCGACATATAGGGCAATTTGGTCCATTGTCGCGCATATAATCGTCAGCACACTGATTGTGGATATAATGTCTGTTTGGGCATACAGTACAATTATTCCTATCTACAGGCCGGTGACAAATAACACACTCCTCGTCATCAATCTCATTTTGTTGATTCTCTACCAGCTCAATGTTTTCTTGCTGTGGGTCCCCACCTTCAGGAAGGTAACGACCATGTTTAATAGGCGATACCAAAGCGGCCTCTAAAGCTAACAGATCTGTTTTCACTTGATCTGGACTGGCGTTTGTTTCATCCTGCTCTTGTATCAAAGCGGTTATCTGAGGAACCAGGCGACCCACATAGGTTATTACCTTTACATCTGTTGTTAACCACAATCTATCGATAGCGTGATTCATCTCACCACGACCGTTCATAGCCCAAGCATCACTGAGCCTAAATCCATTGATCCAAACCTCAACCATATCCTCTGTGATCTGGATTTCGTAAATAGCGGCATTATTGACATCATTAAAGTGCAACCCTAGTGTCTTTTCATCATGACTATATTCTAAACTGATGTTCTGAAATGACTTTAAATGAGGCTCGCCATTTTCATCAACGCCACCCAGTGGATACAGTAATTGCCAGAACTTGAATACATCTTCACTCAATATTGTTTGCAACATTGCCAATTCGTTAGCAACGGTATGACCTGTAGCAAGTTCATGTTGCTTTAGTGACTGATTGAACGCTTGCTGATTCTGTGTCTGTTGCCTATTGACTTCGTCCTGCAACAATTCCAGTAAAGCGGGTAAACCGGAAATTTTTCCTTCTAGCCATTGATCTGAATTTTGTTGAAGACTACTTATCTGATCACTTACTTGCTGCAGTTCTTCCTCTGTTTGTTGACAAAGCGCTTCACAGCTCAATGAATTGAGTGAATTGAATGATTCAACGATGTCAGCAACGGCTTGGTCATGATCGAGATCCTGCATAGCCAGCCACTCCATGACCCAGATATAGATAGCTACTTGTTGGGAGTATTTTTTTGTAGAAGGGTTGTCACTGGATAACTGATCAAAGCCTATGCCAGTCATCAATGCCATTAATGCGATTGACATCTGATCGTCTATGGGGAAAGTGTTATGGCTTACTAAGTCGCTAAGCTGCTGTTTTATAACAATCGCAATCAGTTCCTTCAGAGACTCACTGACTTCACCTACTGCAGAAGACTGAGCGTACAAGTTAGCTAGTATTAGCATTAATGCCACCTCTGCTGAGGTTGAGCCGCCTTGATACCAATCTTGGATGGCACTGTAACCTGGTTGGTTTTGATTGATTAGAAAGTAATGTGGTCCTAAACCATCCAAAGTCACCAGCACTGAGAGACTTTCCTCTGTTTGTGTGATGGTTATCTTCTTGGCCCCTTGAGCACGTGAATCACATTGGGTAATTGACTGCTCTCTAAGGCAAAAGTAGTCATGTTTTGCGTGACCTGAAGTTACCGGTAGGTTTAGCGCAAGGACAGACTCTGCATTAACTGGATTGTTTGCTTCAGTAGACTGTGAGTCTGTTGGATGCTTTATGGATACCTTGTCAGCAGCAATAATGGCAACTGCCATAATCGCAGCATAATCCATAAGTGCACATACTTGTGTCGATCTCTGACCTTTGTCATGACAGGCTCCAATTTCTGCCCCCGCATACGACTTTGGTATCAATCCGTTGATTGCCCCATGGGCCAATTCAGATAACAATGGACGCTGATGATCATAATTAGAGGCCTGCTCAGCACCAGCCTCATAGCTACTGACGATGTATTCCATTGTATTAAACAGACCCTCAATATCAATGGTAGCGATTTGACCTGAGCTCAGATCTCGTCGCTGGATGATATGACGATCAACATCATAACTATGGGTAAACGCATAAAATCTGGTTTCTATGCTGGAGATATCCTTACCTACAAAGCTATCCAATCGCGCCATAGTTCGTTGCTTTAAACAGCCAACAAACGCACTATCAACTTCCCCGTATATTGAACATGCATCAAAAATAGAGTCATGATCATTGTTATGGGTTGCTACCTTAAACCATTCAGCTATACAGCGTTGATCCTCCATTTGCTGTTTGTCACAATAATGATTGAATGTTGCTATAAAACTGTTTTGCTCATCAGATTCATTGGTGCCTAGATGCTGGGATTGCAGGGTGACACTCAGCGGATATTGATAGGCTGCGGCCTCTAAACTTTCTTGTGTATTTAGCGCTTGATAGCCGCCATAGCTATAGTCCAGATAATAAGCAAATCTCTCTTGAGGTACTTGGGGGAGATCCAAGTGGCTCCAATCATTAAGTGTCTGTTGATGATTCTGCACTAACAGTCGGTCACTCTTGCCCCGATGATAAGGATCCATGGTCCTGACCAGCTCACAGGCACTGGAGGCACTGACCACCGCACCGAGTTGATTATCTGGTGTTTGGGGATCATTGATCAGTTGCAGGGACAGATGACCAGGGTAACTGTATGTGGTTGATAGTTCGCAGCTCGACAGCGCTGTATGCAAACCATAGGTATTCCATTGCACATCAAGGGTAGCATCTGTGCCTGTGATTTCACCAGCCGCGTCTAAGCTATAAGACGTCTCAGCATCAAAATTATTGGCAAGAGTTAACCTGTAGATCTGCTGGTGAACTGCAAGTTGGCTACGGTCTATATACACTGATGGAGAGGGATCCATAGGTTGTCCGTTACTCTCTTTAGTCTGAACCCAAGATACCAACAATTGATCACCGGCTGCAAAACCATAAGCTGGATCATTTAACCAAATGCCGTCTACTGCCAAAGCATGGGGTATGGCCTGTGCTGATAGCACATTTAGCCCTGCAACTACCTGATCGGGATCGCTTAAGTCAGCGTCCTTAGGTTGCACCAAAGCGATCGGATACACTTTCTGATCAGTCTTTGAGTGTAATAATAGATAATTCACCCCATCCTGCTGACCATAGACATGGTGGGTGCCTTGAATCAGTTGGACACGGTCAATATTGGCGGCATCTAGTTCGGCGAGTAACACCTCAGCAGACGGCGTTTGATTAGCCACATCTATCAGACTGCGATAGGTTAGCGTGGTGCCTGATGAGGCACTGTATACCGACAGCAGATCATCCAGACCGTCTTCGTCAATGTCTACCAGCATTAGTTCAACCAAACGCCGTGGCTTATTGGGGGTGTAATAGCTAATGCCAGCATAGTCAGTAGGCACAATTAACTGGGGATTCTCAGTGAAAACCAATCCGCTCTGTCCACCCTGCTCTACACTTTCTATCCGCTGCCACCGCACAATCTCCTGGCCATCGGCTTCCATATCACCTCTGTGCCAACGACCTTTTAGCGCATCAGCATATTTAAAGTCATTAAAGTCGCCCTGTTGAACAATCTGTGGTGTATCGACGCTGGACCCGGGGCCATTGGCACCCTGTACCCCATAATGCAGAGCTAGGGCAAAGGCAAACTCGTCAATGCCGTCTGCCATCTCAACAACATCCTGCTGATTGACTTGCCATACCCATCGTGGTGTCTGCGAAGCGTCATATTGGAAGCCTGTCTCAAGCGTGCGCACAGGCGCTATACCCTGTTGCCATAACACAGGATGGGTATGATTCAAGCTCATCTTCTGACAAACCTGTGGATGCAGAGGACAGTCCATAGTGATTTGGTAACTGTCATTATCCTCTGGGACAGCGGTAAACTGGGTGGCATACTCTTGCACCCAATGCACACCGATACCCAAGTCACTGGCAGCCATCGAAATACTACCGTCGTCGTGATGGGTGATTGGCGAGGTTTGTTGGGCTGTTTCCAGCTGCTGACCCTTGGCGCTTAATTGGGACTGCGTTTCAACCAGTTGTTGACGGCCCTCAATGACCTGCATCTGCTCCTGTTGCAGTGCAGCTAACTGATGCTGTTTATCCAGTCGCTGTCTCTTGTGGTGATTTGCCCAATACTGATGGTATCTTATCTGTCCTCGCAGCCAGGCATTGCGGCTACGGCAAGCCCCATTCCACCACTGACACTGTCTCAAACTAGCCCGATGTGTTTGTGTTGCATTTTGGTGATGATTTAACTTAGCGCTGTGTGAGCTAATCTTAGATTGAACGACGCTTATTTCTGTAGATGAACCGGTTAACAGTTGATCAAACTGACTCGTCAGTTGACTGAGCACTGAATCAGCTTCTTGTGCCGCGACTTTTAACTGAGACCCCTTTTCCTGAGTGGTATTGGCGTCGGCATCTGCATTAATCAAAGGCAGTGGATGGTAACTGCCATCGGTACAGTCAGCAAAATCATACGCCGTTAGTTCTGGATTCGATTGAACACAGTTTGCCGGCTCTAAGCGCACCTGATCACTTATCTCATCATAACCAATGACTCGATAGAAAGACTCTTGAGCCTTGTGATCTAGCGTTAACTCGACCTTTGACTGTTGTTGGTAGAGAAAGTACTGATTTGTTGGATCAGTACTGTCGCTTGCAGACGTCAATATCAGTGCTGCAATAAGGCCTGTAATAAGCGCAATCAAGCTAATCACGATGGGAATAATGATAGGCATCAACAGCAGCAATCCCCCCGCAACTGAGGCGACGGCCCAAAGGTCGGTTGTGGACGAAAAAAGGCCTGAAGCGGATGTGTAGGATTTAAATAGGTGCAGGGAGCCCCAAATCAACGCGACGAGTGCGCCAGATATGACAGCCAATCCTGATATAAAAAGCACTGTATTTGTAAAACTCATAGAGAGACTTCCTGTCTTATTAACTGATAACGATCTCAGTGGTTCTTTGAAATTAGTATAAATATCGAGAAAATCAGGCTGAGCGAGGCAGAATGCTTATAAATTGCGATAAGCATTAAAATCGTTGGGAGGTATAGATGTTACGAATAGCCTGCTAGGGTTAACAGGCTATTGAGCGGAATTGAACTTTGCAAGCAACGATAGGGATTCTAGCTATGCCCCAGATTCTTGGAGATAATCGCCTCAGCAACATTTTTAGGCGCTTCGGCGTACTTATCAAACTCCATGGTAAAGGTAGCACGACCTTGAGTTGCAGATCTAAGATCGGTGGCATAACCAAACATCTCTGCTAACGGCACCTCGGCATTGACTACTTTGCCTGAGGGGTTTTCATCCATGCCGTGGATAATGCCGCGCCGACGATTAAGGTCGCCCACCACATCACCCATATTTTCTTCAGGGGTGACCACTTCAACGGTCATCATAGGCTCTAGAAGAACCGCACCACCAGCCTCAGCTAGCTGCTTTGTAGCCATGGAGGCGGCTATTTTAAAGGCCATTTCCGAGGAGTCGACATCGTGAAAGGATCCATCATAGAGGGTTGCCTTAACGCCCAGTAAGGGATAGCCAGCTAGCACGCCATTTTGCATCTGCTCTTCAATACCCTTGCCCACAGCTGGTATGTATTCCTTGGGAACAGTGCCACCGACAATCTCGTTAACAAACTCCAGACCCTCGGCACCCGGATCTTCAGCAGGCTCAAATTTTAACCAAACATGGCCATATTGACCGCGTCCGCCAGACTGGCGAACAAACTTGCCCTCTATTTCGCACTGATTGCGAATAGTCTCTCGATAGGCGACCTGGGGTTTACCTATATTGGCCTCCACCGTAAATTCACGGCGCATGCGATCCACCAGAATATCCAGATGCAATTCACCCATACCAGAGATAATCGTTTGCCCACTCTCTTCATCGGTTTTAACACGAAATGAAGGGTCTTCTTGCGCTAGTTTACTTAGGGCAACACCCATTTTCTCTTGATCAGCTTGAGATTTGGGCTCTACTGCTACAGAGATAACTGGCTCAGGAAACTCCATGCGCTCTAGAACAATTTTATTGTTTTCTGCGCACAATGTATCACCCGTGGTGACATCTTTAAGGCCAATAGCAGCCACGATATCGCCCGCTAAAACCTCTTTGATTTCTTCACGGCTATTGGAGTGCATCTGCACCATACGGCCAATGCGCTCTTTTTTCATTTTTACTGAATTATAAACAGCGGTGCCGGTTTCTAGGGTGCCCGAATAAACACGCATAAACGTTAAAGTGCCGACAAAAGGGTCTGTGGCAATTTTAAAAGCCAATGCTGAAAAAGGCGCATTGTCCTCAGCCTCACGGGTATCCCGATCACCATTTTCCAACTCGCCCTCAATCGCTTTAACCTCTGTGGGCGACGGCAAGTACTCAATCACTGCGTCTAGCATGGCTTGAACACCTTTATTCTTAAAGGCTGAGCCGCCTAGAACAGGAATAATTTCGTTGGCCAATGTTCTCTGGCGAATACCCTGTTTGATCTCTTCTTCAGTCAGTGTCTCGTCTTCGAGATACTTATCCATAAGCTCTTCATTGGCTTCAGCGGCAACTTCAAGCAAGTATTCGTGCATTTCTTTGCACTGGTCAAGAATATCTTCTGGGATATCCGTGTATTCAAAGGTCATCCCTTGATCTGCTTCATTCCATAGAATGGCTTTCATCTTGATTAGATCAACGACACCTTTAAAGTCTTCTTCAGCGCCAATAGTCATCTGCAGGGGAACTGCATTTGCACCAAGTCTTTCCTTAAGCTGTTCCACCACCATCATAAAATTGGCACCTGCACGGTCCATCTTATTGACGAAAACCATACGCGGTACTTCATATTTGTTTGCCTGACGCCAAACTGTTTCGGTCTGAGGTTGAACCCCCGAGGAGCCACACAATACAACCACAGCACCATCTAGCACCCGAAGTGACCTTTCGACTTCGATAGTAAAATCAACGTGGCCTGGGGTATCAATAATATTAATGCGGTGATCTGGGAACTGAGCATTCATGCCACGCCAGAAGCAGGTAGTGGCGGCGGAAGTAATGGTAATACCTCGCTCTTGCTCTTGCTCCATCCAGTCCATGGTGGCTGCACCGTCATGGACCTCACCTATTTTGTGAGACAAGCCAGTGTAAAAAAGCACGCGCTCTGTAGTGGTGGTTTTTCCTGCGTCTACGTGGGCGCAAATACCAATATTTCGATAGCGACTGATAGGAGTTTTACGTGCCACAATTAATCCTCTACTACTGTGTCAGTTAATGTACAAAAAAGGCGGCTACAAGAGCCGCCTTTATGCGAACAGGACCAAACAATGGTCGCCGTTTTAGAAACGGAAGTGGGAGAAAGCCTTGTTGGCTTCAGCCATACGATGAACGTCTTCACGCTTCTTAACTGCGCCACCCTTACCCTGAACCGCGTCAATCAGCTCACCAGCAAGACGCTGTGGCATAGATTTCTCGCCACGGGCGCGAGCATAGTCTACCAACCAGCGCATCGCCAGAGCCGTGCGGCGTGAGGGCCGTACCTCTACTGGCACCTGATAGGTTGCACCACCAACGCGGCGAGATTTTACCTCAACCATCGGCGCAACATTATCTATGGCCTCTTGGAATACTTCGACTGGATCTTTCTTGAGTCGCTCTTCAACAACATCAAGTGCTCCATAGACGATACGCTCAGCGACAGACTTTTTACCACTGACCATAACATGATTCATAAATTTTGCTAATGTAACATTGCCAAACTTGGGATCTGGCAATATTTCACGTTTTGCTGCTACTCTTCTTCTTGGCATCGTTTTGCCCTTCTCTTCAGGTTTGCCTAGGTATCACACCTAGCCTTACTCAATTGTTTACCGAAAATGTCGCTTAGCTCTTGGGTCGCTTGGTACCGTACTTAGAACGTCTCTGAGTACGACCATTAACACCTGCTGTATCCAATGTGCCACGCACCGTGTGGTAGCGGACACCTGGTAAATCTTTAACACGACCGCCTCGAATCAAAACAACACTGTGTTCTTGTAGGTTATGCCCCTCACCACCAATGTATGAGGTCACCTCATAGCCACTGGTTAAACGGACACGACATACCTTACGCAATGCTGAGTTTGGCTTCTTTGGTGTGGTCGTGTAAACGCGAGTACAAACACCGCGGCGCTGGGGACAGGCCTGAAGTGCGGGAACGTCGCTTTTACTTACCTTGCGCTTTCTCGGCTTACGAACCAACTGGTTGATCGTTGCCATGCAATTTTTCTCCAAATTTAAAATTTACCTTCCCAATGAAGGTGCTATCTATATGACCTCAGCCTAGTGCCGAGGGCAAATTGGGAGCGGCATTTTAAATACCACTCACACAGTAGTCAAGGGCACATCGGATAACATCAACACAGGCTGTGCTAGTGCGCACTGAGACGCCACCACAGATTTTCAAGGCTACCCGTGCGCCCTTTTACTGACTATTCTTCAGCTGTGTCTGCGCTTTCCGCATCGGCGCTCAGCGCTTCACTCAGTGCCGCTTCGACATCTGCCGCACTCATTGCCAGGTCTTCTTCGGCAAGGCGATCTTGACGGCGCTGAGCGTGGTAAGCCAGTCCTGTTCCCGCAGGAATCAAACGGCCAACCACCACATTCTCCTTCAGACCACGCAGTGGATCCGCACGGCCGGTGACTGCGGCTTCCGTAAGAACTCTTGTAGTCTCTTGGAATGAAGCTGCAGAAATGAAGCTATCAGTAGCCAGTGATGCCTTGGTAATACCCAGTAGCTGACGCTCAAATTTAGCAGGCTGTAGGCCTTCTTGTCTTAAGCGCTCGTTCTCTTCGAGTACTTTTCGGTACTCAACCTGTTCACCGCGAATCAATGAAGAATCACCCATATCGGTAATTTCCACTTTACGCAGCATCTGGCGGGTAATCACTTCAATATGCTTATCGTTGATTTTTACACCTTGCAAGCGATAAACATCTTGAATTTCATTAACGATGTACTTCGCTAATTCACTGATACCCTTAAGGCGCAGAATATCGTGGGGTGTTGGCGGTCCATCTGAGATAACCTCACCCTTTTCAACATGCTCACCTTCAAAGACACTGAGTTGACGCCACTTAGGAATCAATTCTTCATAGTGCATTTTACCGTTAGGCAAAGGCTGACCATCGTCAGGTGTAATAATTAGACGTAACTTACCTTTGGTTTCTTTACCTAAGGTCACTGTACCGGTGATCTCTGCCAGAATGGCCGGATCCTTGGGTTTGCGCGCTTCAAACAGGTCGGCAACCCGCGGTAGACCACCGGTGATATCTTTGGTACCACCAGATTCCTGAGGGATTCTGGCAATAATCTGACCTATACCGATGGTGTCACCATCGACCACATCGACACTGGCATTTGCAGGCAGTGGGTAATGGGCTGGTACTGTGGAGTTGGGGAATATCAACTCTTTACCTTTTTTGTCAGTCAGGGTGATCATTGGCTTGAGATCTTTACCCGCTGCTGGACGCTCGTTAGGATCGATCACCGAGATACTGGTAAGACCGGTCAGATCGTCAGTTTGCTGGCGAATACTCAGGCCCTCTTCCATACCGGAGAAAGCCACTTTACCCGCCACCTCAGTGACAATCGGATGCGTGTGAGGATCCCAGTTGGCAACCACATCACCAGCGGCTACTGCGGATCCATCTTTGACACGGATCAGCGCACCATAGGGAAGCTTGTAGCGCTCACGCTCACGACCGTTTTCATCGGCAACCGCCAATTCGCCTGAGCGCGAGACCGCAACCAAATTGCCATCTTTATTTTCGACTGTCTTCAGGTTGATCAACCGAACAACACCGTCCTGTTTGACCTTGATACTGTCAACTGCCGAGGCTCTGGACGCCGCACCACCAATATGGAAGGTACGCATGGTTAACTGGGTTCCCGGCTCACCAATCGACTGAGCAGCTATAACCCCCACAGCTTCGCCCTGATTGACGCGATGGCCTCGGGCCAGGTCGCGCCCGTAGCAAGCGGAGCAGATACCATGGGTCACTTCACAGGTTATGGGAGAGCGCACCATCACTTCGTCTATACCCATTTTCTCAATGCGCACCACCCACTGTTCGTCGATCATGGTTCCAGCTGGTACCGCAATTTCTTCAGTACCCGGCTTGAGAACATCCTGGGCAACTATACGCCCCAGGATACGATCACCAAGGGATTCAATAATATCGCCGCCTTCAATAACCGGCGCCATTAATAGACCATCTGTGGTGCCACAATCTACTTCCGTAACAACAACGTCCTGAGCCACATCCACCAAGCGGCGAGTGAGGTAACCGGAGTTGGCTGTCTTCAAAGCTGTATCGGCCAGACCTTTGCGCGCACCATGGGTAGAGATAAAGTACTGCAGTACACTCAAACCCTCGCGGAAATTCGCGGTAATTGGCGTTTCAATAATTGACCCATCGGGACGTGCCATCAGTCCACGCATACCGGCGAGCTGTCGAATCTGTGCCGGGGAGCCACGGGCACCGGAATCAGCCATAATAAATACAGAGTTAAAGGAATCTTGCTTCTCCTCCTCTCTATCGCGATTGGTGACTGACTCAGAACTGATACCTTCCATCATCGATTTGGCCACACGATCGTTAGCCTGGGACCAAATATCGATAACCTTGTTGTACTTTTCACCCTGAGTAACCAGACCAGAGGCAAACTGGCTCTCTATTTCACGCACCTGTTGCTCGGCAGCGCCAATAATCTCCTGTTTGTTGTCTGGGATAACAAAGTCATCGACCCCAATGGAAGCACCAGACTTAGTGGACAGGTTAAACCCTGTGTACATCAGTTTGTCGGCAAATATCACCGTATCTTTCAAACCCACACGGCGGTAGCACTCATTGATAACCACAGAGATGGCCTTTTTGACCATTGGCTTGTTGATCAGCTCAAAGGGCAGGCCGTCGGGGACAATTTCCCAGAGCAGTGCACGACCCACGGTGGTCTCTACTATTTTGCGCTGTTCACTGCGCTCACCGGTGGTCTCATCGATGGAGACCTCGACAATGCGCACCTTGATACGCGCTTGCAAGTGAACCTTTCCGGCATAGTAGGCACGGGAGACTTCGCGCCCATCGGCAAACACCATACCTTCACCCTGGGCATTCACCTGGTGTCTGGTCATATAGTAGAGGCCCAGCACCACATCTTGAGAGGGAACAATAATTGGCTCCCCAGATGCCGGTGACAGGATATTGTTGGTGGACATCATCAATGCCCGTGATTCCATCTGTGCTTCAATTGTCAGAGGCACGTGAACCGCCATCTGATCACCATCAAAGTCGGCGTTGTAGGCCGCACAGACCAGGGGATGCAACTGGATCGCTTTACCCTCAATCAGTACCGGCTCAAACGCCTGAATACCCAGACGGTGAAGTGTTGGCGCACGGTTGAGAAGCACTGGATGCTCGCGGATAACCTCATCGAGGATATCCCATACAACCGCCTCTTCGCGCTCTACCATTTTCTTGGCCGCCTTGATGGTGGTTGCCAGTCCGCGAAGCTCTAACTTGCTAAAGATAAAGGGCTTAAAGAGCTCTAGGGCCATACGCTTGGGGAGACCACATTGATGCAGGCGCAGAGTGGGTCCCACTACAATCACTGAACGGCCGGAGTAGTCAACGCGTTTACCCAACAGATTCTGACGGAAACGCCCCTGCTTGCCCTTGATCATATCGGCAAGGGATTTTAAGGGTCGCTTGTTGGATCCGGTAATGGCTCGACCTCGGCGCCCGTTATCGAGCAGCGCATCGACAGATTCTTGAAGCATACGCTTTTCGTTGCGCACAATAATATCCGGTGCACTGAGATCTAACAGGCGCTTCAGGCGGTTGTTGCGATTGATTACTCGACGGTACAGATCGTTGAGGTCGGAGGTGGCAAATCGACCGCCGTCCAGCGGCACCAGTGGGCGCAGATCAGGCGGCAGTACTGGAAGTGCCTCCATCACCATCCACTCTGGTTTGTTGCCAGAACCATGGAAGGCCTCCAGCAACTTCAGTCGCTTGGAAAACTTTTTGATTTTAGTTTCCGATTTAGTATTGGGAATCTCAGCGCGGATATCGGCAATTTCAGTCTCTAGATTTATCTCTTTCAACAGGGACTGAACAGCCTCTGCACCCATAGAGGCAACAAATTCATCACCAAACTCTTCCAGGGCATCGAAATACTCTTCATCGGTGAGTAGCTGACCTTTCTCCAAAGTGGTCAGGCCAGGTTCTGTCACCACATAGGATTCAAAGTACAGAACCCGTTCAATTTCTCGCAGGGTCATATCCAGCAACAGGCCGATACGCGATGGCAGGGACTTTAAGAACCAGATATGGGCAACCGGACAGGCCAGCTCAATATGGCCCATTCGCTCACGGCGCACCTTGGTGAGAGTGACCTCCACACCACATTTCTCGCAGACAATGCCGCGATGTTTCATGCGCTTGTACTTACCACAGAGGCATTCATAATCTTTCACTGGACCAAAAATCTTGGCACAGAACAGACCTTCCCTCTCGGGCTTAAAGGTGCGGTAATTAATTGTCTCTGGCTTTTTCACTTCACCAAATGACCAAGAGCGCACCATCTCTGGTGAAGCGAGACTAATTCGAATATTATCGAATTCTGTATTTTGTTCCTGCTGCTTGAGTAGATTGACTAAGTCTTTCAAGGCTTATCCTCCAGTAACTGAGTGGGCCCAGGCGGTTGCCGTGCCTCGGCGGTCAGTGAGCGTTATCACCATTATTCGTTTTCCAACTCAACATTAATGCCGAGGGAGCGGATTTCTTTGACCAATACATTAAAGGATTCCGGCATGCCGGGCTCCATGCGGTGGTCACCATCAACGATGTTCTTGTACATTTTGGTTCGACCAGCGACATCATCAGATTTGACGGTGAGCATCTCTTGAAGCGTATAGGATGCCCCATAGGCCTCCAGCGCCCAGACTTCCATCTCACCAAAGCGCTGGCCACCAAACTGTGCTTTACCGCCCAGAGGCTGCTGGGTAACCAAGCTGTAAGAACCTGTTGAGCGAGCATGCATCTTGTCGTCGACCAAATGGTTGAGCTTGAGCATATACATGTAGCCAACGGTCACCGGCCGATCGAACTTATCACCAGTGCGACCATCGTAGAGGGTGGTCTGACCATTCTCTGGCAGGTCTGCTAGCGCCAGCATTTTCTTTAGCTCTAACTCATTGGCACCATCGAATACCGGTGTGGCAATGGGCACGCCATGGCGCAGATTTTCTGCCAGCTCAAGAACTTCGCCATCGCTAAGCTGTTTGAGATCTGTGCCGTAAACAGTATCGCCCACATCGTAGATCTCTTGGAGCAACTTACGCACCTCGGCAGTTTTTGCCTGCTGCTTGAGCATGCTGTCAATTTTAACGCCCAGTCCCCTAGCGGCCATTCCCATATGAGTTTCAAGGATCTGACCCACATTCATTCGCGATGGCACCCCTAGTGGGTTTAGCACTATATCCACGGGTTCGCCGTTTTCGTCGTAGGGCATATCTTCAACCGGCTTGATAACTGAAATAACACCTTTGTTACCGTGACGGCCGGCCATCTTGTCGCCGGGCTGCACCCGCCTTTTAACCGCCAGGTAGATCTTGACAGTCTTAAGTACGCCGGGTGCCAGGTCATCGCCGCTCTGTAGCTTTTTGCGCTTCACTTCAAAGCGTTCATCCAGATCGGCTCGGCGTTCAGAGAGCTGCTTTTCAGCATCGGCAATCTGATCATTCAACTCTGCGGCTTCCATACGGATCGCAAACCATTCAGCGGCGGTATATTCGGCAACCGTCTCTTCAGTGATTGCAGCGCCCTTCTTAAGACCTGTCGCCTTGACCACTTTCGAGCCCTTGAGGGCCGAGAACAGACGGCCGAGCGTAGCATTTTCAATAATGCGGTACTCATCGTTGAGATCTTTGCGATACTGATCCAGCTCAGCCTGCTCAATATCCAGTGAGCGCTGGTCTTTCTCCAGACCATCGCGAGTGAACACCTGAACATCGATTACCGTACCTTTGATACTGCTGGGTACCCGCAGAGAGGTATCCTTAACATCGGAGGCCTTTTCGCCAAAGATAGCGCGCAATAGTTTTTCTTCGGGGGTCAGTTGAGTTTCACCCTTGGGTGTCACCTTGCCAACCAAAATATCGCCGGCAGTGACCTCAGCCCCTATATGCACGATGCCAGATTCATCTAACCTGCCCAGGGCGGCCTCGCCAACATTGGGTATGTCAGCGGTGATCTCCTCTGATCCAAGCTTGGTATCGCGAGCCACACAGGTGAGCTCCTGAATATGGATCGTGGTGAAGCGATCCTCTTGCACCACGCGCTCTGAGATAAGTATTGAATCCTCAAAGTTGTAGCCATTCCAGGGCATAAAGGCGATTCGCATATTCTGGCCCAGAGCCAACTCACCGAGATCCACTGAGGGACCATCGGCAAGCACATCGCCGCGGGAAACCTGGTCTCCCTGTTTGACAATTGGACGCTGATTGATACAGGTATTTTGGTTAGATCTGGTGTACTTGGTCAGGTTGTAGATGTCGACACCAGCTTCGCCAGACTCGACCTCGCTGTCGCTGACCCTGACCACGATGCGGCCGGAGTCTACGCTCTCAATCACCCCGCCGCGACGAGCCACGGCACAGACACCGGAATCGCTGGCGACTGTGCGCTCGATACCAGTACCAACTAGCGGTGCCTCAGCGGTTAGCGTGGGAACTGCTTGGCGCTGCATATTGGACCCCATCAGGGCGCGGTTAGCATCATCGTGCTCGAGGAATGGAATAAGCGAAGCAGCCACTGAAACCACCTGACGCGGCGAGACGTCCATATAGTCAATCTCTGCGGGGGCTTTAACCGTAAACTCATTGAGATGACGGACCGCCACCATATCTTCAACAAACTTGCCCTTGTTATTTAACTCGGCGGATGCCTGAGCGATCACAAACTGGGATTCATTGATGGCAGATAGGTACTCGATATCAGAGGTCACCACGCCATCGACCACTTTGCGGTAGGGGGTCTCAATAAAGCCATAGTCATTGGTGCGGGCATAGGTTGCCAGCGAGTTGATCAATCCGATATTGGGACCCTCGGGAGTCTCAATGGGGCAGACCCGGCCATAGTGGGTTGGGTGCACATCGCGCACCTCAAAGCCAGCGCGCTCCCGAGTGAGACCGCCGGGGCCCAGTGCGGAGACACGCCGTTTGTGAGTCACCTCTGACAGCGGATTGTTCTGGTCCATAAATTGAGACAATTGGCTAGAGCCAAAAAATTCTTTGATCGCTGCAGCCACGGGCTTGGCATTAACCAAATCCTGTGGCATCAAGCCCTCGGACTCGGCGACGCCCAAGCGCTCCTTAACAGCGCGCTCAACTCTGACCAGACCGACGCGGAATTGATTCTCAGTCATTTCACCTACAGAGCGGATACGGCGGTTGCCGAGATGATCGATATCGTCCACATTGCCTTTGCCGTTGCGAATCTGTACTAGCGTTTTAATCACATCGACAATATCAGAGCCATCTCCGTACTGCTGTTGCAGCTCGCTGGCCTCATCGGTGTTGAGGGTAGAGAAATAGCGCTGATCGTAAAGAATTCCGGCACCTTGCTCGGCATCGCGATCGAGTCGACGGTTAAACTTCATGCGCCCGACTGCCGAGAGATCATAGCGCTCCAAATTGAAGAACAGGTTGTAGAACAGGTTCTCAGCGGACTCTTTAGTGGGCGGCTCACCGGGACGCATCATGCGGTAAATTTCCACCAGTGCCTCGAGCTGAGTTTTGGAAGGATCGGTACGCAGTGTGTCGGAGATAAAGGATCCACAATCCAGATCATTGGTATAGAGAGTCTCTATCTGATCGATACCCGCATCAATGATTGCCGACAGATTTTCTTCAGTCAATTCAGTGTTGCATTCCAGCAGCAACTCCCCCGTCTTGGGATCGGCGATATCCTTGGCGATAGCGCGCCCAATAACATATTCTTGGGTGACCTCGAGACTGGTTACCTTATCCTTCTCCAGCTGCCTGATATGCCGCGCGGTGATTCGGCGGCCTTTTTCAACAATTACGGTTCCCTTCTTATCGACGATGTCGAACGCTGCAATTTCCCCGCGCAGACGCTCGGGGTCTAAATCCAGGTTGTAAGTGTCTTTCTTAAAGTGAAACACACTGGTATCGAAGAACATCTCAAGGATCTCTTCGGAACTGTAGCCCAGTGCACGCAGCAGAATGGTAACTGGCAATTTGCGACGGCGGTCGATACGCACATAGAGCAAGTCTTTGGGATCGAATTCAAAGTCCAGCCAGGATCCGCGGTAAGGGATAACCCGGGCGGTAAACAACAGCTTACCGGATGAGTGGGTTTTGCCCTTGTCGTGATCGAAGATCACACCGGGTGCGCGGTGCAATTGAGACACAATCACCCGCTCAGTACCATTGATTACAAAGGTACCATTTTCGGTCATCAGGGGAATTTCACCGAGATAGACTTCCTGCTCCTTGACCTCTTTTAGCGCTTTGTTGGCGGACTCCTTGTCGTAGATAACCAGTCGCACCTTTACCCGCAGTGGCACGGCAAAGGTCACTCCACGCAATTTGCATTCCTCGACATCAAAGGCCGGCTGGCCGAGATTGTAATCCACATACTCTAGGGCAGCGGTGCCAGAGTAGCCGACGATGGGAAAAATAGAGTTGAGGGCAGCATGTAAACCGGTGTTCTTGCGATCTTCAAGGGCCACACCAGCTTGAGTAAAGTTCTTATAGGAATCAATTTGAGTTGCCAACAGATAGGGCAAATCCATTACATCGGGCAACTTGCCAAAGCTCTTGCGGATACGTTTCTTCTCAGTGAAAGAGTAAGCCATCTATATTCCTCGGGACTGTTCTGTTAGTGATTGGCGATCTCGAGATTAGAATCAAGTTCGCGCTGCTTATAAATTCCCACACCTACAAACAGGAAAAGGCTGAAGGGAAAATCCCTTCAGCCATACCTGAAAAATCAGGTGATCAGCTCGGTGAGCTTATTTAAGCTCAGCTGTTGCGCCGGCTTCTTCCAGTTGTTTCTTAGCTTCTTCAGCAGCATCCTTGGAAACAGCTTCCTTAATAGTAGATGGAGCGCCATCCACAAGCTCTTTAGCTTCTTTAAGTCCGAGGCCAGTGATTGCACGCACAGCTTTAATCACATTGACCTTCTTGTCGCCAACTGCCGACAGAACAACATCGAACTCAGTTTGAGCTGCACCACCGGCCTCTTCACCACCTGCAGCGGCAGGAGCGACGGCAACGGCGGCAGCAGCTTGAGCAGATACGCCAAATTTCTCTTCCATGGCGCTTACCAATTCCACCACGTCCATAACGCTCATCTCTGCGATTGCATTCAAAATATCTTCATTTGATAGGGCCATTTTGGGCCTCCTAAATTTATCTGTTTACTGTTGAGTAGCCTATGCGGCTTCCTGTTTTGCATCACGAACTGCGGCCACCACGCGCGCCGTCTTTGTCGGTATTTCGTTGAAAGTACGAACCAACTTAGTGACGGGAGCAAGGGTTACACCAGCCAACATACCAAGAGCCTGCTGGAGGGTAGGCAACTTGGCTAAAACATCAATTTGTTCGCTGGGCAATAGCTGTCCGCTGACCGATAGCGCTTTAACTTCAAATTCTTCATTTTCTTTGGCGAAGTCTTTGAATAGGCGCGCGGCCGCTCCTGGATCTTCCATGGAGAAAGCAAATAGTGATGGACCCACCAATACCTCTTCTACGCATGCGTAATCGGTATCGGCGAAAGCTCTCTTGGCCAGGGTGTTGCGAATCACGCGCAGTTGCACATTCTCCGCACGGGCCTTAGCTCGCAGAGCATTCAAATCAGTCACATCGACGCCTCGGGCGTCTGCTATCACCAGGGACAGTGCCTGGGCGGCGGTCTCGTTCACTTCAGCAACGATGGCTTTTTTGTCATCGAGATTCAATGCCACGATAAATCTCCTCGATTTACCTGAGTTTAGGCCGGAAAATTCCCGACCACCAAGGTGAATTCACACCAGATAATCTGGTTTGGGTTCACCGCCTGCGTAGGAGAGCTAGCGCGATAGTTAGTTCGCTGTAGCTAATTATTCCCGAGGGAACCTACGGTCTTTGACAGCCTGAGAACAGATTGAACTGCATCTCAGACCCCAAAGTCTGTCAGGGCAGTAACTGCTGCCCTATACGGATCAGCCCCCCAGAGAGGCCTGATCAATAATCAATCCCGGGCCCATAGTTGAAGAAACTGTAATCTTCTTCACATAAACCCCTTTCGCAGAAGCCGGTTTGGCCTTGGTCAAATCAGCCATTAAAGCCTCAAGGTTTTGCACCAGTGCTTTGGGCTCGAATGAGAGCACACCGATACCACCGTGCACTATGCCGTTTTTATCGGCGCGAAAACGAACCTGTCCGGCTTTGGCATTTTTAACTGCAGTGGCTACATCGGGGGTCACAGTGCCAGATTTTGGGTTGGGCATCAGCCCGCGAGGGCCCAGTACCTTACCCAGCATACCGACGATGCGCATCGCATCTGGTGCAGCGATCACCACATCGAAGTCCATATTGCCGCCTTTTACTTCTTCAGCGAGTTCGTCCATACCCACCAGCTCTGCGCCAGCCGCACTGGCCGCCTCTGCCGCCTCACCCTGAGCAAATACACAGACGCGAATATCTTTACCGGAACCATTAGGCAGTGTAGTGGCGCCGCGAACTACTTGATCTGACTTTTTGGGATCAATACCCAAGTTGACTGCCACATCGACAGTTTCTGAAAATTTCACTGAAGAAATTTCTTTGAGCAGACCGAAGGCCTCCTCAGCTTGATAAATCTTGCCGGGCTCTACTTTCTCATTGATCGCACGACGGCGCTTGGATAACTTGGCCACTTATACGCCCTCCGTTTCAATACCCATTGACCGCGCAGAACCGGCGATGGTGCGCACTGCAGCATCCATATCGGCCGCCGTCAGGTCGGGCTCTTTAGTTTTCACAATTTCTTCCAGCTGGGCGCGACTAACCTTGCCTACCTTTTCAGTGTTGGGACGCCCTGAACCGCTCTTCAGGCCCGCCGCTTTTTTCAACAGGAAAGAGGCCGGTGGAGTCTTCATTTCGAAGGTGAAGCTGCGGTCCGCATAGACAGTGATAATCACTGGGACCGGTGCGCCGGGCTCTATGCCCTGAGTTTGCGCGTTGAAGCCCTTACAGAACTCCATAATGTTGACCCCGTGCTGACCCAGTGCTGGGCCCACAGGGGGACTGGGGTTTGCCTGACCGGCAGGCACTTGTAACTTGATGTAGGCTTGTACTTTCTTAGCCATCTTGCTTTCTCCTCATAGTGGGTAGTATCGCCTCCAAGTGTCTGCAAAAAGCAGATACCCTTCTCAGGCTCCCCGACAAGTCAGCACAATTGCCAACTTATCACTAAAATCTAATGCCGACTCAGGCTTTTTCTACCTGAGTAAACTCGAGTTCAACGGGTGTCGAGCGTCCAAATATCGACACTGCAACACGCAACTTGCTCTTTTCGTAGTTAACTTCTTCGACAGTGCCATTGAAATCATTAAATGGACCATCGATTACCCGTACCATTTCGCCGGGCTCAAACATAGTCTTGGGCCGCGGGGTCTCTTCTGAGTCCTGCATGCGCTGCAGAATAGTCTCGGCCTCTCTGTCAGTAATGGGTGCGGGCTTGTCGGCCTTGCCGCCAATAAAGCCCAGCACTCGAGGCGTCTCTTTAATCAGGTGCCAGGTATCATCGTCCAGATCCATTTGCACCAATACATAGCCGGGAAAGAACATACGTTCACTGGTTCGTTTCTGACCACTTTTCATCTCCACCACTTCTTCGGTGGGGACCATAATTTCACCAAACTTGGCCTGCAATCCGTGACGATCAATACGCTCTTGAATTGCCAGGGCTACTTTTTTCTCGTAGCCCGAGTAAGCGTGCACTACATACCAACGCATTGACATCTCGCTCCCCTAGCCCATTATCAGTGAAGCGAGCCAACTCAGCAGGGAGTCAATACCCCACAGAATAACTGCCATAATAAGAATTACCACCACTACCATCAGGGTTGTTTGGTTGCGCTCCTGCTTGGTGGGCCACACAACTTTGCGCCACTCGGTACGCGATCCCGTGGCCAATTCAATGACTGCGGCACCTTTGGCAGTTTGCGCAGCGACCAGTAGGGCCAGGATTAGCAACGCAATCAGCGCTAGGGCCCGGTAGAGTACCGACTCCGCAGAGTAGTACCAGTTGCCGTAAATACCGCCACCAATAACCACTGTCACGACCAGCCACTTCAGCCAGTCGAGGCGGTACTGTTTGTCCTCTGATACAACGCTCATTGCCCAATCATTTCCTACGCTTTGGTATATGGCAGGCCAGGAGGGACTCGAACCCCCAACAGCCGGTTTTGGAGACCGGTGCTCTACCAATTGAACTACTGGCCTACAATCTAACTCTATTTTGCCTCTGT
>Ga0213866_10000805_pt1 | contig 24366 bp, 29 predicted proteins | sample PICome_11_FD_160079 | JGI IMG/M metagenome (GOLD analysis project Ga0213866, IMG submission 160079) | Coastal seawater microbial communities near Pivers Island, North Carolina, United States - PICO284 | ecosystem: Environmental > Aquatic > Marine > Coastal | place: USA: North Carolina...
TGCAGTAGAGAGTGCATTTAATGCTTCTACAGGACACAAGCATGATGGTACTGCTGGTGAGGGGGCACCTATAACTAAGGTTGGCCCTAGTCAGAACTTGGTCGTATCTGCTACTAATGTTAATCCTAAGACTAGTAATACTCTAGACTTAGGTACTAACTTACTGCAGTATAAAGATGGTTACTTTGATGGCACTGTTTATCAGGATTCAGCTATTGTAGGTGTTAATGCCTACATGACACTCTCTGATAATGAGATTGATGTATCAACAGGAGGACTTACTCTTGATGTTGCAGGTGACATTAGCTTAGACGCTGATGGTGGTGATGTCCTACTAAAAGATGCAGGTACTACCTTTGGTACACTTACTAATGATGGTAACAACCTTATCGTAAAGTCTGGCTCTACTACATCAATCACCTTAAGTGGTGCAAACACTACATTGGCTGGTACTTTAGCTGTAACAGGCGCTACTACTCTTAATGGTGCTGTTACTGTTTCTGGTTCAAACAATATGACTATTGATGCAGGTAATCTAACTCTCTCTAGTGGTAGTGCTACTATTGGTGGTACTTTGTCTGTTACGGGTGAGATAACAGGTAATGCATCTACTGCAACAAAGTTAGCTACTGCAAGAACGATTACTATTGATGGTGATGTAGATGCCACTGCTACATCTTTTGATGGTACAGGTAACATTACTCTTACAACAACTTTGGATACAGTAAACTCTAATGTTGGATCTTTTGGTAGCGCTACGGCTGTTCCTGTTGTAACAGTTAATGCTAAAGGTCTTGTTACAGCGGTAAGTACATCTTCTATTACTACGAGTCTTACTGTTGGTGCTGATAGTGGTACTAATGATGCTGTAGCTTTAGCTTCGGATGTTCTTACTTTTGCAGGTACTACAAACGAGATTGAGACTACTGTAAGCAACAACCAGATTCAGATAGGGTTACCTAATAATGTTACTATAGGTAATAACCTTACTGTTACAGGAGATTTGGAAGTACAAGGTACTACTGTTACCCTAAACACTGCAAACTTAGACATTGAAGATTCTACAGTACGTATAGCTAAAAATGCTACAACACTGTCTGCTACAAACGGTGCAGGTATTGAGTTTGGAGCTAATGCTTCTAAACCCACGCTGACTTGGGATAATAGTAACACTAGGTTGTCTTCAAATAAAGACTTTTACGCATCTAATCTTAGGAGTGATTCACTTTATGGTACACTGCAGACTGCAGCCCAGCCAAATATAACTTCAGTTGGAACCTTATCAAGCTTAACTGTAGACGAAATTACAATTAATGGGTCTACTATATCTGATTCTAGTGTTCTCACTGTTTCATCTGGTAGTGTTGTTAAACTAGATGCGGCTAGTGATATCCACCTTGATGCAACAGATACTATTTACTTCTATGAGGCAGGTAATCTTGCGGGTGGAATCGTTCTTGACGGTCCTAATAACATGTACACTTTTAATTCAAATACTAGTGTAAGTGAAATGAAAATTGGTGACGGTGGGGTTACTGTTTTGCGGGGCTTGCGTGTTGGAGACAATGGTACAGCGACAGATAATGATATTTATGCTGTTGCAGATATTGAAGCTGGAAACTCTTTTAAACTAGGTGACTGGACAATCACTCAATCTGGTAGTAGTTTAAAGTTTGCTTATCAGGGTACAAACAGACTTAGCTTGTCTAGCACTGGTGCACTTACTGTAGAAAACGATGTAACAGCATTTGGTAACGCATAATGACAATAACCTCATTAGATAACTTTGGTCATGCTTCTGGCTCAATATCTATGAGTGAGTTGCGTGACTACTATGGTCAGTCTGGTGCTGTATCCCTCAATGCAAATTTTAATGGTGGTACAAATCCTGTGCCTGATGATTTACCAGCATCAGGTGCTACTACTTCCTTTTCTAATTATCGTAGTAAAACTAGGATACTAAGAAAGAAAGGTACTACAGAAACAAAAGCTAGTGGTACTTCTTGGTCACCAGCACAGTCAGGTTGTGTACAGTATAATGTCTACGTTCTTGGTGGTGGTGGTTCTGGTGGTGGTCATTCAACGGATGCTGGTCGTGAAAAGGTTGCCTCTGGTGGCGGCGGTGGTGGTACAGCCTTTCGTAGGTACTCTGTACAAGATCACAGTATAACTTCTGCTACTATTAGTATTGGTGCGGGCGGTTCTGGCGTTTCTTATCCTGCTAGTAGTGGCGCAGCCATATCAGGGTTTAATGGCGGCACTACGACTTTTAACCCTGATGGATCAGGCACTACTATTTCTGCTACTGGTGGCTTAAGAGGGTTTGGTGGTAGACAGGGTTTACTTACAGACACAGTGACAACAACATTACCAGTAGGTGAGGGTTCTACATCTGTAAGTCAAGGTGCTTGGGGGCAGTGTGCTTCTTCTGTGGGTGGTACAGGTTCTGGTGGGGAGAGTAATTACACTGGCGGTATTGGTACAGGTTTTAATATAGGTGGAGATCAATCTGCGTCTAGCGGTGGGGGTTCTCCAAACTTAGGATCTGGCGGTCATAATGGAACAACAGTTTCAGCAGCGGGTTACTCTAAAGGTGCTACTACTACGGCTCCCACTAAACCCTCAGAATGGGGGTCTGATGTAAGTGCTACTTTCCAAGGTGGTGCGGGTGTACAACACTCAAGTGGTGCTGCTGGTGCTTCTGATGCAGGTACTAACTACGGTGCAGGGTCTGGGGGATCTGCATCAGAATCTGGCGCAGGTTCTACAGGTGCAGGATCTAGTGGTGGTATATTTGTGACCTACTACGAGGTAAACACATGACCCAGTTTACACCAGAACAACTAGAAGCTATGATGGATAGAGCCGCTAAGAAGGGTGCTAGGCAAGCCTTGTGCGACTTAGGATTGGCTGACTTAGATGCAGCTAGTGATATTAAAGAACTACGTAGTCTATTAGACTCATGGCGTGATACAAAGAAAAGTATATGGAAGACACTCGTACAATTAGGAACAGTTGCAGTACTGACATTCATAGCTACTGCTGTATGGATGCAAGTAGGCAAGTAAGGATAAGATAGATGGCAAAACGTTTCTTAGGATTTACACCAGAGCAGAGAGGCAAGATACTGCCTGAGTTAGCTGGTATGCAAGAGGATGAACAACGTAAAGTTATTGCATCTAATCCTGCCTATCAGCAGAAGCTTGGTAATGCTACAGAGCAAGCAATGCGTATACTCAACCCAGAGCCAGTAAAGGCAAGGGGTGGTATGTTTATGCCCGGAGGACAACTAATTAGTCAACTTGACCCTAATAAGATTCAACAGCTTCAGGATGCTAACTCTGGGGTGGCAGACAACTTTGTTCGTCCTGAAGATAATGCTAATAGCTCTTCATTCTTGGTTGAAAATGGTGATATAGCTAGTACTTTAACACCTAAGCAACTAGAAGAACTTTCAGGTACACCTATCGATATGCAGTTTGGTCCTGCGACTAATCAACCTATGATAGCTGATCAGGATGTAACTAATAGGTTCAACAGAGAACAGCAACCCCCATCACAAGGTCAGATAGACTTAGATGCTGCACAGAAGGCTGCTAGTGATGCTATGGCTGCAGTACAGGCCGCTAGAGATGCTCAAGCCGCTGATCCTAGCAATGAAGACTTAGTAAAGGCTTTACAGGAGCAAGAGGCTGCATTAACTAGGGCGCAGGAAGGTTTAACTGTTGCTCAGCAGAGGTTTAAGACTACAGAGATGCCATCTAATGTAGAGATGACTTCTGCTGCTGTTACTGACCCTGAATCTCTAGTAACCCCTACAGAGGTTGCTAAAGTAGAGACTGACGATAAGCAAGTTATAGCAGAGGGTACTGGACAAGTAACTGGACCTGCACCTACTGCTACAGTAACAACTGCTGAGACTGCTGCTCCTGTTGTCGCCCCAGAGAAAACACCTGCACCTACAGTAGAAGCTACAACTGTGTCAGATGAAATAAATGCTACACTTGACAAGCTTACTGCAGCAACTGGACTACCTAGTGATGAGGCACTAGCTAAGGCCGCAACCATGAAGCCAGAAGAACTGGCACAGCTTGGATTAGATGCAGCACAGATTACAGCCGCACAGACAGTTAAAGCACCTGATGCTCGTAAGCTAGAAGAGGGTGAGATGATTGAGGGCGCTACCGTAGATATGGAGCGTGTTCGTAAAGAGACTAACTTTGAGGCAGCTACAGGCGCACCATCTACTGATGCTACAGTACAGGGTCAGCTAACTGGCCTGATGCAAGACTTTGAAGGTAAAGAACCACCAGCATGGGCAGCAGGAGCTATGAGGGCTGCATCTGCACAGATGGCTGCAAGGGGTCTTAGCTCTTCTAGTATGGCTGGTCAGGCTATTGTACAGGCTGCAATGGAGAGTGCTATCCCTATTGCATCTCAGGATGCTAAGACTGCAGCAAGCTTTGAGTTACAGAACTTATCTAACAAGCAACAGTCTGCTATGTTTGCTGCACAGCAACGTGCTGAGTTCCTCAACCTAGAGTTTAACCAAGAGTTCCAGACTCGTGTAGCTAATGCAGCTAAGATCTCTGACATAGCTAACATGAACTTTACTGCAGAGCAACAGATAGCACTAGAGAATGCTAGACTAGCTCAGTCAGTGGATCTAGCTAACTTGGATGCAGCTAATGCTAAGGTGTTGTCTGATGCTGCAGCTATGTCTCAGTTGGACATGACTAACTTAAACAACCGTCAGCAAGCACAAGTGCAACAAGCTAATGCGTTCCTACAGATGGATATGAAAAACCTTGACAATGAGCAACAGACTAGTGTATTTAAGACACAGCAACGTGCTAATGCTCTGTTGTCTGATCAGGCTGCTGAGAATGCAGCTAAACAGTTTAACGCATCTAGTGAGATACAGGTTCAACAGTTCTACGATAACTTGAGTGCCTCTCTAGGGATGTTTAACTCAGAACAGACTAATGCTCAGAATAGGTTTAACGCTGGTGAAGCTAATGCTGTAGAGCAGTTCAACAAGAAGATGCTGGATCAGCGTCAACAGTTCAATGCAACAAACCAGTTAATCATTGAGCAAGCAAACGCATCATGGTATCAGTCTGTCGCTACTATGGATACTGCAGCACAGAATGAAGCTAACCGTGCTGATGCTGCTGCAGCAACTAATATGACTGCATTAGCATTCAGTGCTATGATGCAAGAAACTAGAGACATGATGAGTTATGCATGGCAAGCCGCAAACAATGACGCAGATAGAGCAACACAGTTGGCTATCGCTCAGATGCAATCAGATGACGCTAAACAGGCAGCAAGTGCTTCTAAGTCTGCTGGTTTCTGGGGCGCTATTGGTAACTTTGCAAGTTCAGCCATTGAAGGCTACATGTATGGCAAAGCTACAGGCTCATCAAAACTTCCAACAGGGTAATGATAACATGGCAAGTGAAGTACAATTCTCATTCGATGCTCTAAGCTTTCTAAAAGAGGCTTTACCAGAGCAAGAGGTTACTAAGCCAACTGAGTCGTTGGTTACTAGGAAGGCTCCTACTGTAGAGCCTGTTGAAGCTCAAGATGAAAACCAAACTATGCTACGTGAGTTTGCTACTAGGCTTAATGATCGTTATGACTTAGCTAGTATCAATCAACAAAAGCCCTCTATTGATTACAGAAACTCTATGATACAAGAGTACCTTGATAGTATCGAAGAGTACAGTCGTGACGATCAAATGAGAAGTGCTATTGATAAGGCTCTAATGGAAGCTACTAGACCCCCTATAGGGCAACTATCAGAGACAGCTAGGACTGCTATGTTTAGTAGTGCTGATATGCGAGGTACTGAGTTAGCTATGATGGACAACGCTAGGGAAGCTCAGGATGTATTTCAGCCTATGGTTACGCCTGTCTCTAGGGGTGAACAACCAGAGATGGCAGACAGCCCAGCGCCTGTTGATACACCTAGTATAGATGCTCGTAGTAATGAGATGCTAGATAAGCCTAAAGGTATTATGACTGACCCTAGAGGTAACAAACGTCCTAAAGCTAGACCAGAATCTGTTGAAGACCCTTTCTTTAAAAGAGCTACAGAATTTTTAACTTTAAATGAAGGTTTTAGAAATGAACCTTACAAAGATTCTCGTGGATTTTGGACTATTGGAATAGGTCATTTGATAACTAGAGACAGTAAACTTCCTGATAAGTGGAAAGGTGTAAAACTTACAGACGAACAAGTTACAGATCTGTTTAAAAAAGATTACGACAAGCACTTAGAAGAAGCTAAAAAATTCTCCGTCTATAATAAACTAAATGAAGAGGGCAGATTAGCTCTTTTAGATCTAACTTTTAATATGGGTACATCTAAATTTAATGAGTCTAAGTGGCCTAATTTTTTTAAAGCTTTAGAGTCAGAAGACTTAGATACAGCCGCTGCGGAACTTAAAAACTCTAGGTGGTTTAATCAGGTTAAAAGTAGAGCGCCTCGTGTAATAAGTTTAATTAAAAACGCACAATTCATATAATGTTTGGCTTACCTCTAGAACTTATCACTATGCTCTTCTCAACAGTGTTGGGGGGAGTAATGTCTATCTGGGGTCAGTCTAATAAACAGAAGGCTGAACAACAGAGGGCTTTGATAGGTGCAGCAAGTCAGGCCCGTGAACACGGTAAGACAGATAAACACTTCGCTTGGACTAGACGTATCATAGCATTATCTGCAGTTTTCGCAATTATTGTCTTGCCAAAGCTAGTAGCAGTGTGGTATCCTGAAGTTACTGTCATAGTAGGGTACACTGAAATGAATGGTGGGTTTTGGAACTGGTTGTTTGGCCCCGCTGAAAGCACTATGTGGGTATCTGCACGAGGCTTTGTTATTACACCCCTAGACACACACATCGTATCAGCCATTGTAGGACTTTACTTTGGCGCTGGATTTACTAAATAAGGTACAACAAAATGGTTGATTTACTAAACGCCCCTATCCCTGGTCAGTCTCTTACAGACATACCTAAGAACTCACCGTGGGAAAACCCACCTGAGATGGTTAAGGTTCCAGAGATTGTAGACTACTACATTGGTAGTCTTGCTGATGATGACAAGATGGAGGACTTAGCTATTCTGTTTGAGCTTGGTGCTGATCTACGTGGGATAGTAAAGACTATTACTACTGCAGGTGCTATGAAGGGCTTACACACAGTTGAGGCTGGTATATTAGCTGCCCCTGTTATAGGTGCTTTCATAAAGGCTGCAATGTCTGAGTACGACATTAAAGTTAAAGAGACAAGTCTCGACATAGAGAAAGCTCAGTCAATGAAAGAGAAAGAACGTCTTAAGTTGTTGACTATGGCGGCTATAGAAAAAGAGGCTAAGCAGGATGGTACAACCTCTGGCATTCTAGATGAAATTCGTGAGAACATGGACGTAGAAGAAGAGGCTCCTATGTCAGAGCCTACAGAAGAACAACCACAAGAAGAACCTAAAGGTCTTATGTCGAGAGGTGCAGTATAATGGCTGACTGGCAAGCATTTGCAGAGAGTTTCTTAAATCGTAGTGCTGAAGGTATTCGTGCTAGAACTGCATCAGCGATTGAATATGAAGAGCGTCAACGTGAGTTAGCTCGTACTACAGGCACTAAGAGCTTTAAGCTAAAGAGGTCTGCAGCACAACAGATGGGTGCTTTAGGCTCTCAAGCTAAGTCTCTAGGAGCTACAGACGCTATGATTGCTGCAGCTATTGATAGTGGCCCTACTGGTTTGGTTGACCTCTCTAAGAATTTGAACGATCTTAAATTGTCACTAGGTGACAGATGGACACCAGAGGCTGCTCTTAATTCTGTCGATATCCCAGAGGCTTACGAGACTATGAAGTATGAGCCTGACTGGATGCAGAAACGTATTAAGTCTACTGTTGGTTTAGGTGATCCTACTGTCGGTGACTATAAGGCTCCTGAAAGTTCTTTCCTAAAGAGTATCTTTGGATTTGACGCTCGTGAGCAGGCTAGGGTCCGTCTTGATTCAGAGTTAGGTGTAGGTGGTTATAGCTTACTTGATTTAAATGAGTTAGCAGCACAGTCTGACTATGAATCACTTATGGACAATGCTTACGTCAACTTCTCACCAGTTAAAGTGTTTGACCCAGATGATATTGGCACTGAGACGTTTAACTTAAATAAGCAGATTGGTCTTATATTAGAGGACAATCCAGAGTTTACACGATTGAAAACACAGTTATCCTCTATTGAGGACTCTAGTGACCCTAAGTACATGGGTACAGACGGGGCTACACTTAGAGCAAAACACATGTCAGAGGTGCAATCTCAAATAAGTGCCATGAGGGCACAAGCTGCTACCACTCATGCTAGAGGTAGGGCTTCTATTTACAGTGGTGGTGGATATTATGAATCTATGGCTCCTGCACTAGAAGCATTTGGTGTAGATATTGCATCGCTTACACAAAAACCAGAGGATGAAGAACTACCCCCTGTTACTAAGGCCGCTGTTGCAGTAGAAGAAAAGGGGGGTGCTACTGACTTTGTTGGGAATAATAGTGTTACGTACAGTCACCCTAGATTTAACCAGTACAGTGACGATGGTAAGATAAAGTTTATACATGATTCATCTGGTAAGGTTCAGTCTGCTGTAGTAACTGTAGCTGGGCAGCAGGTTGTTGTGAATGATCCTGCTGAAGTAGAAGAACTCTTTGACTACACCTTAGATCCAGATAAGACTACTGCTGGCCCAGAGTTAGACTTAACTAATGTTGGTGCAGATTTAAGTGAAACTCCTGCAGGTGAGATGCCAACACTTAACCCTGCTCTAATGACTGAGGAAGAGTTTGACTCTCTAAGTAGGCAACAGAAGCAAGCTGCTGGCCTTCCAGTTAGTGCCTTGGGTGACTGGATGACTTCACATCTTAGTGAAGAGGATCGTGATGCTCGTGTAGCTATGATAGACCTCAAGCGTAATGTTGATCCAGAGGCTTTCTATAAGATCACTATGTCTGGTTTAAACTTGAATAGACCTATGAAAGTAAAAGGATCTAACCTTAAGTACATCCCAGATGCAGCTATAGCTAGGGGCTACAACAACGTAAGCATCTCTAGTTTTGATATAGATGAGGATATCCCAAGAAAGACTGTAACTAAGCGTAAGCTTATTAAGACCTATGAGACTGCTGGTGCAGAGGGTGAAGTACAGGTAGAGGGTCAAGCTAATATTGGTATGATGTCTCCTATTAAACCTAAGCGTAGACCTGACGGTACTGAGACTGCTCCTACTGAGGAAGAAGCTTCTCAGCAAGTACTTCAGGCCAGTAAGCCACTAGAAGAATTTGTTAAGGGTTACGGTCAGGATGTTGTTACCTATCTTGTAGAGAATGGTTTTGCTGCAGATGATGACACTGATGAGATCAGAGAAGGTCTTGCTATGTGGTTTGATGAGAATGCAGGTAAGCTAGGAGAGATGCCTGACTTTGATGACATGGGTGGATTAATCTTCCTAATGAAGCAAGCCCTGTCTGGTGTAAAACCTGACCTATCAGACAACCCAGAGGTTTAGTAAATGAAAGTAATGACATTAGAAGAGATACGTAAGCTAAGGGCATCATCAAGTGTACCTGAAGCTTTAGATGTTCAAACTAATAAGGCTCTACCTTCTGCTACACCAGAGGGTATGAAAACCATGACCCTATCTGAGATACGTAAGTTAAGATCTCAGCAGATGGATGAAGAGGATGACTATCCCTTTGATGATGATACCAAACTTAAGAAGAAAGACTTGAAGGTTGGTAGGAACGCTAAAGACATACGTAACTATATGGAGCAGCGCTTTGGTGTTGATTACAACCCTAAGCAGGGTAAGTCAGATGATGAGGTTGTAGAAGATTTTGTCGATCATATGCGTTACTTTAATAGTAACATTGTAACTACCGCTAGTGAAGTTAGATACATACATGATGCTGATGAGGACAAGAAAGCCTCTGCAGCTAAAGCATATGAACTGTATGACCGACTAGGTAGCGTCTTTACTAATGATGGCTTATCTGGTGCTGTGGATGGTATGAAAGACTACTTCATGTCTACAGTAAAAGACCCATCTAACTACATAGGTCTACTCACTGGTGGTATTGGTAAAGCCTCTGGTGTAGGTCTTACTCAGGCTGGTCGTATGTCAGTTAAGAGGGCTGCAGTAGAAGCCGGGAAGAAGGCTGTTGCTAGTGGTGCGACACAACAGGCGGCTAAGGAAGCTGGTGAAGAGGCGGCTAAACAAGCGGCTAAACACTTTGCAGCAAATGGTGTTAAGAACCAAGTCTCAGCTAAAATACGCAGACAGGCAGCACGTAGAGAGCGTGAGATATTTATACAAGAGGCTAAGAAGAAAGCCCAGAGAAAAGTACTCCAAGAGCAATCTAAGAAGGACACAAAGAAAATCCTGATAGGTACAACTGCCTTAGACTCTACCTTTGCTGTTATGCATGATGTTACACTACAGAACACTCTACTAGAAGCTGGTTCACAGACAGATTACAACTATGTTCAGACAGGCTTTAGTTCTTTACTTGGTGGTATTGGTGGACTAGCACAGTTAGGCTTTGGTAAGTTTGCTGGGGCATCTGGCTTATCAGACTCAGATATTTTGTTGTCATCAGCTAAGGCTAGAACTGAGTCAAGGGAAGCTGTAGATGAAGCTACAAAACAACTAGTAAATAGACAGGCTCGTGCAGACTTTAGGATTAGTGAAGAAGCGGCTAGAGATGCAGCATCTATGATTATGGAGAAAGCTAGGGCTTGGGATGTTAAGGTAGCTGCAGGTAAGGACAGCTTTGATGATGTTCCTACATCTGTAGACTTTATTAAAGAGATAATGCTGGGTGAAAAGGGTGACGGTAAGGGCGGCATAGTTAAGCTATTCAAAGACCAAGGGCTTAAACTACCTAGAGATTACACTGTCTCTGATGTAATGACTACCATTGTTAAGTCTATGCCTATGGAAGAACTGGCTAAGATTAACAAGTCGCTAGAACCTAAAGGCTTTACTCTTGGTCAAACTACAGAGATGGCTACAAGCTTAGGTGATCTAATTGCTTTAGAGATCCGTAAGGGTGGTCAAGTCTTGAATGTAATGTCTCAGGTTCGTAAGACCCTAGATGCTGCAACTCTACATGGGCATCAACTTATTGATGGACAAGTTAGTGCTATTAAGGCTCTAGAAGATGAGGCTGCTAAGGCTACTAAAGCTAAGTATGCTCAGTATGGACAGAATTTATGGCGTAGAATGCTTGTGTCATCACCCGCTACTACTGCTGTCAACGTAATGGGCTTTGGTCAGTTCTATGTAGGTCAAACCCTAGCAGACTTGTTCACTGGAACCGCTAATACAATGTACGGTTTAGCTATGGGTGGAACTAGGACTGCTAAGGGTAGGGAAGCTTTACGTGTAGGTAAGGTGTACAGACAGATACAGACACAGAAGATACGTAACTTACTAGATCCCTACACTACCCATGACGCTTACATGGAGTTCTTGTCACAGAACAAAGAGGTAAGTAAGGTTCTCTTTGAGAGCTACACTGGTGGTGTTCAACGTAGCGCTGGGCGTTATGGTATTGATGAGAATGCTAATTGGTTTAAGAAAGCAGAGGCTGTAGCTGATGGTGCTAACCGTTTAACTGGAGTTAAGATCCAAGACACATTTACTAAGTCACAAATGTTCATCACTGAGATGGACAAGTGGTTGCGTGTCAATAAAGACATCTCTCTACAGGATGCACTAAAGAAGGGTGACTTGTCAGTTATTGATGATGATGTGATTGGTGGTGCATTAGACACAACCATGAAGTCTGTGTTCTCTAAGGACTACACCACAGATGATCAGCTACTTTCAGCAGCGGCTAAACAAGTAGAGAACTTCTCTAACATACCTGTCATTGGTACGATCTTACCCTTTGGTCGTTTCTTTAATAACACTCTAGCCACAGCATATCAGTGGAGTGTAGGTGGTATGGTTGAAGTTGCATCAGCTATCGTAAAGAAAGAGAAGCGTAATATCAAGACAACAGAAGCCTTTGCTAGAAGCTTAGTGGGTGTAACGTCACTACGGATGGCGATGGACTACGATGAGCAGAAGCGTGAGAAGGGTTACGCTTGGTATCACATGGACACAGGTGGTGGTAAGATAATAGATGCTAAGAATATGTTCCCTGTATCACTGTGGCTTGCTGTAGGTCGTGCTGGTAACTTATCACGTAATGGAGAGATGGTTCCTAAAGAACTGATTGAAGATATTACAGCACAGTTAGCCGTTGGTCAGTTCGCTAAGGATATTCAGTTTGGTAATGACTTGTACAATGCTTTCGATACAATGTTTAACCAAGAGGAAGGTGCAAGGCAGATGTCATTCAATGCTCTGTATAAACAGGGTGGTAACATCTTAGCTGGTTTTACTAGACCACTTGATGCAGTAAACAGAATGGTAGGCTTTATTAATGACTCAGATGCAGCTAAGGATGCTAGACAGGAAGTAGGACTAAGCACATTCAGTGTAGGTGCTACTAAGTATGTTGATAATATCCTAGAGATATTTGGAGATAAGATTGAAGGTGTAACTGGTGAAGAGCTTAGAGTAGCTACTAGAGAAGGCACCATTAAAGATGCTGCACCTGTACTAAGGATAATGGGTATTACACAGTTACCAGCTAGAACAGCTACAGAGAAGGCTTACTCTATGGCTGAGATGCATCCTTGGAAAGCTAATGAAAGATCTCAGATACCTGCGTATGATAAACTATTCAATGAAATTATTGCACCAATCTTTGAAGATAAGCTTATGGATCTTATAAACAGTGAACCGTTTAAAAAGGGTACTGTTGCTCAACGTAGACAGCAGCTTACATCTTTGAAAGGCTCTATAAAGACATCCATAAGAAAGCATATGACAGAGAACCTAGACCCTGATGGTACACTGAAAGCCTTGAAACGTAAGGCTACTATCTCTGGAAATAAAAACTCTAGGTCAGAGGCAAAGAAGTTTTTAGAGGAAAGGTACGGGTACACTGGCTCCATTCAAGAGTTAGAAGGGCCAGAGGCTTTTGAGTTACTTCAAATATACTTCTCTTACATTAAGATGTTTGAGGAACAACAGAAAAGAGAATAAAAAGAGGGGGCTTTGCGGCCCCCTTTTACTTTAGTTTAAATAGTTCTGCAGCAAACCTCGCTATAGTAGCAGCATCATCAAGTCTTTCTAATGCCCTGTCTTTAGGTCTAGACTCATATAAGTTATCTTGTATGTGCCTTCTAGCTGGTATTAACAAGGTTACTAGTTTATCATAGAACTGCTCTTGTCTGATCTTTGTATGCCTTTTGGCTTCTTCTTCTAGGTCGATCATTACGCACTTTCTGGTACTTGGAAACAGTATGTTTTAGCTGATGATTCTGGTGTAGGTCTAGTACTCATAAGACGTTCTTCCATTTCGGAAGCTAGTTGATTACAGGACTTAACGTCCATAAATAAACCATCGAAGGACTGAACTTTAATCTTACCTTCAAACATCATTATGAGTACTAAGACGTACATTAGAACCAACCTTTTACTTGATCAATAATGGCTGGGCCATACTCTGCAGTAAGGCTAACAACTTCACCTACCGCTGCCATACCAATACCTGCTACTACCATAAATTCAAGTCCTGTCATGTTATTCTCCTTTCAAGAGAGTTTTGAGTTCTGAGTAACCACCTATGTGATTACCATCCCGATCCCAAATCTGTGGAACCGTCTTTATACCAGACTTTTTAAATAAGTCAAGTACCCATTTAGAGTCATTGAGGGAGTAGTACTGCACTACAATACCACTGTCCCTTAACAAACCCATAGCTTTGGAGCAGTGAGGGCAGTCAACCCGCCCCACTAATACATACACACTCATGTTAGATCCACTATCTCACAAGTATCACCACTACATGCCATAGTCTGACTACCTGCAGTATTGTCTTCATCTTCATACTGACTTAGCTCTGACCAGTCAATGTCCTTTGGCATAGCTGATAGCAACTCTTCATAATCTTCCTTTGAACAATCCTGGTAAGGAGCTTGCTGATAAGTATGATCTGTGTGTGGCAAGAAAGACACACCTGACATCTCATCAAAGTGTTTGTACACAAATGCACCAACTTCCATCCATTCAGAATCCCGTACTGAGATCGTCACGCTAGGTTTATGCTCACACCAGTGTCTCTGATACGTTAGCCAAGTCTCTAGTTGCTCAATGGCAGTCATATCATTACGAGTGACAGCACCCTCTGGTGACTTAACAGGGAAGCTAAACACTGTAGTAGTGTCGCCCTTCATCACACATGGCTCATTAGGTACACCCTTGTCCTTCATAAACTGTGTCAGGGGATCCTTATTATCACCACGCACAGTACGGATATAATAGGGACTATGGCGAGCATGTATCCCAGAGGCTGAATCCACCAACTGACTGACTGTGCCCGATGGTTTGACGCAGCTAATCGCAGTGCTATGAGGTATACCAAGGCGGTCAGCCCATTCAGCATTAGTAGTAACAGCAACATTTCTAAGGTGTTCAAGGGTCTTCTCCAGTCCAGCGTTTGCTGATGTCATAAGAGGGTTGTCCATTATTCCCGTAAGTGACACACCAAGCAAGCGCTCTTCTTCTGTATTGTTCGCCCACACCTTACGCAAGTATGGAAACTTTGTGTATGAGGACTGTATGGTTCCCAGAATCGTAGCCAAGCGAACCTTTCTTTCCAGATCGTCAATAGTATCTGTAGCACGTACAACACACTCCGTTAAGTTACAGAACTGATATGGGCGTAGTATGATCTCACTACAGGGGTTAGTACCAAAGTCGTAGTTAGGATCTCTACGGTCATACTTAGCTGCTTGCTTCTTAGAAGCCTCACGATTAAAGATACCACGTTCACCAGACTTAGACTCAACCAGTGCTGTCCACTCACGCATAAACGTTTCCATGTCAGGCTTCTCAGTGTAACACACAGAGTTATTAGCTAAGGCTCTCCATGAGGCTGAATCCCACCACTGACCTGACTTAGCGTGACGCATGCGATCATCACTCAAGTTAGACAGGCTAATCATAGCACTACGGCGAACACCACCTACGACAACAATCTGACCAATAAAGCACATCAAGTCGTGACATTCAACACTAGACAGCTTACGTCCTTGTGCATTCTTGAAGGTTGTAATGGCAAAGTTAAACAATTCAACTAGAGGCGCTGGGCCACTAGCTCTACCACCAAACGTCTTGAGCCTAGCACCTGCAGGGCGTACTAATCCAATATCCCACTGAGGGATCTCACCAGCCCAAAGGAGTGCCAGTAATTGTCTGAAAGCTTTAGCCCAACCTTCCTTACTGTCTTTGACAACGATTGTAGTCTCACTATCGAAGAGTTTAGGTATTTCAGGGAGCTTGCTAACGTACTGCCTCTCGACACTGAAACCGACACCAGTGCCACACAAGAGGATGTACATAGCCTCATCGAAGGACTTAGGGTCATCTACGGGTAAGTAGCTACAGTTATACCCAGCAGTGTTGTCTCTGTCAAGTGCTGGTCCTGCAGTCATCATGGCTCTCATAGAGGGCATTACCTCTAGGTTCATAATAGCTTCACCTATAGCTTCAACGTAGCTGTCCTTGCCAGCCTTGGGGTGTACCACGTTGTCCATGTAGCGTTGTACTGTATCGCCCCAAGTCTCACGGCCCTTACCGTCATAGTACTTGGCGTATCGTGACAGAGCAATAAAACTCTGGTAGTCTGTTGGTAGGTAGTTATTCATCTATTGTCTCCTGATCCCTTTAGAACACCACGCTGCTCTCTATCGTCAAGCTTTGCCATATTCATTTCCATAGTTTTCTTTAGGTTTCCCCCAAAGATGTTTGATAGAGCTACAACATAGAATAGTACATCCCCTAACTCTTTCAGTACATCCTCATCACTAAACTTATTTTTGTCACGAAACAGTTTCTTTATCTTTTCTGCTACCTCACCAGACTCACCTACAAGTCCAAGTGTGTTTTCTACTAGGCGCTCTCTTCCCTTGGTGAATACTTTATCCTCTACAAATTGACTGTAGAAGCGTAGTGGGTCATTCCCATAGTCAGGACTATTCTGGAACATATCAAAGTATCCAAATGCTTCTAGATCTGTTTCGTTAATCATTGTCGTTCCTTTATGTTTAAGTTTTCTATTTTAATAGCTTCTGAATCGTAGAACAAGTCCTTAATATAATCAAACACATCTTCCTCATGTGCATCTTCTACTGAGGATAGTATGTTATTGTCCTCATCTAACTTAAGTAAAAATGTAACACTGAACTTTCTCATTTATGTGTCTCCACCCAACGTTTACGCATTCTGTTTAGATACCAGATAGCTTTATCAATATCCTCTAGTCCATTCTTGTATTCACAGCGCCACATATACTTGAGTACGTTAGCTGCCTGTGGTGCTATTGCTCCAGACATATTCTCTGTCATAGCTTCTATAGCTTCAATACATTCTATACCAGCCTGATTGTAGTGTACTGGTTTGTTTACTGGATCTATCATGCATTGCCCTTTGTTTTAGTCCACTGAGTTAGAGTTAAGACATTACCATCTCTAATAATCTCAGGCTTCTCTTCATCTTCCATATTCTCTTCCATTAACATATTCCTGTGATCTTCTACTTCATCTAGGATATCAGGATAATCCTCTACCCAGTCTAAGAATGCTGACATGAGTGTAACTATATGTATCATGTGTGCCTGTATAGTAGGCTCTAGATCAGGTGAAACATATATACCAGTAGCGACATCACCTTTCCACTTTCCGTCATTTCCAAAGATAGGCTTGGCAATCAGAGCCACCTCATCCTCTTTTACTTCATAGCGAGCCATTAGGCTTTCCTTCTCTTTACAGTTATCCTAGCAGTTTTAGAGCATTTACCACGTTCTGTCAACCACTCCTTTGGTATTAGTCTGTGTGACCATTTGAAACCATACTTATCGCACCAGTCAGAGTACCTAGACTTGGCACCCTTGTAGAGTTTTGATCTTGCGTTACTAAAGACAAATCGTATATCTAACTTAGGATGTTGTCGCTGTACTTCAAGATGTTTTCTCCTGTCTGCTGCACTAAAGATGCCCTTGGTTTCTATAATAATACCATTGTCCAACTCAAAGTCTGGTGTATATGTGCGGTACTTTAGATCTTCCCATTCTATCTTTAGCTTCTCGTACCTTACTTCTTTCTGATGTTCAGACAAAAACGCAGCAGCCTCGACTTCAAGGCCACTGCGGTAGGTACGTTTATTGTGGCGACGATTATTTGTCTTCACCATCACCAGCTTCTTCTGTTACTAGCATACCCTTTAAGATGTTTACCAGAGTGCCAGAACGATCCTTAAGAACCGCCATCTGATAGTCCAGTTGTTGCTGTATATTCTGATTAGCTACAAGCTCATTGTAAGCTCGTACCTGATCCTCGTTAGACTCATCAATTTCGTATTGCTTTTCGTCGATAGTTAGAGTAGCCATTATCTTTCCTTTCAGTACTCTTTGAGGTAGGTGTATTCTACCATTTTAGGGTTCTCTGACTTAGATACCTTTGAGGGTAACACTTTCATATCAGGGTAACACTTATGTTTAAAACTACAGAAGCCACACTCTTTTGATAGCACCATATTACCACTAGGCTTCTTGTAGTAAGTTTCTGGCACTGGATCAAAACAACGCTTGAATGGCTCATCGTTATCAATGTAGTCCACTAATTGTTGAATCTCTTCTAGCACCTTATCCTTATCGACAGAAGAAGCATCTACATACTTGAACTCACCATTAGCTTTATTGATAGCCCACCAACCACCAACACCTTTACCAGCCGCTTCTGCGTAACCTACAAGCTGTGGGATGTAGCCAAAGCTGTCATCCTTCTGTAGTTTCTCTAGTGACTCAAACTTGTTCTTGTAAGACCAAGGTGATGCTGACTTAACATCATCAATCTTACCGTCCAACTCCATATCATACTCACCAGAGATAGTGCGTCCATCTTTTAGTTCAAGTGTTACCTTAGCGTTATCCTTAAATTCAACACCAGCAGACGTAAGCAACCCTTTAAACACTGCCTCGACAATATCTCCAAGGATCATGTTCATAAGGAAGTGTGGTGGCATGGGTGCTTTGTCTGCTGGGTCATTCTTTTCAAACCACAACTGGCACCTAGGCTTACCTATGTTAGACATACGCAACCTAAACTCATCACGAGGCCCACCATCAAACTGCTTTAACATAGCAGCCTTAACATCAGAGGCGACTTTATCAGCCACCTCTTCTGTAATAGTAGTCTCGCCAGCCATAGCTTTCTGTAAGAAGGAATAAACAGATAGCTCTGCAGGGTGGTTCATTAGAACACCTCTCCTTCAATGGCGTTATCTTCGCAACGCTCATTGTACTTCTCTAAAATAGAGGCGTTAGAGTAGTCAATGTATTCTAAGAAGTTCTTTAGAGTAGCATTGTCTGTGTCTTGGATATCAACCTTAGATCCTGGAGCAGCTTTAACAACACCAAACTGTGCGCCAGATGGGATTGAACCTACATCACTTGTCAGGTTAAACTCCTGAGTAAGCATTTCAATAGGTGACCTACGCCCCATAGCTGTGTCCAGAGACTTAAGACTGTCACGGTTCTTGATGTCCATAACAAACGGTACATCCTCTACCTTGATATCAACTGGGTTACCAGTCTCATCCATAGGGTTATCAATAGTAAGAAGACCCATGAATACCTTAACCTTCTTAACTGAACGCATGTGGTCCTTAGTTGCGTCAGGCAGTGCGTTGAAGTCCTCAATGTAACCAGATGGCCTTCCAATATTGTAGCCACCCAAGTTATCCTTTAGATCCTTTGACAGAGATGTTGACATAACAGTCTTCTCCATCTCTTCTGTTGCATTATTCCAGCGCTGCCAACGCTGACGAGTAGCAAACACACGAATAGAAACCTTCGCGCTGTAGACTTTATCATCACCAATTTCTACTTGGTATGTTCCAATAGGTAGAACCTCTGTGCGTAGTGTCTTACCACCCACATCTACATCACCCATTACAGCTTGGTGGATCATACCTACCCTAGCTAGAGAGGGCTGTTTACTTTCTGTACTACCACCCATATTGGTAATACCCATTAGCTCCTCTAATGACTTACCCATTTCAGTTCCGACTGTTAATTCCATGCTCATTGTTGTTCCTTTCTGAGCGTTAAAGAGATTTAGTTATAGCTTATACCACTAACCTTGTCAAGTAAATTAGTGAATCTCTGCGTAAGTTTTTCCAAACTGTGCGTCAACCCCAAGATCCACATTTAGTTTAAGCTGTTCGTTTAATTCTTGGATAGAGTAGTTCATATTGATTGCTGTTTCTATCTGATCCCCTTCTTTTACAAGCGCAATAATTTCATCGTGAAACTGACCAATAGTCTTGATACCTTTCTCACGACATTTCTTTACCCAGTTATCAAAGCAGTAAACACCAGTACCTTGATTGAGTGTAGAGAAACGATCCTTCTCGCTGCGTAGGCTGTACCAGAAGCCAGACACAGGGTTCTGTACCCACATACCACCAAATAATTCACGCTTACGTAGTGTTGTTGCTACCTTCTGTACTGACCAGTTACGTGACCAAAATGCATCTAGTAGCTTCTGGGCTTCCTTCTTTGACATACCTGTCTCACGGGCCAGCTTAGCGGCTCCTACGCCATATGTAGCGGAGTAGTTTACCACCTTATAGTTCTTACGTAGAGCCTTGAGAGACTTCTCACCTGAGTTATGCTTGTCGATATCATCCTGAGTAATTATACCAGCATGTTTAGCTAGATCGAGGTGAGGGTCAAAACCTTCCTTAGACATCTCAGCTACGTAATTAGGGTCAAGCGGTTTCATGTAGTGACGCTTGGTTGTGTCCTCTAGGCTAGTCATGTCAGCCCCACATAATACATAACCCTCTGGTGCAGTAAGACATCCACGTATCTCTTTACCGTAGGGCTTCTCTACTGAGGGTATATTGACTAAGGGCTTTGCGTGTTTAAACCGTAGGGTGTTTGTCATACCAGCGACAGTGGCCTGTACATAACCATCTACCTCATGCTCTACCATACCTTTCAAGACTGATATGCGGTGACTTAAGACAGACAAGCCATCCAAGATGGACACTGCAGGATCTTCTGATACTAGATCTTTTACTGATGGGCATAGTTCACCCTCTCTACGGATCTGTGGTATCTGCTTCTCCTGATCGTCTGAACCCCGAACAAACTTGAATGTACGTGGAACCCAACCAATAGAGTACAGCCAGTCCTTGACTTGTTCTGGTGAACTAGGGTTACCACGAACCTCACCAGTATTGACGACAAAAGACTGTACATTTTCTGGCTGTCGGTACTCCTTACGTAACTCCTCAAAGCGTTCCCCATGAGAGGATAGCTCACCATCTTTCTTGTACATAACCTTTGGACGTTGCTGTACCTTAGTTAGTACACGCTTAGGCATAGCCTCTGCAAGCTGTTCAATCTTGTCTTCCTTCATGTCACCCCACTCAGCGAGGTACTTGTTAGCCTTTTCTACATCAAGCTTCCATTTCAATGCTTCCTGTTCTGCAGCGCACTGCATCTTGAATGTTAGGTAGGTTAGTAGATCCCACTTATGGTTCACATTAGGATACAGCTTAGATAGTTTGATATCCAAGTCACGCCATAGACGTACATTAATCTTGACATCCTCTTTACAGCGATGGGCATACTCTTCTTTAGTTAAGTTTTCCCAGTCAGTAATCTCAGGCTTCTTGACGTTGTAGTACTCACCATAACCCTCTAGGCCATGCTTAGGTCTAGTGTGATTGATGTACCAAGACACAGCTAGAGTGTCCACTAGGGTAGCTGTTACCTTGATGCCTAAGATCTTCTCTACGGCAGGTATGTCATACCGTACAATGTTGTGACCAATGAGGATCGTAGCTTCCTCAAAGAAGATACGCATAGCCACATAGTCATGCGTGTGTTGAATTTTACCAAGCTCATCTTCCCAAGATAGTACGTGTATCTTAGTTGGGTCTAGTCCGTCTGTTTCTATATCAAATACTGTCATCTGTTTTCCTCAAATACTTAATGGCTGTCTCAAGCCCCTCTATGTTATCACCTAACAAACCTATACCCGTGTTACAATTCTTACAAACCCAACCTCTAAACTTGTCAGTTATATGATCGTGATCTAAGACTATCAAAGATCTTCCTTCTGTTGACCCACAACACTGGCAATAATCCGTTTTAGGCGGGGCTACTTTCTTTATCTCCTTTAACACAAAAGATTGATGCTTAGCACAAGATCTACACCTTTGATCTCTTTTGTCTCTGTGTGAGTTATTCTTATTAAAATCCTTATAAGGCTTAAACGTTTTACAAACTATGCATTTTTTACCTTCTAATCCCTCTGGTTTTAGTTCAGGCTCTGTTTGAACTTCAAATAAATCATACTGCACACTAGATAACCTCTCTAAGAGTAAAGGTTTCTGTGTTAAACCTCATCATACCAGCGAAACCTTCCTCTGAACATGGACGATTCTTTTGTACTGATATATGTGTAGTGTTACGCTCTTCAAGATCATCAGCTTCTTTGTCACGACTAAGATCAATAATAACAGAGGCACGTTGACCAATCATCTTACAGTACTTAGGGTCACCATTGTCATTAGTGTGAGCAATAGTAACAATACCTACGTTTAACTCAGCGGATAACTTAGATAGACGTACCGATAGATCAGCTAACATCTGCTCCTTACCTTCCTCAGATGAACCAGAAACGACATCCTGGATAGGCTCAAAGAAGACAAACTTACAGCCACATGCCTGACTAAAGTAACGTATCTGGTCACACAATGCATCAGCACCCTGACCATCACTTAAGTAAAACTGGTAGAAGAGTTCATCCTTAGTGATACGCTCAATAGCACCCATAACTGCATCATCAGCATTCTTCTCAGCAATCAAGTCACGCCGTGTCAAGTTATCACCTAGCTCATACGACACTAACCCAAGCAGTGACCGTAGCTTAGTCTCTTCCAAGTGCCACGCTGCGAAGGGAACCTTATGCTGTAACATGTTGTATTCTAGGAAGCGCATCACCTCTGTCTTACCAATACCAGTCGGTGCCTTGATGACTGTGAAGTGTCCCTGCATCAAGCCAAGGATCTTATCGTCAAGCGCTTGAATACCTGTAGGGATGTACTGGTGGTCAGGTGTATCCTTGTAGAGTGAGATAAAGTCCTGCGTACTGTTAAGCACATTCTCTGGTGTGTACTTCTTAGCGTTCCACCAAGCAGTCTTGAACTCAGCCCCGGCCTTGTTAGTCAGGAACTCATTGGCATCCTTGAACCTGTCATGCGGTACACGATACACCTTGTTAGGGAATAACTTAGCTATCTTATCAGCTACTGCATTACCAGCCTCATCATTGTCAACTGATAGTACAATCTTCTCAAAACTATTGAGCCAGTCTGAACAGTTTTCCCATAGCTTTTTAGATGGTGTTGCGCTGGGCAGAGATACCACAGGGTTAGTGTAGTTGCTCTTAAGCATCTGAGCCACTGACAATGCATCAAGCTCACCCTCAGTGATTGTAACCATCTTAGACGAGCCAGCGGTGAATAGATTCATACCAAATAGTTCATCACCCTTGAAGTTATTCTTAGTGTAGAAAACTTTTTCATCTAACTTACGAACCTTAGCACCACCACTAGGGTAAATATATTCTTGTCTATCAGGGTAGGTCAGCACACCATAGTCTTCCATAGTCTTCTGACTAATACCACGCATTGCAGTGTAACTACCCTTTTGGTTAGTTTCTATCCTTTCGGATATATAATTTACGTTGGATGTCATAGTAGTTCCTTGTGGTACTGGGTATTTCTCTGCAACCCATTGAAATTTCTGGTACTTTGAAGGGTAGGAACGATGACAAGAATGGCACTTACCATATCCTTTAGTATTAAAACTGAATGCATCTGACGATCCACACTCTACATAGGGGCATGGTTGATGCGCTATTTCTTGTGTCATGTCTTATTAGCCTCGTATCTCTCTAATGCTCTCTTACGTTCTTCATCATCAAACTCTCTGATCAGTTTGTGTTTAGTTATGAACTTCCTAAGCTTATCTATCTCTTTCTTTTGTTGTTTGATTTCCCAACGCATATCTTCTATTGTTCCAACCATACTCATTTCTTAAACATCCTCTTCAATCTCATTACAACAAGATATATCAGAACTCCAGGAATAAATCCAATGCTCATTAGTATTACTGACAATGCTATTAAGTATGGGATCCATTCTGATAGGCTCATATCATTCTTCCTCTAAACAGAAACCACACATATCATTCTGCGCTGGGCCACCACAGCTTACACAGGTCTGCCACTTCTTTTTCTTACTTCTGTTTGACTCTGATTCCAAGCCAGCTTCTACCAATGCTATAAACCCTGCATTAAAGATAGCTGCGAATGTCTCAGGGTCACACTCTACTTGTAGTGTAGCACTACCATCCTCGTGTTCTTCTATGTCTATTACTTTTATTATGTCACTCATCTGTTTATTCATCCCAAATCTCTTAAATCTAACTGTATATTCATGTCAATTAGATACCCTTGATCCGCTGATAAATTTGCAGCCATTTGATCTGCCATAGACCAAGCATTTTCTGCAAAACCTTCACAAGTAAAATCATAATATCCAGATGAATCTATAGTCAGGTAGGCTACCTGTTTACCTTCGTTATTTTTAAGTGTTATGTTTGCTACCATCATTTCTCTACTCCTATACATGGTAATAATATAGACAGCTTACAGTACTTTGGGTACTCGTCATACGTCATAGCTATCAACACAGGTGGCGCAGCTATCAGTAAAGCTACAATAGCTGACGCCTTGATTGCACCGTTAATATTACCTCTCATTACCTTTGCCCCTTTGCTAATGCCATCCACGATACAGGAAACAACTTGTGCATCTGTATGCTAATCTTATTGGCTACCTCTTGTGTCTCTGCTTGTGTGTCAGGCGCACAGCGTAGCTTACACATATCAGCAAAGGCATCCAAGCTACCTGACCAGTACCACTCAGTCATCATAGACTGCGGCAGAACCATACGTGCTTGCTCAGGGCATACACCTAAATCTAGAAGATACTCATACTCTGTCAATGCAATCTCGTTAAAACCATTGTCAGATACAGTTACTTTACCTGCGCTACCTTGCTTCTTATCAAGGCTACGTCCACGATACGTATCAGGCACATAAAAC
>Ga0213866_10000806_pt1 | contig 24341 bp, 27 predicted proteins | sample PICome_11_FD_160079 | JGI IMG/M metagenome (GOLD analysis project Ga0213866, IMG submission 160079) | Coastal seawater microbial communities near Pivers Island, North Carolina, United States - PICO284 | ecosystem: Environmental > Aquatic > Marine > Coastal | place: USA: North Carolina...
CGAGGTGTCCTCGACGGCGTCGTGGAGGAGCGCGCCCGCGATCGTGATGTCGTCGATGCCCTGACGGGCGACGATCGTGGCCACCGCCACCGGATGACGGACGTAGGGCTCACCCGACTTGCGGTACTGGCCCTCATGGGCGCTGGCCGCCAGCTCGAAGGCCCGCTCGATCACCGAGGTGTCGCCCTTCGGGTGGTGCTGCAGATAGGTCTCGAGCAGACCCGAGATCTCCTGCGCTGTGGACCGGTTGGGGCCCCGCCGCCACGGGAGCACCCGCGTGACGGTGGGCATCAGGCGCCGTCCACCATGAGGAGGCTCTCGATCCGGCGCGGGCCGAGTTGTGCACGTCCATCGAGGAACCCGAGCTCGAGCAGGAAACCGAAACCGACCAGCGATCCGCCGTGGCGCTCGACCAGCTCGCCGGTGGCAGCGGCGGTTCCGCCCGTGGCGAGCACGTCGTCGATCACCACCACCTTCTGCCCCTCCCCGATCGCGTCGGTGTGCATCTCGAGAGTGTCGGTGCCGTACTCGAGGCCGTAGTCGATCGACGAGATCGTGTGGGGCAGCTTGCCCGGCTTGCGCACCGGCACGAAGCCCAACCCCAGTTGCCGCGCGATCGTCGCACCGAAGAGAAACCCACGAGCTTCGACCCCGACGACGAGCTCGACTCCGAGATCCGCCCACGGGTCGGCCATCGCGTGGACCGCGAGGTCGAAGCCGACCGGGTCGGCCAGGAGTGGCGTGATGTCTTTGTAGATGATTCCCGGTTCGGGGAAATCTGGGATGTCGCGGATGAGTCCCTGGACGATTCCGGCTGTGGCCATCACCTCACCGTAGCGCCACTAGCGCTTCTTCTTTTTCTTCCTCGGACGAGGTGGGGCGTTGCCGGTACGGGGTCGGTCGGCCGTGGGCCGCGCCGGCGTGCCCCCGAGGGCGACGTCCTCCGTTGCGATCGACCGGGTGCCTTCGCCGACGAGCCCCCGCGCCTCGACCTTGCGCAGCACGGCCAGGTTCGCCTCCTCGCGGCTCTTCATCGCCGCCACCAGCGCCGAGGCCACGAAGATCGACGAATAGGAGCCGACCACGATGCCGATGAGCAGGGCGATCGCGAACTCCTGGAGGGTGAGCGCCCCGAGGAAGAACGACCCGACGATCAGCATCGACGCCACGGGGAGCATCGAGGTGATCGAGGTGTTGATCGAGCGCATGAGCACCTGGTTGAGCGCCAGGTTCATCATCTCGTCGTAGGTGTAGCGGCCGGTGCCCGAGAGCCGGCCATTGATCTCGCGCACCTTGTCGAACACCACGATCGTGTCGTAGAGCGAGTAGCCCATGATGGTCAGGAACGCGATCACCGTCGCCGGTGTCACCTCGAACTGGAAGAGTGAGTAGACGCCGACGGAGATCAGGATGTCGTGAGCGACCGCGACCAGGGCTCCCACCGCCATCTTCCACTCGAGTCGAATGGCGATGTAGGCGGCCACGATCACGAAGAACCAGATGAGCGCCGTGCGGGCCTTGTCGGTGATCTGGTCACCCCACGAGGGGCCGACGGTGGTGACGGAGACGTCGGACTCGGTCCGGCCGGCCAGCTCGGCGAGAATGGCGGTGACTTCCTCGACATCGGTGGCGGTGTCGAGATCGGCCCGCACCCGGATGTTGTCGCCACCCACGGTCTGGATCTTCGCGGCCGCCGCATCGGTGCCCGACAGTGCATCGCGGGTGTCGGCGACGGAGACGCCGGGGGCCAACACCTCCCAGGAAGTGCCGCCTTCGAACTCGATGCCGAGGTTGAGCCCCCGGAAAACGAGCGAGCCGACACTCACCAGCACGATCAGCGCGGACGCGACCAGAGCCCGCTTCCACACCTTCGGGAAGTCGAACTCCTGCTCCCCGCGATACATGAGACGCAGCGTGTTCATGCCGTCGCCTCCGCCGTCGCCGTCGAGGGGTTCGTGGTCATCGCGGGGATTCCGTAGCGACGGGGGTTCTCACTCATCGCCTCACGACGGGCCATCAGCCGGATCACCGGGCCCATGAAGAAGTAGGTCGCCACCAGGTCGAGGACCGTGGCCAAACCGAGGAACAGGGCGAAGCCCTTCACCTGACCCACGGTGAGCACATAGAGCACGCCCGCGGCGATGAGGCTGGCGACATCGGCCTTTACGATGGTGGCGTAGGCGATCGGGAACGCCCGCTCGACCGAGGAACGGACCGTGCGCCCGCCGCGCACGTCTTCCTTCAGGTGCTCGAAGTAGACGACGTTGGAGTCGACGGAGACGCCGATCGACACGATGAGACCGGTCACCCCCGCCAGGGTGAGGGCGAGGCCCTGCGACTCGCCGAGCCACGCGATCATCGTCCACAGCAACGCACCGGAGATGGCGAGGCTGGCGATCGCGACCAGGCCCAGGAGCCGGTAGTAGGCGATCAGGTAGAGCGAGACCAGGGCGAGGCCGATGAAACCGGCGGCGATACCGGCATCGAGCGCGTCTTCGCCGAGGGTCGACGACACGGTGCGCGATTCCTGCGGGGTGAGCTCGACCGGCAGGGAACCGAACCGGAGCACCAGCGCGAGGTCCTTCGCCTCGCCTTCGCTGAAGCTGCCGGTGATGCTGATGGAGGACCCGAGGTCGGGATTGTTGACCGACGGGGCGCTCTCGACCCGGCCGTCGATCGCGATGGCGATCCGGCCGGTCGGGCAGTCGGCCTGCTGGAAGAAGCAGGTGTTGGCCAGCGCGTTGAAGTCGTCGGCGCCCGGGCTGCCGCCTCGGAGGTCGACGCTCACGAGCCAGGTCGGCGGCGTGCCGCGGAGCTGGGCATCGGCCCCGCTCACGATCTCGCCGGTGACCCGACCACCGGGGTTGGCGGTCTGGTCGGCGAGCAAGGGCACCGGCCCGAGCAACAGCCGGGTCTCGACGCCGGTCTCGTCGGCCAACGGGAGCACCGTGACCTCGTCGGCTTCCGCATCGGGGGTGAGGGTCCAGCGATCGACGAAGGCCTGCGCCTCCGCGATCGTCTCCTCGTCGAGGTCGCTGTCGGGGTCGTCGACACTCTCGAGGAGTGCGACCGACGCATCGAAGGTCAACTGGCCGTCGATGCGCAGCGCATCGAGCACCGGCCGGAACCGCAGCTCGGCCGTCTGACCCACGAGTTCGAGCGCACGAGCCTGGTCGTCGACACCCGGGATCTGCACCAGGACGGTCTGGCCCTGGCGGGTGATCTCCGGCTCGCGGACACCGAGGCCGTCGATCCGGTTGCGGATGACGTCGATCGCCTGATCGAGGACGTCTTCGGCGACCGGGGTGCCGTCGGGGTTCGGCTCGGGTTCGAGCACCACCGACGCGCCACCCTGGAGATCGAGGCCGAGCAGGGGCTCGTTGCCGGCCGCGAACGTGTAGACGATGCCCGCGATGGCGAGCACGACCACGCCGACCGCGAAACTGACCTGACGTCGCATCGTCAGGCGTCGCCGTCTTCCACGTCGGCTTCGACCAGGGTTTCGTCGTCGTCTTCGTCGTCTTCGTCGTCATCGTCGTCGTCGGCGGAGAGCCGCTCGGCGATGGCGGAGCGGGAGATCTTGAGCTCGACCTCGGGGGCGACCTCGAGCCACACGACCGTGTCCTCCACCTCCGCGATGGCGCCGTGGATGCCCGCATTGGTGACGACGATGTCGCCCTCGGCGAGCGAATTCACCAGTTGCTGGTGCGCCTTGAGGCGCTTTTGTTGCGGGAGGATCATGAATGCGTAGAGGGCACCCATGAGGACGATGAGAACGACGACGGACATAGGTCCAGAGGCTAGCTGGCCCACACCTCGTGGACGCCCCTGCGGAAGGACTCGAACTCACCGAGCCGGATCGCGTCGGCCATCCGGTCCATGAAGCGGAGCAGCCACCCGACGTTGTGCAGCGTGATGACTCGAGCGGCAGTGGGCTCGTTCGTCTGGAGCAGGTGACGGAGGTAACCCTTGCTCCAGCGGCTCGCCGGGCTCTCCAGCCAGAGCGGATCGAGCGCCTCGTCGCTGCGCGCGAACTCGGCCCGGGTGAGGTTGTAGCGCCCCGCGTCGGTCAGCACGGTGCCGTGACGGGCGAGGCGGGTGGGGAGCACACAGTCGAACATGTCGACGCCGCGGGCGACCGACTCGACGATGCCGACCGGGTCGCCGAGGCCCATGAAGTAGCGAGGTTGGTCGGCCGGGAGAATGCCCATGCAGGAATCGAGGCCGTCCAACATCTCGCCCCGATCCTCCCCCACCGACAGGCCGCCCACGGCGTAGCCGTCGAAGTCGAGCGACACGATGCGTTCGGCCGATTCCCGACGCAGGGCATCGTCGGTGCCGCCCTGGACGATGCCGAACTGGCACTGTCGGCCGGGGGCATCGGCGTGCTCGAGGAACGCGCGCCGTCCTCGTTCGGCCCACAGCGACGTGCGGTCGACGGCGCCCTTGACGACGGAGAGGTCGGCGACCGAGCTCGGGCACACGTCGAGCACCATCTGGATGTCGGCCCCGATGAGCGCCTGCACCTCGACGGCCCGTTCCGGCGTGAGGAGGTGCGTCGAACCGTCGTAGGTCGACGAGAAGGTCGCGCCCTCGTCGGTCAGTTCCGGGCCGAGGGAGAAGATCTGGTAGCCGCCCGAGTCGGTGAGGAAGTGACCGTCCCATGCGGCGAAGCCGTGGAGACCACCGAGCCCGGCGACCACGTCGGCGCCGGGTCGGAGCATCAGGTGGTAGGTGTTGGCCAGGATCACCTGGGCGCCCAGGGCCTCGACGTCGTCCGACGTGAGATGACGGATGGCCCCACGCGTGCCCACGGGCATGAAGCGCGGCGTCGTGAACTGCCCACGGGCGGTGGTGACGACGCCCGTGCGGGCGCCACCGTCACGGTCGGTCTCGGTGAAGGTGGCACGCACGGAACCCGAGGCTAGACGGGTCGACTCGCAGCGGGACGGCTAGGTGCGGGCCAGGGTGGCGACGAATCGGACGAGCAGGCGATGCGACCCGGAGAAGTAGCGCCGCGGGTAGCGGAGTCGGTGGGTGGAGCGCAAGGAGAGGGTGACGATCGTCTGCTGCCGCCACCACGGTTCGATGTCGATCCACACCGGCAGGCCCGGCCACGAACCGCGCAGCGACAGGGTGCCGGGAGCGCGTCGGCCCGCCCGGTGGGCGCGAAACGGCCCGTCGAGCTCCAGCCGTCCGGATCTGGTCTGGGCGACGACCCCGACGCCCGGGATCCGGGAGCACGCCACCGGGAAGGGGATGAAGACGTGGAGGCGGATACGCGACTGACGGCGAGGATCACGATCGGCAACCCGCTGCTGTCGACGCACGCCGACCCGGTGGAGCCACGTGCCCGCGACGATGGCGGACGACTCGCCGGCCCGGCGGGCCGGCTCCAGCACGTCGTCGACGGTTTCCCGAAGATCGTCGATCCACACGCTGAGGGGCGTCTCGGCGGCGTGCGCCTCGACACTGGCCCGTTCGCCCCGACTGCGGCCGTCCGGGCTCGCGCCGGCGGCCGGCTCGATGATCTCGATCTCGAGCTCGTCGCCCGAGCCGGGATGGGGTGACGTCCGGGCCGCCATGGGTCGAAGCGTACGCCGCCGGTCGCCGCGACGTCAGACACTCCTGTGGGGCCCGTCGCCGAGCAGATACCGGATACCGGCCTTCGTGCGCCCGTGTTCGACGAACACGCCGAGCGCGCGGAAGACATACGCCATCCGCTGGGCGACATCTCGGCGCACTCCCGCCGCGGCCGCGAGGTCCGCGGTCGTGAACGGCTCGCAGAGATCCGGCGGCACGAAGACCCGGAGATCGGCGGCGGAATCGAATCGATGCCGCTCGAGCACTTCGCGCAGCTCCCGGTCGTCGGTCCGGAAGCCGCCTCTGCCCCGCCGCAGCTTGGCGTCGGCGGACTGGTGTTTGACGACCGACACCAGCACGGCCTCGATCGACAGGTTCGGATGATCGACCAGCGTGGGAATGCTGACCAGTTCCTCGAAGAGGTCGTGGATCGACCCTCGCTTGGGCGACTTCCGGAGACTGGCGCCGGGCTTCTGGAGATACGTCTCCGCCGCGATCGGGTAGACGAGCAGAATGCGATGGTCGGGCAGGAGGTGATCGAGCTTCTTGCCCATCGACGCGAACGACGACGTCTGGATCTCGATGAGCAGGTCGTGGCGGCGGATGTCGATCACGAAGCGGTCGAGGGGAACCTCGAACTCGTCGCCGGGCCGGGCATAGTCCGCCTTCAACGCGGCATGGAGCGAGCTCTCGTTGAGCGTGCCGATGTGTGGTCCGTCGTCGATGGAGCCGATCGTAGGCGTCGGCGCTACCCGGCAGGACGGAGGATCATCGCGACCTGACCCGGCACCGCGCCGGTCCACGCACCACCGCCAGCGGTGTCGGAACGCACCTCGACGGCCCAGCTGCCGGCGAGGGCGAGATCGGCAACGTCGTCGTCACCCATGTTGACGACCACGATCCGCCGGTCGTCGCCTGCGACCCGCTCGTAGACCAACACCGCCTCCGGCGACTCGAGCAGCTCGAGCGACCCCTCCTGCAGGGCCGGCGATGCGGCGCGAGCACCGATCACGGTCCGATAGAGGTTGGCCACCGACCCGGCCTGCGCCTGCTGTGTGGCCACGTTCCGGTGGTCGGATTCCGGCGGGAACGGCAACCAGTTGTCGCCTCGTACCCATCCGTGGGGCGCCTCCGCCGTCCACGGAATCGGCGCGCGGCAGCCGTCACGAAGGCCGGCCGGGTCCTGCTGCTGGTGGGCCGGCACCTCGGCGTCGAGCAGACCGAGCTCCTCGCCGGCGTACACGTAGGGAGCGCCGCGCAGCGTCAGCAGGAGCACAGCCGCGGCCCGGGCGATCCGCTCGTCGCCGCCGTAGCGCTGGCGATGGCGGGGGACGTCGTGGTTCGACAGCACCCAGGTGGACCAGGCGCCGACCGGGTCGAAGGCCGCGGCCGCGTCGGTGATCTGCCCCCGCCACACCTGCGGGTCCCAGTCGCACCACAGGGGCAAGAAGTTGAACGACAGGTGCAGCTCGTCGCCGTCGCCGTAGTAGGTCGCGACCTTGTGGGGGTCGAGGATGTAGACCTCGCCGATCGACATGCGGTCGCCGTCGTACTCGTCGAGCACCGCCCGGATCCCCCGCAGGTACTCGTGGCCGACCGCCACGTCGAAGCGGACACCGTCGAACTCGGTCAGCACCCGTCCCGGCCCGTCGGTCCGGTCGGGCAGACCGTCGGGCTTGCCGATGGCGTGGACGACGTCCATGCGGAACCCGTCGACCCCGCGATCGAGCCAGAACCGCAGCGTGTCGTGCATCGCGTCGCGGACCTCCGGATTGGCCCAGTTCAGGTCGGGCTGCTCCGGGGTGAACATGTGCAGATACCACGCCTCGGTGTGGTCGTCCCACCGCCAGGCCGGACCGGCGGGGAACTCGGCCTGCCAGTTGTTGGGCGGCGTCGCCGGGTCGCCGTCGCGCCAGATGTACCAGTCGCGCTTCGGGTTGTCGCGCGACGAACGCGACTCGACGAACCAGGGGTGCTGGTCGCTCGAGTGGTTCGGCACCCAGTCGAGAACCACCCGGAGCCCGCGGGCGTGGGCCTCGTCGATCAGCCGGTCGATCGCGGCGAGATCACCGAACAGCGGATCCACGTCGCAGTAGTCGCTCACGTCGTAGCCGTGGTCGACCATCGGCGAGCGGAACACGGGCGACACCCACACGGCACCGACCCCCAACCACTCGAGATGATCGAGATGGGCGATGATCCCGTCGAGATCACCGACCCCGTTGCCCGTCGTGTCGCAGAAGCTCCTCGGATAGATCTGATACGTGACGGTGGTCTTCCACCACTGCTCGCTCACCGTCGGAACCGTTTCAGCGCCGCCCGCCGGCGCCGCAGCTGGATCGCGGCGCGTTCCTCCGGCGTGACCTTCACCGTCGACGCCGGCAGGTGATCGGCGAGCGTCGCGGCCGACAACAGGGTCAGCGTGGGGATCGGATCACCCTCGGGAAGGTTGTAGCGGTACGTGATGCACCCGTCGGCCACGCCCGCGGTGTCGAGCCAGTTCGCCACGCCGGGATCCTCGGGGGCGATGACGATCCGCAGCACACCGTCGTCGTCGAGCACCGCCTGGGCGTCGTTGATGGTGGTCGGCCGGTTGACGTAGTCGAGCGACTGGTACCAACGGTCGCCGAGCTGCACCTCCCAGTAGTGACACGCCGGCGGCGTCACCTCGAAGAGGAGGGCCTCTCCGGCCCCGACGCGCCACATGCACTGGCCGTAGGCCTGGCGGCCGGTGCCGCCGAGACTGCTGCTCGCGCCGTCGGACATGCCGGGCGGGAACTCGTTGATCTCCCCACGCCGCAGGTGACCCTCGCCGAAGTGGTTCCAGTACGACGTCATGAGCGTCGTCATCGCCGCGGTCCGGGCCAACCGCTCGACGGTGTCGCCGGGCGTGAATCGAGCCGGCGGACCCCCGTCGTCGACACACTCGAGCGAGAGGTCGGCCGGGACTTCGTGCTCCCAGTCGGCGAAGAACTGGCGGACGAGCAAACGGGCCGTCATCGGCTCCAGCTGGAACCACCGGTCGGCACCGACATCGCTGGGAGCCGGATCGCCGCTCAGGAACAGCTCGAAGTCGCCGGCCTCGTCGACCGGCAGGTCGGCACCGTCGATCTCGACGAGTTGCCGGATCGGCTCCCGGCCGAAGGTCCAGGTCATGACCGAGAAGCCGAGCGAGCGCACGCTGCCGACGTTCCCCGACAGCCGGTACGTGTGCTGCAGGTCGAGCGGTGCGGTCTGGTAGAGGGCGTCGGGATTGTCCTGTCCCATCTTGGACGGGTACACCCAACCGAGCTCCGGGTGTCGGGCGTCGTCGTTCTCGAAGTGGTCGCCGATCTGCATGGTGAGCATGCGCAGGGCGTGGCGTACGCCTTCGGCCCGTTCGTCGTCGCTCACCTCACGGGCAGGATCGACCACATGGTCGATGGCGCCCTTGAGGCCGTCGCAGAACTCGATCCAGGCGGCGTGGAGGTCGTCGGTGGCAGTCACCGCGTCATCATGGCAGAGCCACCGACGCCGGTGTCAGGCCTCGAGGACACCGTCGGTGATGCGCACCGTCCGATCGCAGTACTCGGTGATCCGTTCGTCGTGAGTGACGACGATCGCCGATGTGCCCCGGGCCTTCATCTCCGACCGGATCAGCTCCATCACGTGACCGCCGAGCTCGGTGTCGAGCGCCGACGTCGGCTCGTCGAAGAGGACCAGGCCGGGCTCGTTCATCAACGCCCGACCGATCGCGACCCGCTGCTTCTGCCCTCCCGACAACTGACCGGGCAGGTTCTGAGACCGATCGGCCAGCCCCAACTCGTCGAGGAGTCGGTCGGCGCGCGCACGCGCCGGCTTGCCTTCGCGGCGCCCCATCTCGTCGACGACCAGCAGGTTCTCGCGAGCGGTCAGGAACGGGACGAGGTTCACCGTCTGGAAGACGAAACCCACCTGGTTCTGGCGGAAGGTGGTGAGCTGGCGGTCGCTGTAGTCGGAGATCTCCTCGCCACCGACCACGACGGATCCCGCAGTGGCGGAGAGGATGCCGCCGGCGATCGAGCACAGGGTCGTCTTGCCCGAACCCGACGGCCCGACCAGGGCCACGATCTCGTCGGTGGCAACGGTCAGGTCGGCGTGGTCGAGGGCGACGACTTCCTCGTCGCCGACCCGGTACACCTTCCGCACTCCGGCCATGTGCAGCGCCGGCGTGGCGGGTGACGAAGACGACACGGTCATTGGGAACTCCCGAGGGCAGAGGCGGGGTCGACCTTGAGGACCCGGCGAAGCGAGAAGGCGCAGCCGATCACGGCGGCAACGAGGAGGAGCACCACGCTGGTGACGATCCGCGTGGCCGAGATCGACAACGGGATGGACCCCGGCGGGATCACGAGATCGAGCACGACCACGGCGATCCCGGCCACGGCCGAGGCCGCGAGCGTGACCACCACGGCTTGGGCGACGAGGCCGGCGAAGATGGTGCGGGACCGCGCCCCGATGGCCTTGAGCACGCCGTAGAGCGCGGTTCGCTCCACCGTGAGCAGCGCGAAGAACAGGGCGATGACGACGAGGGCGATCACCACGGTGACCCCGAGGATCTGGTTGAACGTCCCCCGCTGCTCGGTGACCCCGGGAATCTCCTCGATCGCCTCCCGCACCGTGAGTGCCACGACCTCGCCGTCGAAGAGCGATTCCACGGCGTCCGGAACCGACACACCCCCGAGATCGCGATCGCCGCGCCGGATCACCAGCGACTGGAAGACCCCGGGGTCGAGGGCGGCGTCGGGGCGGTTGGCGGTGAGCACGGTCCGCCAGGTGTCGACATCGGTCCACAGCCCGGCCTGACCGTTGTAGGAGGTGTTCTCGACCCACCCCACCACGGTGATGGGGATGCGGGCGGGACCGACCAACAACTCGTCGCCGACCGCCACCCCATCGGCCTCCAGCACCTCGTCGGCCCACGCCTCACCGGGGGCCGGCGGCGCGGGCACCCCGGACGGGGCGAGCTCGTAGCCCCACACCGCGACGTTGGCGAGGTCCCTCGGCCCGTTGCCCGGCACCCGGGCCCCGAGCAGCACCACGCCGAGCCCGCCGGTCTCGACGCCCAGCTCGGTTTCGATCGTCGTCCGCGTCTCGGGCTCGATACGGCTGCGCAGGAACGACGCCTGTGACGTGTCGGAGAACACGAGCGCATCGGCGTCCTGGGCCTCGACCGCACCCGTCGAGTTGCGGATCAGACCGTCGAGCAGGCCCCCGAGGAACATCAGCAGCACGGCGATGAGCGTCAGGATCACCGTCGCGGTGACGAATCGCCCGGGCCGACGCACCAGCTCCTTGAGCGCGATCCTCATCGGTTGGCACCGCCCCGTGTCGCCTCGATCGGGTCGATCGCGAGGACCCGGCGGGCGGCGATGAGCGAGCTGCCCACCCCGAGCACCAGCAGGGCAACCGCCCAGAACAGGACCGCGCCGGTCTCGAACCGCAGCGGGATGCCGCCCAGTCGCTGCTGCGACACCGGCGTGTAGAGCGCCAGTCCGATCGCGTAGCCGGCAACCACGATCAGCACCGCCTGGAAGAGCAGCGACCCGACGAGTCGCTCCGCGGGGGCACCGATCGCCCGGAGCAGGGTGAGCGCCCCCGACTTCTGGAAGGTGATGATGAGGAAGAACAACCCGGTCACGCAGGGCACCACGAGGCCGTAGAGCAGGAAGATGATCGTGAACGACTGACGGACCTGGGCGACGCCCGGTGTCTCGTCGGCGGCGTCGCCGCTCGTCAGCGCGTCGAGGTCCTCGGAGCGGCTGTTGATCGACGCGACGGCATCGTCGGCGCTCAGGTCGGCGGCGGGTTGCACGGCGAGCACATTGGGCAACGGCTGGCCGGCATCGGGGTTCACCGACCGCACCGCCGAGACATACGTCTCGTAGGGCACGAAGAGCGTCGGCCCGGCATTGAGCTGCACGTCGCGGGCGAGGCCGACGATCGTGATCGCGAGACCGCCCGGCTGGACCAGGACGGTGTCGCCCACGCCGAACCCGTCGTCCGCGTCGGCATCGCTTCCCACGGCCTCACCCGCCACCTCGGGGTAGCGCCCCTCGGTGAGCGCGGTCGGCGCACCGAGGGCGCGGTCCTCGTAGCCGAGCACGGTCGCGTCGGCGGCCTTTCCGGCGGCCGTCACGGTGAAGGTCCCCTGCCCGATCCGTCCGACCGCACCCACTGCGGCATCGGCCCGGACCTGCTGCTCGAGGTCGGGCGTGATGATGCTGCCCTGGATGACCCGCTGACCGTCGACCGAGTACACGAGGACCGGGGCCGACTGGTTGCGGATGGCGCCGACGAACGATGTCAGGAGCCCGTTCTGCAGCGACTGCTGGAACAGGATCAGGAAGACGAGCATGCCGATCGCGGCGATCAGGAGACCGAATCGCCCCTTCGCTCGGCGCATCTCCTTGAGGGCGAGGAACATGACCCCGCCAGTCTGGGCGACGCCCATGCGAACAGCCCAACCGGGGCATCCTGTGCGAGGATTCCGGGATGGGGAACCCGAGCGCCGCCGAGTCGGCCCGCATCACCCTCCGGCCGGTGCGCGAGGACGACATCGGGTGGATGGCCCGCATGACGACCGATGCGCGGCTCGTGGGCGAACACAACTGGTCGGGGCTCGAGCGCACCTCCGATGAGGTCGAGGCCGAGCTCCGTGCCCGCCTGTCTGCCGACGGCTTCGACGGAGACGCCGACGGAACCCTGGTCGTGGATTTCGACGGCTCCACGCCGATCGGCGACGTGTCGTGGCGCACCGAGCGCTGGGGACCATCACCCCGCAGCGCGTGTCCCGCCATCGGCATCTCCCTGCTCCCCGAGCACCGCGGTCACGGCCACGGCACCGTCGCCCAGGCACTCCTCGTCGACCATCTCTTCACCCGCGACCCCGAGCTGCACCGCGTGCAGTCCGACACCGCGGCCGACAATCCGGCCGAGCAGCGGGCGTTGACGAAGATCGGCATGGTCGAGGAGGGTCGCATCCGCGACGCTGAATACCGGGATGGCACGTTCCACGACCATCTCGTCTATTCGGTCCTGCGGGCGGAATGGGAGGCGAGGCGTTTGAGCCCTCACTGATCAGCGGGGCCGGTGCTCGGTTCCCTGCCCCGCGGTGATGAACAGGGCGGTCGCCGGCTCGGTCACGTCGGCGGTGTGCCATGTCCCCGGCGGGTTGATGGCGTACTGCCCGTCGCCGATGGTGACCGACCCCGTCGAGCCATCGGTGTGCTCCTGGTGGAGGGTGATCCGCCCGGCCGTGCACAGCACCACCTCGGCGCCGACGGGGTGCATCTCCCACACGTCCCACGGCGCCTCGAAGGTGGCCATGGTGACCAGGCGACCCTCGGCACCGTCGGCGGCGTGCCGTTCGGCGTAGCCGCCGTACCAGCTCATCTCGCCGGTGAACACCGGTTCGACCTCGGCGGTGGCGCCGAGGCCGAGGTGGATGGGGTGGGTGCCGATGTCGATGGGTCGGTCGCTCATGGCCCCAGTGTTCCAGAGCTGGTCGACGACCGCGGCTGCTGGAAGGATGCGCCCATGGCATTCGAAACCGTCACGGGCTACTGCTGGCCCCAGTCCATCGCCCCCGGCGCCGAGGTCGGCCTCCACGTGTCGTCCCCCGGCGGACGCCCGGTCGCGGTGGAGGTCGCCCGGGTCGGGGCCGAACGCGAGGTCGTGTGGGCGAAGACCGTCGAGGCCGGCGATCACCCAACCCCGCGCGATGCCTCGGCCAACGGCTGTGGCTGGCCCGTCGCGGTGTCCATCGCTGCCGAGACCGGTTGGCGGTCGGGCTACTACGAGGTCGTGCTCACCGTCGATCTCGACGGCAAGGTCCGCCGGAGCCACGCGTTCTTCGTGCTGCGTCCGGCGGCCGACTCGACCAACACCATCCTGCTCCAGCTCGCCACCAACACGTGGCACGCCTACAACGACTTCGGCGGCCACAACCTCTACAACGGCGGCACCCACTCGTCGCTCCAACGGCCGATGGCGCCCGGCTACCTGTACAAACCCGACGGCGCCGGACGTCGGGTCACCACCACCAATCCGCCTGATCGCAACATGAACACCCACGTCGGCTATCTGCGCCTCAACCACCTGTCGGGCTGGGCCGGCTCGGCCGGTTGGCCCGACTGGGAACAGCCCTTCCTCGCGTGGGCCGAACGCAACGGCTACGGAATCGACGTCATCACCAACGCCGATCTCGAGGAGCATCCGTCGATCGTCGACGGCTACGAACTCCTGCTGTCGGTCGGCCACGACGAGTACTGGTCGGGGCCGATGCGCGACACCGTCGAGGGGTTCATCGGACGGGGCGGCAACGTCGCCTTCTTCTCCGGAAACACGGCCCTGTGGCAGGTCCGCCTCGAGGAGCCCGACGCGGGTTCGGCGTCGGTGATGGTCGGCTACAAGGGGCGCTTCAAAGACGATCCGGTCTACGGCACCGACCGCATCGGCGAACTCACCAGCATCTGGTCCGACCACCTCATCGGTCGGCCGGAGAACCAGATGACCGGGGTGAGCTTCACCCGCGGTGGCTATCACCGGATCGGCAAGCGGGTGACCAACGGTGCCGGCGGCTACACGATCTACCGGCCCGACCACTGGATCTTCGACGGCACGGGCATCGACTATGGCGACGTTCTGGGATCTGACGCGACCACCGTCGGCTACGAGTGCGACGGCTGCGATTACACCGTGGTCGACGGTCTCCCCCACCCCACCGGTTCGGACGGCACGCCGACCGACTTCCAGATCCTCGGCATGGTCCCCGCCGCCCACTTCACCCGGACGACGGCGACCCGCCCCCCGAAACCCCACGAGCCGTCGGAGATCGAATTCCTCGCGGCGCGGCTCTTCGACAGTCGCGACGACGCGGCCGTGGCCAGGATCGCCCACGGACAGGCGATGCTCGGCACCTACACGTCGCCGGGTGACGGCACCGTCATCACGTCGGGTTCGACCGACTGGGCCCACGGTCTCGCCGGCCGCGACGAGCAGGTCGAGCAGATCACCCGGAACATCCTCGATCGTCTCGGCTGAGCCCGCGATACATCACGTGGATCGGCACGAGGCCCTCGGTCGCGTGGCGAAACGCGTCGGGCACCGTTCCCACGATCTCGAAGCCGAGCGACTCCCACAGGCGAATCGCGCCGGTGTTGGTGGCGACGACCGCGTTGAACTGCATGCCGGTGAACCCGAGCGACCGCGCGTCGCCGATCACGTATTCGGCGAAGCGGCGACCGATCCCCTGGCCGGCGGCCGATGGCGCGACCATCCAGCCTGCGTTGGCCACGTGGTCGCCCAGGCCCGGCTGATTCGGGCGCACGTAGGCGGTCGCGACGATCTCACCGTCGCGCTCGGCCACATAGGTGCGCCGCCGGTCGCGGCCGGCGGCCATCCAGGTCGTCTCGGCCTCGGCGGAGTCGATGTCAGGCGGGAACGCGTAGGTGTCGCCGCTGGCGACGACGTCACGGAAGACCGGCCAGATCGCCTCCCAGTCATCGTCGACCGCGACGCGGAACTCGATCACGCGGACCAGGTGGCGATGCGAGCCGTCATACCGAACACACATCCGTCGTCGCCCTCGAACGGGGCAAGCCGCTGCTGGGCTGCGCCGACGAGCTCGGCCAGCTGCTCGGATGAGACATCGTCACCGAGCGTCCATCCCCGCACTTCGGTCGTGACCCACTGCTCGATGCTGTCGAAGCGCCCGGTTCCCGTGACGGCGAGGATCTCGGCGTCGACCCCCGCGTCGGCGACGATCTCCTCCAGCAGGCCGGCGGCTCCCATCGCGAACGGCGCATCGAGCGATGCGGCCGCATCCTCGCCCAGTTCGTCGCGGAACAGTTCCTGCATGGCGGAGTAGCCGTCCGACCCGCCGATGTCGCCCCACACGGCGACGGCGCCCCGATTCGCGACCCTCGCCATCTCCTTCACCCCGGCGACCGGGTCGGGAAGGAACATCAGACCGAACTGCGAAACGGCCACCGCGAACTCGGCGTCGAGGAACAGCAACGCCTGCGCATCGGCCTCCCGATAGTCGATGTCGCCGCCCCGGCGGGCGGCCACGGCCAACATGCCGGGGTTGAGATCGACGCCGACGGTCGTCGTCGGCCTTCCATCCCGGATGGCCAAATCCACGGCCCCACCCGCGTCGAACCACGGGGCCTCGATCGTGGCGTCGACGCCGAGCGCAGCCGGGATCGCGAGGGCGTCCCATGCGCAGTTCGCCCACCACGTGCGGCCTCCTGCGACCACCCGGTGGTCGGTCGGGACGGCCGAGAACGGCAGCGCCATCCGGATGCCTCCCGACTCGTCGAGCACCAGTGCGTGGCCGTCGTGGAGCCGCCGAAGCGCGGCATCGGCGGCGTCCGTCCCGCCGGCCCACTCGGCGAGCATCGCCAGCGATGGCGCCAGCCCCGTCTCGGCGAACGTCCGATAGATCTGGTTCCGAAATCGCAGGTCCTCCACAGCCCGAATAGTGCCACTTCTCCTGGGAGGGCGTCCGACGCAACGACAATCCGGGCCGGCCCGGCGTGCCACGACCTCAGGTGAACAACGACGTGACCAGGTCGGTTCGGTCGATGTTGCCCACGTGCGTCACCCACTCGTCCTGGAGCTTGTAAGCGACGACGAATACCCAGATCGCGGTGCGGTGGCGGACGTAGACCTCGGCCACCCGCTCCTTCTTGAAATGCCGGATCGTCGCGTAGATCAGGAAGAGCGGCTCGAGGAAGTTGGGAAAGAAGAAGAAGACGATCTCCGCACCTGTCAGGAAGAACAGGAGTTGACCGACGCTGCGCATCGCGAACAGCGCCCAGACCGCCCGCCGAATGTGCCAACGCCGCGCTGCAATCGCCATGCCGACATAGGTCGCCCAGTCCGCAGCCTTGTCGATGGGTTGGTAGGCGTCGTCATCGAGACCGAGCGGGATCAACAGATCGCCGTCGACCGTGTCGAGCACGAAGTTTGCCCATCCGGCCGCAAACGGGAACGGCACGATCAGCACCGGGATGCCGAATTTCGCCACGACGATGAGCGCAACCAGCAACCATCTCATCGCGCCCTCCGATTCCGTCCGCTCAACGGTGCATCAGCGACACGACCCCGTCGAGGGTCGGAGGTCCCTCACCCTCCTTCCGGCGGCACGGCAACCAACGAACGCCGCGTCTCCTACCGGGCCGGGTCGGCCCGGCGTGCCACGCTAGGGAGATTCCAGCGATGCGAGGTGGCGAGTGGCGGCCCCAGCGACACCAGAGATCGCCGCTGGCGGGACACCGGCACGCAGCATGACGAAGATCCCGAGCACTGACGCGGTGAGGAATTGAGCCTCCTGCATCGTGTCGGTCGAGCCGCTGATCTCGCCGTTCCGTGCCGCGTCGTCGAGTGCGGACTTGAAGGCATTGGAGATCCGCTCGAGGTAGCGAGGGACGGCTTGACTGCCGGTTGGGTCGTCGGGCCCGGGTTCGATGGTGGTGTTGCAGAGGAGACAACCGCGACCGAACGCGGGTCCTTCCGCAGCGTCGCCGTAGAAGTCGAAGACCGCCGAGATCGCGTCGAGGCCCGCACCTGGCTCTGCGAGCGGCCCGAAGCGCTGATCCACGACGGTCTCGCGGTAGCGCTCGAGTGAGGCCTCGAACAGCTCCTGCTTCGATCCGAACTCGGCATAGATGCTCGAACGGTTCACACCGAGTCGTTCCTCGAGCATCGAGGCCGATGTGGAGGCAAAGCCATGCGACATCGCGTCGCCGAAGTCGACAATCGGTACCGATCCGACACCGGGCGCCCGAGGTGATCAGTGAGCGATGGGAAGGGCGTCCCTCCAGACCCATTCCCCTGGGTCGTCGACATCGCGCCACTGGGTGACCTGCTCCCCTGCCCACTCCGCCCACCCGAGCGTCATACGCTGATGGTCGAGCTGGAACCTCAGCGACAACGCGTTGAGATGCAGTCGGTCAGAGAAGGGGTACTGCTGGTCGTCGACGGACTCGACGAGCGCTCGAAGCTGCTCGAGCTGCGACCGTGCCGCGTCAGCGATCTCGTCGATTGTTCTCCGAAGGTCCTCCAGGGTTGCCGAGTCGGCGAAGAAGACCCGCACGAGCGCTTCCGACTCCAGCTTCGGTGGTGCGGAGGGCTCCCGAAGCCACGTCGTGAGCGCTCGCCGGCCCTTCGGCGTGATGTGGTACACCGTCCGCGGACGAGCGCCGGTCGATTCGTCGGCGGAGCGGGCGAAGCCACCGTCGACGAGTCGCTTCGCCTCGTCGTAGACCTTTCGCTCAGCGCGCGGCCAGAACCAGCCGAGACTGCGCTCGACCTGCTTCGCCAGCTCGTAGGTACTCCACGACCGAATCGCCAGGAGACCGAGAAGAGCGTGGGAAGTCGACGTCAAAGAGGCCATGGCCAGATCTTGACATGCTGCCCATGTCAGTATCTACTAACTTCACGATCTGGATACTGCCAATGTCATCAAGGACGGAACGATGAGCGACACAACGATGCTGGTGGTCGTAGCCCACCCGGACGACGAGACATTCGGTTGCGGCTCGCTCCTCGCCCACGCCCGCCGGCGCAACGTCCGGACCGTCGTCGCGTGCGCGACACGCGGTGAGGCCGGCATGCCGACCCCCGGCCGCGGCCTCGACAACGCCGACATGGCCGTCGTCCGCGAACAGGAACTCCACGATGCAGCGTCATTCCTCGGCGTCGACCGGGTCGTCCTCTACGACTGGCACGATTCGGACATGGACGGCGAACCCCGGCCTGGCACGTTGTGCGCAGAGCCGGTCGATTCCGTTGCCGCGGCCATCGCGGCAACCATCGATGCCGAGCAACCCGACATCGTCGTGACCCTCGATGCAAGCGATGGGCACCGCGATCACGCCCATGTGCGCGACGCAACCCTGCTCGCGATCGACCGGGCCAGCTCCCCACCCGACGCGGTCTATCTCCACTGTCTCCCACGCGCACTGATGCGGAAGTGGGTGGAGGCCCTCCGAGCCGAGGACCCCGACAGCAACTACGCCCACCTCGAGCAGCTCGGCACTCCTGCGGAACGGATCACGACCGTGATCGACACACGTGACCTTCTCGGGGTTCGCGAGGAGGCGATGGCACTTCACCGCAGCCAGACCTCCCCATACGAGGTGATGGATCCCGAACTCCGACGTGAGTTTCTCTGCGCTGAGCGATTGACGCGGGTCGAACCATCCTGGACGGGTGGCGACCTGGAGACGGAGATCTTCCCGGTCCTGCAGGCATCAACCTGATCGGCTCACCCGCTCTCGCCCGCCCCCGAGAAGCATCGCGTCGCCGAAGCTGAGGAAGCGGTAGTTCTCTCGGAGGGCCTCCGCGTAGAGGTCTCGCCATCGGGGCCCGACGAAGGCATCGACGAGGCAGAGCAGCGTCGACCTCGGCAGGTGGAAGTTGGTCATCAACACGTCGACCACCGACCACTCATAGGGACGGCGGATGAAGATGCGACTGCGACCCTCGGCCTCGCCCGTCGTCCCCCAGGTCTCCAGCGCCCGCACGCTCGTGGTCCCGACGGCCACCACGCGTTCCGCCGCTGCGATCTTCTCGACCGTGGCCGGCGGCACCGAGTACCACTCGCTGTGCATCACGTGGTCGTCGAGTCGGTCGACCTGCACGGGCCGAAACGTGTCGAGGCCCACGGCCAACTCGACCGTCGCCGTGTCGATCCCCCGCTCGGCGAGCGCCGAGAGCACGGCGTCGGTCAGGTGCAGGCCGGCGGTCGGGGCTGCGGCCGACAGGGGCCGGTCGGCGAAGACGGTCTGATACCGCTCGGGGTCGTCGATCTGCTCCTCGATGTAGGGAGGCAGCGGCGGCAGGCCGACCTCGGCCAACACGTCGAGCAGCGGACGCCCGCCGGGATCGGGGCGGACCATTCGCCGCCCCTCGCCTAGGTCCTCCCCCACCTCGACGGCGAGGCCATCCGCGTGGAGGACGGTGCCCGGAGCGACCTTCTTCGACGGGCGGACGAGCGCCTCCCACCGACCGTCGTCGTGCGCCTCGAGCAGCAACACTTCGGCCGCGCCGCCGGTGGGTCGACGGACAGGGATTCGGGCCGGGAGGACCCGCGTGTCGTTGACGACGAGGAGGTCGCCAGGGCGGAGAATGTCGGGCAGATCGGCGACCGTGCGGTGTTCGATGCGGTCGCCGAGATCGACGAGCAGGCGGGCCCGGTCACGCTCCTCCAGCGGCGTCTGCGCGATCGCCGCTGCCGGCAACTCGTAGTCGATGTCGGCGAGCGTCTGGGGCGGGTCCTCCACCCGGTCAGCGTAGGGAGAGTCCTTGCGATTCCAGGGAATTCGGTGGGCGGTCAGTCGCCGTTGTCGAACAGGCCCGGCTGGGGCGACTCGCCCACAGCCGGCGGGGGGATCATCCCGAGATGCTCGTAGGCCGCCGGCGTGGCCACGCGCCCTCGCGGGGTGCGCATGAGCAGCCCCTGCTGAATGAGATACGGCTCGTAGACGTCTTCGACCGTTTCCGTCGGCTCGCTCACACTGATGGCCAACGTCGACAGACCCACCGGACCACCACCGAAGCGACGACAGACCGAATCGAGCACCGCCCGACTGGCCTTGTCGAGACCCAACACGTCGACCCCGAAGAACTGCAGGCCATCAGCGGCCACACCGGCATCGATGTGGCCGTCTCGCTCCACCTCGGCGTAGTCACGCACCTGGCGCAGGAGCCGGTTCGCGATACGGGGCGTGCCCCGGGATCGGCGGGCGATCTCCCACGCCCCCTCGGTGTCGATGTCGACATTGAGGATCTGGGCCGCTCGCGTCACGATCGACTGCAGATCGTCGACGTCGTAGTAGTCGAGCCGGGCGACGAGCCCGAACCGGTCACGCAACGGCCCCGTGATCAGCCCGGTGCGGGTGGTGGCCCCGACCAGCGTGAACTTGGCGAGGTCGAGCGGAATCGAACGCGCAGCCGGGCCCTTGCCCAGCACGATGTCGATCCGGAAGTCCTCCATCGCCGGATAGAGCACCTCTTCGACGGGCCGAGGCAGCCGGTGGATCTCGTCGATGAAGAGCACGTCGCCTTCTTCGAGCTTCGACAGGATCGACGCGAGGTCGCCCGCCCGCTCCAAGGCCGGCCCCGACGTGACCTGCAGATGGGTGCCCATCTCGGCCGCGATGATGTTGGCCAACGTGGTCTTGCCCAGCCCCGGAGGACCGGCGAAGAGCAGATGATCGGCCGGGTCGCGGCGCTTGGCCGCGGCCCCGAGCATGACCCCGAGGTGACCCTTCAGCTCGGCCTGCCCCACGAACTCGTCGAGAGTGCGGGGCCGCAGCCCCGGCTCGTCGATGACCTCGTCGATCGTCTCGGTCGGCGACATCAGTTCGTCGCCCAGGAGTTCTTCGCGTGCCATCAGACGCCCGATGCCAGACGACGGAGGGCTTCCTTCAACAGCTCGCCGGTGTCGCCCTCGGCAGGCAGGCCCGACAACACGCCGTGGATCTCGTCGGCCCCGTAGCCGAGGCCCTCGAGCGCCGCTCGCAGGTCGGCCCGGGCGCCATTGCTCGTCACGGCGCCACCGGCGTCGTCGATCGTGATGACCGGGCCGTCGGGCAGATCGAGCTTCGACTTCAGCTCCATGACCAGACGGGCAGCCGTCTTCTTGCCCACCCCCGGCACGAGGCACAGGGCGGCCACGTCGTCTTCGGCCACCGCCACCCGCAGGGCATCGGGACCGTGGACCGACAGGATGGCCAGGCCGAGCGCCGGCCCCACGCCGTGGGCGCTGATGAGCGACTCGAAGATCCGCCGCTCGTCGACGGTGGCGAACCCGTAGAGCGTCTCGCTGTCTTCGCGAACGGCATGGTGGGTGTGGACGAACACCTCGCCGTCGATCTCGCCGATCATGACGGCAGTCGACGGGGTGACCTGCACCCGGTAGCCCACACCGTTGACCTCCACGAGCAGCTCGGCATCGTGGCCGCGATCCAGCAGCGTCCCTCTCAGCGATCCGATCATCGTTGCCCTCCTGTGACTCTCGTGGCCGCGGGTGTAGGCGATGATCGCGCGGGAATCCGGGCGAGATGGCACAAGGCCACAGCCACCGCATCAGCGGCATCGACCGGGGCCAGCATCCTGGGCAGATCGAGCAGGGTCTGCACCATGCGCCCGACCTCGTCCTTGTCGGCGCCGCCCCAGCCCGCCACCGATTCCTTCACCTCGTTGGGCGAGTACTCGATGACGGCGCACCCGGTCGCAGCCGCCTCGGCCATCACGATGCCGCTCACCATGCCGACCGACATCGCCGTCGACACGTTGTGTTGGAACAGCACCCGCTCGACGGCCACCGCCTCGGGCTCGAACTCACGGATCAGGGCCCGGACCTCGACCTGCATCTCGGCCAGGCGCAACGGCAGCTCGACCCCCGGATCGGTACGGATCACGCCGGCGGCCACCGCACGCGGCTTGCGCCCGGCCTGCTCGACACATCCATAGCCACACCGGGAGAGGCCCGGATCGATTCCCAGTACGAACACATGTACGACCCTAGCCACTTTCGCCGCCGTGTCATGACACCCCGGCCATGGCACCCTTACGCCGTGTCGACTCGCCGCACGATCCTTCTCGCCACCGTGGCCGTGGCCGTGGTCGTGGTCGGCATCCTCACCCACCGCTGGTTCGTGGATCCGCACGAGGACGAACCCGGATCCGCCGACGCGATCTTCGTCCTCGGCGGCGGTGGCGACCGGGTCGGCTTCGCCCTCGACCTCGTGCGCGACGGCGTGTCGGACACGGCGGTGTTCGCCAGCGACTTCGTGGAGTCACAGGGCGTGTGGGCCGCTCGCCCCTGCAACGACGTTCGGCCCGACGACGTGCCCGAGTCGGCCACCTTCGAATGCCACGAACCCGACCCCGCCACCACCCGGGGCGAGGCCCGCCTCCTCCGTGACCTGGCCACCGCACACGGCTGGGACACCGTGGTCGTCGTGGCGAGCACCGACCAGATCACCCGGGCCCGACGGCTCATCGAACGGTGCTGGGACGGCGAGCTTCGTCTGACCGGCCCGGACCACGACCAACCGTGGCCGATCCGGGCCTTCTACGAATGGGGCGCCGGTCTGAAGGCGACGGTCCTCCGCGGCTGCTGAACCCCATCTGGGCCTACAGCACAGCCGCAACCTGCCGATATGGGCAGGGTGAGTTCGCTCCCCGCCCCTCCCGCCGTGTCGCTGCGCGGCATCCACAAGTCGTTCAACGAGGTTCCTGCCCTCGTCGACCTCGACGTGGTCGCCCCGGACGGCCAGATCACCGTGTTGCTCGGCCCCAACGGCGCCGGCAAGACCACGGCCATCCGCATCGTCACGGGCGCGATGGCACCCGAGCAGGGCACGGTGCGCACGCTCGGCCTCGATCCCGACGCCGACGGCGAGGACGTCCGCCACGCATGCGGCGTCGTCTCGGCCAAGCCGGCCCTCTACGACCGGCTCACCGGCCTCGACAACCTCCGCTACGCCGCCGAGCTCCACGGCGTCGCCAAGCAGATCATCGACGACCGGATCCGCGCCGCGGCCGGACGCTTCGGCATCGAGCGCGCCCTCCACGCTCAGGTCGGGGGTTACTCGACCGGCATGAAGACCCGCCTCGCCCTGGCCCGTTCGGTGCTCCACGATCCACGGCTTCTGCTGTTCGACGAGCCGACCTCGGGGCTCGATCCGGAATCGGCCCAGGCCGTCCTCCAGCTGATCCGTGACATGACCACCGACGGCCACACCGTCGTGATGTGCACCCACCATCTCGTCGAAGCCGAGGGATTGGCCGACCATGTCGTCGTGCTCGACACCGGCACCGACCTCGTCTCCGGCCGCCCCGGCGACCTGATCAAGGGCTTCTGGCCCGACGACTCCGTCGAGATCGCCGTCGAGGGCAACCCGGCCCTCGACGACCTGACCGTGCTGCCCGGTGTGGTCCGTATCGAACAGAGCAAGCGCGGCGCCCGCGTCATCCTCGAGAACCCCGACGTCACGCCCGACGTGGTCGAGGCGCTGGTACGGGCGGGCCACCGCATCCGCATGGTCAACCCCCACGATCCCACGCTCGAAGAGCTCTACTTCGCCGTCCGGCGCTCGGCCCGCGACCTGGGCGAGACGGCGACCGAGGAGGTCATGTCATGAGCGGCTCCGGCATGAACTGGTCCCGCACGTTCACGGTCGCCCGCACCGACGTGAAGCAGCTCGTCCTCGCGAAGGACTTCTGGATGCCGATGGGCATCCTCGGCAGCATCTTCTTCGTCATCGTCCCGCTGGTGCTGTTGTTCAGCATCACGTCGCTGGGCGACGTCGAGGCCGTGCAGAACATCGCCAACACCCTCGAGGTGCTGCCCCAGAAGGCCCAGGACCAGATCAAGGGCGACACCCCGCAGGGCCGCACCAGCTACGCCCTCGCCGTGTTCCTCTTCGCTCCGATGGCCGTGGTCGTGCCTCTGACCATCTCCACCGCCGTCGGCGCCGCGACCCTGGTCGGCGAGCGCGAGCGCGGCACCGGAGAGTTCCTGGCCCACTCCCCCGCCGGCACCAAGGAGATCTACCTCGGCAAGCTGATGGCGAGCCTCCTCCCCGGCTACTTCACGACCATGGTCGGGTTCACCGCCTACTCGCTGATCGTGAACCTCATCGTCGGCCCCGAGGTCGGTGGCTGGTTCTTCCCGACCACCCAGTGGTGGCTCCTGATGCTGTGGGTGCTGCCCGGGT
>Ga0213866_10000807_pt1 | contig 24317 bp, 19 predicted proteins | sample PICome_11_FD_160079 | JGI IMG/M metagenome (GOLD analysis project Ga0213866, IMG submission 160079) | Coastal seawater microbial communities near Pivers Island, North Carolina, United States - PICO284 | ecosystem: Environmental > Aquatic > Marine > Coastal | place: USA: North Carolina...
TTACACAATAAGATGCTCCCGTAGTTCAACGGATAGAACAAGGGTTTCCTAAACCTTAGATGTGAGTTCGATTCTCGCCGGGAGTGCCACTCTCAATCCCTTATAAGCGTTAATAAATAAGCGATTCAGGGCCCAGACGGGAGAAAATCTCGGATCACTGCATTCGCTCTCGTTAGCCTCTACTTTTCTTGAGTAATTTCGTGTAACTTTTGTGTAACGCGATACCAGACGATGCGTTCCTGTTTCGGGTTCACATCGTCTGAAGTGCCGACAAGTAATGCAGCCCGGTAGCAGGGTTGCCACTGTCGCGGTCAGCGTTCCTGGGGACGCTCTGGGCCCTATTGCTCAGAATTTGCTTTTGAGGTGGAGCGCCTTAGGGCGTCGTTGAAGGAATCGGAGAGGGTGAGAAAGGGTGGTGATGCATCGGGTTGCACCGTGGAGTGAAGCAGGTTGAAATCGTCCTGGGTTAACGGCTGCTTATCCTGAGAATTGGCTGGAGAAAAAGCGCTGAGAAGCAAGCCCGCATAGATCGTAGAAAGAAAGGGAAGCGCGGGGCGAAGGGAAGACGTTTCCACGGTGTGAAGATACTAGTGGCAAGCACTCTTTGCAAATTTTTGCCAAATCTCGAATTGTTCTCGTTAGGGCTTTTCGGCTCGGGTAGTTTTGAGCAATGAAAAACCTTGCTGCTTCTATCGCGAACCTGTTTCGACTGGCTGCAATGGTGGGCTTTGCTACGATCACCCACGCCGTTGAATTCGAGAACGATATCCTCCCGATTCTGGAGGAGAACTGCCTCGATTGTCATGGGCCGGACAAACAGAAGTCTGGATTTCGGATTGACCAGCGCGCGCTCATGCTGAAAGGCGGCGACACCGGAATTGCCACGCTTGTTCCCGGAGACTGGCAAGCGAGCTATCTCATGGAGGTCGTGACCCACCTCGACGAAGACATGGCGATGCCGCCGAAGGGCGATCCGCTGCCAGAGAGTGATATCGAGCTGCTCAAGCAATGGGTTAACGCGGGAGCGGAATGGCCCGGGCAAATGGACGAAGTCCAAAACGAGACGACCGACCTTTGGTCCTTCCAACCCGTCGAGCGCCCCGAGATTCCCGGAGATAACGCGACCCCGGTCGATGCCTTTCTCAATCACAAACTCAGGGAAATGGGTCTGCCCGCTAACGGCCCCACTGATGCCCGCTCGCTCGTCCGACGCGCCTCCATCGTGTTAACAGGGCTACCTCCGACACCGGAGAGGGTGGAGTCTTTTGTCGAAGCCTATGCAATAGACGCGGACGGATCCTACCGGGCCCTTGTCAATGAACTGATGGATTCCCCTCACTTCGGCGAACGCTGGGCGCAACATTGGCTCGATGTCATCCGCTGGGCCGAGACGAACGGCTCCGAAGCGAATCTCTATCGCAAAGGTGCCTGGATCTATCGGGACTATGTGATCCGTGCCTTCAATGAGGATCTCCCTTATGACCGCTTCATCAAAGAGCAACTCGCAGGCGACCAGATGGGTGTCGGAGAAGCTACCGGATTCCTTGTCGCGGGCCCTCACGTCCCTGCCGCCACGGTGGGGCGGGAGCCGACCGCGATTCGCCAGGCCCGTGCTGATCGTATGGATGAAATCATGCAAACCGTGGGAGCCTCGATGCTGGGGATGACGGTCAGTTGTGCGCGCTGCCACAATCACAAGTTCGATCCCATTTCGATTCAGGATTACTACTCGATGACGGCCGTGTTCCAGGGCGTCGAGTTCGGGGGGCGCTATCCGGAATTCGCTGATGACCACCCTCGTATGCAATCCGCAAAGGAGCTTCGCAAAAAAATGTTCGAAGAGCGGAATGCTCTGAGCAAAAACGTTGGACAATGGGAAGAGAACTGGGGCGGATTCTACGACTTCTTTTTCCCGAAGACGAAATCCAAGGCGCTCCGAATCGAGTTTGATCGTCCCAACATCGGCATCGACGAATTGGAAGTCTACGGCACGGAAAACTACAGCGAAAATCTCGCCATCGCCTCGTCCGGAACCAGGCTGGTGACAGATGATACGTTCACCAAACCCGGGAATCTTCTCTCCAATGCCAACGACGGGAAATTTGGTACCATGGCCTGGCGAACCAGCCTTCCCAAAGGAGCCAAAGAAAAACCCTGGGTGGAAATCCACCTGCCGGAGGAAAAGGAACTCAGTCGCTTCCGCTTCAGTAGCAACCGCGAATACTACTTCGAGACTGATTATCTGAAATCGAAGGGCGCTCCCAATTTCTCCGGCTTCAAGATCTCTGTGCAGCAGCCTGACGGCAGTTGGAAGGAAGTCGGAAAAACCGGATGGGCCAAAGAACTGTTGAAACGAAATCCGGAAATGAAGGCTTCCTCAGAGCGTCTTCACAACCTGATTGCTCAGATCAAGGAAGAGGGCCCGCAACACAGCTTTGTGGCGCGATTTGAAAAACCAAAGGTCACCAAGGTTCTCCACCGCGGCAGCCCGGAAAATCCGCGGGATGAAGTTATGCCCGCCGGTTTTTCCCTTCTCGATGGCGATCTCGGGCTCGATAATTCCACGCCGGAATCGAAGCGACGGGTGGAGTTTGCCAATTGGATCGGAAGCAGGGAGCACCCTCTCACGGCCCGCGTCATGGTGAATCGGATCTGGCACCACATTTTTGGTTCTGGAATCGTTCCCACCGCCAGCGACTTTGGATCCGCCGGAGCTCCGCCTTCCCATCCGGAGTTACTCGACTGGCTTGCCGCAGAATTCATGGAACCAACCCAGAGCGAGGCAGCCCCCTGGTCGGTGAAGGCAATGATCCGTCAACTCGTCATGACCGATGCCTTCCAGCGTTCCAGCTTGCCTAAGGAAGAAGGACTCCAGAAAGATGCCGGAGCATTTTACCTTTGGAGGTATCCTCCCCAGCGGGTCGAAGCCGAGGTCATTCGCGATGGCGTCCTTCAGGCATCCGGGAAACTGAATTCTGAACTCGGTGGGCGTAGCTTCCGGATTCACAACGTGAAAAAGACCTATGCCCAGTGGCAAGTGGTCAACAATCATGGCCCCGAAACCTGGCGTCGCATGATCTACCAGGAGCGCATGCGCCGGGTCGATGACAAGATCTTCACTGCCTTCGATTTTCCCGATTGTGGTCAGGTCAGGGCAAAACGCCCTGTCTCCACGACCCCCCTTCAGGCGCTCAACCTGATGAACAGTGATTTCGTCGTCGAGCAGTCCGCCTTCGTTGCCGAACGCGCCAAAAAGGAGGCGGGAGATGACAGGGTAGCGCAAATCAGTCGAGCGTTTGAACTTCTTTTGACCCGCAAGCCGACCGAAGACGAGCTCACCGCCTGTGCCGATATCGACCTCGCTCTCGTTTGCCGCAGTCTCATTAACTCGAACGAATATGCGTTCCTGCCATAGCTGGAGTGCAGTCCAGTCAACTTCCAATGAAACACCTTTCCAAATTTCTTTTTGCGCCTCGGCTCCTTTGCCTGAACGCTCTCACCATCCTTGCCTTCACCTCGAATGCAGCGGACAAGCCCAACATCCTGTTCATCGCGATCGATGACCTTCGACCCGAGCTTGGTTGCTACGGTTCCGAAGCTGTGCTTTCCCCCAACCTCGATCAGCTGGCTTCGAAAGGACTGCGTTTCGATCGTGCCTACTGCCAGGAGGCGATCTGCTCTCCCTCTCGGGCCAGCCTGCTGTCCGGACTTCGCCCCGACCAGACCGGAATCACCCACAACTACGTCCAGTTCCGGGAACTCAATCCCGACGTCATCACCCTGCCCCAGCATTTCATGGCGCACGGATACGAAACCGTCTCCAGTGGAAAGATTTTTCACCGTCCCGGAGACGACCCTCAGTCCTGGAGTCGCATGCCGGCAGTGAAGAAGACTCCCTATCAAAAGCCGAAATACACCTTCGCTGATCCGAAGAATCACGAGCTTCACATGCAGCAGAAAAAGGAAATGTTCGAAAAGTATGGTGAGGCCTCGAAACGCGGTCTCGCAAGCGGTCCTGCCTACGAAAGCTACGACGTGCCGGACCATGCCTACATCGACGGATGGAATACCGAAGTCGCCATCGCAACGCTCAAGGACATGGTGGCCACAAACAAAGAGAAGCCGTTCTTTCTCGCTCTCGGGTTCAAGCTCCCTCACCTCAACTGGGTCGCCCCGAAGAAATACTGGGATCTCTACGACCGTGAGAAGATCGCTTTGCCGGAACAGACGGAGGGACCTTCGAACGGAGCGCGGATCGGACTGCACCCGTCCTTTGAGCTTCGCGTTCGCGCCAACGTTCCGAAAATCGGTCCCATGGGAGACGAGCTTTCCCGAACTCTTCTCCACGCCTATTATGCCAGTGTTAGTTATGTCGATGCGAACATCGGAAAGATGATAGCCGCCCTGAAGGCGGCCGGGGTCAGCGACAACACCATCATCATTGTCTGGGGAGACCACGGCTGGCATCTCGGTGACATGGGCATTTGGGGCAAGGCCACCAACTACGAAATTGCTACCCGCGTTCCCCTGATCATTTCCACACCGGAAATGAAAGCAAAAGGCGAGGGGACCAACGCTCTTGTTGAGCTGGTCGATATCTATCCCACCCTCTGCGAACTCGCTGGAATCCCAAATCCGGACCATATTGTCGGAAAGAGCTTCGCGCCTCTCCTCGAGGATGCGGATCAGGAGTGGAAGGACTCCGCTCTGAGCCAGTTCCCCAGCCCGGCTCTTCGTGAGTGGGCCGCCAACCCCCTCTCCGCCGAAATGAGAGAAACTTTCTTCGGTCCTCTCATTGAAGAGGTTGAAGGGCGAATCATCGAGCAACACGGAGAGCAATGGGACCGAGACCTGTTTGAAAACCATCTCATGGGGTATTCTCTCAGGACTAACCGCTACCGCGTTGTAACTTGGCTCGACTCTCGCAACCCGAAGGTGGAACCCGTTTTTGTCGAACTCTTCGACCACGATAAGGACCCGAAAGAAACCGTAAACGTAGCGGAAGACAATCCTGCGGTAGTCAAAGAGCTGTCAGCCAAGGTGCAGGAATATCTTCAGTAATCGCTTTAATCCCAAGCCAACCAAACCCTCTCTCATGAACGAAGCAGAAAACATTTCTCCATTCGGTCAGCGACTTCTGGACCGCCGTCATTTTCTCAAGAATACTGCCGGAACCCTCGGTGGCCTTGGGCTGGCACAACTCCTTGCCGCAAAAGAAGACCCGACTGCTTTCAGCGGAAAGCGACCAATCCGTCCTGACATTGACCCGAACAATCCCTACGCCCCAAGGGCAAACCATTTTAAAGCCGCCGCGAAGCAGGTGCTTGTGATCTATTGCCCCGGAGCAGTCAGCCACGTTGACACCTTCGACTACAAGCCCGCTTTGGAAAAAATCCATGGCCAGAAAGCGGCCTTCATTCCCGACGTGACTTTTGAGGGCCCCCCGGGGAATGTCGCAAAGCCATTCTGGGACTTCAAACCTCGTGGGCAGAGCGGAAAAATGACCTCCGATTTACTCCCAAAAATGGGCGAGTTGGCCGATGACTTCTGCTTTGTTCACTCCCTTCACACTCAGACGAGTGCGCATCCGCAGGGGGAAAATTTTATGAATACTGGCTTCACGATGGAGGGGTTTCCGTCCTTTGGATCCTGGGTCACCTACGCTCTCGGTTCCGCCTGCGAAGAACTCCCCGCCTTTGTGGCAATCAATGATCCCCGCGGCCTTGCCCGCTCCGGCAAGAACAACTTCGGAAACGGATTCCTCCCTGCAGCCTTCCAGGGAACCGATTTTAACGCAAAGAATCCCCCGGCCAATCTCCGTCGCCCCAAAGGATTCACCGCAGCCGATGACCGGCAAACCGTCGATCTTCTGAAACGGCTCAATGCCGGCCATCTCGAAAAATATCCGAATGACGCCGATCTCGCCGCCCGGATCGCGAGCTACGAACTGGCGGGCGAAATGCAGACTTCCGTCCCGGATATGATGGACCTCTCCAGAGAGCCCGAGTCCATTCATAAGGAATACGGAACTGATACCGGGACGGAACTGAAACGCGAGTATGCCAAGAACTGCATCCTTGCCCGTCGTCTCATTGAGAAAGGCGTTCGCGTCGTGCAGCTATTCAACGGAAGCGATCCCTCCGGAGGAAACGGAATCACGAATTGGGATTCCCACTCCAACATCAAGAATACTCACGCGATGCAGGCCGAAATCATGGACCAGCCAACCGCTGCGCTGATTCAGGACATGAAGCGTCGTGGCCTGCTGGAGAACACGCTCATCGTCTGGGCCACTGAGTTTGGACGCATGCCCTTCCTCCAAGGCAATGGCACAGGCCGCGATCACAATCCAGACGCCTTTACCTGCTTCCTTGCCGGGGCCGGAGTGAAAAAGGGATTCAGCTACGGACAGAGCGACGAATTCGGCTTCAAGACCGCCGCCGATCCCGTCGAGGTTTACGACTTCAACGCGACGATTCTCCATCTCATGGGGCTGGATCACGAGAGGCTCAGTTACTACCACAACGGTCTTGAACGTCGCCTCACCAACGTGCACGGCCACGTCATCAAAGACGTCCTTGCGTAGCCCGGCAAAGGATAGAGCTCCCTTCACGCTGATCAGGAAAATTGGAAAGCCATCTTACCCACCGGAGAAATCGTCGACTTTCGCCTCTACCAGCCGAAAGATCGGAGAGCCGACGCGGCACCGCCCCTTCTCCTCTTCCTTCACGGAGGCGGCGAAAGTGGTGACGACTTGGAAAAAGTCAAAACCCACGGGCCGCCCAAGGAAATCGAGAACGGACGGAACTAACCCATGGTCGTCGTTTCTCTACTCAATTCCGATGCCAAAGGGTTCTGGGAGGAAAATCGACTCGCCAGGTTTCTGGATCAGCTGAAAACCGAAATCGAATTTGACCCCCATCGTATCTACCTCGCCGGTATGAGTCGCGGACGATACGGAGCCTATCGCCTCGTCATGGAAACCCCCGGCCGCTTTGCGGTCATGCTTGTCCTGTGGGCAGCCTCGCCAACTCCCTATGCGGGCTGGTCCGGAAACCTTCCGATCTCGCTGATCCATGGAGAAAAGGATCCAGTCATCCCGGTCTACGAATCGATCTGCATGGAGAGAGCGATTCAGAAAAGAGGAGGCTAAGTCAAACTAACGATTCACCCCGACGCCTGGACACGGACCTTCTCCGGCGAGGTGTTGATCGACTTGTTGATCGAGCACAAGCGGAGAGACAAGGCGTGCCCGTCACTCAATCCCGAATGTAAATCCGCCGGGAATCTTTTCCAGAGCTCCATATTAGGAAAGGTCGACCATCGGTGCAATCGTTTCGCTAATCGTCCTACTGTCGCCGTCGCATTACTTTTCTAGACTCGTCGAAACACGAAGCAGCTGCACCTCGAGTTTCAGATCAAAATCCATCTCGATCTGCTCCAGATCATCCCAGTCCGTTTCGATCTCAAAATCAACTTCGGTGGAAAACTAAACCCGTATCTTCCCATCCCGGGCGACACCGAACTGGAGTGTGGTCACATCGGCCGGATTATGCTCCCCGAACAGGACCATCGTTCTATCGACTGAACCGGGCTTTGGCGCATAGAGATGTTCGAAATCAGCTAGACCCTGCCAACTGCGGGGGTGACTTGTCTTTTTTCACCCAGTTGGCATGTTCCAGATGGCTTGCGCCATGGTGTCCTCTTTTGTGAGGCAACACGCGATTGCTCAATGTTAACGATCTTTGGGCTGGCTCCTTGCTCCTTTTGACTCAGAGTTCGGTCCGTCATAAAAGTTAGATGCGTGTGAACCCGGGAAATCGGGATGACTCGTAAAGCGAAGATGATTCTCATTCAGAATAGAAACCCAAAGGAAAACGAACCAATGAAAACGTCAATTTTTACGATAGCTGCAACTTGCTTTGCCTGCGCATGCCTGCCCGCTTTCGCCCACGAGGTGAAAAATGGAGGGGCGGATCACACCCATACAATCACCACCTCGGATACGGCTGTCGTTGTTGCAACGACTGGTCAGGGTGATTTCGTCTTTGAATGGGACAAGGCCTTGACCGAGAACTTCCCGGAGGATGCGAAACCGTTTGAGCCACGCATGCATGGTGGGTTTACCGAGGATGCGGACGGTACGATATATACCGGTATCCCGGGCTACGGCCTCTGCTCAATCAGCCAAGACCTGAAGACGTGGAAAAAACTTGGTAGCGATCTGCGGCTAAAAGGAACGATCCACGGACAGGTATTCTTTGTTCACAAGGGGAAGAAGCTCCTCGCGCTTGCGCAGCCGAGCGACAAGCGAATATTGATCACAGATTTGCAAGGTGAGGTAATCCATGAGATTGGCTGCCCGACTGGCGAGACCTTTGTTTTCGAGCCTGCGAAAACCTATTATGCGGGCGAGAAGCCCAACTTTGCGGTGACCGATGTCACTTATCTTGATGGAGTTCTTTACGCTGTTACAGGCTATTCACCGGGTGATTTCGTCCTGACCCTTACTGAAAGTGATGGGAATTGGGGCTGGGGGACTCTCGCTTGGGGAGGTCGTGGGAAGCAGCCCGGACAGTTTAGTACAGCCCACGGAATTTTTGCGCACAAAGGTGACATCTACGTGGCCAATCGCGCTGCCCAACAGATTGTGCACTTCACCAAAGACGGCAAGTTCGTCAAGCTTCTCGACGAGATCCCGGCAGGTAACTTAGTTTGCAACGTCTCGTATCTTAAAGAACACTTTTTCTTCAATGCCCTGAGTCCGGTCGCTGGTAACAAGACTGCTGCAATCTTTGCTCACTCAGGAAAAAAGCTTGTTTCCACTATCATCCCTGGCGAGTTGGGTATCCCTGTGCTGAAGAACATCCACCACGTTTGGCCGCATGAAATCCCCGGAGCCAATGGGAAAAAAGAGCTCGTTCTCCTGGTCCACGGGTGGAACAAGGGGAAGTATGCCGTGTTACGCCAGGTCACCGGTAAATAGTCAGCGGTGGACAGCCGGGATTTTTTGCCGGGAATGCCTGAGACGCCGTCCTTTGGTCCAGGCCGGAAATGGAGAAAGGGACAAAATTGTAATTACGGCGGGCCGAGGGGGATGGTCTCTGAAAAGAAATGAACGACATCTACGGTGATCAGATCGCTCCGTACCGTTGATCGAGCAGGGATCAAGGACCAGTTTGAAGGTTCGTTTTGCAAAATTGCGCCAGTCTAGAAAGAGGTGAATTTCGTAATCCGGTCTTTGGACCCGGAGACCGCTGGGGCTTTTACGAAATAACTCCCGGGAAGCTCGGAGGTTTTATTAAATAATGTGAACATTCTAAAGAGGCACGAAGTTGGGTTTGCTCGAGCCGGTGATCATCGAGAACCCGCGGACCAGCTGTTGCTGAAGTAAGCGTCTTCCCTGGTTCCCGTTGGCCTCGATCGAGTCGGGGACTGACAGACCATCCTAAGATAATATTTAAACTCGATCTTTACAAAACGACTTTCATCGTTACGATAATTCACGTTATGGATGACGTTGTTTTTTTCAACCGGGCTTTGGCCGACCCCACACGGTGGCGAATTGTGTCTCTCGTCACCGATAACGCTCTTTGCGCCTGCGAGCTATCAGACATCCTCGAGATGCCGCAATCCACCATTTCAAGCCATGTTCAAATCATTCGAAAAGCAGGTCTGCTGGAGAGCGAAAAATGCGAAAAGTGGACCTATTTTCGAATCGAGAGACGGTATCTCAAGTTGATCCGTTCAATGAAGTTATTTTTCGCTGGAACGGAAGACCCGGCCTGGAAGGACGACGCCAGGAGAGCGGAGCGCCGTCTCAAGGAACGGGAGGGAAGTTGCTGCCCGGGACCTAGAAAACTCACTTCCCGCAAGAAATCCAAATCGAGCATAACCTCATGAAATTATCTGAGCTTAAAATGCTTCTTGCTGAGGATTCCGAGAAAGACTTCCGAATTGTACTTCCGGATGGCGCAACCGTGCCAGTGTCCTTCCACGTGACAGAGGTCGGACGTATCCAAAAGACTTTTCTAGACTGTGGCGGCAAGCTGCGCGAACGAGTCACCTGCCAGCTTCAAGTATGGGTGGGGGAAGATTATGATCACCGGATTGAGGTGGAAAAAATGGCCTCGATTCTTGAGATTGCCAAACCGTATCTCCCGGACGAATCCATTCCCGTTGAAATTGAATATGAAAGGAATGTGATTTCCCAATATACGATTCAGGGGACAGAAATTTCAGATGACTCTGTGGTCCTGCAACTGGCCCATAAACCCACTGAGTTCCTTACTACTGAATTTTGCGGATTGCCCGCAATTCCTGTCAAAGCGCAAAAGTCTGAATATTGCTGCTCTCACGAATAAAAATGTTGTTAATACCATGAATACGATCTCTAAAAATATGTCATTCCTGGATCGGTATCTTACCGTCTGGATTTTTGTAGCGATGCTTTTGGGTGTTGCGCTTGGGAGCCTGGTCATTCCCGATCCCTCGTCCTTCTTTGCACCGTTAACTGTTGGGACGACTAATCTACCCATTGCTTTTGGCCTCATCCTGATGATGTATCCTCCGCTGGCCAAGGTTAGGTATGGCGAACTCCCCAAGGTGTTTTCCAACACCCGAATTTTGAGTCTGTCTCTTTTTCAAAATTGGGTAATCGGACCCATTCTGATGTGGGTTTTGGCGGTCCTTTTTTTGCGCGACCAACCGGAATACATGGTGGGATTGATTCTGGTGGGACTCGCCAGATGCATTGCGATGGTCCTGGTGTGGAATGACCTTGCCAAAGGAAGTAGCGAATATGCGGCGGGACTGGTTGCGTTGAATAGCATCGCTCAGATCCTTCTCTATAGTGCTTATGCCTGGCTCTTCGTTACATTACTTCCAGAGTATGTCGGCCTGGAGGGGGTCGTGGTTGATGTGGTGATGGCCGATATTTTTCAAAGCGTCCTGACCTACCTGGGGATTCCATTTGCCGCGGGAATTTTAAGCCGCTTGATCCTAGTTCGCGTGAAAAGCCTCGAGTGGTATGAGCAGGTTTTCATCCCAAGGATTTCGCCTCTTACCCTGGCGGCACTCTTATTTACGATCGTAGTCATGTTTACCTACAAGGGGGACGCCATTGTGAGTCTGCCGCTTGATGTTCTTCGCATTGCTCTACCGCTCCTGATTTACTTTGCGGCGATGTTCCTGGTAAGTTTTCTGATGGCGGCAAAATTGGGGGCCGACTACCCTCGGTCGGCCAGCATCGCCTTCACTTCATCGGGAAATAATTTTGAGTTGGCCATCGCTGTTGCCATTGCTGTCTTTGGAATCGATTCCGGTGTCGCATTCGCGGCCGTAGTTGGACCTTTGGTCGAGGTCCCGGCGCTGATCGGGCTTGTGCATGTCTCATTCTGGCTTAAAGGCCGAATCTTTCGAAGCGATTCAAGTTCTTAACTTTTCATAAAGATTAGATATGAAAAAACCAACCATTCTCATTCTATGCACAGGTAACTCCTGTCGTTCCCACCTTGCCGAGGGGCTTCTCAGAAAAGAACTTGGGGAAGATTTCATCGTAAGAAGTGCAGGCTCCAAACCCGCCGGCTATGTCCATCCACTTGCAATTCAGGTCCTGATTGAAATTGGAATTGATATTGCCGATCACCGGTCGAAACATCTTGATGAATTCCTTAATCAGGATGTTGAGACGGTCATTACGGTGTGTGGCAAAGTCGATCAAGAATGTCCCTCGTTTTCCGGCCAAGTGAATCGTCACCACTTTCCCTTTGATGATCCTGCTCACGCTCCAGGAACAGAGGAGGAACGACTCGACTTTTTCCGGCGCGTCCGAGATGAAATTAAAGCCGTCTTTGGGGCATACGCTGCCGGACGGATTGATGAGTTGAAACGACGTGACTTGATCTAAAAGTCCAAGCAGGCCTTATGGCCTCGCCGAAAATGGTTCAAACAGCCTATCGCATCCAATCTGCCAATGCTGCGAAGCTTACAAGTGAACGAAGGGTCGTACCAAACTGACCGTGGCGGATGTCGATTCTTTGGAAACGCCTTAAATTTGGAAGAGACTCTACCAAGTGACGGCCTTTTCGCGATAGTTCGGGGGTACTGGTCTGTCCCTCTGGTTTTTATCCTAGAGCTCGATGATCTCTGTTTGCTGTGAGGTGAGGTTCTTTGAACCTTCGGGGGTGACGATGATGGTGTCTTCGATTCGGATGCCGAATTGGTTTTCGAGGTAGATACCGGGCTCGATGGTGAGGGCCATCCCGGGTTCGAGGGTCACTTCAGGAGTGTTTTGGGAGAGGTTGAGGCCGGGGTCGTGGGTTTGGAGTCCGATGCTGTGGCCAAGGCCATGGGTAAAGGTTTTCCCATGGCCGGACGCTTCGATAATGTCGCGGGCAATACGGTCGAGTTCGTGACTGGTGACCCCGGGACGAGTGGCGTTGATGGCGGCTTGGCGGGCTGAATTGACGATTTGGTTTACTTCGCGCATTTCGGCGGAGGGCTCTCCGAGGCAGACCACGCGGGTCATGTCGGAGGCATATCCTTGGTGAAAGATGCCGTGGTCAATGAGGAGGAGGTCACCGGGACGGGTGATAGTTGGGTCGGGAAGGTGGTGGATTTCCCAGCAGCCGGGGCCGCAGGCGACGATAGGGTTGAAGGAGTAGCCCTCGATTTCTTCGCGGGTGGCCATTTCAGAAAGGATAAGTCCTTGGACGCCGCGTTCAGTCATGCCGGGGTGGATTTGGGGGAGGATTGCATTGAAGATCTCTTCGTTGAGTTGCTGGGACTGCTGCATGATGGCAATCTCAGCGGGAGATTTGATCTGGCGGATCGTTTCGATGACGTGGTGGGATTCGACCTGGTGGGGAGCAAGTTGTTTTTTCCATTGGAAGAGAGCCGCGGCGGTGATGTTTTGATCGATTGCGATCTTGAGAGGAATTGTCGGTAGCCTTTTTTTGATCTCTTTGGCAGGTGCTGGCTTGGTCGACAGTTCCAGAGACTCTTCAAGAGGACGGGTTTGTTGACAGGCCCATGAGATGGTGCGGAAGGAGGTGTAAAGGACGATGGAGTCGAGGAGAATGAGGAGGGTTCGGGGTTCGCCTTTGAATCCGGTGGTGTAGCGGACGTTGGAGGCGTCGCTGGAAATGACGGCATCGATTTCAAGCGACTTCATTTTCTGACGAATGCGGCTGATTCGAGCCTGAATTTCCTGGACTGAGAACAGATTTGCTTGGGACATCTGGAAGAAAGTTTGCGAGATTGTGTTGAAAAGCAAAGCCTGGAGGGAAAGCTTGGAGAGGTGGGTGCGTATCAGAAGGTATGATGCGATTTGCAGCAATTCTGACATTTTCGATGGCGCTGGTTCACGGGCAGGTTCCGGGCGAACCTGAAAAAGCTGCGGCGGCTCTCAAGATTCTTGATGGGTGGCATGAACAGAATGCCCGGAAAGAAGAGCGAACCCTTCATTTTGTACTTTGGACTCCAAAAGGTCGCCCTGGTCCGGAAAAGTATGAGGAACGATTGACCCGGATCATGACGCATATCCGGGATTTTTACGGGAACGAATTGGAGAGGTTGGGATTCGGGCCCAGGTCAATCAATCTTCCAATGGAAGGCAAAAAGCTTGAGATTCATTTAATCGAAGGAAAGAAGCCGGAAGACGAATATGGAATGTCTTCGGGGAATGAGATCAAAGGGGAATGTCTGCCGGTATTGTCCGACAAGGGAATCGATGGAAACAAGGAGACCTTGGTCATTTTTTGCAATCTGGCCCAATGGGATGAGGATAAGTTGGTCTTCACCCACAAGTCTCCCTACTATGCCGGAGGCACCTTTCAAGGGGGAACGGCCTGGCAATTGGATTCGCCCGAGTTGGATGTTCTAAATTTGGCAAAGAAGGAGCCGATGATGCGGGATGGGCAATATGGCCGAATCTCGTTGGGGAAGCACAACTCGATTTTCATTGGCGGGATTGCCCACGAGCTCGGGCATGCCCTGGGGCTTCCTCATTGCAAGGAGCGGCCGGATGAAGCACTGCGGGGGACGGCGCTGATGGGTTCCGGCAACCGGAGTTATGGCGATGAATTGCGAGGAGAGGGGAAGGGATCTTTTTTGACGCTGGCGCATGCCTTGAGATTGGCTTCGCACCCCCAGTTTTCGGGTTCGGTCAAAGGGATGAATTTGCCGGTCAACTCGAGGATCGAGGAGTTGAAGATCACGTCAAAGGGGAAGGCGATCCAAGTTTCAGGGAAGCTGGAGGCCAATCCTCCTGCCTATGCAGTGGTGGCATATTTCGATCCGGATGGTGGAGGTGATTATAATGCCACAACAGCAACTGCGGTGCCGGATGCGGATGGGAATTTTAGTCTTTCCTGTGATGCGCTTCCTCCCGGAAAGTCGGGCGAGTTGCGCTTGATTCCGCTGCATGTGAATGGTTCCACGGGAGGCTGGATGTCGCAGACGAAGTTCAAGTATCCCTACTCGGTGGGGCGCGACGGGACTCCGGATCTGGGGACTTTTCAAATTCGTTTGGCGATGGCTCCGTTTATCGAAGCGCTTCGGAATGGAGATCGGGAAGCAGCGGTGGCCGAAGCACGACAATTTCCGCAAGGCAAGATGCAGGAGCTCGCCGAAAAAATTTTAGAGCGCGGTCGAAAGGCGACAAAATCACCTGCTCAAGCCGACGGGAAGCAGACCTTGGTGGCCCTGACTAAATTCCAGGCATCTGCGGCCAAGGTGGGGTGGGGACGGCCTGCCTATAATTTTTTACCAGAACCTCCATTCCTTTTGGAAGCAGGCGGTGAGATCTTTACAACCGGGATCTATGGCCATGCCCCGGCCAATCATCGCTACGACCTGGGGGAGAAGTGGAAAATGTTTCGCGGAAAAGCGGGAATGGCTGCCGGAAAGCGTGGTTCGGTCCGGTTTGAGATCAAAGGTGATGGTAAGACCCTCTGGAAGTCCAAAGTGATCAAGGGCGGTGGCTTGGCCAACTACTCGGTTGACGTTTCGGGTGTGAAGACTTTGGAGTTAGTGGTTGATCCCACCAATGATGGGAGCGGCTCCGATTGGGGGCTTTGGCTCGATCCGGGTTTGGAGCGCTAGGAGAAATTTTTGCATCTTTCTCTTGGGTCACTCTGAAGAAAATAGGAGTTTGGTCTGCCGTGAGTGAAGAGAAACAACCGAATGTGAAGGGGCCCCCGGTGCTTCGCTTGCAGGGTTTGTCGAAATCCTATGAAAAGGTGGTTGCTCTTGATGGTGTTTCGCTTGCCATTGGCGAAGGCGAATTTGTTGCACTGCGTGGTCCAAGTGGGGCGGGGAAATCGACTCTCCTCTATCTGGTGGCCGGTCTGTTGAAGCCGGATGAGGGGTCGATTCATGTTGCCGGGGCCGAGGTCTCGAAGCTGAGCGGGGCCGGCAAAACACGCTTTCGCAAAGAGGTGATCGGATTGGTATTTCAAGATGCCAGGTTGATTCCTTACCTCGATATTCGCGCCAATATTCTCGCAGCGGGGGGAGATGACGATAGGGCGACGCAATTGATGACTTTTTTGGGGCTAGAAGGAAGAGCGAGTCATGTTCCGGGGAAGTTGAGTGCCGGAGAGCAACAGCGGGTGGGGTTGGCCCGGGCTCTGGTTCATCGACCCACACTGGTATTAGCCGATGAACCGACGGGGAATCTCGATGATATGAGCGCGGAAGTGGTTGTTAAGGGGCTGCGTCAATTTGTTGAAGACGGAGGCTCGGTGCTGGTGGTGACCCATGATCCTCGTGCTCTTGGAAAAGCAGATCGGGTGCTGACTTTGGAGGAAGGAAGGATTCGCTCGTGAAGTACGAGGATTATTATACTTGGCAGGAGGATGTTCCTGGCTTTGGCAGGGAGGCCCAGGAGAAACTTAAGAATGCTTCTGCTTTGGTTTCGCGGGTGGGCGGGCTCGGGGGACCGCTGGCATTGTCGCTCGCAGCGGCGGGAGTGGGGCGGATTATTTTGGCGCACGGGGGCGAACTGAGAGCGGATGATTTGAACCGTCAGATTCTGATGACTCACGAAGGCTTGGGGAGTGAGCGGCACGACCAGGCTGCGGAGACTTTAAGGCGGTTCAACCGGGACCTGAAAATCGAATCAGTGGGCGAGAATATTTCGGAGGAGAATGTTGTCGGGCTCGTGGAGCGGACGGATATCGTCTTTTCGTGCGCCCCTCTTTTCAAAGAACGTCTTTTGATGAATCGCGAGTCGATGAGGCAGGGGAAGTTGTTTGTCGATGGTGCGATGTGCTCAATGGAAGGGCATGTCATGGTGGTGGATCCGGGCAAATCGACTTGCCTTGGGTGTTTGGTGAAGGAGCCACCGGCATACTGGAAAAGGCGGTTTCCGGTGATTGGGGCGGTCTCGGCAATGGTGGCCCAGATTGCGGTTTTGGAAGGGATCAAGCTTTTGACCCGCTTTTCCGATCCAGCGTTGGATCAGATGATTCATATTGATGCGCAGCGGATGCGGATGAAGAAAGTGCGCCTTGTCAGGGATCCGGCTTGTGATCACTGTTCAAAGATCAAAATATGAAACGACCTGCTCTTGTCATTGCAATTCTCGTGGTCTTGCTTGGAGGTGCCCTCAGGTGGTTGAGAAAGGGCGATCGTGTCAATGAGCCGGGTAAAGAGGATTTACTTGTCCATTGCGCGGCGGGATTGCGAAGGCCCATGAGTGAAATTGCCCGTCAATATGAGGAGGAGTTTGGGGTTAAGGTGAATCTCCAGTTCGGTGGTTCAGGGGCTTTGGCCAGTCAGCTTGAAGTTGCGGGTGGGGATCTTTATTTACCGGCGGATCAGAGTTATATCGATTTTGCGAGAGAGAAGGGATTGATGAAGGAGGCGATTCCGGCGGCGAGATTGACGGCGGGCCTGGTGGTTTCGAAGGGGAATCCGAAAGGATTGCAAGAGCTCTCGGATTTGGGCCAGGAAGCTTTAAAAATATCCCTGGCCGAGAAGTCGGCATCGGTGGGTAAGTTCACCTGGAAGGTATTGGAGATGGAAGGTTTGATTGATAAAGTGACCCCCAACGTGGTGGTGACCAAACCGACGGTGAATGCCATCGTCGAGGACGTGGCGACTGGTGCTGTGGATGTTTCTCTCGCCTGGGATGCGGTGGCGGGGAACTTCGCCGAGGTGGAATGGATCGCGGTTCCCGAGTTTTCCAGGAGGGCGAAGCGGGCATCAATTGGAGTGCTGACTTCGTGCAAAGATGCGACTAGGGCGTTGCACTTTGCCCGCTTTGTCACTGCACGAGACCGGGGAAGAAAGACTTTTTTGGACTTAGGCTTTGTGGTTCCGGATGAGGGTGATGCGTGGTCGCAGGTGCCCGATGTGACTCTGTTTTCGGGCTCGATGCTCAGGCCAGCGATACAGGGGCGCATCCGTGAGTTTGAAGCCCGTGAAGGGTGCCGGGTGAATACCGTCTTTGAGGGTTGCGGAACCTTGGTGGCTCAGATGGAGGCCGGGGCGAATCCGGCAGGGTATTTTGCGTGCGATACCAAATTTCTGATGATGGTGCAGGATCGCTTTTTTGCAGGCCAGGTCATGACGGGTAATGAGATCGTGCTTTTGGTCCGGAAGGGGAATCCGCTGGAGCTCCGAGGATTGGCTGATTTGAGTAGGGAGGGGCTGAAACTCGGGATCTGTGATGGTGAGAAAAGTGCGTTGGGAGAGTTGACGCGAATCATGCTAGAGAGACGCGGTTTGACCGGGATATTGGAAGGTAGGGTCTCAGTGAAGGTTGCGAAGGGAGATGACCTTGTCTCAGCGATGCAGGCCCGCTCCCTTGACGCGGCTCTGATTTATCGGAGCAATGCCCTGGCGAGTCCTGTCACCCTGGAGGAACATGAAATTTTGGAGTTGAACGATGAGTTGGCGTTTGCCGAGCAGCCGTTTGCGGTTGGAAAAGAAACCCCTTATCCTGAATTAATGAAGCGGTTGGGGGAATTCCTTACCGACGGACAAGCCAGAGGGAGATTTGAGGAGTTGGGTTTTCAGTGGAGGCTTGAGCGCTAAATTTGGGTGATGGTTAAGGAAGGTGGCAATCAAGCAAAGATATGGAGGGTGAGGCCGGAGTGGCCTTTTCTTCTGTTTTTGGTGTTTGTGGTAGCTGCCTACCTCGGAGTTTTACTTTTGCTGGTGGGTGCGAATGTCCTGACGGTCTCATGGCGTCAAGCTGGAGAGGTTTTAAAGGATCCCAATATTCAGCATTCGATCAAGTTGACTTTTGTGACGTGCACCGCGACTGCGATTCTCTCGGTTTTGGTTTCAGTTCCGGTGGGTTATCTTTTATCGCGGTATCGTTTCCGGGGGAGAGCTCTGATCGATACTCTCCTAGACATTCCAATCTTGTTGCCGCCTCTGATTGTAGGCTTAAGCCTATTAATTTTGTTTAACCGGATTTCACCATCGGCTTCCTGTTGGATTTTGGCGGGAGGGGCGTTGGCGGCGGCGGGTTGGGGTTTTGGGCGAGGCGAGAATGGAATCGTGCCTCGGTTTTTTACGGGGGGAGCGATTGTTTTTGGGTTCATCGCCTGGGCGTTTAGCGGGAGCGATCATTCCTTGGAGGAAGTCGTGAGCGAGGTGGGTCTGCCGATGACCTTTCATCCGTTGGGAGTGGTGCTGGCGCAGTTTCCGGTGGCGGCGGCCTTTGCGGTAAGAACGATGCGAACGACTTTTGATCAAATCAGTCCGCGCTACGAGGACGTGGCGATGACGCTGGGTTGCAATCGAGGGCAGGCTTTCATGCGCGTCGTTCTGCCATTGGCCGGGAAGGGGATAGTGGCGGCGGGGACGATGGCGTGGGCGCGGGCGTTGGGAGAGTTTGGGCCGATTTTAATTTTTGCAGGAGCGACGCGAGGGCGCACCGAGGTCTTGGCGACTTCGGTCTTTTTGGAGATTAATATTGGAAATTTGCCGGGGGCGGCGGCGCTTTCATTACTGATGATTATGTTGGCGGTTTCGACGCTCTTGGTGGTGAGATTTCTGGCGGGGAGAGGGGGGACGGTGTGAAAAAAGCGATGTTGGTTTTAGAGGAAGTGACGGTGCAGGCCGGGCAATTCGTTCTCCCTCCGTTTTCGCTCGAGATTGCCGAGGGCGAATGCGTTGCCCTGATGGGGCCGAGCGGTTGCGGAAAGACGACTCTTCTGGAGACGGCTTGTGGCTTGCGTCGAGGGCCGGCTGGCGGGCGGATTATTTTGGGCGGAGATGAGGTGACAAACTTGCCACCGGGTGCGCGGGGTATTGGTTTGGTCCCGCAGGATGTGGCTCTTTTTCCTTCATTAAAAGTAAGAGAACAGCTGGAGTTCGGCCCGAGGCTTCATGGTTGGAATTCTGTCGAGATCATGCAGCGAGTGGAGGGGTTGGCGAGAGATCTCGGCCTGGAGAATCTTTTGGAACGCTCTCCCGGCAAGCTTTCGGGCGGAGAGGCCCGCCGGGTGGCACTGGGGCGGGCGCTCGCGCTGAGGCCCCGGTTGCTTTGCCTGGATGAGGCCTTAACGGGCTTGGACGAGGCGCGTCACGAAGAGGTGCTTGGCGTGATTCGAAAGATGATCGAGGTGGAAGGGGTGACGGCTTTGCATGTTACCCACTCAAAAAAAGAGGCGGAAGCGATCGCGGATCGCGTTGTGATGATGGAGTGAAGTGACGGAGGGGCTTGTTAGAAAAAGCAGAGTGCCGGTTGTCGGACGCTAATTGGTGATAATTCGCGTAGGAGTGTCTCCATGAACTTGAGAGCCTGTTTCAGGTCCACGTTTTTTTGAAGACACATATAAAGATGATTCTAGCGACAAGTAGAGAAAGATTCTTATCGTAACGGCGTCCATTTTCAATGGTCTTGAATCCGCCCTTAAGTCTTTTGCGCAGATATTGTCCTGCTAATGTCCCGGCTGTCTCGATGTTGCCACGTCGCGCGCACTGAATCGCGGTGGCGAATCAATTCATGGTGTCGCATCTCAATACATACTCATTGGGCAGAAGTTCTTTTACGTTGCCGTCAAATGGAAGGATCAGGGCGTAGTTGTGATTATATACATCCGTCTGAATTTTCGCAAAGCCTGCCATCACCGAGTCGGTTCCGTCACCATTTTTCTTCAGGAAGAAAGCAGCGTCTTAGATTGGCGACCAAGAGCCTTTTTGCACTGTTACCTATCCGGTGTTGAAAAGAACTAGTTTTGAATTCCCAGGAGATTTTGGAACCTCATAACGATCTGCTTGTTCGCAAAGAGAGGGAAGGTCGAGGGGGCGTTGTTTCTTTCCGAGGATGGGGAGAATCAGAACCTAGATTAGGAGATGGATTCTGCCCATGATGACGGGAGCGTGCTTGGGATGGGTGAATTAGTCGTGTCTCAGAATTGACACCGGGCTCCGGGTGAGGGCGTAGACGGTGGGGAGCCATGCGGCTGCGGCGCTGACAAGGGGAATGAGAATCCAAGCGATGGAGGGGAGGGGGAAAGTGAGTGCTTTGGAACAAAAGAATGCGAGGGCGGTGGCGAGAAGGCCGATCAGGCTAGCGCGGGCGAGAAGGGTGAGGGCAATTTTGAGGTGGCTGACGCCGATGGCGCGGAGGGTGCCGATTTCGGGGAGGCGCTCGCGGACGTTGGCGAAGGCGAGGTAGGCGAGGACTAGGAAAGCACCGCTGGCGATGAGTGGAGAGAGGACGGATGAAAAGCGGGCTCGCTCGGCACGTGCGGCTTCGCGGCTTTCGAGAATGGTGGCTTTGGCATTGCGGGCACGGTCACCGGCTTTGTTGCGGGCTTCGGCACGCACCATGGCGGAGGAGCCAAGTTCAATGATCTGGACATCGGGCAGGATCTTCGAAATCTCCGAGCGGATCTCGCCAAGCCGGTCGATGGAGGCGCAGTTGCAGCCCAGAGCAAGGATGGCATTAATCCGGCCGGGTTGGTCGAAGATTCCTTGGGCTTCGTCGAGGTGGATCCAGGCGGAGCTGTCATCACGAAAGTTTCGGGGAGGGTGGGTTTGGGTCAGGGTGTAGGTTTGACCGTTGAGGTTGACTTGATCTCCTTTTTTGAGACCGAGAGATTGGTGGAGGTCGTATCCCAGATTGATCGTTCCGGGAGCGAGAGGATTCATGATGGGCTTCTTTTTGGAACGGTGGGCGATGGGGACTTGTCCCTCGACTCCGACGAGGAGGATGGAGCGGTTTTGCTCCTTCCAGCGGATTCGTTTTGAGAGTTGGGGAAGGAGGTGGTTGACGGTAACAATGCCACTTTCAGCCAGTTTGTGAACGGAGTCTTCCGGGAGTGTTGTTTCGGCGTAGCCCCGCTCTTTGATTTCCCAAAGCTCTTCCCCTTTGGGAAAGAGAAAGACATTGAAGCCAAGGCCCTTCATGGTCTTGCGGATGTCGTTCTCGAGTTTTGTCATCTCGGCTTTGGTCTCTGTCTGAAGCTTTTCGAGCTGGGCTTCGGTGGTCCGGTCAAAGTCGGTCATGCTCTCCCGGGCGGCGAGCCAGATACAAATGGCAGCGGTTGCGGCGAGGGTCGCGATGATGAAGTTGAACTTTCGGTGTTTGATTTCTTGAAGAAGCATGACGGGAGATGAAACGGGATGCTTGTTTGGAGGGCTCACGCCAAGGCGCGGAGGGAGTTATTTGGATTTTTTGAGGATGAAAATCGTGCCCAGAATGAGGATCAGGGGGATGGCGATTACCAAGGGTAAAGGGAGGTTGAAACGGTAGGAATTGAGGGCGGTTTTTTCCGGTGGTGACTCCGGTTCAGTTGGCGGTCCGTCGTTGAGAGAGGGAAGGAGCGTGGGGAGTGATTTGTCGACGACGACGAGGCCGGATTGGAGTTTCTCCTGCCAGTTGGCCTGAAAGAGGAGGTCATAACCGGGATTGCCACTTTTGACCTGACATGAGCAGGCGCCGCAGAGGTATTCGCAGGCGGTTATGATGGTTTCTGTTGTGATGGTGCTTCCGAGGAGTGGGCCGGGGGTGCGGCCCCGACCAAAGACGGGAACGACAAGTGGTTCTTCGGGGGGAGAGTAGCGGTTGGCGGTGAGGATGCGGAGGAAGGTTTGTTCGGCGGGATCGTTGTGATTGATTCGTTCGATCTTGAACGAAATCTTGAGCGGAATGGATGAGCGGAGGACGTCGTCGAGATTGATGTCTTCACCCACCTTTCCGACTTGATCGGCCTGAATGACTCCTTCGGGAATTTGAATTGCTTGGTTGGCTTTCTTGAGGGTGCTGTCTAGGAGGTTGAAGGCGGCTTCGTTGGCGGCTTTATCAGAGCCTTCGACGAAAACCCAGACCGTGGATTGTCCTTCTAGGAGATCGTTTTTGATGCGCTGGCGGAGAGGAGAATCAAGGATGCCATCGAGCGCTGATTTGGTGCCCGGGAAGACGAGAGGTTCGTTGTTTTCCCAGCTTTCCGGAGGGTGGAGAAGATATGCGGGATACACGGTAAGTTTCTCGAGTCCCACAACGGCGAAGCGCTCCTTCGGGGTGAGCTTGTCCATGTCGAGTGATTCGAACTCGAGGTTGAGATTCTTTGGCTCGACCGACAACTCCGATGGCGCTTCACCTTGATGAATGAGCTGAAGCCGGAAGGGGTCGGCTTGCCACCGCTCGAGAGCGTAGCGAAAGACCGGGACCTGACAAGCGAGGGACGAAGCGGTTACCCAAAGAAAGATCAGAAGATGCTTCACGGTTTCGAATGAAAAGTGTGGATGTGGCCGAGATCAGTGGAGACAACGAGGCGGCCCTCGGCTGGGGTGAGCCCGTATGCCTTTCCCGAAACCTTGTGCTCCCAAAGGGACTTGCCGGATTTGGTGTCCAGGATGGTGACCCGGTTATCGAGGCCGACAATGAGTTGGTCTCCGGCGACGACAAGTTCAAAGGGCGCGGGGTGCTCAATGCTCCAGATGAGGCAGGCTTTAACTTGAGCTTGAATCGAGGAGATCTCTTTTTTGAGGGCTTCAATTTTCGGGAGATTTGTTTCGATTTTCGGGTCAAGTTTTTTGAGAGCGGTGCTCTGGGAGGCGAGTTGATTTTCGAGCTGCCGCTTGCGCGTGAGATCGAGGCACTGAAGTTTGTCGACGGAATGCAGATAGGCTTTCCCTTGGTTCACGACCACCCGGGTGGTGTTGTTGAAAGTCGTGAGACTTTTGCCAGAATCGGGATCGGCAAGTCGGAGTTGCTGATCTCTTTGCTTCTGATTGGGCGGCCCCGCGATCAGTTGATCGTCTTCCGTGAGAAGGCAGAAAACGCCTCCGGCTTGTCCGATGGTTCCTGTCTTTTTGCCGTCCTTCTGGTTCAGGGTGATGGGCGCCGCCCGGCCCTGTGGAATATAGAGGCGTTCGTTGCCTGCGAGCATGGCACCCTGGAGAGTGACCCCTTGGTGTTCGGTCAGGTATTTTTGATCCGCTGTTTTTGCATCGATGCACCAGAGGTAAGAGGTCTTCCATGGCAGGAGTGAGGCCGCGAAAAAAGCGCGACCGTCTTCAATGGTGATCCCGGTTCTGACGGGCCAGGGAGAGATGAGTTTGCCATTACTGGGAATGAGCCGGTCGGATGGGGCGGCTTGCTTCTTCCAGAGTGGTTTTCCGGTTAGGGCATTGGTGCAGTAAACAAATCCATCGTCCGAGCCAAACCAAGCGATTTCGTCGACGATGGTGGGCGGGAAGCGGACGGACGAATTGGCGAAGTAATGCCATTGTTCTTCCCCCGTGGAGGCTTTGAGGCAATGAACGGCATTGTCGGATGAAGATCCGTAGTAAATGAGGTCATGGGCGGCGGTGGTGAAATAACATGGGTCGAAATTACGCATCGACTGGAGGCCTTCATTACCGGAGAAGGCGTCCCACTTCGCTGGTCCGGTCCAAGCTTGCTGGGGAGGTCCTCCGTCGTGCATCCAGGCTTCGGTGAGGGGGAGTTTCAATGGGACGGAAGAAACTCCACTGCGTCGATTGTCATGCCGATAAGTGGGCCAGATATCGGCAGCGCAAAATGTGCCAAGTATAAGAAGTAGGAGAGCTGGGTGGCGCATTGGGATACGATTTGGCTTGAGACTCGGAGGATGGGGCCCGGTCAATTGTTATGCAAAGAGGGTAGCTACTTCTTGGACGGGGTCGTTTCGGGAATCCCCGAATTGTTCCTGGGAATAAAGGCGAGGGAGGTTTCCATCCAACCACCGCAGGAGCACCCCCCTCCACCCTCCGGGGCGAGGAATAGGCCCTGGGCGGGAAGGAAGCTGAGCCAGCAGGAGGGGCGGAGTCTCGGCCAGTGGGTGGGTTTTTTTTGGTCAATTGACCAAAAGGTGAGGCAGCGA
>Ga0213866_10000808_pt1 | contig 24311 bp, 24 predicted proteins | sample PICome_11_FD_160079 | JGI IMG/M metagenome (GOLD analysis project Ga0213866, IMG submission 160079) | Coastal seawater microbial communities near Pivers Island, North Carolina, United States - PICO284 | ecosystem: Environmental > Aquatic > Marine > Coastal | place: USA: North Carolina...
AATCCAGCTCCATGCCCATCTGGCGTTCGTAGATGGAATCCGGATGAAACAGTCGCGCCACCAAGAAACTGGTCAGGCAGGCCACCAGGATGGGCTTGAGGATCAACAGATCCTTGGTGAGCGCAAACGCCAGGAACATGGCTGAGATCGGGGTGCGGGAACAGCCGGCAACGAAGGCGCCCATGCCCGCAAACACGTAGGAGGTGGGCACATGGCCCGTGAGGGCTTCAACGCCACTGCCGCCGGCCAAACCAATGGCTCCTCCCAGCGTCAGCATCGGCATGAACAGTCCCCCCGGCGCTCCCGAGCCCGCTGCCAGACCGGTGCTGAAGAACAGCACCACAAAGCTGGCGAGGGCCAGGCTGATGTCGGCCTTGCCCGCTCCGATCAGGTGCTTCAGCTCGCTGGGGTTGTGGAAGGCATCCGGCAGGGCCGCATAGACGCAGCCCAGCACAAGCCCGCTCAGGGTCATGCGCAGGATGAGCCTGTCACCAAACCAACGGTTGCCCTGCCGCTGCATGGTGAGTACGTAGCGGGTGTAGAGCTCCGCCAGCACGCCGATCACCACACCGAGAACGATCAGATACAGCAGATCCACAGGCAGGAAGCGCACCAGGGGGGTGTACTCCCGTTCCAGTTGGAAGCCGATGGTGCTACTGAGTCCGCCCCTCCCGGGGTTGAGGCCGAGGAAGCCGAGCACATCCGCCAGGGTGTCGGCTGAGAAGGTGGTGATGATCACGAGCAGCAGCACCACGGGCCTTGCGGAGTGGAGCAGCTCCTCGATCGCGTAGATGAATCCACCGATGGGAGCGCTGAACACAGCTGCAATACCGGCACCACCACCGGCGGCCACAATCACCCGGCGAAAGGCCACCGGTGCCCGCAGCCAGCGGGACATCTGCCAGGCCACGGAGCCGCCCATCTGAACGGCGGGGCCTTCCGGCCCGAGGGGGAAGCCTGAGCCGATGGCAATGATGCCGGCCACCAGTTTCACCAGGCCCACCCGAAGCCCCATCGGAACAGACCGGTGGCGCAGGAATCCCATGATGTGGGTGATCCCGGCTCCGCCAGCTGCCGGAGACAGGTTGGTGATCAACCAGGCCGAGACCATGCCGCCGATGGCGCCGAGAGCGGGGAGCACCACCCAGGCTGGAAATTCATCGAGCAGGTCGAGCCGCCAGTCCCGCAGCAGGTTGATCCCGCTGGTGAACAGCAGTCCGGTAATGGCGGCTCCAAGGCCCGTGAGCGCCAGAGCCAAAACCACCACCAGCCAGCGGCGCTCCAACAACCTCCTGATGCTCCGGCTGGAGCCCAGGAGGTGGCGGCGTTGTTTGGGTTCGCTCAGGGATGGCACGGATGAGGTGATCTGGGATCAGGCCTGAGCCAGAACGGTTGCTTCGTCGTCAGCACTGACCACCCGCCCCTGGTCTTCAAAACCGCTGATCTGATCGAAGTTCAGGTAGCGGTAGAGCTCGTCGGAGAGGGGATCGATCTTCTCGGCCGCGATGCTGCGGTACTCATCCGGGGTTGGGATGCGACCCAGCTGGGCGCAGACGGCGGCCAGTTCGGCGCTCCCTAGGTACACCTGAGCGCCCTTGCCCAGGCGGTTGTTGAAGTTACGGGTGCTGGTGGAGAACACGGTGGTGTTGTCTTCCACACGGGCCTGATTGCCCATGCATAGGGAGCATCCCGGCATCTCCATGCGGGATCCGGCGGCCTCGAAGGTGGCGTAGTAGCCCTCCGCCTTCAGGGTCTCCTCGTCCATTCGCGTTGGCGGGCAGACCCAGAGGCGCGCCGTGTTCTCGCCCGCCCCTTCCAGCACCTTGGCTGCGGCGCGGTAGTGGCCGATGTTGGTCATGCAGGAGCCGATGAACACCTCCTGCACCGGGTCTCCGGCCACCTCGCTGAGCAGCTTCACGTTGTCGGGGTCGTTGGGGCAGGCCACCACGGGTTCGGTGAGCTCGTCGAGGTTGATCTCCAGCACTTCCGCGTATTCCGCGTCCGCGTCCGCGCTCATCAGTTGCGGGTTCGCCAGCCAGGCCTCCATCTCCTTGATCCGGCGGGCCAGGGTGCGGGCATCGCTGTAGCCGCGCGCGATCATGTTCTTGAGCAGCGCCACATTGCTGCGCAGGTACTCGCTCACCGTCTCCTCGGAGAGCTTGATCGTGCAACCGGCGCAGGAGCGCTCGGCACTGGCATCGGTGAGTTCGAAGGCCTGTTCCAACTTCAGGTCCGGGAGACCTTCGATCTCCATGATCCGGCCGTTGAAGAGGTTCTTCTTGTTGGCCTTTTCAACGGTGAGCAGTCCCCGCTGGATGGCCACCCAGGGGATGGCATTCACCACATCCCGGAGCGTGACGCCCGGTTGCAGGGATCCGCTGAAGCGCACCAGCACCGATTCGGGCATGTCCAGCGGCATCGCGCCGATGGCGGCTGCAAAGGCCACAACCCCAGATCCGCCCGGGAAGGAAATGCCGAGGGGGAAGCGGGTGTGGCTGTCGCCGCCGGTGCCGACGGTGTCGGGAAGGAGCATCCGGTTCAGCCAGCTGTGGATGATGCCGTCACCGGGACGAAGGGCCACGCCACCCCGCTGGGCGAAGAAGTCGGGCAGTTCGTTCTGGGTCTGCAGATCCACCGGCTTCGGATAGGCGGCGGTGTGGCAGAAGCTCTGCATCACCAGGTCGGAGGAGAAGCCCAGGCAGGCCAGTTCCTTCATTTCGTCCCGCGTCATCGGGCCGGTGGTGTCCTGGGAGCCGACGGTGGTCATCAGCGGTTCGCAGCTGGTGCCGGGTCGGACGCCGGCGAGACCGCAGGCTTTGCCCACCATCTTCTGCGCCAGGGTGAAGCCCTTGCCGGTGTCTGCCGGGGCTGAGGGGCGGATGAACAGATCCGAAGGGGTGAGGCCAAGCTTGGCGCGCACCTTGTCGGTGAGAGCGCGACCGATCATCAGGGGGATTCGACCGCCGGCCCGCACTTCGTCGCTGATTGTGGTGGGCTTCAGCTCGAACCGACTCACCACCGTGCCGTCCCGTTCGATCGTGCCGGCGTGGGGGCGAATGGTGATCACATCACCGGTGTTCAGGTCGGTGACATCGCATTCGATCGGCAGGGCACCGGAGTCTTCGGCGGTGTTGAAGAAGATCGGGGCGATCTTGCCGCCAAGGATTACGCCGCCCGCCCGTTTGTTGGGCACATGGGGGATGTCATTGCCGGTGTGCCAGAGCACCGAATTGATCGCGCTCTTGCGGGAGCTGCCGGTTCCCACCACATCGCCGACGTAGGCCACGGGATGGCCTTTCTCTTTGAGGCTCGCGATGGTCTTCAGACCCTCTGGATCGCGGGTCTCGAGCATCGCCAGGGCATGGACGGGGATGTCCGGCCGGGTGGTGGCGTGGGTGGCCGGCGACAGATCGTCCGTGTTGGTTTCGCCTTCAACCTTGAACACCGTCACGGTGATGCTTTCGGCCAGTTCGGGCTTGGCGGTGAACCACTCGGCTGCGGCCCAGCTGTCCACAACTTGCTTGGCAAAGCGGTTGTCCGCCGCCAGATCCATCACTTCGTTGAATGCGTCGTAGACGAGCAGCGTGCGGCTGAGTCCCTCAGCCGCACAGCCGGCCAGCGCAGCGTCGGAGTGCTTCAGCAGCTCAATCAGGGCAGCGACGTTGTATCCCCCCACCATCGTTCCCAGCAGACGGGTGGCCTCCAGTGGTGACACCAGGGGGCTTTTGGTGTCTCCCTGGGCGACGGCGCTGAGCCAGGTGGCCTTCACGTAAGCCGCTTCATCAACACCCGGGGGGATTCGCTCGCTGAGCAGGTGCAGCAGGAACGCATCCTCGCCGGCGGGAGGGTTTTGCAGCAGTTCGGTGAGTCCCTGGGTCTGCTCGGCGTTGAGCGGAAGAGCGGGAACGCCCTGGGCTTCCCGGGCGGCGGCCAGCTCGCGGTAAGCGCTCAGCATGGAGATCTCTGTTCAGGGACGAACACCATTCTTCCGGACCGTGTCTGTTGCCAGTGAGCGGGGTGCGTAGCCTTGTGCGAATCACGCGCTTGGTCATGGCCGCCACCTCAGATCTGCATGTGGTGGAGACGCGCCCTCTGGTGGCACCGGCCCTCCTGCATCAGGACCTCCCCATTCATGCCGCTGCCACGGAGACGGTGGCCTCGGCACGGCAGAGGATCCAGGCGATCCTCAGTGGCGATGACCAGCGGTTGCTGGTGGTGGTGGGCCCCTGCTCCGTTCATGACGTCAAAGCAGCACGGGAGTACGCCCAGCGCCTGGCTCCGATCCGCGAGCGGTTGAAGGATCAGCTGGAGGTGGTGATGCGGGTGTATTTCGAAAAGCCCCGCACCACCGTGGGTTGGAAGGGATTAATTAATGATCCGCATCTGGATGGCTCCTACGACATCAACACCGGATTGCGACGGGCCCGGGGATTGCTGTTGGATCTCGCCCGTGAGGGGATGCCTGCTGCTACGGAACTGCTTGATCCAGTGGTTCCGCAATACATCGCCGATCTGATCAGTTGGACGGCCATTGGTGCCCGCACCACCGAAAGCCAGACCCACCGTGAGATGGCTTCCGGTCTTTCGATGCCGATCGGTTACAAGAATGGAACCGATGGCAGTGCCAGCATCGCGATCAATGCCATGCAGGCGGCCTCAAAACCCCACCATTTTCTGGGGATCAATAGCGAGGGCCATGCCTCGATTGTGAGCACCACGGGCAATCCCTACGGACATCTTGTGCTGCGCGGCGGCAGCCGAGGCAGCAACTACCACCTGGAGGCTGTGCAGGAGGCCGCGGCGGAATTGAGCCAAGCCGGTCTACAGGACCGCCTCATGGTGGATTGCAGCCACGCCAACAGCAACAAAGACTTCCGGCGACAGGCGGAGGTGATGGCCACCGTTGCCGAGCAGTTGCGGGCTGGATCCAATCATGTGATGGGCGTGATGATTGAGAGCCATCTGGTGGAAGGCAACCAGAAGCTCACCGCCGACCTGACGCAGTTGACTTACGGCCAGAGCGTCACGGATGCCTGCATCAGCCTCGAGACCACTGAAGCCTTGCTGGATGATTTGGCCGCGGCCGTCGCCAGTCGCAAACAGACGGTGACCGCATGAACATCAACGCTTTGGCTCAGGCCACCAATTGATTCCACAGCACCCCAACGCTGAGGGGAACGCTGAGGTTGTCGAGACCGCGCCAGCTGAGCTGTTCCAGGCCGGTTGCCATAGCCACCATGCCAAGGGTTGCCGATAGGGGCAGGTCAGTCCCCGACCATCGCGCCAGGCCGATCAGCACCAGGCTTGTGACAACCGCCATGGTCATGGTGCCGACAGTTGACTTGGTCTGACCAAAGAGGACCCACTTCGGCGAATCGACGTTGCGGCCGATCAACCCTGCAAGGCCATCCCCCAAGGCCATTACGAGAACCCCGGCGCAAACGGCATCGGCTCGGGTTGGCCAGAACAGCAGAAGCAGCATTGTGATCGCCGTGCCGTAGGCGATCGTGCCGTAGCTGTTGCGATCAACATCCTCAACGGCGGGGATCAAGCGCCATTGGTGGTTCATTGCCGTCAAAACCGTGATCACCGCCGCGACAGGCAGGGCAACGACGAAGGGAATTTGAAAGAACCAGGCCAAAGGAACCACGGCGCCGGTTCCGATGTGAACAATTTTGCGGCTCAGCTCCCGTTGGTTCGGTCGAAGCCGACGACACAACACCGCGCCTGCTGTCACCATCGCCATCCAGACGAGGATGGCGATGGGTCCGGTCAAGGGAAGCAAGTTGCTTAGGCGGCTTGTTGGTGGTTGGTCATGGCACGCAGCTTGAGAATCGCTTTGGCCTCGAGCTGTCGGACGCGTTCGCGGGACACATTGATCTGACGACCGATCTCCGCGAGGGTCAGAGGCTCTTCACCGCCAAGACCGAACCGCAACTTCAGAATTTTCTGCTCGCGCTCGTTCAACTGCGACAGCCAGCCCCCCAGATGTTCTTTCTGGATGCTGCGATCCATCCCTTCCATCGGCTCTTCACCGTTGGGATCCGGGATCAGTTCCCCAAGAGTGCTGCGATCTTCCTCGCCACGGGCATGGGCATCCAGTGATGCACAGGGTGCGCTCTGGGAGATCAGGTCCTCCAGTTCCCGGGGTTCGATTCCCATGGCACTGGCCAACTCAAGCCGATTCGGTTGATGGCCAAAGCGGTGGGACAGCTCCCGGGAGATGCGACGCATCTTGGAGAGCTTTTCGCTGATGTGGATCGGCAGGCGAATGGTGCGGGCGCTGTTGTCGATGGCCCGCGTCATGCCTTGACGAATCCACCAGTAGGCATAGGTGGAAAATTTGTAGCCCATGGCGGGATCGAACTTGTCGACCGCTCGTTCCAGGCCAATTGCACCTTCCTGAACCAGATCCAGCAGCTCCAGACCCTGGTTCTGGTATTTCTTCGCCACGCTCACCACGAGGCGGAGGTTGGCGGCCATCATCCGGTCGCGGGCTCGTTTGCCCATGCGGATCTTGTGGCGATGCCGGGAGGTCAGCTCCTCTTCCGGTAGCTCCTGAAGTTGCTTCATCGCCTGCACATGGTGTGCAAGTTCGATTTCTTCAGCTGCCGTCAGCAAGGGAATGCGTCCGATGCTGCTCAGATAAAAACCGATGGAGTCGGTGGCAAGCCGCCCTCCTTGTCGAGTCGATGGTCGACGTCCGGTGGACGGCAACGCAGGTTCCTTCCGGGACGACTGTTTTGTCGTGCCGGAAGATTCCAGAGGGATCCCCATCACCCTGGTCTCCTGAATGAATTTGGGCTGAACTTAGCACCAGGCAACGGTGTTGACTGTTTCGAATCGAAAGAATTTCAGGAGCTGAATCTTTCGTCTTTCAAAACAACAGATTTGACAGTGATCGTGGCGGCTTCAGGTTTGTTTTTGAAGCAATGTTGTGTATCGGACGTCACAGACGCATTCACTTCTCAAAGCCGAAAACATCACAAGGATTGAATGCCGTTGCTCCATTCCTTGATTAATTGCATCTGGGAATTGCGTTCCGAGGCGTCGTTTTCGGGTTTGCGCTGCACAAATGTGCCGTCGCGTTGCATGTCCCAGGCAGCCTGGTTGTCATTCAAGTACAGCTGCAGCAAGCGTTCCAGTTTCTGGCGATGCTCGGGGTCTTCGATCGGTGTGACCGCTTCAATGCGGCGGTCGAGGTTGCGGCTCATCCAGTCGGCACTGCCGATGTACACCTCCGGTGAGCCGCCGTTGGCGAACGAAAAGATTCTCGAGTGTTCCAGGAACGGGCCGATGATGCTGATCACCCGAATGTTTTCACTTAGTCCTTCACAGCCGGGATAGAGGCTGCACATGCCGCGAATGATCAATTCGACCGTCACTCCGGCTTGGGATGCTTCATAAAGAAGCGCAATGATCGTTGGGTCCACCAGGGAATTCATCTTGGCTCGGATCACGCCCTCTCTACCCTGCTGCGCATGTTCAATTTCGCGGCGGATCAACAGCTCCATGCCTTTCCGCAGGGTGACGGGGGCTACGAGCAGGCGACGAAAACTTTGCTGCTTGGAAAAACCGGTGAGGTAATTGAACAGTTCCACCAGGTCTTGACCCAGTTCCTGGTTGGCTGTGAGCAGGCCCAGGTCGGTGTAGAGCTTGGAGGTTTTGGAGTTGTAGTTGCCCGTGCCGATGTGCGCGTAGCTCTGAAGCTTGTCCTTCTCCTTGCGCACCACCAGAACAATCTTGGTGTGGGTTTTCAGCCCCAGCACCCCGTAGACCACATGCACTCCGGACTGCTCCAGGTGCCGGGCCCATTGGATGTTGTTGTCTTCGTCAAATCGCGCTTTCAATTCCACTAGGGCCATCACCTGCTTTCCGTTTTCCGCGGCACGGATCAGTGCCGCGATGATCGGCGAGTCTTTGGAGGTGCGGTAGAGCGTCATCTTGATGCCCATCACCTGGGGATCGTCCGCCGCCTGGTTGATGAACTCTTCGACGGTTGTCGAGAAGAGGTCATAGGGATGGTGCAGAAGGATGTCCTGACGGCGAATCACCGAGAAGATCGATCTGAACTCATCCGGCTTGATCGCTCCCTCGTCCAGCCGGTGTTGCTGACTGCGGGCAAGCACCGCGGGTGTCTGGCCTCCGTGGCTTTGGCTCTTGAGTTTCGGCAGCGGTAGTGCAGTCAGGCTGAGCAGGTCGTCCAGGCCCAGGGGACCATCAATCACATAGAGGTCTTCCTCTTCAACGCTGAGTCCTGTCATCAGCATCTCGACCACGTCCTGAGGCATTTCGTTGGGCACCTCGAGGCGCACCACCTCACCGCCCATGCGTCGCTTTCGCAGCCCCTGTTCCAGGGCCAGCATCAGGTCATCGGCTTCCAGATCCCTCAGCTCCAGATCTGCATCCCGCGTCACGCGGAAGAAGTAGTGCCCTTCGATCGTCATGCCAGGGAACAGCTCCTTCAGGTTGAAGGCGATCACCTGCTCGAGTGCGATGGCGGTGTGAACGGGTTTGTGGTCCTGCCCACTCAGGTTTGAGGGGATGGCGATGAAGCGCGGAAGATTCTTCTGCGGAACTTTGACCCGTGCAAATTGGCGTTGTCCTGTTTCTGGATCAACAACCACGGCCGCAACGTTGAGGCTCAGGTTGCTGACGAAGGGGAACGGATGGGCCGGGTCGACAGCCAGGGGTGTGAGCACCGGAAACACCGAGGTTTGGAAGGTGTCGTCAACCCACTGGCGTTGGTCGTCGTTCAGCTGTTTGTAATCGAGCAGCTCAACCTTGTGTTCCAGCAGCTTCGGCCTCAGGTGCTGGCGGTAATGCACCTGTTGCTCTCGTAGCAGGGGAATCAGCCGCTCTCGGATCGCCAGCAGTTGCTCCAAGGGCGATTTGCCATCCTCACTCGGTTTGCTGACGCCCGCCTCCACCTGAGACTTCAGTGACGCCACGCGAACCATGAAGAATTCGTCGAGGTTGTTGCTGAAGATGGCGCTGAACTTGGCTTGATCGAGCAGAGGTGTGCGTGGATCCAGGGCCTGGGCCAGCACCCTCTCGTTGAAGGCGATCCAGCTCAGCTCCCGGTTGATGTAGTGCTCCGGGGCTAAGGCTGCTGCGCACATGGGCTGAACGGCTCGGCGCTGGTGTCGTTAGACGAAACGTAGCAATCAAGCCTGGCTTGGTTGTGTGTCGGAGATGTCCGGCAAAGGGCTGCCGGCCACCAGGCCAATCACGATCACCAGCACGGTTGCCGCAACTGCAAAGGGGCTCACTGGACCCAGAAGGTCGTAGCTCAATCCCGCCAGGGGTGGACCGAGAAAACTGCCCAAACTCTGCAGGGCTTGAAGGCTGCCGAGGGCGCTGCCTTGCCCTTCCCGACCCAGGCGCCTTGACACCAGGCTGCGCAGGCTGGGTGTGACCAGGCCGGTGCCCAGGGCCAGGATGCCGACAGCAGTGAAGATGGCGCCGGCCCGATCGGATGCACCGACGCTGGGGATCAGCAGGCATCCAATGATCACCAGTCCCAGGCCCAGCAGAGTTAGTCGCCATTCACCAAACCGTTTCACCAAGGGCCCGATCAGCCCTCCTTGCACCACGGTGGCGACGACCCCCACCACGAGGAAGGCGGTGGTGGCGAGCTCAGGGCCCCAGCCGAAGCGTTCCTTGAAATAGAGAACCAGGATGGCGGTGAAGCCGTTGAAGGCCAGGAAGAACAGGAAAAAAGCTCCGCACAGTCGCCCCACGCTGGGGTTCATCAGCACTTGGCTCAGGCGTGCAAACGGATTGAGGTCGCGTTTTCTTGGGAGGCTTTTGCGGGAGTCCTGGGGATGGGTTTCCGGCAGAAGATTGAGCACCACCAAAAGGTTGAGTGCCGCAAATCCTGTGGCCACCCACACAGGCAGTGAAACCGCCACTCGGGCCAGTTGCCCGCCAACGAAGGGGCCAAGGATGAACCCCAAGCCAAAGGCCACGCCGATCAAGCCAAAGGCCCGGGCCCGCTTGTCGGGAGGAGTGATGTCAGCGAGCACGGCGCTGGCTGTTGCCGCTGTGCCGCCACTGATGCCGTCAATGATCCGTGCTGCGAACAGCAGCAGCAGGGGCAGCAGGCTTTGGCTGGGCCAAGGCAGTGAAACCGTCACGGCAAACAGGCCGAGCCCCACCACGGATCCTGCGACACAGATGCTGATCACGGGCCGGCGGCCGTAGCGATCACTGAGCGCTCCGATCAGTGGTGTGACCAGGAACTGCGCCAGGGCATAGCTTCCTGCCAACAGACCCAGGGTTCGTCCATCTGGGGCGAACTGGGCCAGGAGAAAGGGCAACAGTGGAAAAACAATGCTTTCGCTGAGCCGGTCGTTGAGCAGCGTGAGAAACGCGCTGAGCAGTGTGGGAATCCGAGGACGCTGCAAGCTTGCTGCCACGCAGGAGAGACTCACATTCCCACAGGCGACTGCCATGGCTTTGCGTCCGATTGCTCCGGAGGATCAAGCGCTGTTGCGGGAGATCTATGCCGATGCGATCGAATCGCAGGCCCCCCTCCTTTATTCAGATGAACAAGTCAGGGCCTGGGCGGCCTTGGCTTGGTTGCCCGGCGTGCTTGATGCGAGTTTTCGGGAGGGCTCGGGATGGCTGACCACCGATGGTTCAGCGTTTGCGATCCGTCATCCCGAAGACCGTCTGTCCTTGCTCTACTGCCGTGGTTGTGCGTCGAGGCGGGGCCATGGCAGTGCCCTTCTGAACCGGATTGAGACGGATGCGCTGACGTCTGGCGTTCAACGATTGCGAACGGAGGCCAGCCAGTTCAGCCGACCGTTGCTGGAGCGACGTGGCTGGTTGGTGGAAGCGCCGGAAACGATCTTGATTGGAGGCGTTCCGTTCGAGCGCTATCGGATGGTCAAGCTGCTCCGCCAAGTGCAGAGTTGATCGAGCATGGCTTGGGCCTGGCCCGTTTGCAGAGCAGACGCTGCCCGTTGAATGCCCTGGTCCAGGGAATCACTGCAGCCGGAAAACCACAGATAAGCGCCGGCATTCCAGCGCAGGGCGTCGCAGAGAGGGCCCTTGTTCTGCAGGGCGTCCTGTGCCTGATCGGCCCATGTGGTCTCGTCAGCCCATTCCACGTCGGCGTCATGGCAGCCATGGTCGCGGGGATGCAGGATCAATCGCTCTGCTTCGCCGTTCCGCACCCGGGCTGTGATGCAGGCGCGGCCGATGGGAAGGTCGGTTCCCCCTTCGAGTCCCTTCACGGTGAGGACATCGGTCTCACCGGCCTGCTTCAGGGCTTCCCAGGCGCGGGCTTCGGTGGGGGGGTGCACAAAGCCACTCACGAGAAGGTGGTCGCCTTGATGGGGTGTCCAAAGCAGTTCGAGGCTGGCGACCGGGGGACGCTTGCCCAGTTCTTCGCGGTAGCCGATCAGTGTTTCCGCGATGGGGAAGTGATCCGGTTGGTGAATCAGGGCGAAGCCGTTCTGCTGGAACCCGTTTTCAACAGCGCTGATTGGCAGGCCCTTGAGGTCGAAATTGAGGAGGCGGAACAGATCAACGGCGGTAACGCCGTACTTGATCGGCATCCGGTCACCGCCCTGAAGAACCACTGGCTGGCCACAGGCCAGCAGCACCAGCGTGGTGAGCGGATAAATCGGTGCTGTGCGCGTGCGCCCGTCGTAGGGCATGCCGAAGCACAGCGGGGCGCGACTGCCGGCTGGGGATTCCAGCACCGGGCCATGGGCTCGGTAGGTGTCGAGCATCCCTGTGAGTTCCTGGGGTTCGGGCCGTCGGATGCGATGGGCAATCAGGAAGGCGCCGATCTGGGCGGGCGTCGCTTCGCCCTGCAGCATCAGCTCCATGGCATCAGCCGCTTCCTCGCGACTCATGCCTTTGCTGGTGTGTTCACCGCTTCCCACCTTGCGCAGGTGCTGCTTGAAGCGGTCGCGGCCGGAGAGAACTGCGCTCGTCAAAGGTCCGGCCTCAAGCTGTGATCAGTCTTCAGGAGCGCCTGGCCCAGCAGGGGTAGCGATTGCTACGAAATTTCAGGGGCTGCTCAGCCGGGATAACCCTTCGAAACTGCCATGGCGTGGATGCTCCGGGTGGTGGCGTCCCTCGGCGTAATAAAGCCTCTCCAGGATCAGTTGGGGGGCAGTTGTTGGTGGAAGGAATTGCGCTTGAAGCATGGTTGCCATGGATTGGAAAAATTGGCTCATTTCAAATTTATTCTTTGAAGCCAATTTCACTCGCATCATGAGCTTGTTGGCTGTGCTTGTTGTTTCAAAAACAGGCTGTTGTTCTGTAGCAGATGTTGCATTGTTGAATTGGCGTCTGCGCAACAGTTTCTTTGCTGCTGAGACGTCCCATTTGGGATGCTGTTTTTTGAGGCGGCCATAACATCTTTTCGTTCAATCATGACTGTTTCAGCTGTTCCTTCGGCGCCGTCGTTGGCAGCTCCTTCTCAGGAGACCGTCACCGCCACCTTGATGGCTGCCAAGAAAGCCAAGGGCATGAGCTTTGCCGATTTGGAGTCGGCCATGGGCCTTGATGAGGTCTGGATTGCTTCGTTGTTCTATGGGCAAGCCACGGCCTCCAAGGAAGAGGCTGAAAAGCTGGCTGAGCTGCTCTCCCTTGATCCGGCCATCACTGCGGCTTTGCAGGAGTTCCCCACCAAGGGCAGTCTCGATCCGGTGATTCCCACCGACCCCCTGATCTATCGCTTTTACGAGATCATGCAGGTCTATGGAATGCCCTTGAAGGATGTGATCCAGGAACATTTTGGTGACGGCATCATGAGCGCGATCGACTTCACGCTTGATGTCGACAAAGTCGAAGATCCCAAAGGTGATCGCGTTAAAATCACCATGTGCGGCAAGTTCCTGCCTTACAAAAAGTGGTGAACAACTAGATGTCTTGATTGAAGACATCAAGGCCCCGCGAAAGCGGGGCTTTTTTATTGACGAAATTGTTGGCTCAGTTGGGTGTTGGCCATCTTTCGTCGACTCTCGTCATTCAGCTCCTGGCTCAGTTCCAGCAGGCAGCGCTGACTGGCAGGTGTGGCAATACAACCAAGAGCACGAAAGGCGGCTTCCGCAACAGGGAGAGACCCGTTGCGACACAGCTCTGCCAGTTTTTCGCTGATCATCACGCCATCGCGGCGTTGCAGAACCCGAATGGTGGCCACAACGACTGGATCGCGAAAATCCTTTAAGACCTCTTGGCAGAACTGCAGCAGTTCGCCGTCGTCGAGGCAGTGGGACCGGAAGCTGAGCAGTTGAAGACCGGCGAGTCGGTGCAGTTGGCCCGGGTGATGCAGGCAATTCACCACCACCGCCTCTGGAACTTCGGCGCCCCAGCACGCCAGAGCCTGAACCACCATCAGGTTGGTCTCCTCGTCGTCAGAGGTTTGCTCGAGTTGAGCCAACAACCAATCGCGGGCCTCGCTTTGGTGGCACAGCCCTGCTGCCATCACCAAATCAGCCAGAACTCCATGGGTGGTCAGGAGTCCTTGAATCACGGGCCAGCCGTGCTCGGCTTGCATCCCCAGTTTTTCGCAAAGGGCTCGCCGTAGATCAACAGAAAGGCTGGGGGAGTAGACCTCCCCCAGCCAAGCGGGCTCCAGTGGAGCGCGTCGTGAGCGGGCGAGCCGTTCCCAGAGAACGGCTTCGTCGTTCATGAATGGATCAGCGGGCACCCAGTTCAGCAGCGAGCTCACGCTCCAGCTTTTCATCGTGCTCGGTCGGCAGCACGTTCTCCATCGGAGTGCGATGGGTGCTGTAAAAGAGCATGCCGATGAACACCATGCCGCCCACGATGTTGCCGAGGGTGACAGGGAGCCAGTTCCAGAAGATCACCTTGGTGAAGGGAACACCTGAACCAAGGATCGGACCAGCGGTGTGCAGGAACTGGTTCACCACGATGTGCTCCATGCCCATCGACTGGAAGGCGGTGATCGGAAGCCAGCAGGCCAGGATCTTGCCGGGAACGCTCTTGCTCACCAAAGCCATGGTCACGCCCAGGCAGACCAACCAGTTGGCCACGAGTCCGCGCAGGAAGGCAAGGAAGAAACCCATGCTTCCCAGGGCCTCGTACTTCTTCTCAACGTTGATTTGGTTGAGGTCCATGATCTTCTGTGCCACGGCATCCCAGATCGGCGGGCCGACGTTGTCTGCAGCGCCGTCCATGGTGCCGCTGGTGAGGCTGATGGCCATGATCACGGCCACAACGGCGGTGCCGATCCAGTTGCCGATCCACACCCAGACCCAGTTGCGGAAGGTGGCACTCCAGGTGCTTTTGCCAGCCCAGGTGGCCATCGGCAGCAGGGCGAAGTTGCCCGTGACCAGCTCCATGCCGAACAGAACGATGCTGGCGAAGCCGAAGGGAAACAGCAGCGAGCCCACGAAGGGGGCTTTCACGGTGATGCCCACTGTGAGGGCCAGGATCACTGCCAGGCCAAGGATGGCCCCGGAGTAAAAGCCACGGATCAGCAGGTTTTTGACGCTGACCGTTGATTTTTTGCCGCCGGCGGCAATCATGCCGTCGACAAGCTCATTGGGTAGGACGTAGTCCATCAGATGAAATTGAAAATTGGACGAAGGTTTGATGTCAGCCGCTGATGCGGTTCATCAGGCGGGAGAACAGATCAGGGCTGCCGCCCTGACGGTTGATGGCGGCTCCGTCGCGACCACTGGCGCTGAGCCAGTTGACGAAACGAGAGAACACGTCGTTGCTGTTGGCCATGACGGTGAGTGGGAGTGGTTGATGCGCGGAGCCGTGACTTCAAAAGGAAGCGTCACGGCCACGGCAGCGATCAACCCTTCGGGGTGGCCCCAAACTTCTCGATCAACACCTCTTTGAGAGCGGCCTTGATCTCATCGGCGGGGATGGCCTTGCGGTGGATTTCACCGATGCTCGGGTTGGCACCTTGGGAACCACCGATGGTCATCGTGTAGCCCTCGCCCATGACGCCCTCGCTGTTCTTGGCCTTGGTGCCGGTGAGGCCGATGGCACCCATGTAGGCCTGGCCGCAGGTGTTGGGGCAGCCGGTCCAGTGGATCTTCAGCTCTTCAGGAAGATTGAGCTCCTGGTCGAGTTCCTTGGCTGCTTCCAGGGCTTGGTCTTTGGTGTTGGTGAGGGCAAAACCGCAGTAGGTGTTGCCGGTGCAGGACACCGTTCCCGCCGAGATGTGACCAGGCTCCAGCGGGAAGCGCTGCACCAGGGCGTCGGCTTTCAGGGCCTCGAGTTTGTCGTTGGGAAGTCCAACGAGGATCACGTTCTGATCCTCGGTGAGACGCACCTCGCCACTGCCGTAATTGAGGCTGGCGGTTGCCAGATCCTGCAGATCCTGGGCGGTCAGGCGACCCACTGGAACGTGCAGACCGGCAAAGGAAAGACCCTCCTGCCTCTGGGGGTGAATGCCGTAGTGGGAGCGGGGCGTGGTGTTGAACACAGACCCAGGATCGGGGGTCAATGGACCAAACAGCTCTTCGACCTGGCTGCGGAACACGTCGTGGCCGACCTGATCCAGATAGAGGCGGAAGCGGCCTTTGGGCCGCTTGTCCCGCTCACCGTTGTCGCGCCAGAGCCGGATCACGGCGTCGGTCATCTTGCAGATCTCGTCTGGTTTCACCCAGGCGTTCAGTGGGACGGCATAGGCGTTCATCTGGGAGGACAAAATTCCTCCGATCCAGACGCCAAATCCCATCACCCCATCCCGTTCCACAGGGTGGAAGACGATGTCGTTGTGGAGCAGGAAGTTGTCCTTGGCGCCGGCAACGGCGGTGTTCCACTTGCGGGGCAAGTTGGAATATTCCGGGTTGCCTTGGCAGTTGTTGGTGAGGAAGTTCTGCAGCTCGTTGGTGTAGGGCCGCGTGTCGACGATCTCGTTGGGGTCGATGCCGGCGATGGGGTTGCCGGTGACGTTGCGGGGGTTGTCGAAGCCGGATTGAATCGTGCTCAAGCCGGCTTCCTTCAGCCGCTTGAGGATTTCGGGCAGGTCGCCCAGCAGCACGCCGCGCAGTTGCAGGTTCTGACGGGTGGTGATGTCGCAACTGCCGTTGTCGCCATAGCGCTCAACGATGGAGCCAACCACCCGCAGCTGATCGGCCGTCAGCACACCATTAGGCACTCGCAGGCGCAGCATGAACTTGCCTGGCGTTTTCGGGCGCCAGAACATGCCGTACCACTTCAAACGCAGCTGAAGATCGGTTTCATCCACCTGCTCCCAGCCGAGCTCGGCGAATTTTTCGATTTCGCTGCCGACCAACAGGCCATCTTTGGCCGCCTTGTTCTGCTCGATCTTGTTGAGCTTCTTGCCATCCAGGTAAGGCCTGGAGGGAGAGCTAATGGTCATACGTCGATTAACGAGTGGGCGGATTGATTGCTCAAAGACGAGGCGCGAATCAATCGAGATGGCCCGAAGACCGGCAACGCTTCAAAACGAAGGGGAGCGTTGGGTTGACTGAATAAACACTGCGATGGCAACCCTGGTCCGTAACAAAGAAAACACTTTTGGTGCTGATCAATGCCAGGGCTTTGTTCTGCGTGATTTGTAATGCCGGCTACATCTGGTGGTTCCCGCGAAGCCGTAAAAGGCAGCCTGTTTCGGCCTCAGTATTGGCGTCCAATTTCGCCAACCATGCGCACCGCTCCGGCCCGGAGCATCTGCCAAACGCGCTTCATCGCAGCGAAGTCTTGGTCGAGCTCGGAGGGTCCGGCGGGGCGGTCGAAGCGTCGGTCGTACCTGTCGTAACGCCCCTCCCTGGGCTCGTATCCCCGGCTGTACCGGTCGTCTCGGGCGTCGTGCCGGTCGACCCGCTCCATGCGTCCGTCCAGCGGCCCCCTGTAGGAGCGGCTGTCCAATGGGGCACGATCAAAACTACGGCGGGGTGCCATGACTCATCCAACGTTCACAACAAACCGATGACATCAGCTGGTGCGGTCATCGATCCGTGGCCATTGCTACGGAATGACGCTTCAGATGAAGCACGGCGTGGTCTGCATTTGGTGGTGCATGGCCGCAGTGGCGGTGTTGTTCCCGATTGTTTGGCCTCCCTGCCTGATCTACTGTCCCGGCGGAGATCGGCGCCTGTGCAGCTGGAGGTGCTCACGGCTGAACAACCCGTGTCGCCGCTTCCCCAATCCTCTTGGGTTGTTCCGTTGCTGCTGCTGCCTGGGGCGCACGCCCGCAAGGATGTGCCGGCGATTCGGAACAGGCTTCGTGGAGCCGGGGCCAATGTGCGTTTGCTGCCCTTTCTGGGCTCTTGGATCACCTGGTGGAGCGCTGTGCTCTCATCACTTCCGGCGTCTGATCGCGCTGATGCCGTGCTGGTGCATCACCCCCTGCGACCAGGGGTGGCGGATCGCTTCCTCGCGATGCTGGCCTCCCGCCTGGCCTTGCCGTTGGTTGCCTTTGATGCCTGGCCCGCGTTCCAGCAGCGCCATCCCCGCGCCCGGCCACTCCCCTTGGCCCTCGCCCCGAATCGCATGACGGAGGCGTTGAGCGAAGCTGGTGGATTGCCTCCTCTGCTGGAGCATCCCCACACCCGCCAGGCCCTGATTGATCTGCTTGTTTCTCTGCCGTGACCACCGCTGAACAAACCGGAACCGTTTATCTGGTGGGAGCCGGTCCTGGCGATCCCGAGTTGCTCACGCTGAAGGCGCATCGGCTGCTGAGCCAGTGCGATGCCTTGGTGTACGACTCGCTGGTGCCCAAGGAAGTGCTGGATCTCGTGCCGGCAACCTGCGAACGCCGTTTTGTCGGCAAACGTCGCGGACATCATTCAGTGCCTCAACCCAGCACCAATGCTGTGCTCGTTGCAATGGCCCAGAAGCACAGCACGGTGGTGCGCTTGAAGGGGGGCGATCCCTTCCTGTTCGGTCGTGGAGGGGAAGAAGCGGCTTATCTGGCGGAGCGCAACATCCCTGTTCAGGTGGTGCCTGGTGTCACCGCCGGTATTGCTGCCCCTGCCTACGCCGGAATTCCCGTCACTCACCGGCGGGCGGGCTCATCGGTGACCTTCGTCACCGGTCATGAGGAAATCGACAAGCGCCGTCCTTCCGTGGATTGGCGTGCCTTGGCCGCCGCCAGTGACGGATTGGTGATCTACATGGGGCTGCACAACCTGCCCCGGATCGCGGAGGAACTGATGGCGGGTGGTTTGGCCGCGACAACACCCGTGGCGGTGATTCAACAGGGCACGGTGGCAGGGCAGCGCTGTCTCAAGGCCACCCTGGTTGACGTTGCCGATCAATGCCGAGCCGAAGCGTTCAAGTCACCCTCGATTGTTGTGGTGGGTGAGGTGATTGATCAGCAGATTGAAGCCTGCATGCCCACACCGGCAGCGGTCACGATGCCGATTCCGTTCTGAAAAGCTTCGCTCTATTCCTTCAAGCGAGCCCGGAGTTGGGCCAGATTGCAGGGTCGGGTGTCGGCATCGAGCTGAGCTCGGATGAGCCGGTCCCAGGCCGTGGTCACTGCATCCAGGGATCCAGGCAATACAAACACAAAGGTGCCATTGGCCACGCCGGCAAGGCAGCGGCTTTGCAGGGTGCTGGTGCCGATGCTCTCGAAGGAGAGCACGCGAAACAGTTCCCCGAAGCCTTCGATTGTTTTGTCCAGCAGCGGTGCCACCGCTTCGGGAGTGCCATCGCGGCCAGTGAGACCGGTGCCGCCGCTGGTGATCACCACATCAACCGTGGGATCAGCGATCCAGCGGCTCAGTTCACGACGGATTTGATAGCGATCATCGGGGCAGAGTTGTCGCTCGTGAAGCTGATGGTCGGCGGCTTCAAGGCTGCGCTGCAGCTGATCTCCGCTGCTGTCGTCCGCCAGGGTGCGTGTGTCGGAGATTGTGAGCAGGGCGATGGACAGGCCCATGGCATAGCGGCGGAGCCCTCGGACGCTAGAACCCCTCCAGCTGCCATGGACGTGTTGCTGAAGGTGCTTCTGTTCGCTTCCCTGCGAGAACGCGCCGGTTGGGCCGAGCGTTCCCTCCCTTTCACGCCAGGGGTGTCGACGCCCCGGGAGGTCTGGAACCAGTTGGATCTTGGCCCGCTGAAGGGCATCAGTATTGCGGTCAACCAGGAGTTGGTCGGTGCGAATCAGCGGTTGCAGGCCGGTGATGAGCTGGCCTTCCTTCCACCGTTCACGGGGGGTTGAAGCGTGACCAGTTGTTGTGTGGAGGTGTGCCCGGATCCCTTTGATCCATGGCAGCAGCTGGCGCTTTGGAGTGGGGATGCCGCAGTCGCTGCGATCTTCATCGGTCGGGTGCGTCCTACCACCATGGATGGCCGGCCTCTTGAGGCGCTGGAGCTGGAGCATTTCCCGGGGCTTTGCGAACGTCAGATCACGGCCATGGCCCAGCGTCTGCAGCAGGAGCAGAGGGTGGGGCCGATCTTGGTGCTGCATCGGGTGGGCAGGCTCGCCCCCGGTGAGCCGATTGTGCTGGTGGCGGTGGAGGCCGATCATCGTGGATCGGCGCAGCGCTGTGCGGCGGCCTTGCTGGAGGAGCTCAAGCATCACGCTCCCTTCTGGAAGCGCGAATGGTGCGCTGGTCAGGGCACCTGGCTGGCGGAGAACACGCCGCTCTGATCAACGCTTGGGTGCTGCAGTTGGTAGCCCAGCTGTTTGAGCCGGGTGTTGCGGATCCTTCGGTTCGCCGAACCCGGTTCTTCGCCGCCAATCCAGCGCACTGGTGCCAGACCCTGCCGTTGCAGGCTCCGCCCCACCAGATCCCGCAGCTGAATCGGCGCGTCGTTGACCACATTCACCACGCCGTCCCATGCACCATCGAGTGCCGCTTCCAGGGCACCGGCGGCATCCGCCACATGCAACCAGTTGCTGTAGGCAGCTCCTCTTCCGGGGCGTTCGAGTCCGGCGAGCCCGCGCAGGCGTCGATCGAGATCGCGGCCAGGGCCGTAGAGCGCTCCGAGGCGCAGGATGCACACCCGCCGGTCGCCGATGCCGCTGAGCAGCTGCTCGCTTTCCAAGAGAACTTCACCCTGGCCGCGGCTCGGCGCGGGCAGAGTTTGTTCATCCACCCAGTCCCCCTGGGCATCGCCGTACACCGAGCAACTGCCCGTGTAGACGATCTGCCGCAGATCCGGCAGTTGTGGCAACAGCGACGTCAGGCAGCGGAAGCTGTCGAAGAAGGTGTGGTGGTAGCCGTTGACATCCACTTGGCGATCTCCCTTGGGCCCGAGGCAGAACACGACGCTGCTGCTCTGCCGCAGTGCCCGCAGCAAATGCGTGGGGTCGGTGGCGTCGCACAGCTCCACTCGATCGGCCAGGGGGCTGAGTTGCTCCAGCCGTTCGTCGCTGGTGGTGGTCAGCGTCAGTTTCAGCTGTGGCCGTCTCGATTGCAGCCGCTCCGCCAGAGCAAGTCCCACATAGCCGCAGCCAACGATCGTCAGGTCCATGGCGGGGATGGCGGTTGGGGCGACCCTAAGGAGATCGACCCTTCCATGCCGTCACTGACATGACTGATCAATGGACCCTCAACCGCCGCAATTTCGCTGGTCGTTGGCAGGGCTGTGGCCATTGGTTTGAGCGGGACGGCAGCGGTCGGTTGGATCTCCAGCGTCCGACCCGTCGGATTGACCCCACCACATACGCGATTTCCTTTTCCGATGACGACCACGGGGTGTGGGATGGCTCGGGTTTGGCCTTTGCTCCCGGTGGTCAGGCCACCTATCCCATCAGCCGAGCCACCTACAACGCTGGTGGAGGCTGTTGGCAGTTCCCCGGGGCGGGAGGTCAGTCCAGTTTGGGGCTGGATTCCGAGCGTCCGCGCTTTGGCCATGAGATCAATTTGTTCTGCGGTCGCTCCCGCTCGATGCTGGTGCTGCTCTGGGAACCACTCGATGGCCGTTGGCGTTTGCAGCGCGTTGGGGCGGTGGGTTTCCGTTGCCTGAACAGTTCTGATCCTGAACCCGACCGTCCCGCATGCGGGACACCCGAGGCCCTGTTGACGCCGGTGCAGGGATGGCGCGGTGAGCGGCAGATGCTCAGGCCGCAAGCGGGGGTGAACGGCCAGGCTGAGGATGCTGCTTCCGTTGTGTTTGATCCGAGCCAGCTGCTGCATAACGACTGTTCAGCCGTGATGCCTGACGGCTTGGTGTTTTCGGTGCCCAGCGAGATACCGGAGCAGCCCTTCAGCCTTGAGATCGGCGGGCGTCTCGGTGCTGCGCTGTTTCAGCAGATCAGCATCCATTTCGATGCATCGGGCCAGCTCATGGCCTGGGAGCGCCGACGCTTTCGGCCTGCTGTGGCTTAGAAGATCCGCTGACGGATCAGCTGGGCCCAGAGGCGGGTGCCGCTTTCGAGCGGTCCGGCTTCCGCCGGCAGTTCCAACAGCAGATCGGCCTTTTGCAGGGAGCCGATTCGGGATGAGGCCTGTGAGCCATCCACCCGTGCCAGCAGCGTTCCTGTGGCGTTGGTGTCAAGGCGGGCCCGGGCCAGTTCCGGCCGTCCCGGTCGGCGCGGCAAAGGGTCGGCGAGTTCCACCATCACCCGGGGGAACAGCTCCGGTTCGCTCTGGCCCTCCAGGACCTGCAGGGCGGGCCAGAGCAATTGCAGGGCAGTGACCGCTGCCGCAACGGGATTGCCCGGCAGTCCGAAAAATGGCACGCCCTCACCGATGCTGCCGAAGGCGAAGGGTCGCCCCGGGCGCAGGAACAGTTTCCAGAAGTCCACGGCACCCAGCTCCGCCACCAGGGGCCGGATCCAGTCGCTGTCGCCGGCGGAGACGCCGCCGGTACTCACCACCACATCGCAGTCGTTGGCTAACTCAAGCAGGGCCTGCCGCAGGGCGTCGGGTTGATCCGCCACCACCCGCTGCTTGGTCACCGATTGCCCGAGGGCCCGGAGCATCGTCTCCAGAAGTGTGCCGTTGCTCTCCCAGATGGCCCCGGGGTGCCGCGTTGTTCCCGGGGGCACCAGCTCGTCCCCGCTGATGAGCAGCCCGATGCGGGGTTGCTGCGCAACGGTTAGGTCGGCGATGCCGCAGCCGGCAAGGCGTGCGAGATCGGCGGCACCCAGGCGCTGTCCAGCGGCCAGCAGCAGGTCTCCCGGTCGGCATTCCTCATCCTCCCGACGAATCCAGGGACGATCCGACGCCTCTTTCGCCAGCTGCAGGGTGGTGCCGTCAACGCTGATGAGCTCCTGGGGCAGCACCCAGCCGGCGCCGTCCGGAAGTGGAGCGCCGGTGAGGATTCGGATCGCATCGCCGTTGTCCAGGGTCCCGTTGAAGGGTTGGCCGGCGGCGGAGCGTCCTTTCAGTTGCCAGGTCTCCTCAAGCTTGGGCTGGTGGCTTTGCCCCAGGGCGTAGCCGTCCATGATTGATGCCCGGAATCCTGGAACGGCCGCGCTGGCCAGCACAGCTGTTGCGCTCACCCGGCCGAGGGCCTGCTGCAGTGGCACCGTGCTGGTGGCGGTGATCGGCGGGAGCGCCGCCAGAACCCGTTGACGTGCCTCGTCCAGGGGTAGACCTTCGCGTCCGTAGGGCTCAGCGTTGCCAGACACCGTTCCGCCCCCCTTCCTTGAACTCCAGTTGGATCGTCTCGATCGTCATGGCTGGGTCGACCGCTTTGAGCATGTCGTAAAGGGTCAGTAGACCCACGGATACTGCCGTCATCGCTTCCATTTCCACCCCGGTCTGGCCTGTGGTGCGGCAACGGCAGTGGACGACCAGGCCAGGTAGGGATGCGTCAGCGTCGATCGTCACATCCATTCCACTGAGTGGCAGGGGATGGCACAGGGGAATCAGCTCCCAGGTGCGTTTGGCTGCCTGGATCGCTGCCACCCGGGCCACCGCCAGAAGATCTCCTTTTGGTGTCTCGCCCCGCTGGATCAGGCTGAGGGTTGAGGTGTCCATGCGAATGGCCCCACGGGCATGGGCCTCGCGGTTGGTGGCTGGGCGGTCCCCCACGTCCACCATGTGAACCTCGCCTTGCTGGTTCAGATGGCTCAGGTTTTGCGTCATTCGATCAAGGTGACAACACCGCTGCTGAGTTGGAAACAACCCACCACCAGTTTCAGCGCACCGCTGGCTTGAGCGTCGGCCAGAACGGAGCTGCGTTGCATCAACGTGGAGGCGCTGGCGAGGGCGTTGCGCTTCACGGCTTCCTCGAGATCGCGGCTGCCTTCGATGTTCTCCCGGATGGGTTGGATCAGCCGGTCCAGGGAAGGGGTCAGCGGGTTGCTGTCCATCGCTGCCGTTACGGCTCCGCAGCCATTGTGTCCCATCACCATCAGCAGCGGTGTCTTGAGAATGCTGACGCCGTACTCCACCGACGCCATTGCTTCGTCGAAGGCGCTGTTGCCGGCGTTGCGGATCACGAACAGCTCGCCAGGGGTGGTGTCGAACACCCAGTTGGGCGACACCCTTGAATCGGAGCAGGTGAGCACGGTGGCCCAGGGATGTTGGCTGGTGGCCAATGCCCTGGGGGAGTTGAAGCAGCGCGGGTCTGGATCCGCCGTTCGGAGCGTTGTCTCCGCGTCTTGATCGGCCCGGCGCCAGGCCTCGGCAAACCGGCGGTTCCCCGTCATCAAGGCCTGGAGTGGATCATCCGGGACGCAGAAATTCTCCTCCGCAGCCTCAACAGGCCGCGCTTGCATCAGGGCGGCCAAGGCCAGGCCGCCCGTTGTTTGGAGGAAGTGACGGCGCTGAATCCCCATGCCGCCACCTTATTTAGGCCGTGCTTTTCGGGCAGTGCGATCAGCGCTCGCCGAAGGGAGCCCAGAGGGTGGCTTCGGAGCCCACAACAGGCTCAACGGCGGGCTGGATGGCAGCAGCGGGTTGGGCCGCTGCGGCTGTGTTGGCGCTGGCGATGTCGCGCTCGGCCAAGGGAGCCCAGAGAGCTGCAGGCCCAGCAATCACCGGTTCCACTGCAGCGGTGCCTGCCTGGACGGAGGCCGTCTGGCTGCGCACCAGTTGCACGGCGAGGGAACCAACGATGAAGGCACCCAGGAAACCGGCGGCCAGGGTGATGGGGCTGCGGCCGGAGGCGGATGAGATGCTGCTGGTCACGGCAGAAACTCTCTAAACAGAGCTTCAGTATGGAAAAAATTGGTGTGAACGACTACCAAACGAACCAAATTGTGTAGTTGAATTAACAGTTTCTATGGGATCAAAGCCCTGCATGGGCTGTTGCTGGAGCGCCTCAGCCGTGACCCATCCGTGGGACATTCCCAGCAACATTCCGAGGGAGAGGGCGAAGCGCACAGACCAACATTTGTATCGAGGTAAACATCTCTGTTTTCGCAGACTTCCGTTGTCATCATTGACACCGATCAAGGCTTTGGTTGATGTCCAGCCGTCGTGATTCCG
>Ga0213866_10000809_pt1 | contig 24308 bp, 13 predicted proteins | sample PICome_11_FD_160079 | JGI IMG/M metagenome (GOLD analysis project Ga0213866, IMG submission 160079) | Coastal seawater microbial communities near Pivers Island, North Carolina, United States - PICO284 | ecosystem: Environmental > Aquatic > Marine > Coastal | place: USA: North Carolina...
CGTCGCGCAGAAGTTTCAGCGCCTGAGCGTGCAGCCGGTGGACTACGCGCACTGGAAGACCATCTGCAAGATGGCGGGGATCAAAGCTGGGATTGTGTAAGGTTGTTTTCGGAGTGAGTAGCACGGAGTGAGCCGAGGGACGAAGCGCACTGAGCCTGGCGGATCGGGCGGCGTGTACTCGCACGGATCAGTTCTTCAGTAGCCAATCCAAGCCATCCACGCTAGTAGAGCTCGCAGGCGTCTGAGCAATACTCTTTCACCTGCGAGGAGTTGAAAACTGAAGTTGGCCTGCGATCCCAGCCGAGCACACTTGCTGTCTGAAAAGACGCTACGCTCGCCGACAGGCTCCGCTATCTCCGTCCCTTAGTGCGCTCCGTGCTGCTCACTCCGAATCTCCCCGCTCCGAATCCACTCGCACGATGATGCCCGCAAAGGCAGACTCAAACGCAGTACCCGTTGCCCGCCCCGCTCTGGAAATAGCCGCGCATGGACATCCCGAACTTTCTCGATCTGCTCAAAGACATGGGCCCGCGCATAGAAGAGGGCCTCAAGCGCTTTGCGTGGCCTCACCACTTCGCGCCTGAGAAGCTGCGCGATGCGATGAACCACTCGCTCCTCGGCGGTGGCAAGCGCCTGCGTCCAGCCCTCGTGCTGATTGCAGCCGAAGCGTGCGGCGGCAACGAGAGCGCCGCCATGCCCGTGGCTTGCGCGCTGGAGCTGGTCCACACTTACTCGCTGATCCACGATGATCTGCCCGCGATGGACGACGACGATCTGCGCAGAGGTCGCCCCACCTGCCACAAGGTGTATGGCGAAGCGACCGCGATTCTTGCGGGCGATGCGATGCTCACCTACGCCTTCGGTCTGCTCGCTTCGCATGCGCCGTCGCCTGAGCAGGGTGTCGCGCTGATTCGTCTGCTCGCCGACGCGGCTGGGCTTGAGGGCATGGTCGGCGGCCAGCAGCTCGACCTGGAAGCGGAAGGCGCTGAAGGCCTGACGCACGAGGATCTCGTTCGCATCCACGAGCGCAAGACGGGACGCCTAATCGCAGCGAGCGCCGCAGCGGGCGGGATTGTCGCAGGCGCGGATCAAGCAACGGTCGAGAAGCTGCACGAGTTCGGCATGGTGAGCGGCTTAGCTTTCCAAGTCACCGACGACATTCTGGACATCACCGCATCGGCGGAAGAGCTGGGCAAATCACCGGGCAAGGACGCCGCTTCAAACAAGCTCACCTACCCCGCGCTGATGGGCCTTGACGGCGCGCGCGCTGAAGCGAAGTCGCTCGCTGAACGCGCCCGCGACTTGGCCCGCGAATTCTCTCCGAGCGAAAAGCTCGAAGCCCTCGCCGAGTTCTTCGTCACCCGCTCGAACTGAGCGCGTTGCGCAAGCCTTGGGTTTCGCCATATTTCGCGCTCATGCGAGCGAGAGAAATCGGAACTCAACGCCAAGGCCCAGAGAGCGCAAAGGCTCGCAAAGCCTGTCGGATCAAGCATCGCGGGCCAGTTCCGCCGACTCCTCGCTGCTGAGCTGAGCGCCCGAGAACGATCTTCACAAGGGAAAGCGTGAAGCAGCTTATGGCCAGCCGCGAAGGTCACGCTCGTATCCGAAAACTTCTGGGCATTGCTGGAACTGAAGAACTTCAAACGCCCGGCAGAAGACGCCCACTCCGCCAGGCTTTGCGAAACTTCGCGTTCATGGCGCCTTTGCGTTGAGCTCTTGTTGCCCTTGCTGAGGCGGGTGCGAGAATGGCGTTGCGATATAGCCCTTCTCGATTCCGTTTCGCCGCCGTCATCCCGACTGGAGCCGAAGGCGGAAGGGAGGGATCCCTTAGCGATTCCGCTGCATGTAGAAAAAGTAATGTGTTGCGAGAGCCTCGGAAAAGAGTAGCGCTCGATGGCGCAAGCTCCCGCAAGTCCGATCTATCCCCGCAGCTCAGCTACTCGAAAAGGGATCCCTCCCCTGCGGCTGCGCCTCCGGTCGGGATGAAGACGAATCCCAATCGAGAATTGCTATAGGCTAGAGTTTCTCAAATCTCGGCGGATTGAGAATCGCGTTGAAAAGCAAAAGCGGCTGCCTCGTGGGGACGAGACAGCCGCTTTCGATGTATCAAAGGAGTATCACTGCGTGATTACTCTTCTTCGCCCATGCCGTCGTCTTCGCGGGGCATTTCTTCCGGGCCTTCGGCGGGTTTGTCGCCGCCGGGGTTGCCGGGCTCGGCGCGGCGGGGCGGGGTTGAGTCGCCGTGCCAGTCGTAGTACTCGTCTTCGGTGATGATCGGGGTGTTGTTCTTGATGTGCTCAAGCGCTTCGCCCCACACAGCATCGTGCAACCAGCCGACTTGACCGTTCGCGTAGACCACATAGCGGCCACCCTGGGCATCGGCGTTGGTTTGGTAGATCGCGATCTTGAAGTCGCTCTCGCCCATCGCCTGCGCACCGACGTAAGTGTAGCTGACGAAGCCCTTCTTCTCGGCAGCGCGGGCCGCTTCAGCGGAAGGATCGCCGTCGTTCCATTCGTCATCCAGACCGTGACCGTTGAACCACGAGAGCTGATCCGAGTTCTCAAAGCGCTTGTCATAAGGCGACTGCAAGTGCGCGAGACGAATCGCCTCGGACTCAAGCAGCACGTCGAGACTCTCGGGGTAGCTGTCATTGGCATACGAGTACTCTTGCAGAGCGTTGCCGACATCGTAGAGCTGGTCGCGAGCGTAGCTCTCGCGTTGATCCCACTCGCTCGCGATCATGCCCATGTCAATCGCCGTACCGAAGTTCAGAGCGTGCGCCTTCATTGAGAAGGTGAAGCTCGTGACATCGTGCGTGAGGCTGAAGGTGAAGTTCGCGTTCGGGTCGATGTGATTGGCCGGGCTGTCTTCTTCCATCGGCTCGGCATCCGGGTGGAGGCGCGTGGAATTCGCCACTTCGATCTCGCGCTTGCCGTGCAGCATCTTGCCGATGTTGAGCTGGAAGACACCAGATGCCACGCTCTTCAACACCGAAGCGCCATCGCCTGCTTGACCGCTGGCAGCTTGGTTGACCATGCGCGTGAGGGTGTCGCGCGCGCGATCTTGATTGCGGTGGAAAGCGCAAAGCATCGCGTCTTCAGCCACCACAAAGCTGAAGTCATCTTCAACCTGGTAGCCGGGAAGGCCGTTGAGCTTGTAGCGGGTAATAAACTCGCGATCGGGATTCTCGAGCGCTTGTTGCCCGATGAAGTTCTCGACCAGGTCGATCAAACGCTGACGCTGACGCAAGCCAAGCACCAGGCCGATCGGCTGCTTGTCGCCGGGCTCCATATCGTTGTCGATGCCGGGCAGAGCGCGATCCCAAAAGCCAGCCATGCTGCCGTTGAAGATTTCCAGCACGGTGTCGAGATCGGCGTCCATCTCGCCCAGATTCTTATTCAGCTCTTCAATCGCGCGATCGAAATCGTCGCCTTCCATTTCGTCATCGGGACCCATCGGCTCGTCCATACCTGGATCGTCCGGGCCCATCTGACGCTCTTCTTTGTCTCCGCCGCCAAAGCCTTCTTTGGGGCTTGAGTCTTCTTCTTCCCAGCGACGCTCTTCAGCTTCCCACTCGGCTTGGCGCTTGCGATCAGCTTCCGCCTGCGTGTTCACGATCTCGCGCAGGTCTTCCTTGATGCGAGCGTAAAGCCCGGTCGGATCGCCGAAGTGCATGCCGCCAACAGCCAACGCCCCGTCAGGGATGTAGCGGGCGAGCATGTTCGGGCGCACGGGGAAGTTGAGCTTCTCCAGCGCGGGAATCGGCTTGCGTGAGGCGACGCTGATGCTCATCGACGAATCGCGAGCGGCTTCGTCATAGTCCATCGTCATCACGACTTGCGTCCAGTTGCGCATGTCGAGCTCAGGCGAAGCGAGATCATTGATCGACTTCATCTCGCCCGGCTGAACGCGCTCCACCCAGCGGCGAAGCTCGTAGGCGTTGATCCACACTTCAACCGCAGCACCGGTGCGCTCGCCGTTGTACCACTGCGCGAAGCGGCGGAAATCGGCCAGCGATTCGCCGTCGAGATCGCTGCCGCCGAGGCCGCGCACGAGGCGTTCAATCACGCTGTAGAAGGTGGCGACGTAGAAGTGGTTGCCCTGCTGCAGGGTGTAGATATCGAGCACTGGCTCAAGCGTGTAATCGGGCTCTTCGGGCATGTCTTCGCCCTCGCCGTCCATACCGTCGTCTGGACCCATTTGGCGCTCTTCGCTGCCGGCGCCGTCGTCAGAATCCTCGTGCGGGCCGCCCTCTGCGGGTTTTGCTTCAGCGCCTTTGTCCCAATCCTTCTCATCCCAAGCGTCGTAGTTGTACTTGCGTTCCATGATGCGGTAGCGATTCACCATCGTGCCGTTGATCTCTTCAACCGTGATCTCAAGCATGCCTTCTTCGACTGGGCCGTTGAAGAACTCGGGCTGCACATCTGGCGTGAAGCCAGCTTGCAGGGTGAAGTCCATGTACATCGCGGGCATCGGGCCTTCATCGCTGATGCGGCCATCGATCATCGCCATGTCGAGATGCGAAGCGTTTTCAAAGATGCTGTTGATGTACTCGATCATCTGGCGCGCTTCGGGCGGCATGTCGCCTTCGCCCTCAGCAGGCATCCAGGTGAAGCGTTCGCCGTCGTGACCGGCCAGTGCGCGCAGCTTTTGCGGATTCGCACTGACGTAGGCGAAGGTGCTGCGAGGTGCGCCTTGTCCAACGCTCGCGCGCTCTCCCGCTGCTGTCTGCGCACCAAGCGGCATTGCGCAGGCCAGCGCCAAAAGGCAAAAACCCAACGCGCCCATCGCGCGCGAAATCATTCGTGATCGCAGCTTCATACTTACTCCCTTAGTTCCAGCATCAGTTCCAGCATCATGTGCGGCGAGTTGAACCGCCTCGGAATCATCGAGACCAGCGCGCGCAAAGCGCCGCCGATCCCTTCTCCTCTGTAGGACGGATTCTAAAGCCCTTTGTTCACAAAGGCATACGAGGATTTTGAATAGCTCTGCCGGAACTCTGCCATTGCAGAGCGGAGCGGGATCGGAATTGGGAGACAGTACCGGGGTTGAGACTGGACGCGATGCGCTGGCGGCTCTTAGCGAAGGGGCTGTGGCCAACGCAGGGTGTAGTGGTCGTGGCGGTACATGAGCTCGCCTGGCTCCAAGTCGTCGCTGATCACTTCGACTTGAACGCTTGTTATCTGATGATCGTCGAGGAAGCGTTTTTGGATCAGGAGCAGTTCGTCTCCCCATCCGTAGACGCCGCGCGCCGGCGTGAAGCGAGCACCGCGTGCGTTGACCGTGAGGACCAGAGTCGCGGAATCACCTCTGCTCTCGATTCGTGCGCTCGCTACTTCAAGCTTCTCGTACTTGCAGAGCAGTTCGTCGTTGCCCGGGACTTGCTCGACGACTTCCCATTCTTTCCCGGTGTCTGGGTTCACATGAGTCGACTCAATGAACTCGGGCTGAGCTATCTTTCGCAACATTCCAGCAGTGATCGGCTCGCCACTCTCGACCAGCTCAGAAGATTCGATCACATCACCGCTGTAAAAGATCTCGGAGTCGAGCTTAAAAAGCTCACCGCTCTCCGCAGCAAAAGGCGAGTGCGTGATTTCGCGCGGTCGCTTTGCGTAGCTCGCCCCCTGCCTCGGCCCGTTGACGTCAAGCCCCTGTCCGTGAACGATCCGAATTATCTGCAACGACTCGCGCATCTCAAGGCGAGGTACTACGAAAGAGTCACGAGCGGGACTCGAGCTACGATTCCCGCCCTGCGTGCCTACATCTTTGGTGCAAGCATTGAACGAGAGCGCAACAACCGAAAAGCAGAGGGTGTAGAGAACGAGCAAAAACCCCGATGTGCAGTGACGTCGAACAAGCATTCTCAATCTGATCAGTATCCAGCAATCTCATTCCAAACCGTCAGACCTCAACTTGTCCGAAAGTCGACTCCACGATCATAGCTGGAAACATGGTTGATAAGAGCCTCAAGAAACCAACGATCGTGAGACGCATCTGACTCCATCGGCACGCTGACTCGACCGGTTCTCGAAATCGCTTCGGCGTCATCGCGATTGGCGACGAGGTCGCGACGAGGACTGAGGAGTGAGCACACTCGCGTAGCGAGTTGCGCAAGGGATCAGCCGACTCGCAGGATGCGCAGCGCCCGAGAGGCGGTACGCACTGGGAGTGTCAACGCTTACTACGATTGCACGCGTTTAGCGCGCCTAAATGAGCGTTTCGTGTGCAAAGAAGAGTGCAGCGGTGATGGCAAGGGAGATCCCTCGGCCTACGGCGTTCGGGATGACGGCACTCCGAGCTCAGGAACGTGGATGGCGTGGAGCGAGCAGTTCAGCATTCGCAGTGAATTGCTCCGTGAACTTCGCAAACTCGTCCGGCCCCGTGATCCTCTCTCCCTATTTCTGAGCGAGACTCACGGCGCGTCGTCACCCTTTCGGCTTGTTGACTTTCGCCGTTGTGCCGGTGGCGTGGAGGCGCTTCGAGTGGTGGCTTGCTTCGGCCACGTCGATCAGGGTTTGGCGGGTCTTTTCCATCGTCACGTACTGCGAGGTGACGGGCTTCGCGCTGGCGGCGACGCGCACGTACTTGCCATCAGCGTGCAGATCCCACGCGTTCGTTGTGTCCGCGAGGCAGCCTTCGAGCAGCTCGCGAAGCTCTTGCTTCGCAGCCGGATCGGTGACGGGCGCGGCAAGTTCCACGCGGAAGCTCAGGTTGCGGCGCATCCAATCTGCCGAGCCAATCAGAAACTCATTCGGCCCGCCGTTTTGGAAGTGAAACACGCGGCTGTGCTCCAGAAATCGCCCAACGATCGAGCGCACGCGGATGTTGTCGCTCACGCCGGGCATGCCGGGGCGGAGGGAGCAGAAGCCGCGCACGATCAGGTCGATTTGCACGCCCGCTTGGCCGGCTTCGTAGAGTGCTGCGATCATCTCGGCATCTTCAAGCTGATTCATCTTGGCGACGATGCGCGCGGGATCGCCGTTGAGCGCCTTCTCTGCCTCGTTGCGAATCAGTTGGATATAGCCCTCGCGCATGTTGATTGGCGCGACGAGCACGCGCTTGAACGCGGGATTCACGCTGTAGCCGGTCAGCATGTTGAAGAGCTGCGTGGCGTCCTCGCTAATCTCATCACTCGTGCTGAAGTAGCCGACATCGGTGTAGAGATTGGCCGTGCCGGTGTGGTAATTGCCCGTGCCGATGTGCGTGTAGAGGCGCACGCGATCATCTTCGTCGCGCACGACGGTGAGAATCTTCGTGTGTGTCTTCAATCCAACCACGCCGTAGGTGACGTGGCAGCCGGCTTCTTCAAGCTCGCGCACCCAGTGCAGATTATTCGCCTCATCGAAGCGCGCTTTGATCTCCACCAGCACTGCGACTTGCTTGCCATTCTCCGCAGCGCGGATCAGCGTCTTCACGATCGGCGAGTTCTCTGCGGTGCGGTAGAGCGTCTGCTTGATCGCGAGGACTTTCGGATCGTTCGCCGCTTGCTCCAGCAGCTTGAGCACGCTTGAGCGGAAGCTTTGGTAGGGGTGATGGACGAGCAGATCGCCCTCGGCAATCGTCTTGAAGATGTCCGTGTCCGGATCACGCAGGCGCGGGTGCGGCAGGGGCTGCCAGCTTGGGAACTTCAGCTCGGGCCGATCGAGCGAGGGGAAGAAGCTCAGATCGCTGAGGCGCAGCAGGCCGTTAACAAGGTAGACATCGATGTCGGTCAGATTCAGCTCGCTCTTCAGGTAGCTCAGCATGCGCGCACTGGTTCCCTGATTCACCATCAGGCGAACGATGGGAGCGAAGCGGCGGTCGCGCAGCTCCTCGTGAATCATGTCGAGCAGGTCTTCGGCTTCTTCCTCGTTGCTTTGCACGTCGGCGTTGCGGGTGACGGTGAAGGGCGCTGCCTCTAGCACCTGCGCACCGGGGAAGAGCGTATCGAGATGCGCGAGGATCAGCTCCTCTAGCGGCAAGTACACGTCGTCATCGCGAATCCGCAGAAAGCGCGGGCGATTGCTGGGCACCTTCACGCGCGCGAAGTGCGGCTCCTCGCCGTCATGCAATCCCACCAGCACCGCGAGCGAGAGCGATTGATTCGAGAGCAGCGGGAATGGATGCGCTGGCCCAACACCGAGTGGCGTGAGTGCGGGGAAGAGTTTGCGCTCGTAGTAGTCCTTGGCGAAAGCTTTTTGCGCGCGATTCAGGTCAGACCATTTGACCAGCTTGATGCCTTGCTCATGCATCTTTGGCAGCAAATCGCCGGTGAGGACATCGCGCTGCGTGGCGATCATCGCGCGCACCGCAGCGCCGATCTCATCAAGCTGCTGCGCTGCTGTGCGGCCATCGCGCGAAGGCTGCGTCACGCCAGCGGCGAGCTGACGGCGCAAACCGCCGATGCGCTTCATGAAGAACTCGTCGAGATTGGAGGCGCTGATCGCGATGAATCGCACGCGTTCGAGCAGCGGATTGGTGTGGTTGCTCGCTTCTTCCAGCACACGCTCGTTGAAATCCAGCCAGCTCAGCTCGCGGTTGAAGAAGCATTCCGGGGGGTAGCGCTTCAAACGCGTAAATGCGCGGCGACGCGACTTCTTGCGCTCACTCTTGGGCTTAGACGGTGCTTTGTCTGAAGAAGGCTTCGCGGCCATTTGCAGCTCCTTGACTGGGCAACGCCATCGCGCCCTGAAGCGCTGTTTCTACCCGATCTGAGCGAATCTTGTGTAAAGAGAAGACTAAGGCAATGGGCGGAGCAGTGCTCAAATGGCGGCTTGAACGAGGCCATGGCGGAGAGGGGGGGATTTGAACCCCCGGTACCTTGCGGTACGTCTCCTTAGCAAGGAGGTGCAATAAGCCACTCTGCCACCTCTCCGTTGCCAGGCTTCGGACGGAGTACTCTATGGAGCGAATCGAAAAAGGCAAGAGGCTGATTTGGGAATGCTGCCGGGACTTTTTCCGCCGAGCGCCGGGCCGATGACCGTCGCAGAAGCGCACCCTCGCATTCCCCCTAGAAAATTGGAAATACGGTGGAAGAAAGCTCAGCCCTCATGCGTTAGTATTCCACACAGCGCCGGAGGTCCGGCCAGATTCCAACCGACTGGGGAGATTCGACATGATGAAGCGTTTTGGATTGAGCACGCTCGCGATCGGCGCGGCGTTCCTGCTCTCAATGAGCATCGCAGCTTGCAGTTCCGAAGAGGAAACAAACACCGACAAGGAAAACACCGCTGGCGAAAACACGCCCGAGAACACCGAGCAAGCCAAGCACGATTGGGCCACGCATGATTGGAAGCTCGCACCGGTCGAGAATGGCACGCAAGCCAAGATCAACATGCAGATGGCCGGCATGATGGAGTCCATCCCTGCCGAAGAGCGCGACCCGATGATGGCGACGATGAAGTCCGCCAACGACGAGGTCAAAGCGACCGGCATTGAAAGCAAGGCGAAGAAGGCCGGCGAGATGGCCCCTGCCTTCACCCTCAAAGACACAAAGGGCAGTGAAGTCAGCCTGAGCGATGCGCTGGCCAAGGGCCCGGTTGTGTTGATTTTCTTCCGCGGCTCGTGGTGCCCGATCTGCAACACGCAGTTGGCCGATCTGGAAGCAGCGAAGGTTGACATTGAAAAAGCAGGCGGCTCGCTGATCACGATTAGCCCAGAACTCGCCGACCAGCACGCGTGGTACGACGAGAACTTCGCCATCAGCTATCCCTTGCTCACAGACTCGGGCAACAAGGTCGCCAGCGACTTCGGCCTGGTCTTCACGTTGCCCGAAAGCCTGCAAACGCTCTACCCGAGCTTCGGCATCGACCTGCCCGCCCGCAACGGCGATCAAAGCATGACCCTGCCGATGGCCAGCACCTACGTGATCGACCAAGACGGCACGATCGCCTGGAGCTACGGCAACGTGGACTACGTCCAACGCGCTGAACCCGCGCACATCGTGGCCGTGCTCAACGAAATCAAGGCAGTTCACGCCGCGAAGTAGCTTGAGCGATAGTCATTGCCAAGCCCACTGCAACAAGAACGCGCGGCTAGCACTCACCCTGCTAGCCGCGCGTCTCGTTGTGGCAAGCGATGGAATCGCCGAGGGGCATTTCTTGAGGGGATCGCCTAGCCCAGAATAGGGGGATTGCGGGGATTCGTGCCCATCATTCGCGTCGCAGGCATTTCTCACCCTCGCGCGGCTGGCACAAGCGCTCTATTATAGAAGCGCTGCCTTCGGCACAGCTCGAGCACAGGTGGGGAGATCGCAATCAGCATGAAGAGCGAAGACAAGAAAACAGCCATCCGTGTGGCCGTGGGCACGCTTGCGATCAGTGCGTGCTTGTTGGCTTTGACCCTGTGGGTGAACTGGCGCTTTCTGACGCCTCCCGCGCCGAGCGATGGCGGGCCGAGAGTGGTCATGCACAACGAGCCGTTGAGGGATGCCCTCGACACGAGCGATGAAGCGCAGAAATAGAGGACGATCATGGGGCTGAGTGAGACATTCACGGTGCTTGCGAATTCGCGCTCGGCTGACATCAAGCCAGCGCTCTTTGAGGCGATGGAGCTGCCGAATCCGCGCATCGTCCAGCTTTCGCTCGACGCGCTGTTCGCTCAGCGAATTGAAGCCGACGATGTGATCGAGCTGGTCGCGCATCTCGACGATCTCTCTGAAGCTGTGCAGGAGCGACTGGCCGCGTCAGTGGTCAAGATCAAGGAGCCGCTCAAGGAGCTGGTGCGTCATGGCTCTGACAAGGAGCGCGAGAGCCTGCTTGATCTGCTGAGCCGCACGACTTCGCCAGACATCATCGATCTGCTGATCCTCTTCCTGCCGATGGAAGATGAGGATCAGGTGACGCGCTCGGCTTCTCACATCGAGAAAGTCGTTCAGCGCTTCGCGAAAGATCTGGCTCGCGCTGAAGTGAAAGATGCTGAGCACGCCGACGATCCCGAGCATCCCTCGGCGGTCGAGCACATGAAGAGCGACGTTCGCCTGATGACCTCGTCGCTGATTCGTGGGCTTGAGACTTTCCCGATCCACAAGCAGAAGGTGATCGTCAAGAGCGCCTTCAGCTTGGGCAAGCTGGGCTACGACATTCTGGCCGAGGCGATCCGTCACGAGAGCCGCCAGCTCAACGTGCGCGACGCGCTGATCGGCGAGATTATCCGCTCGCATGGCGAGGAGACCGTTCGCTACGCACTCACGCAGATGGATAACGATCAGGCCTACTACCGCAAAGTTGGCTGCGACATCATCCGCGGCAAGACGAGCAAGGAAGACTCCGACGCGCTGATCCGCGTGCTGCGTCGCGTTCCGCGTAGCACGCAGCACCGCTATATTCGTCGCACCGACGACATGCCGTGGCTGCACCTGATTCGCTCGCGCTTCCAGGAGCTGGGCGAAGACTATCCACAGTACGCGCTGGAAGAAGTGCAGAGCTTGTCGATCCCGGCGACCGATAAGGTTGGGCTTTGGTTCTGGCTCGCGCAGTGCGGCGATCCGCAAGTCGCGATGCAGGCGATCATTCACCTGACGAAGATCAACGCGCAAGAAGCGAAGCAGGCGATGGAGAAGCTTGTCGACAAGGGCGACGAGTTTGCGCAAGCCGCTGCAATCAAGGTGATGGAGCAGCAGGGAGCGCCGAACTTCATTCGCGTGGTCGCGCGCAAGATTGACAGCGAGTTTGAGAGCGTGCGCAAGATTGCCGCGAAGTCGCTCGCGGAGCAGGGCTATCAGCGCTACCGCAACGCCTTCGAGAAGCTGAACAGTGAAACGCGCGTGCTGGCTGGCAAAACGCTTTTGCAAGTTGACCCGACAGTCGCTGAGCAGATCAAGAAGGACCTCGAAGACATCACGCCTGTCCGTCGCGTGCTTGCGATCCGCATCATCAAGGTGCTGGGAATCGAGCAGCAGTTCGAAGCGGAAATCCAGAAGATGATGGCCGATGCTGACGCGCGCGTGCGTGCCACAACGGTCAAGCTGCTGGAGAATCTGGAGAGCGAAGAGTCGTTCAAGCTGCTGGTCAGCAAGCTCTCAGATCCGGATGCCCGCGTGCAGGCCAATGCGGTCGAGACGATTGAAGCGAAGCATCCGCAAAACTTCCGCCAGATCCTCGTGCCCTTGCTTAAGAGCAACCACAACCGCGTGCGCGCCAATGCGGCGAAGGCGCTGTGGAAGCTCGGCGTGAAAGAGGTTCTGCCCTTCATGTTCAAGATGCTGACCGAAGAGAGTCAGAAGATGCGCATCTCAGGCGCGTGGTTGATGCAGGTGTGCGGCCCGCCCGAAGCTGAAGCCAAGCTGCAGGCAGCGATCAAGGCCGAGACTGGGCACGTTGTGCGTCAGCGCTTGGTTGACTCGTTGAAAGCGCTTCAGTCCGGAGGGGCCAACATTGGCCGCGAAATGACTGACGTGCTTGATGAAGATGAATTGGCCGGACTTGGGTTTGGCGTTGGCATTGTGCCTGATGGTAAAGGGGACGCGTGATGACCGCACTGATCTTCGATGCTTTGCTCAGCGCGACGCTCTTGAAGGAGAAGCTCCCCGACTTCTTTAGCCGCAACACTGATCAGTTCACGATTTTCCTGACGCTGGGTTTCGGCTTGGTGGTTGTTGCTGCTTTGGTATTTGGGGTGAAGCGCAGCACGCGCACGCAGTGGCTGAAGCAGAAGGCCGTGTTCAGCACGGACGAGGTGTTTGATCGCTTGTGCGAAGCGAATCATCTCAGTCGCGACGAGATCTTTATCGTCAAACGCATGATCTTCGATCTGCGCTTGGACAACCCGATTCTGGTGTTCATCAATCCGGATTACGTGCAGCGCTATCTGCCTGATCTCACGCAAAGCGAAACGAAGACGGTGAAGAGCATTCAAGAGAAGCTCTTTGGTGACATCGAAACTGCTCAGATGCTTTAAATCCTCGTAACACGATGCTTGACACGTCGAGCTTGCCGGGTAACTTGGGCGGCCCTGCGACGGAAGCGTCTGGGGTAAAGATTCATGGGAGAGCTCCAGAGATGGCGAACTGGGCCTGACTGTAAATCAGGTGGCACTGCCTTAGTGGGTTCGAATCCCTCCTCTCCCACCATGACTCATGCAAGCGCCCTGCGAGCAATCGCGGGGCGCTTGTTTTTTGCTGGGAGATGCCGCAGGCTGTTGGGGATCTCGCGATTGGGGTAGGGCAGACAATCGTGTCTGCCATCGCATTCTGATGCGATCATTCGCGAAGCTCCTTCTCCCCCTTGGGGGAGAAGGTGGCCGAACGCAGTGAGGTCGGATGAGGGGGTCGCTTGCGCTAGCAAGCGCATGCGCTACGAAAGCAGGCTTTTGCTGCGATTCAATGAAGGGAAAGCCCCCTTCGACTCCTTCGGAGTCTCAGCCACCTCCGCCCGCTACGCACGTGAGATCCCTCCGCCTTCAGCGTTTGGGATGACGGCGTTCCAACCAAGTCAGTTCGAGCGACGCGTTGCAGACGAGGGTAGGGCAGACAATCGTGTCTGCCATCGCATTCTGATGCGATCATTCGTGCAGATCAACGTGATCCCGAACACACCGTGCAATCGAGAGGATGCAGACATGATCGTCTGCGCCACCCTCTTCCAGAGGCCTTTCCGAACACACTAAAGCGATCCCTACTCTAGAGATCATCGATCAGGTCGGGGATGATCTGAGCGGCTGCGATGTTCAAACGCAGGTGCGCCGCCTTCATCAGCTCATTGAACTTCTCGCTTGGCGGCAAGATGCCTTTTTTGCCAGCGCTTTCGGCCATGTCGCCAATGGCGTGCAACTGCGATGCGCCGACGTTCCCGCTAGCGCCCTTGAGCTTGTGGCCCGCCTTGGAGAAGGCGTCCGCGTCTTCCAGGCCCAGCGTTTCAGTCAAGCGGTCAAGCGTAGGTGGCAAGGACTTAAGGTAGATCTCCAACAGTTCGCGCAGGATCGAATCGCCGTTGTCCGGGTCGAGGCTGCGGAAGAAGGCAGCTCGCTCATCGTCCAGCTCAGGCAGGATGTCGAGCTTTTGGCGAATCGTATTGAGCAGTCGCTCGCCTTCGCTGAGGTCGATATCTCGCGTTTCCGTGTGCAGGTTGACGGTTGTCGGCGTCTTGCTTTGCTGGTGCGTCATGGCGCGCGTCAACGCCACGCTATCTGGTGGCAGCTCGCGCAGATCAATCTTGCCGGTCAGGCGTTCGAGCGAGCGCCTACGCATCTCGTGCTGGCCGGTTCCCGGATCTTTCTTGACCTTCCTCGACATCTCCATCCAGTGCTCGACGATCGCTTCAAGGCTCTCGATCGTTACGGGTTTGGTGATGTAATCGTCCATGCCGCAAGCTATGCAGCGCTCGCGGTCGCCCTGCATAGCGCTCGCGGTCATGGCGATGATCGGTACGTGCGCGCCTGAATCGCCTTCGCGCTTGCGGATTTCTTCGGTGGTTTTCCAGCCGTCGAGCTGCGGCATCTGACAATCCATCAGCACCAAGTCGTAAGGCAACGCATCAGTCATGTCGAGGGCTTCAAGACCATCGGCTGCGACATCAACGCGACAGCCGAAGCCTTCGAGCATCTTCTGCGCGACCTTCTGATTCACGATGTTGTCGTCAACCACCAGCACGCGGCCACCAATCTGCCGACGCGTCGTGCGCTTATCCTTCATCTCCGCAGCGGAGAGCGAGCGGGTATCCTTGTGAATGGGCTCAGCCCCCATCGCGTCGCGCAAGGCGTTGCGCAGATGCTCCATGCGAGCGGGCTTTTGCAGGAAGCGCATCTTTGGCAGTTGGGCAAACTCAATCGGCGTAGGCTCGTGGCGCAGCGCGCCGCTCAAAATGATGGGGATCGCTTTGAGGTCTTCGCGCTTAGCGAAAACGCGGGCAATCGCCAGGCCATCGCGCTCAGGCGGCGCATGATCCAAAAGAAGTAGATCGAAGGCATCGATCAGCGTCTTGTCTTGGTTGACCAAGTCCTCGACGTCGCGTACCGCTTTCACGTCCAGGCCCCAGGTCTTCAGCAGCTCTTCGACGGTCACGCGGACTTCGCGGCAGTCGTCGACGATCGCGATTTTCTTGCCGCGCATCTCGACGGGCATGTCGATTTTCTGCGTTTGGCGCATGGCGTCGCGGGCAAGTGGGATCTCGAACCAAAAGGTCGAGCCTTGCCCTTCTTCGCTGGTCACGCCGATTGAGCCGCCCATCAGATTGGTGAGCTGACGTGAGATCGCGAGGCCGAGGCCCGTGCCGCCGAAGCGCCGCGTTGTCGAGCTGTCCGCTTGCACGAACATTTCGAAGAGCGAGTCGCGCCGATCTTCAGGAATGCCTACGCCCGTATCGCTGATGCTGAAGCGGAAGAAGCCTTCGTGCCCAGCTTCCTTCGAGGTCTCAACGCTAAGCTTGACGTTGCCTGCGATCGTAAACTTGATCGCGTTGCCAATCAGGTTGGTGATGATCTGGCGGATGCGTCCGGCGTCGCCGATCACGCGCACGGGCAGGCCGGGCTCGTAGCGCAGCACGATGTCGAGTCCCTTGCGATGCGCGCTGGTGGCGAGCAGGTCGAGTGCTTCTTCCATCGAGCGACGCAGATCGAAGGGGTGAGACTCGATCTCCAGCTTTCCCGCTTCGATCTTCGAGAAGTCCAAGATGTCGTTGATGATGGCAAGCAGACTCTCGCCGGAGCCGCGAATTGTCTCAGCGTATTCGCGCTGAGTTGCATCGAGGCGCGTGTCCATCAGCAAGCCCGTCATGCCGATGACGCCGTTCATGGGCGTGCGGATTTCGTGGCTTATGTTGGCCAAGAACTCGCTCTTCAAACGGTTCGCTTGTTCCGCTTCGATCTGCGCTTGGCGCAAGCGTTCGAGCGTGCGCTTCCGCTCGCTGACGTCGTGGAAGATCATCACGGCGCCGGCCAGCTCGTCGCCCTTGCGGATCGGCGCAAGCACGAATGAAACGCTGAGTTGCTCGTCCCCCTTGGCAACGAAGCGCGCATCATCGTTGCGAGTAGTAACGCCAGTCCTGAGCGCATCGGCGAGAGAGATCGAGCGCCCGGATTGAAGATCGGTGAACTCGGGATCAAGTCCCACCACCTGAAAGAAGGGCTTGCCCTGCAAGTCGCGCTCGCGCCATCCCAAAAGCTCCTCGCCCGCGGGATTGATCAGCATCAGGTTGCCGTTGACATCAAGCGTGGCGAGACCATCGCCAATCGAAGTAACGACGGCCTTGAGCTTATCGCGCTCAGCCGCTAGCTCGGTTTCAGAAGCCTGGCGATGAGTTTCGTAGAGCTGCTGCATCTCTTCCGAGAACTTGGCCAGTGAGCGCTCGAGCGTGTAGCGATCGTTATCCGCGTCGTCATACGATCGACTGACACGCTCCAAGAACTGCGCCCATTGTTCCGCGCTTTGCGGAGGCGTTGACTCGTCTAGACCAACCTTTTTGAGTTGGCGTGAAAGCATTCGGTGAAACATGAAGCGCAGTCCCTCTCGCCGATAGCCAACCATGATCGATAGATCGCGGCAATCGATCAGCTGACTTCGCCGATCGCCGTCAGGGTCATCGTCTGATTGTGCAGATCGCAGCGACCGCTCGCGTAGGGCGAGATCTCGCCATATGAGTAGAATCCGACTTGCTGCGTGTTTTTGGGAAGCGCGTCTTTCACCGCTTCAACTTCTTCTTCCGTCCGTTCGCCGAGCACGAGCCTACGCCCGACGCAACTCACCGCGATGCAAAGCGCGTTCTCGACTTCACCTAGCGACGTGCGCGTGGCTACTGATGCATCCGCAGCGCCATCAACCAAGCGGTCGAAGTTCGCGCGCATGAGCTGAGCGAGATGGCCTTCGGGCAGATCGCCTGCGAAAGTCATCGACTGCTTGTCTTCATCCACGGAAAGAATCGTGCGCTCCAAGCGCTGCTCATCGTCTCGGCTTGAGCGCAGCGCCAGCGGGAAGAGCAACGCCGTAGCAGGAAGACCCGACACGCGATCGCCCAAGTATTCCTTGTAGAGCGAGAGCGCAGGCTTGCCATCAAGCTCGAAGAGCACGTTGCCTTCAGAGCGCGTCACCACACGCTCAGGCCCGAACATATCCCAGCCGCCCTTGGAGCCGTGGCCGAAGCGCACCTTGTCGCCGTAAAAGCCCACCGCAGTGACCATGCCGGCGCGAGGTTCGCCTTCGCTCAGCACCCATGTGCGCTCAAAGCGCTCGCGGTCGCCAGCCAATCCACCGGTTACGAGGCAGGACTCAGGGAGCACTTCGTTGAGGCCGCGCACGAGCTCGGAGCCGTTGACTTGCAGGCCATCGGAGATCACGAGCACAGCGCGCAGATCATCGGCCATCAGCTCTTCGCCGATTTTGCGGCCAGCTTCACGCGAGTCCGCAGCGCTTGCGATTGCCGCTGACGCGCTGCGCAGCTTGGTCGAATCGAACTTCGCTACCGCCACGCTGAGCGAGTCGTCAAAAATCTCGTCGCCGAAGATTTCGCCTGAGGTCGAGCAGCCCGGCACGCAGGCTTTGGGGAACTTCGCGCAAAGCTCCTTGAGCGCGCTTGGATCGTCGAGGTATTCCGTTGCCCCGAAAGCCAGCACCAGCGTGTTCTCCGAATCGAGCTCTGGCATGGCGGACTCGCTCCAGTCGCCTGAGCTGCGTTCGTGTCGGAAGCTTGCGATTTGCATGTTGGCACTCCTAAGGGCCGAGAATCTCAACGCACCACGAATGGGTTGCCTGGGGACGCCTGTGCGACAATCCGCAAGGGCTTCCTCCAGCGGTCCGATTATTGTGACTGAAGCGCAAGCAAGCAACCGCTGCCCGGTGAAAGCGGGGTGTCCACTCTTCCTTTGCGCCGATAAACTCGCTGCGCTCATCAGCGAGGCCATTCGCTCCTTCAACGCTAACGCCAGTCGCAAGAAAGCTAGGGCATGAGTTTGATCCCGCGAGACAGCCCTTTGCTTGCACCGCCAGAACAGGTTGCTCCTGCGCTTTCGCGGCGTGAGCGATTCGCGACGCTCTTCGCCAATCTGCCCGCAGCAAGCAAGCGCGGGCGAGGGATGCGCATTTTGATCGTCAATACGGGGCACCTGGGCGATGTGATTCTTGCGCTCTCCGCTATGCGCCGCGTGCGCGATACTTTTCCGCACGCCGACATTGCGCTGATTACGATGGAGCCCGCTGCCATGCTTGCGCGCACTGGAGGCTGGTTTACTCGCGTGTGGGTGATGCCTGATCTGATGGGCTACGGCATCTATCCGCGCAAGTATCTGCAGTGGTTTGCGACCTTCTTTCGCGCTGTCGGATGGCAGCCCGATCTCGCCATCAGCTTTATGGCCGATCCGGAGGATCAAGTCATCATCGCAGCCACCGGCGCCAAGCTGCGCGTTGGCCCGCTCAAAGACCACAACTGGATCTATCAGCGCGGCTGGATGACACACCCGCTGCGCGCAGCACTCATGCCTTCACCTCGCCATCAGCGCTCGCACGAAGTCGCCGATGCGTGCGGCTTCGTTGACAATCGCAGTGGCGACGCAGCGTTGAGTGATCTCAAGCTTCCGCAGGCAAACATCGACGCCGCGAAAGAGTTTGAAGTGGGGGGCAAGCGCACGGTCTGCCTGCTCGTGTGCGGGAGCAATCGCCGCCGTCGCTGGCCTCTAGATCGCTACAAGCAGCTCGCAGTAGAGCTAGCCAAGCGCGGCGACGTGAATCTGCTTGTGGTGAGCGGCCCCGCCGAGCGCGACATTGAAGCTGCGATCAAGCTGGAGCTGGCGGACGCTGGCCTAGCCAAGCACCTTTGCCGTCAGCCACTGCTTACACTGCTCGCGTTGCTGCAACGCTGTCAGCTTGCGGTGACGGTGGACTCTGGTCCGGGGCACCTCGCCGCCGCCGCCGGATGCGAAACGATCTATTTATTGCCCGAACATAAACGTGCGACCTTTTTGCCGCCTGGCTTTCACGTCCATCCTGTGTGCGCTCGAAAGGTTGCGGAAATCCCATGCGATGCGGTCTCGCAGGCCTGCGCACAAGTGCTGTCGCGTTCTGAGTGAGCTTTCAGTCAAGTTCCGATTCGCCCTGCAAACTACTGACACACCCCACTCGCCCTGAGTTTCATTGCAACGCATCAAAGGGCGCGTAGTATTAGCGACGAAGCCTCACATATCTGTGCGGGACAGTTGTGCCTGCACCAACCATCGCTGAATCGAGAAGGAAGCTAGCCATGCCGGACGCCGCCACCCCGGGAGCGGGACTTGAGAATGTTGTTGTCGCGCAATCGGAAGTTTGCTGGATCGATGGTCAATTGGGCGAACTGCTCTACCGCGGTTACAACATCAAGGACCTCGCAGCCAAGGCTACCTTTGAGGAAATCTCCTTCCTGCTCTGGCATGGCCATTTGCCGAATGCGGATGAGCTAGCGAAGCTCGACGCGGATTGGAAAGCCTGCCGCGAAGTGCCGAGCGAAATCTTCGACACGCTGCGTTCGCTGCCGCTGAAGAAGGATCATCCGATGAGCATTTTGCGCACGGCAGCTAGCCTGCTCGCGCACTTTGATCCGGATGCCAACGCTAGCGATCCCGAAGCCCGCTTCCGCAAGGCTTACCGCCTGACTTCGCAGTTCGCGACGATCGTTGCTGCGATTGCTCGCCTGCGCGAAGACAAGGACCCGATCGCGCCGAATCCCAATCTCAGCCATGCAGCGAACTTCCTCTACATGCTGACGGGCAACGAGCCCGACGAGATGAGCGCGCGCACGATGGACGTGGCGCTGATCCTGCACGCGGAGCACGGCTTCAACGCCTCGACCTTCACCGGTCGCGTTGTCGCTGCGACGCTCTCGGACATTTACTCGGCTACGGTTGCAGCCATCGGCGCGCTGAAAGGCCCGCTGCACGGCGGAGCCAACACGGCCGTAATGGAAATGCTTATCGAGATCGGCGAGCTTTCCAAGGTCGAGTCGGCCATCACTGCCAAGCTTGCGAATAAAGAGAAGATCATGGGCATGGGCCACCGCGTCTACAAGACGATGGACCCGCGCGCGACGATCCTCGAAGACCTCTCGAAGCAAATGGGCGAGCGCATCGGCAACACCAAGTGGCTTGAGATGAGCGAGAAGATCTGGCGCACGGTGAATCAGCAGAAGGGCTTGTGGCCGAACGTCGACTTCTTCAGCGCTTCGACCTACTACACGATGGGCATCGACCCGCAGCTCAACACGCTGATCTTTGCGGTCAGCCGCGTGACCGGCTGGACGGCGCACATCATCGAGCAGCTCACGCACAACCGCCTGATCCGCCCGCGCGCGGAATACACCGGGCCGAAGGATCTGGCCTTCGTCGAGATCGAAGACCGCCCATAAGAATCTGAGTGAGTGGGATAGAAAGCGAGCTTGCTGAGTCTTCGGACTTCGCAAGCTCGCTTTGCTTTAGACTAGGGTTTCGCGATTTCTCGCGCTCATGCGAGCGAGGGGATTTGGAATTCAACGCAAAGCCGCAGAGAACGCAAAGGCTCGCGAAGCCTGCCGGATCGGGCATTGCGGGCCAGTTACGTCGACTCCTCACTGCTGGGCTGAGCGCCCGAGAATGATCATGCATAAGAAAACGTGAAGCCGCTCGTGGCCTGACCCGCTCAGCCGCGAAGGTCACGCATACATCCGAAAGTTTCTGGGCGCTGCCGGATCTGGAGAGCTCCAACGCCCGGCCAATAACGCGTGCTCCGCCAGGCTTTGCGAAACTTCGCGTGCTTGGCGCCTTTGCGTTGAGCTCTTTAAGCCCACGCTGAGTCCGGTGCGCAAATGGTGAAACGCGAGGCTAGAGCAATTCACGATTTGCTTTGCGCTGAGTGTCGTCATCCCGACCGGAGGCCTAGCCGCAGGGGAGGGATCCCTAATGATTCCCCGCTACATCTTCAACAATCTCAGCGTTGCGTTCGCCAATGTTGCTAAGCCCCGCCTCTCGGACGCTTCGCTCCAGTCGAAATGACGGCGCAACCAAGTCGAGAAGTGCGTCAGGCGCCAGCGCACTTGATCAGACTGACTGCGCGGCCATTCGGCTTGAAGCATTCGCGGGCAACGCGCACCATGTCGTCCGCGGTCAGAGACTCGACGAAATCGATCGCCGTGAATGGATCGTAGCCGCCAAGCCAGCCGGAGAGATGCGTGAAGGCCGTGGCTTCCGGTGAGTGGAAAGCGCTGAGCATGCGGCCCGCAGCCTTGCGCGCTTTGCGGCGAAGCTCGACGGGATCAAAGCCTTCCTTGAGCGCTGTGGTGATGCGTGCATCGATGCGCGCCTCCAGCTCGTCAGGCTCGGGCGTTTCGCCGCCAATCATGATGTAGCAAAAGCTTGGCTCAATATGCGCGCTCGTGCCGAAGTCGCCAGCGATCAAACCTTCATCGTAGAGTTCTTCGAAGCAGGCGGAGCTAGCACCGAAGAGCACATCAAGCGCTACTCGCAACGCCGTCTCGCGCTGCAGAAGCTCGACTCCGCTCAGGATCGCTGAGTCCTTGAAGCCGATCATCAGGTTCGGCTGAGGCGTGTACATTGCGCGCTCTTCGCGCTTCACACGGACGCCAGCCGGCTCGCGCAGCTTCTGCGGGCTGGGCATGGGCGCGCGCTTTCGCTTGCCGTAGCCCGATGCGAGATGCTTGTTGCAAAGGCGATTGGCGAGATCGACGAGATCGAAGGCGTCGAAGTCACCGCTGACGATCAGCGAGCAGTTGGAGGGCTGGTAGAAGCGCTCGTGGCATTCGCCTAGCAGCTTCGGCCCGATGTGCGAAACGCTGTCCTCATCACCGGCGATGTCTCGGCGCACGGGATGCTCATGGTAGAGCGCTTCGAGCAGCCTTTGGTAGTTCACCCAATAGGGCTGATCGCGGTAGCTCTTGATCTCCTGAATGATGATCTCGCGCTCCAGATCCACACTTTTCTGATCGAAGTGCGGGGTCAGGCAAAGCTCCAGCAGCAGATCGAGATTCGTCTCGAACTGCGCAGCGCCGTCGAAGAAGTAGCTGGTCGAGGTATGCGAAGTTTGCGCGTTGACGTAGGCGCCGGTGCTGGCGAATTCGTCGCTCAGGTCGCCGCGCTTCTTCTTGAAGAGCTGGTGTTCGAGGAAGTGCGCGACGCCGTCCGGCAGCGTGCGCGAGCTTTTCCCCTCTTGCCAGCGCGAGTGCATGCTGCCGTAGCGCGTGGTGAAGACGCCAAAGTTTCCAGCAAAGCCTGGGCGGGGCGCAAAGATCAAGTGCAGGCCGCAATCAAGTGTGGCGCTCCACACGCTCTCGTCGAGGGTGGGGGAGTGGCGTTGAGTGATGGTGGTGCTTGCTTCGAGTATCTTCATCCTGCAAGTGTAGCGATCTCGCCACGCCAAACCTACGCCCAAGACGCTCTAGGCAAGTGCGGACAGTTGATTGAAAGTTGCTAAGGTAAGGCCCCTTCCAAATGCAGCTTGAGAAGCTATGACGAAACATGGGCCAAGCGCGATAGTTACGCCCATGAAGCGCGATGAAGCGCAGAGCGCGATGAAGAACGGCGAGGTGATGGAATGGCGAGCGAACCCTGGACGATTTCAGATGCTGACGATCTCTACCTGGTTTCGCGCTGGGGCAAGGATCTCTTCGAAATCTCAGAGAATGGCAATCTCACAGCTACGCCGAACGGACCGGATGGCGGCAAGCTCGACCTCAAGAAGATGATCGATGAGCTGCAAGAGCGCGGCATCGGTTTACCTGTGTTGCTTCGATTCACCGACGTGCTCGGCACGCGCATCGCCGACGTCTCTAACTCCTTCATCTCTGCCATCGAAGAGTACGGCTACAAGGGCAAGTACCAGCCCGTCGTGCCGATCAAGGTGAATCAGCAGCGCCACGTCGTGCAAGAACTGCTCGACATGGGCAGGCCCTTCAATCTTGGGCTAGAAGCTGGCTCGAAGCCTGAGCTGCTAGCTGCGATCGGGATGGTGGAAGACACCGAATCGATGATCGTGTGCAACGGCTACAAGGATTATGAGTACCTGGAGACCGCGCTGCTCTCGCGCAAGCTCGGGCTGAACACGATCATCATCTGCGATCGCTACCGCGAAATCGAAGCGCTGATTCACCTCAAGAACAAGCGCGGCCTGGTCGGCACGATGGGCATCCGCGTGAAGCTCAACGCCCGTGGCGCCGGACGTTGGGCTGAGAGTGGCGGCGACAAATCAAAGTTTGGCCTGAGCGCAGCGGAGACCGTGCGAGGCGTCGAAGCCCTGCGCGAAGCGGGCTTGCTGGATCAGCTCAAGGTGATTCACTTCCATATTGGCTCGCAGATTCCCGCGATTCGCGCTGTCACCCGCGCGGTGCAGGAAGCTGCCCGCATCTATGTGAACTTGCACAAGATGGGCGCGAAGATCGAGTGCATCGATATCGGTGGGGGACTCGCAGTCGATTACGACGGCTCCCGCACGAACTTTGCCAGCTCGATGAACTACAGCGTCAAAGAGTACGCGAGCGACGTGGTCAGCGAGATCGGCTCGATCTGCGACAAGAACGACGTGCCTCACCCGACCATTTTGAGCGAGAGCGGGCGCGCACTGATGGCGCATCATGCTGTGCTTGTGTACGACGTGCTAGATGTAAACGAGCAGCGTCCGAATGGGCGCAACGGTGTAAGCAGCGCACAGTTGCCGGACGTTCCCGCAGGCTCACATGAGCTTGTCGGCGAGCTGAAGAACATCTACTCGCAGATGTCGAGCAAGAACTACCAAGAGAGCTACAACGATGCAGTCACGCTCAACGAGCAGCTCTTGAATCTCTTCTCACTGGGCTATGCGACGCTCAAGGATCGCGCTCTGGCTGAAGAGATCGTGCGCGCGATTATTGGCCGCATCGACGTGCTGACCGAAGAGCTCGACTACATTCCCGAAGACCTTGAGAAAGCTCTGCGCAAGCTCTCGGATACGTACTACTGCAACTTCAGCGTGTTCCAAAGCGTGCCCGATTCGTGGGCTGTTGATGCGCTCTTCCCCATCGTGCCCTTGCAGCGCCTGGATGAGCGCCCGGATCGCCGCGGCATCATTGCTGATCTGACCTGCGATTCGGACGGCAAGATCGCGCGCTTCATTGATCTGCACGATGTGAAGACGAGTCTGCCGCTGCACTCGATGGATGATCGCCCCTATTACTTGGGGACTTTCCTCGTCGGCGCGTATCAGGAAACGCTGGGTGATCTGCACAATCTCTTTGGCGATACCGAAGCTGTGCACATCAAGATGGATGCAGCGGGCGGCTATCACGTGACGCACCACGTTGTCGGCGATTCGGTCGCCGACGTGCTGGGTTATGTGGAGTACGACACGAAGGATCTGATTCGTCGCGTGCGGATGGCGACGGAAGCTGCGGTGAAAGCTGGTCGCATGACTACA
>Ga0213866_10000811_pt1 | contig 24265 bp, 17 predicted proteins | sample PICome_11_FD_160079 | JGI IMG/M metagenome (GOLD analysis project Ga0213866, IMG submission 160079) | Coastal seawater microbial communities near Pivers Island, North Carolina, United States - PICO284 | ecosystem: Environmental > Aquatic > Marine > Coastal | place: USA: North Carolina...
TCAAGCGAAGTAGCGCTCAACTCCAGATCCGACAATCGATTCGAGAGGACTCCGCATGACCATGCGCATCGGTCAAGGCTACGACATTCACCGCATGGAAGAGGGGCGCCCCTGCGTTCTTGGCGGCATCAGAATCGAGCACACGCATGGCCCGGCGGGCCACTCTGACGCCGACGTGCTGCTCCACGCGATCACCGATGCGCTGCTTGGCGCTGCTGCGCTGGGTGATATCGGCGAGCATTTTCCTGACACGGATCCTGAGTTCAAAGGCGCTGATAGCCGCGAGCTTTTGAAGATCGTGGCTGGCCGCGTGCGCGACGCTGGCTGGGGAATCGTTAACATCGATGCTTCCGTGCTGGCGGAAGCACCCAAGCTCAAGCCTTACAAAGCGGCGATGCGGCAGTCGATCGCGAGCTGCCTCGGCATCTCCGCGAGCAACGTGAACGTGAAGGGCAAGACCAACGAGGGCATGGATGCCGTCGGCGAGCGCAAAGCGATCGTCGTGCATTGCGTAGCGCTCCTGCAGCGCACTTCGAGCTAAAACACAAGCGCCCGCGAGCATGAAGCTGCGGGCGCTTAGTAGTGGTGACCCCTACGGGACTCGAACCCGTGCTACCGCCGTGAAAGGGCGGTGTCCTAACCGCTAGACGAAGGGGCCACTCTTTCGAGTGGGTTCGGATAAATACCTAATGAAGAGCGTCGGATCAAGCAGGATCAGCATATTTTTCGAGATTCGGCTGGCTACGAAATGATTTCGACGCGAAGTGTAGGAAAAGTCCTACTGCTTCCCCTCCGGAAAACTTGGCTGGTGACGGGCAATCGTGCCCTCAACCAGATAGATCACATCTTCGGCGATGTTCGTCGCCAAGTCCGCAATTCGCTCAAGCCCGCGCGAGATCGAGATCAGCAGCACGTAGCCCTCGATCAGGTCAGGCGTCTTGCGCATGTTGTCCTGCGCGTAGCCGAAGATCTCGCGGTTGAGATCATCAACCTCGTCATCTTCCATGCGCACCTTCTTCGCCAGATCAACGTCGAGGTTGATCAGCGAATCGAGCGAGCGACGTACCATTTGCTCCGAGCGCTTGGTGATCTGCTCCAACATCGAAGGGATGCGAACTGGCTCGCAGCCGTGCAGATCCAGCACGCGCTGAGCGATGTTCTTTGAGATATCGCCGATCCGCTCAAGCTCGTTGTTGACTTTGAGCGCCGTGACGATGAAGCGCATGTCGCTTGCGACCGGCTGGTAGAGCGCGAGGATGCGCAGGCAATCCTCCTCAATCTCCACCTCGGCAGCGTCAATTTCTACGTCGCGAGAGATCACGCTCTCCGCTAGCTCAGCGTCGTTGTCAAAGATTGACCGAACCGCATGGCGAATCGATTGCTCGACCGTGGCGGCCAGCGAAATCAAGGACAGCTTGAGGTTGTCAATCTCCTGATGAAGATGGCTCATCGTGCCCGCTCACTTAACCGGTAAGAGCTCAGAAATCTGAAGCTCAGCCAAAACACTACGCCAAGCGCAACATTTTCTCTACCCGCATGTAATTCGCCGCGAATGCGACTAGGACGTGGGGGTCTGGGGGAGGCTCGAACCAAGAAACTCCCGACAGAGATTTCCTGAGTCTAACTGATTCCTGCTGGATTCGCAAATCAGCCCCAGCGAACCCAGCCTTCCTTAGACTCGCGGTAGTGCATAGAGGCATGGTGACGCGAAATTATTCACGTAAACGCCGCCACTCCGTAAAACTTCCAAGAAGACCCCAGATTCCAAGCATCAACGCCAGCACCAGCGCGATCGATGGCTTGCCATGCGCTAAGACCAAGCCCCATGCAGCCACGCCAAGGCCAAGAAGCCCCATCGCCAAGCTGCTCAGAATCAAAATGCGACTGCCAGCCTTGCGCTTGCCAAAAAGCCTCGCCACCCCCAGCAAGACGCGGCTGCCATCGAGCGGCAACAAGGGCAGAAGATTGATCAGCGCCATCGCCAGATTAACCCAGCCCAACCACGCAGCAATGCCAGCCAAGCTGCTCAGGTTGCCGATCGAGGTGTTGTCGGGAGTCACCACAAAGCGCAGGAGCTCACGTCCGCTTGCCGCCGTCACCCAAGGCAGAAGCAGGGCAAAGAGCAGCAAGTTGACCGCAGGGCCAGCGAAGGCAATCAGCGATTCGTAGTGACTCCAAGGTCGCGCAGTTGTACCGATCGCCGCAGCCGGAAGCTCCGCGTCGGTGTCGGGTTCAGCTTTAGGCGCAGCGGCAGACTCTGCCTTGCTCTCAGCGGATTGGGCGTGCTCGCTCGCTGCTTGCACCATTTCATGGTCGATAAAGCGCGTGCGTCCGACCACGCTCAGCACTACTTTTACTTGCGGCACGCCAGCGATGCGCGCCATCACCGCGTGCCCCAGCTCATGCAGCGACATGCTGAGCAGGAAGCCGCTCAGCAGAATCAAGGCGCTCCATTCGCTGACGTGCATGCTCGAAAGATCGCGCCCCTTGAGCAGCGGCACAGCCAGCGTGAAGCCAAGCAACGCCAGCATCAGCGCGATCAACTGAGGGTTGAGCACAATGCGAACGCCGCGAATGTTGAGCAGTGGAATCACGCTTAGCGCGCTTTCTTGGTCAGAGTCAAACCCGTGCGATCAGCGGCGTCACTCGCCACTAACGCTGCCCGAAAGGCCGTGTAGTCAGCGGCTGAAACCTCGGTCGCGGTGAAGCTCCAAGCGCGATCAACGCTCAAGGTGCGTCCATTCAAGGTGAACCGCAGGTGGTAGCTGAAAGCTGGATGATTCAACTCTATTGCTGCGGGCAGCTCGCCTTGCAGCTCAAAGCCTTCAGGCAATTCGATCGTGCTCGACTCGCTCTCGCCCCAAGGCGCTGGCAAAAAGAGCGGCTGCGTGCGCGAGGGCAGCACCCCAAGCGCTGTTGCGGCCCACTCATTCGGCGCGAGCACCGGGCGCAGGGTCAGCGTGTCGCCCTTGAGCTTTGCGTACTCGCCTAAGTCGGCGTCGAAGCTGAAGCGCAGGGGCTTGGTCAGATCGTGAGGCTCACCTCGCGTGATCTGCGCTTCGCCTTGGTCGCTTTCAGCAACGCTAGCGCCGGCCAGCGTGTGTGTCAGGAAATCGTTGAGCGTCTCAGCGGCCGAGGCGTCGCTCTCCAGCGCCGAGCGCCAGGTTGCGGCTGCTTCTCCCTTCGGCGTGTTGGTGAAGCTCGCGCTGCTTTTGGCGTTCGCATCGATCGTGATCGAGACCTGCCAAGCATCGCAGTTGTTGGATGCCGGCGGTACGGGAACCTTGACGAGCTCGCCGCCATCGGGCTTGACCAGCACGACGGTTGCGCCAGCGTCGCCGCTCGGGAACTCATCGTAGGCGTTGAAGGTCGCAGTGCCGTCGAGGAACTTGCGCGTGCCATCGGCGTACTCGACGCAAGCAATCGCGTGATTGAAATAGCCCGGCATGGCAAGGGGCATTTCTTCGCGCTTGCGGATGCCCTTCAAGCTGATGATCACAGGATAGGCCGTGATGTCGGCGGCAGCCAGCATCGTGCAGATGAGGATCGCCTTGTCTTTGCAATCGCCGATGCAGCGCTCGAAAATCACGCCCGCTTCAAAGGGCTTGTAGCCGTACTCGCCGAAGTGCCAATCGGCGTTGTAGCGGATGTTCTGCACGACCCAGTGATAGATGGCGCGCACCTTCTGCTCTTCGCTTTCCATGCCATGCGTGAGCGTTTCGACTTGCTCGATCATCGCAGGCGTGGCGATCAATTGCGGCGTGATCAGATCGCGATACCATGCGCCGAAGGCCTGCCAGTCTTTGAAGGTCGAGACGAAGATGCAGGGACGCACATGCGAGATATCCGGGCCGAGAGGCTCGTTCTCGATGCGTTGCAGATCGCGCGCGCGGAAGCTGACGACGCGGTGATCCTCGATCTGCTCGTCGCTGCGCACTACGCCCTCACCTCGCAGCAGCTCGATCTGAAACTCGCGCTCTAGGGGCAGCACATAGACCTGCCGGATCTCGCGGACTGGCGCGCCGACTTCCGATGCAGCGCGCAAGTAGGGGTGAAAGCTCGCGGCCATGCCTTCGACCGTGTAGTACACATCACCGAAGAAACCCTTGTCCGTATCCAGCGCGCGCGAGCGAACGTTCAGCACGTCGCCGACGGCGATGCCCGTCGTATCCACCCAGACATCGCTGATGCGCATGGGGAGCGTCGTGCCATCAGAGCGATGCGCGCTGGCGCTCAGCACGCGGCCATCGCCCCAGATCGCAGCGCGGTAGTAGGGCAGCAAGCGCAAGCCCTCTTCATTGTTAATGCGCAGCGCGACTTGGAAGTAGCTCTGCGAAGTGCCGTCTTTGAAGACCTGCGTGATCGTGTCTTGGTAGATCACGTCGAGGGGGTTGATGGCGTCAGGCTCGCTCTCAAGCGCCAGCTCAATGCGCTCGCTGATGTCTTCTTGCAGGCGCTCTTCCCACTCGGCTACGCCGCCCTCGCGGAACTCGACGTAGCGCTTGAGGTAAGGCTGACGCGGATTGATCACCAGCGCGCGCTTGCGCATCGCCATCGCTTGCTCGTGAAAGCGCGAGATGTAGCCCTCAACGCCCACGCCATCAATCGCCTCGCGCCCATCAATCACGCGCTCGCGCTCAAGGCGAGCGGCCATCAGGTCAGAGTATTCAGCGCCTTGCACGAGCGCATCTGCGTCATCGGGATTCAGCTCAAGCGAGCGCTCAATCACGCTCAATGCTTCGGCGTAGCGCTCGTGTCCAGCAAGGAGTTTTGCCCACGATGCGGTCAGGTCGTTGCTCAGCGGATTCAAGCTCTGCCAGGCTTCGTAGTACTCGCTGGCTGCATCAATGCGTCCGCTTTCGGTGAGCAAGCTGAGGACGCGGTCGGTGCTGTAAACATCGCTGGGTTCGTGCTGGATCGCAGCGTCCCAATCAATCAGCGCTTGATCCCAGTTGTCGCGGCGAGATGCGAGAAAGCCAAGATAGCGGTAGGCGATCGCCGAGCCTCGCGTCGCCACAAACTTGCGCAGCGCGCGCTCCGCCAGCGCATCGTTGCCCTGCTGGCGGTAAAGACCAACGCGAGCCATGGTCGCGCCGAGCTCTGTCGGGCAAAGCGCAAGCGCACGCTCGGCGTAGTCTGTCGCGCGCTCCGGTAGCTGCAGATTCGTGGTGTAGTACTTGGCGAGCTCGCTCAAGGCGGGCACATGTTTTGGATCAAGCTCGGCGACTTGCTGGAGCAGCTCGCGTCTGCGGTTCTCGTCGCTTCCGCTCGCGATGCTCGCTGTGGAGCGCTCAGCATCAGAGAGCGCGAAGAGCACCGGCGCAAGTTGCTCGGCGCTGGCATCCGCTGCTTCGAGATCTTCGAGTAGCGCTTGCAGGAGCTTCGCAGGCATGCGCTCTTTGCGATGAAAGGGCGAGCGGTAGAGGTAATAGAGCGCGACAAAAAAGCGATCGCGCAGAGATTTCGGAGCAGGAACAAGGGGCCGCGTTTGCAATTCAGCTTCCGCGTCAGCGCTCCAGTTTTGCTCTGCATCTGCCAGCGCATCTTCCCAGTTGAGCTGCGAGATGCTGACGCCTGGCTTGACCCATTGCGCGCTTGGCGAGCTGCGATCAATGCGAGCGCGCAGTCCCCAGTTGCCGCTGTCTTCCATCACCTTGAAGACCAAGCTGTTCGTGCCTGGACGCAGCGTGAGGAGAAGATTGTCGGAATCAAAGCCCACGTTGCGCAGTCTCGTCGCGAGCAGATCGCTCTTTGGCGAGAGCACCGCCGGCGCGGGATCGGCGAAGCACTCAACGCCATTCAGCCACACGCGGTAGCCCTCGTCGCTCGCTGTTCTCACGTCAATCGTGATCGGCGAGTCGCTCGTGTTGTTGAGAAGGGTGGCGAGATAGGCCATGGTCTGATCGTTGGGCGTCATCAGCTCGTTCAGCTTGAGCGCGCCAAGCATCGGCTCGCTCTTCAAGCGCCGCCACGCAATCTCGCGCCCGCCCTTGCCGGTAAAGACTTGATCGAAAGCGGGGATGCTTTGAATCGGTTCAAGATCAGCGTTCACGCCAGCGTTGCGCTCGTTGTCGAATGGCCCTGCGAGCAGCCAGTTGTTGATGAAGCCAAGCTCCTCGCCGAGCGCGCGAGCGTCGTCAACGCGTCCTTGTTCGCGAGCGTGAAGCGCAAGCAGCCACTGGCCTTCCGCGCTTTTGCGCAGGGCATCGTGTTGCTCCGGGTGCTTCGCAAGCAGATCGGCGAGCGCGGGTTGAAGCTCTTGCGCGACCATGTTGCGCCAAAGCATCTCGCCCCATGCAGCAAGCTTCATCCGCTGTAGCTCGCGTGCATCATGCGAATCAGCAGCAGGCTCGGCACTCAGCGCCGCCATCTGACGCAGCACCGCTTCAGGGCCAGCCTTGATTGGATCGTGCGCGAGAGCTGTGATTGCTGCGAGTTCATCCGCGCGCAAAAAGCCCGAGGCTTGAACCTGCGCATCTGGCGAATCTGCCTGCTCACCGGAAGCGTCAGCCGCCCCATCCTGCGCGAGGGGCTGCGCTTGAGGCGCAACGAGCATCAGCATCACAAGGGCGAACATGAGAAGCGCTGAAAAACGGTACATGGATACTCCCGGTCATCGTGAAACTTGCTTTGAGTCTAACGCAAAGCGAGTCGAAGCGTTCACTTCCCTGATACGGCTTTGAGGCGTTCAGAGGCCGCAATATCGTCGGGAAATGCTCGGGTGTAGCGCTCTAGCAGACGCTTGCCTTCCTCCACGCGACGCGCTGCGATCAGGCTCTCGGCATCCAGCTTGAGCAGAATTGGATCTTGCTGCCAGCGATTGAGGCCGCGCAGCAGCAGAGCCTCGCCTGCCTCCCACAGTTCGAGATTGAGCGCGAGCACGATCGCCTGATAGATCAATGGCAGATCAGCATCTTCGAGCGGCAGGTCAGCGAGCAAGCGGGTTTGCAGCAAGCTCAGCGCTTTCAACTGCTGATCGCGCGAGATCGCATCAGCCGCCAAGCGCCGAACAACATCCGTGCTGACATCGCCGAGATCAAAGCGAGCCTGCGCAATGAAGCTCTCCGCGCGCTCCACGTTGCCTTCAATCGCGAGCTGGCGTAGCGCTTCGACGCGCTGCGGAGCCAACCACAACGCACGCCGAATCTCAGCGGCAAAGAGATCGCGCCAAGCCTCCGGCACGCCATCGATGACCGGCTGTTCGCGCAGCAGCGAGCGCGCGTAAAGCTCGGCTATCGGCACGCCGCTACTCGCCAAAACGTGATCCGGCGCCCACTCGTGAGCACGCGCGTACCAAGCAAAGCTCGCCTCAGTCCCCAACACTTCGAGCGCTTGCACCAGACTCGCGCGCGAAAGCTGATTCGGACGCAGATGCGTGAGCAGCTCACGAGCCGCTCGCCGGTAACTCTCAGCGCCATCGCCGCTATCCGAGCTGTCGAGCTTGTCCGACGCTGCCAGCGGCAACAAAGCGGAAGCGAAACTCATGCGGTAAGGCTCAACGCTCGCTTCGCCCTGAGTGAGCGCGAGCAGATTGATCAGATCACCGAGATCCGCTCGTACCGCCTTGTCCTCAACTGCCAGCTCGCGCTGCAAAAGCGCTTCCGTCAGCATCATCAACACGGCTTGCGCGTCGACCACGGGCGCAGACTCAAAGTCCAACGCCGAGCCCCAGAAGGGCGTGCCGTCGGCGAGCAACGGATAGAGCTCCTGCGCGTCTTCGCCGGGCTGAGCAAAGCCGCTGACCGATTGCCCGAGCCTGCGGCCCAGCATGAACCAGGTCAGCGCCAAGGGCAGCATGTCGCCACCCTCTTGCGCGATCACCTCCGAAGGCAGTAGCTGCGGCTTATCGCGATAGAGCAGCAGCCCGGAGTTTGTACGCAGCGAGCGCAGCAGTGCATCGAGCGTGCCTTCCTGCCGCCAGTTCGCGTTGGTGCTGACCATGCGGCTGAGCAGTTCGTTCATGCGCGCTCGGCCCTTCGGATCGCCGAAGCGAGCGTCGAGCGTATCGAGCGCATGGAAGGGCGAGCCAATCGTCATCGCGCTCTTCAGATCAGATAGGCCATCACCTGGAGGCGGCACCAAGAAGACCGCCACGCCTTGCTGGTTGTTGCTCTTATTGATCGGCTGAACCGGCTTCGGGCTATCGCCGGTCGATGAGTTGTTCGCTGGATTGCTCTCGCCCATTGCATGCGCTTGGCTTCCACCTTCCTGACTCGGCTTGCTGCGATGGCTCGTGTCCGTGGCGAGATGCACGATGATCAGGCTGATGCCAATCCCCGCCAGCACCGCCGAAAGCGTGATCACCATGCGCCAGCTCAGACCGGGGCGCGGAACTCTCGCCGCACGCGGTTCGCGCGTTCGCAGCAGTGACCACTCTGGCTCGTCCGCTGCGGGCCTGCGATTCGAGGGACGCCTGCGCTTGAGCCGAGCGCGCTCAAGGCTGAAGTCTTCGAACACCAGCTCCTGCACGGGCTTGCTTGTCGTGCTCGACTCTTCATCTAAGGGATTAATCGGTGCTCGCGGGGCAGGCGGCGCAGGCTTGCGCGCCACTCGCTTCGGCTCGACTTTCCGCGTCACGCCAGAAGTGCGGCGACGGGGATCGCTCGCTTCTCCCAGCCCCATAGGCTTGACGCGACTCGTCGGCACGTCCAGCTCTTCCACTCCAAGCGAGATGCGCAAGGCCAACGACTCGCGCCCAAGCTGCTCGCACACGCGGCGATCAGCGTCAGGTCGCAACGCAGCGCAGCCCTTGAGCAAACGCCGCACGCGCTTCTCTTGTGTTTCGCGTAGGTTGAACTCACCGGTGTCGAGTGCTGACTCGCCGCGCTCGCGTGCTGCATTGAGTGCTGCGTGCCAGACGCGTTGGTCGGCGGCAGCGCGTTTGGCATCGGCATGCAGCAGATGCTCTTCGAGCTCGGTAAGCGCGTGGTTGAGCTTGTCTCGCGCAGATTTCACGTATGACCTTCACGGGGCATTCAGGGTGATGTGATTGTACATCGCAAGCTGTGCCCGTGGGCTCGTGACTACTCTGACGCCTCTGGCTCGGGCTCGGGCTCAGGCTTCTTGCTGCTCTTGATCGCCACGACGCCAGCAAGGCCCAACCCCAGCAGCAGCAAACCGCCGTAGAGCAGGAGATTGTTGAAGCTTCCCGACTCCAATCCCAACACTTTCACGCCGCCGGTCAGAACGTCGCCTTTGTACCAGTCGGGGGGCAAGTCCTTCTTTGAGCCGAGCGTGAAGAAGACGTCATCTTCCCAGCTCGCAATGCGAGGTTTGCCGGTCTCTTCATCAATCGGGTTGAAGCCACGCGAGTGCATCTCGTTGACGTACCAGCGCTTGACCGCTTCGTGCTCGCCCGCCTTGGGACTCTTCTCGAACATCGCGTAGGTCGTGTCGGGCAAGTCTATGTCGGTGTAAAGGTTGGTGTACTGGGGCGTGTCGGCAGAGAGGCGCTGGCGGATGGCGCGCCAGCTATCTTTGTCGATCGGCTCGCTCGTTATCAGGCTCAAGTTGAGCGAGAAGTTGCCCTGCTGCGAGCTGAACTTGCCGGGATAGTAAGGCTTGTCGCTCTTGAAGGAGATGCTTAGCGGGTGCATGTCGAGCACCTCCGCCAAGGTCTGGCTGCCGTCGCGGGGCTTCACCGTCATGCAAAGGAAGGTGAAGTTGTTGTCCACGAAGTAGGCCATGTGGTCGGGATCCTCTTCAGGAAAGCCGCCATCCGCGAGATAGGTGTTGAGCGCCGTCAGCGATGCGCGGCCATCCTTCGCCTGCACTTCATAGATCTCGTAGTTCCCAACTTGAATCGGCTCGGAGATGTCGAGCGCCGCTGCTGCGCCAGACTTCAAAGCGCGCGCGGATTCCGCTGACTTCACATCGTTGCTTGGCGGGAAGGCTTCGAGGTATTGCTTGCGCGCCAAGTCTTGGAGCCTGCGGTTGAGATCAGCCGCATCGTAAAAGGCCTGCTTGTCCGCCTCGGCGTAGGCATCCGGCCGGTTCGGGACGGTAATCACCCACTTGATTTCAGTTGGGTAGTAGAGGCTATCCAGCGGCTTGAAGAAGGGATTAACCTGAATCAGCATCTCCTGCTGACCGTCATCGTGCACGATCAGCACGCGCTGTTCGCTCTGGTCAACATCGCCCTGATAGGTTTTTGGAACCATACAGCAGGCGATCAGCGAGGGCGCTGCGATCAGCATCGCGAATAGCAGGATCAAGTGACGCATGAGAACTCCCTGGTTGGGCTGGCGCTTGTTTGAGTGTTTGGGTCCACCCCATGTTAACGCAAGTGGGTGGCGAGAGTTTCACCTTTTCGTGCGTTGCTTCACGCACCGGCTGAAAGCGAGTTCTTTTGAGAGATGAATTCAGGATTCTGGTTGACCCTTACATTTCGCGTCGCTATAAATCCCTTCCCAATCGCGGCACAGCCACGTTTGGAAAGATTTATGCGGGTGTAACTCAGTGGTAGAGTGTCACGTTGCCAACGTGAATGTCGTGGGTTCGAATCCCATCACCCGCTCCAACTCAACTCCGCCGATTCCTTCGGCGGAGTTTGCGTTTTAGCTTGGCGTTTCGCGACTCGCGCTCATGAAGGCGACAAGAGCGAGACCTGCAACTCAAGCAGAAGGCTACTCGACGACTTCCACGCTCACGCCATCCGCCACTTCCTTCGAGGGGTGAACAATCACCTCGTCGCGGTCGCTCAGCCCATCTAGCACCTGCGCAAGCAAGCTCGTGCGCTGACCGATGCGGACGTTGCGTAGCTCTGCGCTGCTGCCATCGAGCGCATACACAGCCCAGCCGCCATCGTGGCGAAAGACAGCGCTAGCGGGCACGGTGAGCGTATCCGCGCGCTCCCAAAGCACGATTGCGACCTCCACGCGATACTGATCGCCGAGGCGCTGCCAGGCTTCGTTCTCGCCGCTCGGATCGAGCACGACGTTGACGCGCTGCTCCTCCACGCCGAGGGTCGAGATCTTCGTGAAGCCGCTCGGTTCGACGACGCGCACGCTCGCCTCAAGCTCGCCTTCGCCGCCCCAACGCGTGATCACGGCGCGCATGCCGGGGGCAATCTTAACCGCATCCGATGAGAGCAGATCGACCACGATCTCTAGGCTTGCTGGATCGCCGAGTTCGAGAATCGGCGTGCCAGCCGCGACCACGCCTTCGCTTTCTTGCAGCACGCGCAGCACCTTGCCGGCCAGCGGAGCGCGGATGGTCAGCGTGTCGCCTAAGCTGGCAAAGTCTTGCGCTGCTGTGAGTGCGGTCTGCGCCCGTTGCATCTCAAAGTTCGCCATGCGTTCGCTGAACTCGGCGGCTTGCAGAGCGCTCGCAGCAACCGCTTCGTTGCGGACGGCGAGATCGAGCTCGCGAATCGTCAGCACGCTCTCTTCCTTATCAGACATGTCGCGGGAGCGCGCGAGCTCCTTCTTCGCGTACTCGTGCTCGGCAGATGCAAGCTTGAGCTGAGCCGCGCTCGCATTCCACGCGGCCCGCGCAGATTCAAGCGCAAGCTTCGCATCGGCCAACGCGCGCGCATCGAGGGGCGCCGCTTGAAGCGGTACAAGCTTGAGCAACACGTCGCCCTGCTTGACGCTATCGCCGGCATCCAGCTCCACTCGCAGCAAGCGCGCAGTGACAGGAGCAGACACGGTGTAGCGCTGGCGCACTCGCGTCATGCCTTCATCGTCAACACTCACGTTCAGGCGCGAGCGCGAAACAAGGCTTGTTTCAACGCGCACCGCCTGCGGCGTCATGCTGGTGCCGATCAGAGCTGCCAGGACAAGAACAACGATTACTACTGGAATGATGCTACGCCACTTCATGCGATCCGCTCCGGCTGGGTGACTTGAAAGCGCTTGCGAGCATAGCTTGTGCGTCAGTGAATGCATTGCTGCGCTGAAGCCTCAGCCACCCCGCGCGCTTGGCGGGGGAGACTGAGGATTCACCGAAGATCTCAAAGGAATCTGAAGCACGACGCTACTGCGTGTCCGCAATCGCCGTGTTTGAAGGAAGGCGGCGAACGCGCACGCGCTTGACGCTGCGGTCATTCGCTTCCAGCACGCTGAGCTGGACGCCGCCAATGTTGAAGGCTTCGCCCGAGCTTGGGATGCGGCCTGCGGTCTCGAAGATCAGGCCCCCAATGCTCGCGTACTCGTCGCTCTCGGGTAACTCGCAGCCCATCCAGGTGTTGATGTCTTCCACCTTCACGCGCGCATCGGCGTCAGCGGTATCTGCGTCAACCAGCTTGAAGCGACGCGCCAAGCGCACGCTTTCGTCGCGGTCGAACTCGTCTTGGATATCGCCGACGATTGATTCAAGCACATCTTCCATCGTCACAATGCCGCCGGTTCCGCCGTGCTCATCAACGACGATCGCCATATGCAGCTTGCGCACTTTGAACTCGGAGAGAATCGCGATAAGCGGCATCGACTCCGGCACGTACGCCGGATCGCGCATGATTTCAGAGCAGCGCACGACTTTGTCCTGACGCTCAGTCCAGCGCAGCAAGGCGTCGCGCACATAGAACACGCCGACAATCTTGTCGCGCGATCCAGCATAGACCGGCAAGCGCGAATGCCCGTGCTCGTTCGCAAGAGCAACTGCGGCGTCGATGTTCGACTCCGCATCGATGGCGATCATTTCGGGGCGAGGCGTCATCACGTCTTCAACGGTCAGATCGCCAAAGTCCATCACCGAGTGAATCAGCAAGCGCTCGCTCGATTCGATCACGCCGTCGCGCTCAGCTTCATCAAGCGAATCAGCGATGTCTTCTTCGAACTCGCGCTCGGCGGTTTCCTGCGCATCCTCACCTCGCACGCGAGCAACGCCAGCTTGAAGCAGGTGCGCAATGCGAACGAAGGGAAAGAGCGGGAGCGTAATCGTATGGAAGAGCGGGAGCGAATGGCGCAGCAGCCATTCTGCTTTGTAGCGCGACCAGACGCCCGGGATAATCGCGGCCATCACGACAGAGATTCCGCCGAGCGTCGCACCCGCAGCTTCGAGCGCTTCGAGGAACGTGTAGGATTCCCAACTGCCTGAGAAGAGCAGCAAGAAGCCTGCGAAGCCGATGAAAATTGCGAGGGTCCGCGTGAGTCTGGCGACGATGAAGTAGTCCTCTTCCTTCTTGAGGTACTCTTCAAAGCTCTCGTGTCTGGACTCCGGTAGCAATTCGAAGAGTTTTGCGCGGTGGTACGCAGTCAAACACTCTTCAATCACCGATGACCACAGCGTCACCGCAGATGAAACAACCACAAGCCCGGCGCCAACGGCCAGGCTCAAACTACTGCCATCTTCCATTCAGGTCACTCGCCTGCGCGCCTCTGCAGCCGGAAGCACCATGCTTCTAGCCGCTCAGCGCCAATGCGCCGTTGAGGCAAATGCGTTATCACGTTTACGCGTAACAAAATACACGCTAAATTGCAAGTATCAGCGCCGGGGGCACGAGACTTTTCGCACGCTCAGCGGCACGCCAAGGGTAGGGCTCCGCATGTCAAACGTCTACGATTACTATTACGAGAACTACCTGATGCTCTACAGCCTTTATGGCCGTGGGCGTCCGCGCCTCTCGCGTGAGCGTTACGAGGACATGGACAAAGAGCTGCTAGAGCTGGTGGCGAAGATGCCCGCGCACGAGATGGACGAGAAAGAGTACGACCGTAGCTCCTTCATTCGCTTGCGCGACATCGAGTATTTGCTGCTTGATGACATTGCTGAATCGCTGATGGATAAGCCGCAACGCATTCAGGACAACAACGAGGATCGTCGCAGCGCGCATCTTCAGTTCACGCGCGTCCCTGTGCTCAGCGAAGACGCTGCGGGCGAAACCGCTGACCTCGACACGATCAACGTGACGCGCCGCAAAAAGGGTCAGACTGACGCCTTTGACGCTGAGAACACCGAGCAGTCGGGTAATAGCGCTTAGGCTTTGACGCGCAGCGTCGCCAAGAATACTGAACTGGCAGGAATGCCAGTTCTACTGCGTCGATCATGTAGTGGCTTAGCTGGGTTTTTCACGCGCACATTCGTGCGAGTTGCATTTCATCACGGAGAAGGATGAGTAGCGCGGAGGTCACTGAGGCCTGCCGGGTGCTCTAGCGTTGCAATGAAGCGGCATCGTCCTTCGAAAAGATCCACGCGCCACGGCAGTTGCGAAGAATGCTCGCAGGCGAGAAGGCAGCGTTGATCGACGAAAGTTACGCGGGAGAGCGCAGCACTATCAGAACCCACTGCTTGCTCGCCTGCGAGCATCTTGAAAAACTGACCAAAGCTCGCTGCCCCCACGCGATCAACTGAAGCTCTGCGACCAAGCTTCACTCACGCCGCCAGGCCTCCGCAATCTCCGCTGACCTCTTCCGGCTCCGTGTTTAAATGCAACTCGCACGAACGTGCGCGTCGAAACCGTAGCGCCGCCCACTACCGAAGCGCCGTCAAGAAAACGGAACTGGCAGGAATGCCAGTTCTACTGCGTCAGTCGCCGAACTGGACTTTGCCCATCGCATCAATCATGTAATCGTTCGGCAAGATCGTTGAGACTTCGTACTTCAAGCGCGACACCGAAACATAGTTCTCGCGAATCGCGACGGCGTCATAGTCAGCACCTTCCAGCTTGTCGCGAGCTTCCTGACGCGAGTTCCACGTCGCCCAGAAATACGTGCGGCCATCCGGCGTCTCGCGCGACAGATAACTATCGCCCTTGATGTTCGGCTCTTGATGCGTGACGCGCACGCCCTTGATCTCCTCAAGCGCGATCGGGGGCACGTTCACGTTGTAGAGGTAAGGCTCGCTCTGCCCGTGATACTGCGCGGTGATCGCTTGGATCATGCGCTCGGCGACTTTCTCGGCAGCCTCAAAGCTGTGCTTGCTGAAGGTTGCGAGCGAGAAGGCAATCGCGGGAATCCCGAAGCTGAAGCCTTCCGCCGCTGCCGAGACCGTGCCGCTGAAGAAGATCTCCCAGCCCAGATTGGCCCCGTGGTTGATCCCCGAAATCACGAGGTCAATTGGCTCGCAAAGCTCAAGAATCGCCAAGCGAACGCAGTCCGTCGGCGTGCCTTCCACCGAGTAGCGCACGAGGTTCTTTTCGTGCTCGATGCGATTCACGATGATCGGCTTGCCCACCGTAATCGCGTGCGATTGCGCCGAGTTCTCTTGCGCCGGCGCGACCACGCTCACGCGATCAGTCAGGCGGTAAGCGGCGCGCTCAAGCGCGGCCATTCCAGCGGCGTTGATGCCGTCGTCGTTCGTCACCAGGATGTGCATGGCGTCTTTCTGCGTTCGTTGTATCTGGCCGGGATGATGCTCGCTGCGCGGGCTACTTCATCTCGCACTTGTAGAGGCGATAGTTGCCCATCGCATCGACTTCGAGGCCACTCAAGCGCTTGACTGTGCCGATGGCTTGCTGCGCGTTGAGGAGGGGAACGTAGCCGCGCACGTTGTTTTGGAGCAGGCTTTCTGCGCTGCGGTAGAGGTTCTTGCGTACTTCGGGATTGAACTCAGTTTGAGCTTTGATCAGCAGCATGTCGACTTGCGGATCAAAGATGCGAGCGACGTTGTTGCCCGAAGGCAGGCCGGTCTCGGGGTTGCTTGAAGTGAGCGGCGAGTAAAAGTTATCGGGATCGCCATTGTCGCTCATCCAACCGATCAGGATCAGCTCGTACTTGTCGTCTTGCTTCGTGTTGGGGAAGAACTCTCCGTTCTCGACTGACTGAATGCTGACGTTCAATCCGATTGAGCGCAGTTGCTGACGCAGCTTGTCCGCGATCGCAGTGGGCTGAGGCAAGTATGGGCGCTCGTTCTTCGGGAAGTAGATCTTCAGCTCGGTATCGCCGATGCCTGATGACGCAACGAGTTGCTTGGCGCGTTCGCGGCGCTTGGCGACATCGTTGTTCCAATCCTGCAGGGGTGATGCATCAAGCGATTGCGGGAACTTGGGCGAGAGGATGCTCCACGCCTTGCGTGCCGTGCCGTGGTAGAGCGCTTCGAGAGGCTCGCGTTCGATCGCAAGCTGAATCGCGTGGCGCAGGTCGATGTTCTGCATTTTCTCGTGCTTGGCGTTCATCCCAAGGTAGCACACGTTGAGCACGAACTCGGCGTGCAGATCAAGGTTCTTGTTGCTCTCAACTTCCGGCCAGCGCTGGCGTGGGAGCTCATCGCAAAGCTCAACGTCACCCTTGCTGAAGCGCTCGAAGCGCACGACGTTGTCGCTCACTTGCTCGTAGATCACGCTCTCAATTTTCGGCGCTCCACCCCAGTACTTCGCGTTGGCGGCGAGGCGCGTGATGCCTGTCGAGCTGTCAAAGGATTCGACCTTGAAGGGGCCGCTGCCGATCGGATTATTGCTGATGTGCGCGGTGGCTTCAGGCCCGCTCATCTCTGCTGTCGCGTCAATCACTTTGGGGCTGATGATGCTAGCTGGGAACATAGTTAGGTTGCGCAGCGTGATCTGGCCGCTCGCATCCTTGAGCTTGATGGTGAGGGTCATGTCGTCGGCGACGATCTCGCTGATCGACGCGTACTCATCGCCGTAGGGGCGCGCTGAAGGCTCGGGCGTGCCGAAGGCGATGCGCTCAAGGCTCTTCTTCACCGCTGCTGCGTCAACCTTCGTATCATCATGAAAGCTTGCACCTTCGCGAATCTTGAAGACCAGCGAGTGCTGCTCGGGGTTGCTGGTATCGATCGAGTGCGTTTCAGCGAGCACGCCGACAAGCTTGGTCACGTCGTGCGGATCAACGCGCACCAGCGTTTCGTAGACTTGGATGATGACCTTGGTGTCGCCTCCATCACTCGTCGCGTGTGGATCGAGAATCGCGACTTTGTCGGCTGTCAGAATGTGGATCTGCTTGCTCTGGTCGATCTTGACAAGCTTGGGCTCGTCGCCGCCATTTTCACCCTCGTCGCTGCCGCCGCAGGCGGAGAGTGCGAGCAGGAAAAGTGGAAGGGCGAGCGCGAGGAGTGCGAATCGTTGCATGGCAATCTCCTTAGGAGTGAGATGAGCTTCGGGTTGAGTTTCGTAGGTGGGATTGAATCGGATCAGCGAGGTGGGCGCAAGGGCGCTATTTCTTGGGCTATTTGACGCTTGCGGAGCAGATCGCCTGAGCGAATCGTAATTTTCGCGCAATGTGATCTTCGTACATGGTCGGCGTTTGCATGATCCTCAATTGTAAAGCATCTTCCTTCGCGAGCAGGGAGATGGATGGCAGCGCAGAGCGTTGCTCGGTTTCGCGCAGAGCGTGGAGCTGGAATCTCAGAGCTTCAGCGAATGAGCGCTGTGGCCCTTGAGGTTGCGTCTTGCATGGGTTGCGAATTCTCCCGCTTCAACGCATCGTGAACAACTACCTGATCAGAGGTGGTAGAATGCACTCAAGTCAATCAGCCCCAAAGTGGGTTGAGTGCGCCACTTGATCGTCCATTGAAATAGTTGTGAAGATATAGAAAGTCGGCCTTATATGCGCAGTCGTTCGCTATCCACGGGAGACATGGCGCGCTACTGCCAGGTGACACCGGCGACCATCGTAAACTGGATTCGCGCTGGCAAGCTTGAGGTTTACACCACTCCTGGCGGTCAGTACCGCATGGAGCTGGGGAAGTTCGTCGACTTCCTGAATGAGAACGGCTTTCCGCTACCGGAAGAGTTGCAGGAGACGCGCGTGCGCCGCCTGCTGGTGATCGACGACGATCCCGACATCCTCGATATGCTCAAAGAAGTGCTGGAAGAGCACGACCCGACGCTCGAAGTCGACGGCGCGACCAACGGCTACGACGCGCTGATCCGCGTGGGCAAGACGAAGCCCGACGTGATCTCGCTCGATCTGATGATGCCCAAGATGGACAGCGCCGAGATGCTGCGCCGACTGCGCGGCAACGTCGAAACCAAAGATATCCGCGTGGTTGTCGTGACCGCGCTGCATTCCAACACGGATCTTGTGCGGCGCGCCAAGCGCATCGGCGTGGACGGCTTCATCACGAAGCCCGTCGACCTGACGCACTTCACCGAGCTGATCCGCTCGCTCGCCGATCGCGGCAACCCGCGCTAGAGCAGCGTTTCGCCATTCTTCGCACCGGCCTAGGCGAGGGCACTAAGGGCTTAACGCCAAGGCGCCAAGCACGCGAAGTTTCGCAAAGCCTGGCGGAATAGGCGTCTTCTGCCGGGCGTTTGAAGTTCTCCAGTTCCGGCAATGCCCCGAAGCTTTCGGATACAAGCGTGACCTTCGCGGCTGGCCACGAGCTGCTTCGCGCTTCCCCTGTGAAGATCGTTCTCGGGCGCTCAGCTCAGCAGTGAGGAGTCGGCGGAACTGGCCAGCAATGCAGCATCCGGCAGGCTTTGCGGACCTTTGCGCTCTCTGGGCCTTTGCGTTGAAATCCGATTTCTCTCGCTCGCATGAGCGCGAAAAAATGGCGAAACCCTAGGCTAAGGCAGTTCACGATCGGGATTCGTTGAGCGTCGCAGACGAGGGTGGAGCAGACAAGATTGTCTTGTCCACGAGTCCTAGCGAAGCTCCTCCCCCGCGCAGCGGGCGGAGGTGGCTGAGACGCGCAGCGTCGAAGTCGGAGGGGGCTCCCCTTGCTTCTAACGCAGTAAACACGTGGCATTGCAGCGCTTCTGCTCGCTACGCAAGCACCCCCTCATCCGACCGAGCTTAGCTCGGCCACCTTCTCCCCCAAGGGGGCGAAGGGGCTGCGGACAAGCCGAGATTGTCTGCGCCACCCTCCTCCAGAAGCCCTACCGAATACACTAGATCGAGAACTACTCTAATCCACCACGGCATGCGCCGTAGCCGGCGGGGTGTAAGGGCGCAGCGTTGCTTCGATCGCGGTGAGCGTCTCCCACTCCTTGCCGTCCACCATCTCGAACGCGCCTTCAACTTGCTGAATCTCAGCCATGAAGGTCGGGTCTTCGTAGTAGTAGTCGCGGAAGGGGCCGCGTGATTCATAGAGCACGCGCATGTCGTAGCCGTTGTAATCGAGCGTCCGCTTGGTACGCGCCAGATCGGCCATCGAGCTTTGGATGAAGACCAAGCGCCCACCGGGATTGAGGCGCTTGAAGCCGTTGAGAATCAGATCATCCATAAAGTAGCGGCGGTTCTGCTTGCCGCTCTGCGCGAATGGCGGGTTGGCGACAATCACGTCAAAGCAGCCGCTCAGATCAAGCCAATCAGCGACGACATACTCCGTGCGGCTACCGCAGCCATTCAGCTCCATGTTCTTGCGCGTGGCGTCCAGAAACTCCTGCGTGATCTCAGTAGCCGTCACGCTCTTCGCGCCCGCGCGCTCAATCAGCACCGTGTGAACGGCAAGCCCCGCGCCAAGCTCAAGCACTGAAGCATCGCGCACAAGCTCAGGCTGCTCATGCAGCACGCGCGCAAGCGTCAAGCCGTGCGGCGTGGGTTGCCAGGCATCGCCATCGCTTTCCAGTCGCATGTTGATCGATTCGAGATCAATCAGATCGTGTCCGGCCACGGTCTATCTCCAGTGCGACGCTATTGATCGCGCAGTGTTTGTCAGCGTTTGCGACGCGACCCTAGCCGCGTGCCGCTGAAATAGCGGCGGTGGGCGATGAGGTGTCACGAATCGCAGGATTGATGCTGGAAGGATAGGGGATCGGCCAGCCGATTGCAATTCTCGCGGTGCGCGAACTACTCAGCCTTCTCGCTCTCGCCATTCGTAGAAGGCGAAGAGCTGCTCACCGAAGGCGAGCTGGCAGAGCCCGGAAATGCGCGGCCACGCGGCGCACCCGAACTGAAGGCGCTACCCGGTGAGGTGCCACGCATCGGCGGCAGTTTCGGCTTAGAGATCGCAGGCGCGAGCGCATCGTCGCTTTTGCTCTCAGTCGTCGCAGCAGGCGCGGGAGCATCGGCAGGCTTCTCAGCGCCGCCGAGGATCGCCGTATCCGCCATGCGCACGCTGACAGAGCTCGACTTGAGCGCGGGAGGGCCGTCGCTCTCGCTCGCTTGGTCGTCATTGCTCGCGTCTGTGTTCGTCGTTTCCGTGTCGTGGCGTTCGGCGACGACTGAAGCTGCGTCGTCTGCGCTGACCAGCTCGGGATCGGTCAGCAAAGCTTCCCAGATGCCGCGCTTGATCACGTAGCGGCGCGACGAAGCAACCTCTTCGCTCGATGGCGAGAGATCGCGCAGGACGCCTGCATGCTCGAGCCTCACCGCATGCTTGAGCGCAGAGCGTTCAACTTCAATGCGAGGCGACCAGTTCTGGATCGCAGCCGCGATGATCCCGCGCTGCTCCGGCGGCAGCGAAGCGAGGATCTTCGAGACCTTGTTGAAGCGCGCAACCCGCAAGGGGCGGCTCTTATAGATGCGGTTATAGATGAAGTGAAAGCCGACCAGAATGTAGCTCGTCAGGCCAAAGATGAAGATCAAGCCGATGATCGTCAGCCAGGTCGAGCCGGGCTGATCCTCCGCCGACTGCATGAAGCCAAGTCCCAAGTTGTCGAGGAGCGTGAAACCGTCGAGCATCAGGATCAACAAACTCCCAACTGTCAGCACGCTGACAATTGGAGTATCGCGGATCACTCGGATGAAGCCTTCTTTGAGCGCCATACTTGGATTCTAGTCACCTCTGAGCGCTGAGCAAACCAGAAACTGACATACCCGCGCGGCTTCGTTCGAACAAAGCCGACGCAAACGCAAATCTCAAGCGCTACTGATCCGCTAAGCGAATCACAAAGTGCGTGTGCATCACCTCGGTATCGGCTTGGGTGACGGCCAAGAAGTCCTTGATCGCCGTTGCCATGCGAATGTTCGCCGTGACCTCAGCAGCGTAGGGCTCGCGCTTGGCTTTCCACTCTTCGATCTTTGCGTTGTACTCGGCCGTCACGCGCTGATCAGCGCGACCCATCGCCTGCTCGTTGACGCCGTACTTGGCGGCAATCGACTTGCGGAAATCCTGGCTGTACATCTCGAATGGGAAGTCCGTGTTGAACTTCGACTCCGCAATCGCCTCGCCCAAGCTGATCGCCTTGCCGAGACTCGCAGCGCGCTCCGGATGATCCGGGTCAAGCGTGCTATCTGACCACGCCACGATGCGCGAGAACTGCTCAAAGCCCGAGGGACGCAGGTACATCATCGCGTAGCCTTCATCCGCCGCCTGGTCGAAGGAGTTGCCACTTTGCTTGCGCAGCGATGCACTCTTGTCGAACATGTCGGCCATGCCGCGCAGATTCTTGGAGAGGCAGATCACCATGTAATCGTCGATCACGCCGCACGCGAGCTGCTTGGTCACCCACGCCGGCGGATTCTGGCCTGGCACGGGATCGAAGAGAACAACGCGGTTGCCGTTGAGATTGCGCTCGACTGGCACGAACGAAGCGATGCCTTGAATCGCGAGCTGCTCGCGCATCAAGCCGAGCACATCGTCGTTCGTTGCGCTAGGCCAATGCATGAAGAAAACAAAGGGCGGGAAGCTCGCCTTCGACACGATGCCCTGCGCCACCAGCTCACGCTCGCGCGGGTTGCCGGGGTTGGCCCAGTAGGTGCTGTTCGTGGGAAGGAGTGCGACGCCGACCGAATCCACGCGCGAGTTGCCGCGCTTGGCGATCGCCTTGAGCATGCTGTAAACCGCGCTCGCTTCATCTTCGCCAGCAGCATTCTTGACCGGCTGGATATCCGCAGCAAGCCTGTCGAGCTCCTGATGCGCCGAGCCAATAAACCAGGTCTCTTCGGGCAAGAAGTTGAGGAAGTTCCATGCCTGCGAGCCCTGCGACCACGCTTCCTTAAGATGCTTCAGGTCTTCGTCCTTCAGACGATCAGGATTCACGATCAGGTGCTGGTGAATGTTCAACTCGCCTTCATTCGACAGGTCGAAGTTCCACGCAGCCATGCCGAATGCGCGCGTGTCGATCGTGTACGAGAGCACATCGTCGATCGTCGGCAGCAGCATAGGGCTAAGCTGAATCACGGAAGGCGGAAGCGAGAAGTAGCGGTCAATCGGCGCGCGCTGATCCTTCTTCGGCAAGTCCAGATCATCCTTGTGGACGCCCTGATACGCACGCAGCGCATCGAGATTGGAGAAGGCATCAATCTTGCCATCGGTCGTCTTCGCCAGCTCCGACTCCGCCTGCTCGAAAAGCTCAAGGGTCAGATAACTCTCCGCCCCCATCAGCGCTGCACGCAAACCAAGCGCATCGTTCACCGCACTCATCGAAGCTGAGGCAAGCAGCACGTCGTCGAAAAGCGCCAAGTACACCCTCGATGGCTCAGCCTCTCCTTCATTACGAATCGCGATCTCCATCAGATCGCCTTGGAAGGTGATCGTCGAATTCCCGTGATCGCCCGTGGCAAAGCCCGAGAACTCCCACGCGCCAGCCAGATCGCTGCTGATGCGCGTGATCAGAAGGGTATCGAGACCGTCGCCGCTATCGTTGGGCAGCATGGCGACCATCGTCTGCTCAGCGAGCACGTCTTCTTCGAGACTCATGCTCATCGGCATGCTGGCGAGACTCGCACGCAGCTGGTTCAGCATCGGATCGAGCTTGTATTCCCAGATCTGTTGCGGCTGCATATCCATCGCTTCGCGATAGATCGGACTCGCGCCGACCCTGCTCATAGCTGGCTGGCCCAAGAAGCCTTGCAGCTCGCTTTGCAGCGTGTCTTCGCCCTCGCTGAGTTGCGCACCAAGCTGGTTGAAGCGCAGCAAGAGCACGGCGCGTTGCGGCACCAGCCCTTCCAGTCGCCCTTCAAACCGTGAGCCAGCGCTGAAGAAGATCGTTGCGACGGTTCCAGCGGTGATCAGGACCAGGCCTGCCAGTCCGATTCCGCCCCACTTCGCCACTTTTTTGATTCGTTGTTTATCCATAGCAACAATTATACGCCTTGACCGCGAAAGTGCTGGGGAAATCGGGTTGGCGACCTGCACCACCCAGAAGATTGGCGTGTGCGCGCTTCCTGCGCCGGATTCGTGAGTTCAGGAGAAGCGTCGTCAATGCGCTTGTGGAGGACGCGCATCAATCGACTCACGCAACCATGATAGCTGCCCCCCGCCTCCCACGCGAGCGCTCGCTTGATGCGGGAGCACGACGCAGTAGAACTGGCATTCGTGCCAGTTCCTCTCCATTCTTCGTGCGCAGCACGACACACCCGTTAGCCCCCGCTGACATCGCGAGTTCCTGCTGTGGCGAACCGCTTGGGATGCTGGAATTCACGCAGAGATCGCCGAGGGAAGACGCAGAGCCCGCGCTCCGCAGTAGAACTGGCATTCGTGCCAGTTTCTCCCCACTCTTCGTGCGGAGCACGATGCATCCGTTAGCCCCCGATGGAATCGGGGGTGACGTTGCGTTGTGGTGTTCCTCTACAAGCTTGACTAGAGTAGTCTCCATTCAATCTTGGAACCATCAACATCGGCACTTCGTGTATGGACCACTTCACACCACATCCAAAAGAAATCGAGAACGTTCTCAACCTGCCGACAGAGCGGCGCCTTCTCTACTTCTTCACCACAATCGCCGACACTGAAGAAGTCTGGGGTTTAGAGGAAGATGGCGATTTCGCTGCCATGGGCGATTCGAGCGGTAGGCACGTTTTCCCACTTTGGCCAGCCCGCAAGTATGCGGAAATGATGGCCGAGGGGATGTGGCAGAACTATCGCCCCGAGCTGATCCCCTTGATTAAATTGACAGAACGTTTTCTTCCGAAGATGGAAGCAGATGGACTGCTGGTTGGCTGCTTTCCGATTCCAGAAGGGAAAGGGGTCGTCATGGAACCCATGGAATTCCTGGATGAATTGAATGCTGCATTGGAAATCTACGAATAACGATCCCCCAGTTTCACTGGGGGCTAACCGTGTGTCGTGCTCCGCACGAAGAGTCTAGTCAATAGGTGTAATTGAAACGAGACTGTAGCGGGTAGGTTCCGCGACAGTCTCGTTTGATTGTAAAGCTAATTCTAGCTACACCGCCACCGCTTCCGCGCTCTCGAACACGCCGGCTTTCGTGCCGGTCATGCAGGTCTTCTTCTCGATGTGGTGCTCGAACTCGGCGCGGTAGTGCTTGAGGTAGGATTGCACGGGCATCACGATCGAGTCGGCGAGCATGCAGATCGTCTTGCGCTCCATCTGCCAGGCGACGTTTTCCAGCAGTTCAAGGTCGCCCTCGTGGCCGTGGCCGAACTCGATGCGATGCAGGATCTTCTCCAGCCAGCCCGTGCCTTCGCGGCAGGGCGTGCACTGGCCGCACGATTCGTGGTGGTAAAAGCGCGCGAGATTGTAGAGCGCGTTCACCATGCAGGTGTTCGAGTTGATCGCGATCACGCCGGCTGAGCCTAGG
>Ga0213866_10000812_pt1 | contig 24245 bp, 23 predicted proteins | sample PICome_11_FD_160079 | JGI IMG/M metagenome (GOLD analysis project Ga0213866, IMG submission 160079) | Coastal seawater microbial communities near Pivers Island, North Carolina, United States - PICO284 | ecosystem: Environmental > Aquatic > Marine > Coastal | place: USA: North Carolina...
ATTCTTCCAATATTTTTGCTTTGGTGGTTTCATAATCATTTTCAGCATCTTGTCCCGCACCGAATCCTAAAGAAACATTTCTTTGAAGAATATCCGCACCAACATTAGAAGTCATAATCACGATTGTGTTACGAAAATCAATTCGTCTTCCTACATTATCAGTAAGATGCCCATCTTCCAATACTTGCAACAACAACTGACAAATATCAGGATGTGCCTTTTCAATTTCGTCAAACAACACCACCGAATATGGATTTCTACGAACTGCTTCAGTCAATTGACCTGCATCTTCGTATCCAACATATCCCGGAGGAGAACCAATCAAACGAGATACCGAGTGCTTTTCCATATACTCACTCATATCGATTTGAAGAATGTTATCCTGACTTCCGAATATATCTTCTGCAAGACATTTTGCTAAATATGTTTTACCCACTCCGGTAGGTCCTAAAAACATAAATGAACCAATTGGTCGTTTTGGGTCTTTTAAATCCACCCTACTTCTACGCAATGCCTTGGCAATTATGTTTCCCGCATAATCTTGACCAATAACTTTTGCTTGTAGTCTTTTCTCCAACCCAAGTAATCGTTGTGCTTCGGTTTTTTCCATACGACTAAGAGGAACTTTAGTCCATGCTGATATAGTTTTTAATACATCATCTTCATTAACAGGAATAATAGCATCTTTACGAGTTGTTTTCCAACGTTCAAGTAAAGTATCTCGTCTTTCTTTTTGCGAACGTTCTTTATCTCTCCACTTGGCGGCATCTTCAAACTTTTGCTTTGTAACGCATTCTTCTTTATTGGCAGAGGATTCCTTGATTTTGTCTTCTAAATGATCAAGTTCTTTTGGTTTTTTCAGTGACTCAATTCGAACACATGATCCAGTTTCATCTAAAATATCAATTGCTTTGTCGGGTAAAAACCGACCGGTGATGTATCGGTCTGACAATTTAACCGCAGATACCAACGATTCATCACTATACTCTACACTATGATGCTCTTCGTACTTGTGCCTAATACCACGTAAAATGAGAATTGCATCATCTACGGAGGGAGGAGCAACTTGAACTTGTTGAAATCGTCTTTCAAGTGCATTATCCTTTTCAATATACTTTCTGTATTCTTCCATAGTTGTCGCACCCACACATTGCAATTCACCACGACTAAGAGCAGGTTTAATAATATTAGATGCATCCATAGAACCTTCGGCCGCACCAGCACCTACAATAGTATGCAATTCGTCTATGAATAAAATAATGTTACCCGCAACCTGAACTTCTTTCATAACAGATTTAATTCTTTCTTCAAACTGCCCACGATACTTAGTACCAGCAACCATTGATGCTAAATCAAGCATATAAACCTTTTTGTCTAAAAGCATTTCAGGTACCGTACCGAGAGCAATTTCTTGAGCAAGACCTTCTACAATTGCAGTTTTACCAACACCCGCTTCACCAATTAAAATCGGATTGTTTTTGGTTCGTCTGCACAAAATCTGAATCATTCTTGCGATTTCGTCTTTTCGTCCAATAACAGGATCAATTTTACCATTTTTAGCAAGTTCTACCAACTCACGTCCAAATGATTTTAATGCAGGTGTTTTAGAAGAAGATTCTCTTTTTTCTGTATTACCTCCTGCAAACGCAGATTCCATGTCCTCTGATTCAAAATTTGGATCAATTTCAGATAGAATTTCTTTTCTGCAAGTTTCATGATCAATATCTAATTTATTTAAAATCTTATACGCAAGACCCTCGGTATCAAGCAATAATCCTAAAAGAAGATGCTCAGTTCCAATGTAACTATGACTTAAATTTTTTGCTTCTTTTCCAGCAAGAGCAATTACTTTCTTTAACCTCGGTGTATGTGACACCTCATTTTCATTGATTTTTTCATTTGTGTTTTTGCCACTTTTTTTACACTCTTCTTCAACTTCGGTTCTAAGTGAAACAAAGTCTACTCCCATTTTTAACAATGCGTTTACTGCAACTCCTTGACCAAGTGTGATTATCCCCACAAGAAGGTGTTCAGTTCCTACAAATTTACAATTCATTTCAATTGCTACTCGTTTACTCAAAGCAAGTGCTTGTTGTGCGCGTGGTGTAAGGTCTCCCATCATAATATTTTTATTTCCATTTTGGTGTTGTTAAAGGACATTTAAATGATTTAATCATAAACTTAAAACCTGCACATCCGCACTTTAAGCATCTGAACATTTCTTGGTTTTCTGAATATGGTTGATAGTTTGTACATTTTTTACAATTATCTATTCTATACGTCCACTCAGATTTGTCAACAAGTTTTATTCCCGACTTTCTAAGTTTGTCTATTGACGCATTGTACTCTGTTTCTACTATTGTCATGGTTTTATAGGTATTCCATAATAAATATCAAGAACTACATAAATCATAGGTATCACAACACATAGTGTAAAATTATATGCAAAATGTAAAATAGAAGTACTTAAAAATCCCCATATATAATGCTTTTTTTCGTGATAAATAAAGTAATTCCAAGAAAAAGATAAAGCAGGTAGAAAAAGCAGTATCGGAGACAGAATTCCGTTTTGATAATGACTTATTGAAAATATTAGTGCGACTGCAAAAATTGTATTCGTTGGTCTACATTTAAAGTAACAAAAAATAAAAGTTAAAAAAACATTATACAACAAAGTTTCAAACCAAGGAGCAAAAAACAATGAACTGATAAATGTATTTAAGTCTTCTTGTATTGTGTAATTTTGCAATATTCCCACAAAATCACGTGAGTAATAAAGTTTATATAAAAACAAAAAAGTTACTAAACTTACTGACAATAAGTAAAATAAAATGAAACAAGAACCTGGTCCCCATTTCTTTGTTTTTTCATAAGTTGCTTCGAGCATATTTCCATAATAACGAAAATATACTCAATAATCAATTCAAAATTACTTTTTCTTTTCTTCTACCCATTTGGGTGGATTTAATGGACAACGACTTGTTCCTAAAAGAAGTTTTGCACTACTACATCCACATTTTTTACATCTTGCTATGTGTGTTTTTGCAACCTCTTGCCACCACTCACACGAACGACAAGTTGAAAGTCTCAATTTCCATGTATCCTTGGATACAACAGGACGACCTGCTTTTTGCCAACTTGACATTGCATTTAAAAAGTTTTTTGCCACCGTACCGAGGTCATCGGGTTTCAATTCATCATCTTTTTTATCATTGTCCATAGAATTAAATATTTTATATAATTAATTTTTATTCACCACTTTTGATAAAATTTTTTCACCATATTTCTTATGATATTTTTCAAAAGAGATAGAATTTCGTTGAGCAAAATATTTTTTACCCACATTTGCAGCCGACTTAAAGTTTTTATCTAAACATAGCATTACTCCCAAATAATCTGCTTCTGCTTCATGTACGGGATTTCTTTTCAGTGAATTATGTTTTAGAACCTGATGTGCTACTTCGTGAGACTCTATAAAAGTTAAATAATTTGATTTGTAAAGATTTTGATTTAATAGTTCAGGTTTATTTAAAAATATAACAGACTGAGTTAAAAAAGCAAATCCATGAATATCAAATAGTTTTTTAAGTTTTTTGTATTGCTCATCATCTGCATCTACATGAACAATTTTTAAAGACGAATCAAATTTACTTTTTGTTACTTTCATATTAACATGATTTCATTACATACGATTTTCCACTCGGTGACATTTTTTTGTTGGTCAAGTTCAAAGACGAAAATTTAGGTTTTGCATAATATAAATTAGAATGAATTAGTTCTTTTAATTCGGTTGGTAATTTTTCTGCTGGCATTGCAGAAGACCACACGATACATTTATCATCTTTCACAAATATAATTTTCTTAAAGTCCCCACTTTCGTCTAACATGATATTTTCATTATCACAATTATACCAAACAAAGTTATCGAAATCAAGTAAATCTGGATCTGGTTCAGGAGTAACTTCTTGGTTATGAGTATCTACAATTTCCATAGAACGTGTAAACTCTGAGTAATCATTAAACGCAGTTATTTCTACAACAAAAGTAGCATCTGCATCATATTGATATGTTTCGGAATCAATTTGAAATTTTCCGTCTTCTTCAAATGTTACTCCGGTAGGTAGGTCTCCTGATTCTACTTTATACTTAGTTTCAGATGCTATTTCATTTCTAAGTGTTTTTATTTTCACATTATTCAAAGGACTTGATTGATCATAAAATGTTTTTAAATCTAACTTGTTTATATTTTTCCAATCAATTTTATATGGTTGGTATGGATTGAAAGCACATAAATTTGGAGTTTGACCTAAATTAGTTATAGCAAAAAATTCATCGGAATTTGATGTTGAACCCGTTGATTCTACCATTTCTAATCTGTTATCAGAATTTAGTTTTTGCCATTTTACTACTCCATCTTTTAATTCATGTGAATTGCTTTCGTTTGATAAAATATTGATTGTGTAACGACACTCTGCTGATGCAGTTTCATCCACTAATGTATCTAATACACTTGCAGGTATTTCTTCGGTAGGTTTAAATGATACAACATTATTACCGTCTACTTCTACATTTTCTATAACTTCCCACCACATAGTTGTAGATATTGAAATTGATTTCAAATAATCTCTAACAAACAAACCTCCAAATTGATTATCTGTTGTATCCAATGGTGCGTGTATTTGCACTTTCATATTTACATCAAGATTATTATACAATGGTTGCATTGCATTTAATTTTAAAATTGATGTATTTTGAGTCCATGTAAACTCTGTATTTGTTGTATCAATTTCAATCGCAGTCATTATATTTTCAATACCCCCACGGGTCGCAGTTTCTTTCAACCAGTGTTTCACAAGTGTAGGTGATGCATCTTTATTTTTTTCTAAATACAATGCAAGTAATCCACTCACGATTGGTGCAGAGAAACTTGTTCCGTTTTTGAAATTGACATTAATCGATCCAGTTATATCTGATGTCATCCAGTTTGGTAATACCAAGTTGCCTCCAATTGATTGAATTGTATTGCCACTTCCATAATTACTGAATCCAGACATTTGGGTTGGATCACTTTCTAAATACTGAGACCTACTGTTTACACTTCCCACAACAATCGGAGTTCCTTGACCATTATCTGAGTTGACATTGTTTCCCTTTGATATTCCGGTTACATTTAATGCACCGTTTGAGTAAATTGATTCCATTGGTCCTAATGTAGTATTACCACTATTAAATCCATTACCGGCTGCACACACAACATGAATTCCTTTTACCGATGCCTGTTTTATCGAATCTAAATATAAATTATCATGTTGATTATTAGAATTAGTTTTGTCACGTTCCACTTTTGGAAATTCGGCAGTTGGTGAAATCCCCAAACTTAAATTCATAATAAAAGGTATTTGTTTGTTTTCTTGTTCGTTCAGTTGGGTATAATCTGCAATCACACTGTTTATTCCACCAAGAATATCAACTAAACTTCCTCCATTGTTACTATCCAATACTTTTATCGGAACTATCTGTACATCTCTTGCTACCCCATATTTTTCTCCAGCAATTAAAAGAGCACAATATGTTCCGTGTCCAGAATCATCTTCTGTTGAACTATCTGCATTTAGCAATTTATCTTTTACATAATAGTTGTTGGAATTTACCCCAGTATCCAATACATACACTCTCACACCCGCACCCGTGGATGTTGTTTCATAAGAATTTAGTGTTTCTGGTGTAGAATATGAAACTGAGTTCAATAACTCAAGGTGTGTAGTATATTCGGGACTACCATCAAGGTCACCAATATAGGTTGACGAAGCATCTATATCAAACCCAGATATTGTTTTTTGTTCTAGTGTATCCTCTACATCTAGTTTTAAAACTCGGTCTTCTTCAAAAAATATAATTTCATCCAAATTTCTGATTCTGTCTATTTCACTTTCAAAATCTTTTTCAATTTCAAAAACAAGAATAGTCAATTCTTCTAAAACCTTATCTACTTTTACAAATGATTCAGTATCAATGAAATTTGTTATACTCTCTTTACTTTTAAACTTTGCGATATACTTCATAATAATAAATATAATAATATTATTATATTAAAAGTTTTCTTTTGTAATTCCGAAAAGATTTCCGTAAGTATTGTGATAGCAATTATAGCATACCATCTCTAGATTTTCCAACACATGATTTGAACGATCACCGTCTTTAAACGCAAGCACAAGAGGAACTTTTTTGTCAGTAATTCGTGCTTCTTTATATCCACATACTTCACATTGCTCTATTTTTATCTTACTTGCTATTAGTTTTTTTCTCAATCTACTCGGCGAGTATGATGGATGCATTCCCATCAAAATTTCTTCTAAAGGGTATTTTCCTTTATATGGATTGTGAACTTTCGGTATACCACTTGCATCTACGCATTTACATCTTTCAAGTATACCATACAATTTGGCATACTTTTTGTATGTGTTGTAACTTACATTCAGTTTTCTGGCTGCCTCTGCGGCCGAATTACTAGCATCCTGAATTTCTCGTATTTCACTTTCTAATAGTGGACGATTTATTGGCATATATATAAATATATTAAATTATTTTTTTATGGAAATGTTGGACCCAATCCGTTAAAGAATTCATTGTTGTTTATTAAAGTATCAATTTCTCCGTCTTCTAATAATTTATTATACACTCTGAAGTCTGCAATTACACAATTAGAACCTCCACCTACTGATAAGTTGGATATAGCATTCCAATCTACATTAAAGTTATGTGTATGTTCTTTTGTTATCACACCTGTTTTTTTCAACACACTTTGCATCCTAATAGAAAAAGTTCCTTTCGGATCATCATTCAATCCCTCGGGTTCATTTACCAATACAGTAGCACGACTTCCTGGCCATGATTTAATATATAAATTGAATTTTTGAAGAGGATGTGTTCCTCCATACCCCCACCTTGCACCATTTGTATTTTTTTGAAGATACCATGTTCTACTTCCAACTGCCCATGATGTATAGTTTTTGTTTGCATTTTGCAACTTACTTGGAAACTCTATTTTAATTTGTACATTATTAAAAAAGTCCGCACCCAATGATTCTATTAAATGTGTATTGTCAAGCAAATCTTCCAATGTCATTATTCTGGTTTTGTATCCTTTACTTACATTTTCTCGGATAACTGTTTGCTCGACTATAGATGGATTTGATCCAAAGTTATATGCTTTTTGAGTTCTAATATAATTTGTTTTTCTTTCCTCACTTTGCGTTTTGATAAAATACTTTCTAGCACCCATCCATGATTTAACATACAAATTATACTTTTTGAATGGATGTGATCCTTTATATGTGTGAGTAAGACCACTCGTACCTAGTTGAAGATAATAAGGTCGTTTTAAACTAGATGATTGATTATAGTAATGTGTTAAGGTTGTTCCTCCAATTTTGCTTAAGTTTTGAGGCTGTCTTACTAACATACCAATGTTATTTAAATTTTTTGCTCCGAATGAATCTATTATACTTGGATTTTCAATTAAATCTTCAAGGTAAACAACACTCACCGAATTCTTTGAATAACTTGAAGTTAAATCATCTACAAATTTCTTCTCACCGAGTGCAACTAAATTGTAAACATTCTCGGTAGTTTCATAATTGGAATCGGTATTTGATCCTGATACTATGTTTGATTCAGTAGATGGTTTTTTGTATTTCATGGTAACATGATATACATCGGTTGAATCTAGTTTGCTTACTAACATTTGTGGAGAGTTAAAACTTCCTCCGTCTATAAACAAACTTGTTCCGTTTGTGGCAACTACATTATCAAAGTAACGAGAACTTGGTTTATTTCCAAGTGTAAACATTCTAAAAAATTTACTTTTTTGTTGATTGTACCCAAAAACACCTTGAGCATATTTCATTAAATTATTATCTTTAACTTGAACCAAATTTTCTTCCATTGGTTTATAGAAAAATGATATAGAAAAGTTTTCTATTTGATTACTAAGTTTACCATCAATAAACAAATAAGGAGGTCCTGCTTCTTTTGGTGCAATATTTTGTTGCAGTTCTACTCCTCTTATATACTTTGAATTTGCACCTGCATCTTTAATTTTTATATTTTTTACATGAGGTTGTTTATCGAATAATACATTGCCATCATAATGTACAAGTTTTCTAAACAAAGAACCAACTTCCGATGTATTCGGAATTGACATTGAATTTGCATACCATCTTGCTTCGATATTAGGATTTGAACTAGATGGTCCTTTTGGTCCTGTTTCTGTAATAATAACACTTATACCATTATTCTTCCAACCAACTGGTATAGGATCATGAACCAACGGACTAACTTCATATGGTAAATCTTTACCAGATGATCTCTTACGACATCTTTCTCTGTCTTTGCCAGTAAAAGCAACATTCCATGTCCAATAACCATCTTCCCACCATACATAAGCAGATTCGTTGTTGTATTTACCAACCCAATATGGTTTTTTATTTTTATACCCCTCCGCAGAATATTCAGCAGGTGCAGTTGACGAATATTGCACAGAAATATTTTCAACTGTTGCTAAGTTGCTTCCTTGCTTGTTTATTAAATACTTTCTTGAACCTGGCCAAGACTTAATGTATAGATTGTGTTTTGCAAATGGATGGGTTCCTGCGTATGTATGACGATAACCATTCGTATTTAATTGTAAATAAAATGGACGATTTAAAGAAGACTTGTAATAATATTCTGTGTTATGCCCTCCCAAACTTCTTGCCAATTTCTCTGGATGACGGCATAAAATACCAGCATTATTTAAAGTATTTGGTCCTATTTCTGTAATTAAAGAAGGATTTTCTATTAAGTCTTCGATATAAACTAAACTTGTATTTCCACCCGAATGATCTTTTTTGATTGTAGATTTAAACAAATTAACACCAACACTTAATACATCATAAGGTTTGTCGGTCAGCACATAAGATGAATACTCTTCACTGAATTCCGGAGTTGGAGTTGGAGTTTCGGTGGGTGTAGGAGTTGGTGGAAAATCTCCAAGTTCGCAATTATTCAATACAGGTGGTAAATCAAATGAATATGATACTTCACATTCTACTCCTTGTTGTTGACAATTTTCATTTTCAATAGTTTTGTCGTAAACAGGAATACTTGTTCCGTCTTTTTTAACTTCGTTTTTAAGTTTTTCACCAGCAATAACTTTAATTGATTTTACAAAATGTATTTTTGGATCACCTTCAAGTATCTTTGGATAATTTAATTTAATTAGTTTACGAGTTAATTTTTGTTTTACACTTGATTTTTTAAGTTTTATTGCTTCATGAACCTCGGATACAAGTTTAGCAGTATTTTCACCTGTCTTCAAAAATATTTCATAATAAATAGTTATCATGCACTCATCATCTGCAACCGTTGGTGTAGGTGTGGGTGTGGGTGTTTTAGTTGCAGTTGGAGTGGGTGTTGGGTCTTCAATTGACAATGGAACACTTCTTGGAATACTAACAATGTGAGCCGCACCTATATTACCTTCACTCCAACTTGCTCTGTAATTAACATAAATCTCGTCGTTGGTCAATGCACGTGTAAAAAATTTAATTTCATCTATGTATCCATTAAATTGATAATTACCACGATTTCCTATTGCACCAATTCTAATTCGTTGTTTGCTATTTTTAAATCTATGCTCTTTGTGGTCTGGATATCCAACTGCTGAATTTGCTTGTGATACAGTTGTAAGTTCTACTCCATCTGCATATATTTTACATTGCCCTTTATCCAACACATAAGTCATATGAGTCCAAACATCCAATTCTGGTTTCCAATCTTTTGCATATGTGTGGTAAGAATACGATGAATAGAAAATTCCACTTGCATAAATAATAAAAGTATTATCACCTCCTGATTTATTTGCGGTATACCATTTAGAAAATACACATCCAGTACTTGTCGTAGGACGTGTAGTTGCATTTAAACTTCTTGGTTTCATCCAAAATGACCATGTGAATGTACCGGTGGCAAAATGCTCGTCCCAAATATCAGGTGACCAAATGTTGCTTCTGTTTGCTCCTCCCGGATTTGCTGGAAATTGAAAAACACGTCCTCTTTGCTCATCATCTTCAAAATAACCAGTTCCTTGTAAATTTAATTGTGCAGAACCAATTGTAGGGTAAAGTAAAACACCAGATTTGTGGTTTATCATATCCCAACAATTAAATGCTTTTGGTAAATTAGTAATGTCCTGACCGTTATCACCCTTCGCACCTATTATTGCATAATCGTCATCAATAGAAATTCCACTTCCAAATGTATCTGCTTTTTGTAACTGATCAGGTACAATGTTAGATACTTTTTGAATTTCATTGTTTTCGTAAATGTAAAGGTAACCACTTCCACCATCTTCTATATCGTTGTCATCACGAAATGCCGAAACCATTATTCTATTGTTTTTTACTTTTACCTGATAACCGAATTGACCATTTGCATTTCGTTCTCGGTCTGGATATAATGTTTCAAAGTGCTTCCAATTTCCGGCATCTTTTTTAAATACAAATACTGCTCCTGATTGTTGTCCTGATTTTCCATCACCATGCGAACCCACAAGAGTTAAAGTTCCGTATGTTGCGACTGAAAATCCATAATAAGCATCTTTTTGCTTCTCAGGATGAAAAAACTTTTCTGTACTTTCAAATTGTGCTGATGAATTTTTTCTGTTTAGAAAATAAACGCATCCACTTTTATTTGCATGAGTAGAATCACCCCACGAACCAATTACAAGTTGATTTGCGTAAACAGCTACAGACCTTCCAAAATAGTTATTAGTTTTGCTCGTTGCCGATGAAACAATTTTCTGTGAATGTGTGAACTTACCATTTTTATCTTTCTTAAAAATATAACACGCACCAGAATTATCCGGTCCATGTGTATAAGCACCTACAACAATAGTATCATCAATCATGCTGACAGACTGACCGAAGTTGTCATCTGCGAGTCCGTCTGATGCAAATAGTTTTTGAAATAGTTGCCACTTGTTTGCTTTTAACTCAAACAAATATACTGCACCAGTTTGTTTGGATTTTCCTGTTGCATTATTTGCTCCTACTAATATAAAGTTTTCGTGCATATCAACAGACACACCGAAATTATCTGACTTGTTTTTGTCAGGATTTTCTATTTTTTGAAAATGCTTCCATGATGAATCTGTCATAGTTTTAAATATTATTCGTTCTTTAAAATGTAAATGCTTCCTGTATCAGAAATATTATTTATATTATCGTTGGGTGCTCCTATTACTGCAAAGTTTTTGTCAATTGCAGCCGATTGTCCAAAAAATGTATTTCTTTTTACATTATCGTTTGGAACTACTTTTTGGATGATTTCCGGATTACCCATTGATTGAGTATGTTCAAATTCACAATTTACATTGATTGGTGGTATTTCATAATCAACATATAAACGATACCAATTATCACTATATTTCAGTTCTGTTGATTTTATCTCAATATCAACTGGTACACTTCCTTTTGTTGAAATTTTAATATCCTTTGCTTCGGCATTTTTTCCTTTGTTTATTTGAGTTGAAACAAGTTGCCTAGTTTGTGATTGAGGTTTTTCAGAAACATCTACTTCAAATTTTATTATATTCGTTTTGTATGAACTCTTGGTAGCACGATACAAATATGTCATGGTAATTTCACACTTTTGTGTTTCATCATATTCTTCAAATGTAATTGTAGCAGTTGGTGTTGCAGTTTCAGTTGGAGTCGGTGGTACTTTAACACCAACATAAACTGGATCAGGACGATCTAAGTTTGTTCCGTCTGCCATTTGAAATCTGACATTATCTCCACTTCCAAGTAAATCGTTATTAGCAAGAACATAATAACTTGTATTTGATCCAGCAAAAACATCTGTTATATCTTTCATTTTAGAACGATAAAATGTATTTTGTGCATCAAGTGATCCTATTCCAAGTTGTCCATCGTTATTTCGTCCTGCGACAAGTAATTGTCCGTCTTTATCTACAATCAATGAATGTTGTGAACCAGCCGCAATTCCTTTTGGTCCATTTTTATTTAATTTAGTAAACTTATTTACCGATTGACGAGTTGCTAATCCAAGTTGACCAAATTTATTGTCACCCGTTCCAAATACATCATCGTTTTCATCGACTATAATTGCATGACGAGTTCCAATTGCCATGCTTTTTACTTTCATATCGGTCAGTTTCTTTGGAATCAATACATCTTTATTTGTTCCATCTCCAAGTTGTCCTTTGTCGTTTTTACCAAATCCCCACAATTCATTTTCTTCTGTAAGCATATAAGTTTGAAGTTCACCTGATTTAATTTCCTTCATTTTTGGTAAACTACTTACATCAGAATTAGAACCGACATTTTTATACAATGCAGTTGCTTGAGACTCGTTTGTTGGATGATCAAATATTCTAAAATCATCAATTTTTCCATTCAACGAATACTTTCTATTGTGTCTTAGTATTCCAAGTGATAACGAATATTTTGTAACTGCGGAAAATTCGTGAACTATGTTATCATTTAACATATTCATCTTCTTTCCGTTTTCAAATACAGAAATTTTTCCTTTGTCTAAACTCCAAACATAATGCGTCCATTTGTTGATTGGTGCTTTATATGATGCACCACCAGGTTCAATTATTCGTGATACTTGATTGCCTTTACCGGAAACAAATGATCCCGTTGAATAAATAATAAAAGAATTATTTGACCAAGAACGATCACTTGAATACCACTTTGAAGCAATCATTCCTGCTCTTTTTGAATACTCAGTTGATCTATCACTTCTTAAATAAACCCAATATGAAATACTAAATGTACCTGTGGAGAAAACATTATCATGTACATCTCCTATATCAAAATATTGAGAATTATTTTGGAAATCAAAAACACTACCACGTTCCGAGTCTTCTTTTAAAGTTAAAGGTTGGACTTTTTTATATGTGTTTTTTGCCGAATCTAATACAAGGGTATCTGCATTCTGTTGTTTATTATTACTCGGTTCGTATCTTAAAATATCATTAAATTCTTCAGGTCTTTCTGACAAATTCAAAGGTTTCGTTTGGTTATCGAAATTTCCAGAACCTAACTCTCCACTTTTATTCAATCCAAATCCGTTTACCTTACCAGAGTTATCTATATAAAAAGATGAATATCCTTTACATGAAATATCTTTTACATTGTCTGCTATTTTAATTGGTGTTGTACGATTCTGCGTAGTTCCGTCTCCTAATTGACCGAAGTTATTTCGTCCCGATGATAATAATTCTCCGGTGTTTTTTAAGAATAATGTATGTCCTAATCCAGTTGCAACTTTTTTAACATTATTTATTCTTGCTAGTCTTATATCATCAGTTGTTTTTGTATCACCCGTTGCAAGGTTTCCGTACGTATTATCACCCACAACTTCAACACCACCTGTATCTCTTAATATCAATGAATAGTTAGAACCTACTGCTATTTGCTTTACACTTTTATTAGGAGTTTTCGTTGGACTTGGTGTGCTTGTTGGTGTTGGAGTTGGAAAACTATCAGAATTAGTACCAAATCCTCGTTGCTTTTTATCATCATTTGTTAACCAGTATCCTTTTGTAACATCATTTGATTCATTATAAAGTTCGTTTTGAAATGATGATGAAAAATCGTGTTTTTCATATTTTGCAAGTTTCCATGTTTCGTCATCTGCCCATTTAATTAACCAGTTTTCTTTACGATGTTTATATGTTGGACGATTTAAAATAAACTGACTTTGAATATCATAAAGTCCATTTGCAGAACCATATCTACCTGTCAATCCACTAATAGAAAAATTTTCGTAGGTATGTGATGAAATACCCGATTGATCTTGCTCACTCCATATACATTTATGTGCAAGTTCTGCATTACCAATCAATGGAGGATTAACTGAATCATTGTATGAATTTGACAAAGTAAAAGTTAAATTCCATTTTTCCGTAACATCATCCCACCATATTTTCCATTGATTGTCTTTTTTAGTGTATGTTGGTTTGCCATTTTTAAAATAAGTTGTTAGATAATAAATTCCATTTGCGGTTTTATACTGATCTGTTAAACCAAATATTGAAAATGTTTCACGATAGTTTAAAATTAATCTTCCTTTATCTTCGGTGAGCAAGCAAAATGTTAAATCTTTTATATCAAATCCAGTTTTGTCTGAGAATATAACTCCACCCGAACCACAAGTGATTTTACCATTTAAAATAGCAATATTTTTATTGATTCCTATCTGCGAATACAAATATGTATCTTCTGTTATTTTATTACCACGAACATTACTTGCTGATCCAATTTCATCTTTAAAGTCAACCAGGAATGTTGTCTCACAATCAGCATTGGAAGACTTCCAGTATAAACCTACTCTTGATAAAATTGTTCCCATTTCTTATCCTGCTGGATAAACTCTTGTATTAAGCAACATATTTTCAGTTGATCCTAATCCAAGATTTCCATGTGCATTGAACCCAACTGCATAAATTTTATCTTCAAATGCAAAAAAGGAACTATTACCCCCCGCATGAATATACATAGAATCTGACTCTATGCTAACATTATCTAGTTTACAACTTGTAAAACCTTTACTAGAGTGATTGTTATCATTTCTTGACAATCGTGCAAAGTTTTCTTCAGTTGCACATTGACCAAACTGGTTATTTCCTGCACTAAATACTCTTCCATCAAATGTATAAATCAAGCAATGATTATATCCAACTGAAAAATCCTTTACATTTTCTCTAACTTTTCGAAATCCTTTAATTACAATATTTTCTTCTAGATTTGCAACACCACATTGTCCGTATGTGTTTTCTCCAGTTGCCCATAATGAATAATCACTCATCAACACATAAGTGAAATTTAACCCACACGCAACTCGTCTACAAGTCAATCCACCAAACTCATCAATTAATACAGGTTCTTCGTAAAAACTTCCCGATTCATTTGTTTTTCCTGTTTGGTATTTGTCGGATTTACCGTATCCATAAAGTTTTCCTTGACGAATATACATTGCGTGATTTTCACCCACATCAAATAAAATTTCATTTTCTACAGAGTCAGATGCTACTAAATTCAACCCAAGACCATAGTCCTTATCATCATAATAATGGTTCAACCCAAGTTGACCAAATGTATTATTTCCACAAGAGTACAATGCCTTTCTACGAATACCATCTATCAATTCATTTTTTAATACAAATGTAAAACTATCAGATGCTTTTACAGATACAACCAAGTCATCTGTACCTCCACCTGTAACTTTCAATGTGCCATTTACATCCTCAAAATCATTTCTATAAGAATATCCTTCAATGTTTCTTATAGTTATTCCCTCAGTTTCCAATTCAACTCCAAGTGATCCATTCACATTATTCCCTATTGCGAATAAAGAACCATCTGCTTTTATTAAAAATGTTTTATGTTGTGCAACTATAACATCCATTATTTCAGAATTGTTTATATTTGTAGGATTATTTTTTTGCTTAATTTCAGTTCCTAAATTCAATTGATTAAATTCATTTAACCCACAACCATAAACTGAACCATCTTTCATTAAAAACAAAGTATGAGTTTTACAACTTGAAACTTTTTGCAGTTGATTCTCAACGGGAGTTATCGGTATATTTACAACGAGTTGTTCTTTCACACTCTTAGGACCATACGCAATATGCACTCCGTCTGCGGTTTTGTATTCACCGTCATCAGGAAATTGCTCTTTGCTTTTTAAAGTGTAATTATAGTCACTCTGCGATGGATGAAAGTTAAGTGCATCAGTTAAAACCCAATCAGTTCCGTCGTTCCATATTGCCCATTTATTTTCATTCAAATAACAAGGTTTATTGTTTCTAAAGTAAGATGTCATGGTAAATATACCATTTCCATTTACATAAAATCCGACAAGACCGGTTAACGCAAAATTCTCAATATATGTGGAAACCAATCTACCTGCATCTTTATTGATATTTGTTGCAACTGCGTGATTTATATTCTCAACTGCATCTAAATTGTCTAAAGCATACGCACAACCACATTCAAACTTTTTAATTTGTGAAAGATTATTAGTAAGTCCTTTGGCAATATTGTTGTCATATTCATCACTAGGTTTGATTGTATATGCTTCTTCAAAATTAATTCGTGGATGCTCATTTCCACTAGGCATACAGGTTATTCCATCGGGTGAAATCCATGTTAAAAAAAATTTTTTGCTAGTCGTAAAGGGATTCATTTTTTATAAATATACAAATTTCATCTATTTAGTTCACTCCTGATTACTTTATTTTCCGTAATCTAGCAATAAAAACTCTCAAGCAAATATTAAAAATATATCTATCAGCAGACTCTGAATCTGCTTTTATTATTATACCGTATGCACCTTGCGTAAAAAGTTTGACACTTTCTTTCTTTGGATCGTACATATTTGCATCAACCATATCAACTGCGTCATCATATTTACAATAATTTTCTTTTTTAAAAAAAGCACGAAACATATCCTGAAATAACGCAAGTTTAGTTGCCACATTTTCGGCATTGGTTGGGTCTATATTGCGTATTTTATCTGAAATAACATAATAAGAACCTGTTTCTAGTAAGATGATTATATCTTCAATTATATTCAGTATAGTTTCTTCTCTTAAATAAATTTTCCCATTTAATTTCATTTCTACTACCACACATTTTTAATCGTAGGACCCGTTCCAACATATGCTTTTATTTTTATTTTTTTCCATTTAGTTGGATCTTTTTCACCATTATCACCTAAACTTAAAATTGCCATTGTACGATGCCACCCTTCAAGTAAACGAAATTCACCTCCTTTGTTGAGCATAATGACTGGTTCGTTTGTACCTGGTTTTAATTTTTTCGCAAGTTTTCGTTGAAACTCTATTCGTTTTTCATCGTCAGGAACATTATTAGGATTTGCATTTCCAAACTTACGTTTGATCATTGTTTTTTGATTACCCTTAGTAAAATCGGAAGCATTCAATTCAAGGACTTTTAATTTCCACTTGATTTCAACCCAATCTTCAAATTCATATTCAAGTTCCTCTTCATCCACATCAGGATCATTTTTTAATATTCGTTCAAGTTCTTTTTGAAAGAATCCGTTATCGGACATTACAAAATCTTTAAACACATATTCAGGCATATTGTGAAATGTTCTGTAAAGCAATTCACCCGCATAATCTTTTGATATTCTCTCAACAATGCTTGTCAAAGAAATCATAGTTTTACTCTCCAAGTGCAAGAATTACATCGTTACGCATTTCTTTTGTAATAGGGTCTGGTATTTCGTCAATACGAAAATAACCCCAATCCGAATGCTCTTCATCAATAATAGGTTCTATTTCGTCTTCAATTTCTGTTATATAATCATAAAACACTCCTCCACCATGTGCAGGAAATGCTGATAAAAATTTAACATTTACTTCATCTAGTTCTATTTTTGTTTCTTCCAATGTTTCTCTTATAGCCGCATCTTTTATATTTTCATGTGGTTCTACATAACCACATGGAACACTCCAATAATTTGGTAATGCAGTATTAGGTACATCCTCTCGTCTTTTGCACAATAATACCTTATCCTTACATTTAATCAATATACCACTAAACGCAGGATTTTTATCTTGACCACGGCCGTCATCTATTTCGTTGCTCATGAGTCGGTCTTTTCCTTTCCTTTTGTAGTAAATTTAAGATTACCTGAGTTATCGGCATAATAATAATGCTTATAGAATAATCTGTAATCTCCACTAACTAACATTTTTTCAACATTGTCTGCATACTCAGATAATTCATACCCCGTAGTTGCTTTGCAAACTCTTCCCTTATGTGCCTTATGAGCAGAATAAGTTTCCGGACGAATGAAACCACTACTTCCTCTTCGTTTACCAGTTGCAGGAGAAATGTTCATAACAATAAATATATATTAAATATTTTTATTGTCATTATATCTTTCAATAGATTCTTCTATAATTTGAATTGCTTTGTCTTTAGGTAACCATTCACCGATTTTAACGGTTTTTCCTTCAAGGTCTTTGTAGTGCTGAAAAAAGTTTTTTGCCATTTCTAAAAACGATTCATTGATATTGTGAATATCAACAATGCTTTTTTTGTATGAAGTGACAGGACGACCTATCAACTTCCAGTCCATATCTCCGTCATCTTCCATTTCTAACACACCAACTACATGACATCGCACAACGCATCCCATTTGCATTTGAGTCCAGTTATATGTAAGCATATCCAGAGGATCACCATCTTCTCCTAAAGTAGACGGAATAAAACCATAATTCGCAGGGTACCTCATAGCAGACTTTAAAATACGGTCTAAACGAAATGCTTGAATTTCTTCGTCAAACTCGTACTTTTGATTTGTATCACGTGGTATCTCTATTACACAATTTACCGTTTCTGGTGCATTTTTTCCAACTGGTATTTTTTTGTAATCCATTATTTATGTCTTTCATAAATAAGTATGGATATATTTTGGAAATTTGCTTTATTATCGTGTTCTCTTGAAAAAAGATTCAACAAAAACTTCTATTGCATCAAGAGCATCATCAATTTCCCACGCAGGACCATCGTATCCATTTTCAGGTAAGTAATTTTTATCACCAATTTCTAAGCACTCAACCTTATCAAGATATTCAGAATGCTTTTTTTCCATCCAAGGCATATGTTCGTCTTTATTCATCAAAATAATTTTCTCACTACTTGCACAATCATAGTTATCAAGCATTTGATTTGTTGCACCAACTAAGCAAAACGGAATTTTACGTTTTTTAATTCTCTCATACGAAGGAATTGCTAGTCTTATCGGAAATGTAAATGATTCTCCGTGTTCATATTTTTCGGTTGGTTGAACACGCAAACCACGACTAAATGCACGAATATTAGTCAAATTATTTTTAATACAAAGGTAATTAAAACAGGCTTCGGCATACTTGCTACGGTACAGATTTCCTGTACATACAAAGCAGAACTGCTTTATCGGTACTCTCGTTTCAGCAGTTTCCATCTTCCTGAATCTAAACGAACTTCACCACTATCAATTTTCTTGATGATGTCCACAACTTCTTCAATACTATTGTAAATGTATTTATGTGGAAACATCGCAAGCATCCACAATGGAGTTTTGACTTTTCCACCTTCAATTGCAACGAACACAGGTTTTTGCTCACGAACCGCAGTAACAATTTCTTCAGCAGAACCCCAACTTGCAATTTCAGGTTGTAAATTTGCAATAATAAAATCACTTCTGTCAACTAGGTTTAAATCATAATTTCGAACTTTCTTCATTCTACGAGTAAGTTCATCATACTTTCCGTCTTCCATCATTTGAAGCATTTCTACTCTTGCAGGTTCATCTTCGTCTACATCTTCAACGAATGGTTTGTGGTATGGATCAAAAACAGTTACACCTAAAGGACTTAACTCTTCTGTAACATAACCTCTCCAATCACGACCACTTTTATACTGCATATGACCAACCAAATAGGTTTTGGTTCTCCACAGATTGTTTTTACTTTTCTTCATCTTATATAAATATTATATTATAAGATTTCCAACCATTTGTCAAGTTATTTTAACGAAAATGCTTATTAAGTAACTTCCACCGTTCACTATCAATAGGAAGTTTACCTTCATCGATTTTTTGTAGTTTTGCAATAACATCATCAACTGAATCATAAATGTATTTATGCGGAATTGTCCAAAACACCCACATTGGTGTTTTATTCTTTCCACGCACATTCACAAAGAAAATAGGTTTCTTCATTCGGTTTGCAGTAAAGAACTCTTCCCAACTTCCACAGGTTACAACTTCAGGATCATAAACGAATATTACAAAATCACTACGATCAATTAAACTTAAATCATAACTACGAATTTCTTTATATGCTTCTACTTTATCATACTCTTTGTTTTTAAGTGCCAAACGAAGTTCATCGTGAGTTTCTTCATCTTCGTTTACATCCATAATAAATGGTTGCTTGTAATGATCAAACAACTTGATATTCATTTTTTCAAGTTGTGTATTAACATTCTCACGAATTTCACGACCATTTGCATACTGCATATGACCAATGACAGTGCAACGGGTTTCCGCCAGTAAGTTCATTATACTACTTCAAATAAAACGTTATGATCTTCCCAAAGTTCTTCTATAAGTGCCTGCTCTTGTGTTCCGTTTTTTGCATCACGAATCTTTTTGTCTTTGGAAATATCAACATACAAATAAACCACAAAATCAAATGCACTTGCATACACTAAACTTTGACCAATTCCTTCACGCAAAGAACTTCCACTTTCACCTTTTTTTACTTCAACTGCAACTTTAAGTTTATCTATTTTAACAACAAAATCAGGACGATGTTGAGTTCCAAAGAATGTGAAGTTGTTTACCGTGGTGTTTACGTCACCTTCCCAAAGCAAGCAATTTTTTGCTTTTTCTTTTACCAATTCTTTGTCAGCACTTTTGCTTAATTCTAAGTCTTCGTACAATGCTTCTAATTCATTGATAAGTGGTTGGTGCATATACTGCTTGATATAATCTTCATTACGATTACGATAATCAATTACATCAAAAATCTTTTTACTTGAAATTGCAGATGCAATGCTTTCTACAATTCTTACTCTTTTTTTACTTTTGCTTCTTCCCATTATTTGTTTACCTGTTCTATGATTTCATCTACTACCTCGTTTACAATACTACGAGTTTCAAAATTGTCAAGTGGATTATCTACTGTTGGCCAGTCCAACTGAAAATGAGCACCTTCACGCATTTTTGGATCATTGATTCGTTCGTGTTCATTTGGTGCTTTGACATACTCAAATTTAAAATTTCCATCTGCGTCAATTACCGCAGTAGATGTTTTTTCGTATCTGCGTAAATGCACAAGCAATCCTTCGTGTTCATATAAAACCCACCCCAATTCATCGTTTTGATAGGTTGCGTATCGCACATCACTTACCAATGCAATATCACCCGTATAACGACTTAATGTTTCATTCATTGTTTCAATCCAATGTCTGCCATTTGTTTGCTTTCTTTTTAAATCTCCGTACCAAACAAGAAATTCACGAAACAAAGTTTTATAATGAGTATTATCCGTATACACATCCAAATCACAATGTGTTTTGAGAAAATTTTCACAATCTCGTTTCAACGCATTTGCCAATGCGAATTGCTTTGCCGAATAACCCCTTTTACCCAACTCTGATATAACCATATCACAAAAAAGATTTTTGCCACTTCGTGCAACTCCACTTACTCCTACTAAGAACATAACTTTTTAACTTCCTTTGGTTCATTGCCATATTTAGCACACAACTCTTCAAGTTCAGTTATACCCTTTTCGGTGGACTTGAATACATCAATATACTCTTCGGCGTGTAATTTACTAACTTCATAATGCGATGCAACCAAATTAATTAAATCTGCATTGTGCTTGTCATCAGATGTAGATTTGATGTACTTATGAAACGCACGACCTTGTGGTACGACTTCACGCAAAACACGATAATAATCTTTTGGTTTTAAACCAACTGCGTGTTTTTGAAGTTGATCAATTACTTCAATTAGATTCATATCCATTGACAAAAAACGATTGACCATGTAATTTACAAATGTCTTTTTATCTTCATCTGTGAGAGTGTCAAAATAGTTTTCCGTCTTTTTCTCACGAATGTGATTAATGTGATCAAACAATGTCTTCTTCTTGGGACCTAGATTGTTTGACTTCTTTGCTTTGGTTTTTTTGGTTGTCGGCATTTAGAAGAATATAATAACCAACCGATATTGATTTGTCAAAACTTATTTCAAATATTTTGAAATTTCAAATGAATCCGAAATAACTTCTCCGAACCAAACTTCATCATACTTGATATGTTTTTCATTTAAGATTTTTTTATTATTATCAAAAAAATTAGTTAACTCATGTGCATAGTCAGTATATCTTTTGATTTCACCAGATGGTTTTGTATAATTTGTTTGACCTTTTCCATTTTTTTGTCTATTGGGTGTAGTTCCCCAATTACCAGATAAAAGTGCTTTTTTGTATGAGTTATATGAATCAAGTAAATTTCTTCTTAAAAAAATAAAATTAGTTTCGTAATTTAAATCAAGTATTTGCTTCAAACTAATATTATGTCCAAGAAATATTTTAATCACTAAATATTTTTTTTGCATCCAATCATGTGATTTTATCACACTCCTAATGTGTTCTTCCAAGTCCGTATCCGTGGAAAATCCACTCAACCTTCCACCTGGACCAAATGCTTCAAATAAACATACACACTGAGGGTGGTTATCAAACTTTCTACACAATGTAGTTGAACCGTGTCTTTGAGCAGAGATTATCACAATTAACTTTTGCTCTTCGATTTTATTTAATACATTTGTATCCACTTTAATAAATAGATTTATCTAAATGTTTTATTTAGAAGTTTCCAACGTTCACTATCAATAGGAACTTTTTCTGTGTTAATATTTTGTAGAATTTGCATTACACCACATTATGTCAAAGAAATTATATTTTATTTAACAAAAACTTTGGTTTGGTTGGAAAATAACCAATTGGATTTTCATAAATTACATACTCACCTTTATCAATTAAGGTTACAAAATCCTGATCAAATAAACTTATTTTATTCATCATTTGCTGAACGCAATATAATCGTATTGCATATAATGCTTCATTTCTATCATCGTATACACCAATTACACGGTCTCCCAATGTATCAACCACTTCATACTCCATTAAAACTCTCCGTTAAAACTTAATAAAATCTCCAATTATAAATATGAAGATACGGAGTTTTTATAAAAACTTAAATAACAGAAAATGGAAGATTGTGTGTACTTGCAACTGCTTCGCAAATTAATTTACTATCGTGTGTATTAACACCCAATTTTAAAGCATCATTGTATTTGTTCGGTGAAATCCCACTTGCAATTTCAAGACCATAACGAAGTGTTTGGTTGTTTAATGCAACGGTACTTGTCTGTGGAACTACACCTGGCATATTTGCTACGCAGTAATGAACAATTCCATCGACATCATAAATTGGTTTATCGTGTGTTGTTGCTTTGCTTGTTTCAAAACATCCACCTTGATCGATTGCAACATCAACCAATACCGCACCTTTTTTCATAATTTTTAAATGATTTTTATTAATCAATTTTGGTGCAGATGCTCCGTGAACATATACACTTCCAATTACAACATCTGCATCTTCAATCTCTGATTCAATGTTTGCATCGTTACTGAATAAAGTTTGTACAGATGAACCAAATACATCATCAAGATATGCAAGTCGTTCTTGGGATATATCAAGTATACTTGTGTATGCTCCAATTCCACTTGCAATTTTAGCCGCATTGAATCCAACTACACCACCTCCTAAAATGACCACTTTTCCTCGTTTAACACCCGGAATTCCACCGAGAAGTATACCTGCTCCACCGAACGGAGTTTCCAAGTATTTAGCACCTTCTTGGACACTTAAACGACCCGCAATCTCACTCATTGGAGTAAGACACGGATGACTACGATTCGGTAACTGAATAGTTTCATATGCTATTGTTGTTAATCCTATGTTCACCAACTCTTCTGTCAATTTTTTATCGGCAGCCAAATGCAGATAAGTGAACAGAATATGATCCTTACGAAAATACGATAACTCTGATGTTTGAGGTTCTTTTACTTTGATAATCATTTCTGCTTTATCAAAAGTGTTTTTAACATCACAAATAATTGCACCTGCTTTAATATAATCAGTATCTGTGTATCCTGTGCCAATTCCGGCATCTCTTTCTACATAAAGTTCATGTCCTTCTGCGACATACTTGCTTACTGCACTTGGTGTTAATCCCACACGATATTCGTGTTTTTTAATTTCTTTTGGTACACCAATTCTCATGTAATATAAATATTATACTTTTTATAATTTGTCAATCAAATCTCTGGTGGAGGTAGTGGGATTTGAACCCACGTCTTTATATCCTTTCTTCCAAACGTCTACACGTTTATTTTGTTGTGAATTTCAAAAAGTTACCCAACAAACAAATCTACCTTTTCTATTCGTTTTATTGTTATACGGAATTTCCAACGAAAAAATAATTTCCGAGTTCTCGGTTAATGACGCCAGCACCAAGATAGCCGAGGAATCTCTTGGGTGACGGGATGGTCTTATTATGCCATCAAC
>Ga0213866_10000813_pt1 | contig 24238 bp, 17 predicted proteins | sample PICome_11_FD_160079 | JGI IMG/M metagenome (GOLD analysis project Ga0213866, IMG submission 160079) | Coastal seawater microbial communities near Pivers Island, North Carolina, United States - PICO284 | ecosystem: Environmental > Aquatic > Marine > Coastal | place: USA: North Carolina...
CGATCGGATTTCAGCAGTGGCGATTTAGGCGTGTTGTGCTCTTTTGGCGCCGGCTACAGCATCGGCAGCGTCATCCTGCGCAAAGTCTGACTATCATTCGACAACCAGTTGCGACAGCACTTCCAGAAGCCGGCTGCATTCGGCGTCTGTACCCACACTGATACGCAGGTAGTCGGCAATACGCGGCTGGTTCCAGTGGCGCACGATCACTCCCTGTTCCCGCAGGCCTGAGAACAGCTTGGCCGCATCCTGAGCCGGGTGGCGGGTGAACAGGAAGTTCGCCGTCGACGGCAGCACCTCGAAACCCATCTCCATCAAAGACAGCGTCAGCCGATCGCGGGTAGCCATTACCCGCTGGCGGCAACTGTCAAAGTAGGCGACATCCTCGAAGGCGGCAGCTGCAGCGCGCTGAGCCAGCGCGTCTAGCGGGTAAGAATTAAAGGAATCCTTTACGCGGGTGAGTCCTTCGATCAGCGGTGTCTGCGCCAGCGCAAGGCCGACTCGTAGCCCCGCCAGCGAACGCGACTTGGACAGCGTCTGTACCACCACCAGATTGTCATACTCCGGCACCAGGCTGGAAGCTGATACACCGCCATAGTCGATATAGGCCTCATCGATCACCACCACCGCATCGGGGTTCGATTCCAGCAGCGTTCGAATGGCATGCAGATCGAGCGCAATACCCGTTGGCGCATTGGGATTGGGAATGATGATGGCACCCTTTCCTGCTACATAGTCATCAACGTCGACCGTGAAGTCGTCGCGTAGTGGCACCCGCCGGTAGTCCAGCCGGTACAACTTGCACCATACCGGATAGAAGCTATAGCTGATGTCCGGAAACAGCAGCGGCGACTCGTGTGCCAACAGCCCCTGGAACAGGTGCGCCAGCACCTCGTCGGAGCCGTTTCCCACGAACACCTCATCGGGCGACAACGCAAAGAAGCGCGCAATCGACTCACGCAGCGCCAGCGACGTTGGGTCGGGATAGCGCCGGAGTGCGTCACCGTCAATATCATGGATGGCTTCCAGTACGCGGGGCGACGGCGGATAGGGGCACTCGTTGGTATTGAGCTTCACCAGCTGCGCGTGCTGCGGCTGCTCGCCAGGAATGTACGGCGTCAGCTCGTGCGTAATGTCACTCCAGAATCGGCTCATGTCCGGGTTCCCTGAAATGCAGAGCCCGGCGCTGTGGCCGGGCTCTATCTTGCTACCGCGTCATGCGGCAATTTGGCGTCCCCTAGGGGGTTCGAACCCCTGTTCCCGCCGTGAAAGGGCGGTGTCCTAGGCCACTAGACGAAGGGGACGCGGTGACCGGCAGTGCCGGCGCCGCACATTGTAACCGAGCAATAGGTGGTTGCAAGCGTGCCTAGAACTTGAAGACCGTATCGAGCATTATCCGGTCGTAATCCAGTGCACCGCCTTCGTCTTCCAACGTCTTTTCACCAGCTTCATTGTTCAGGAACCAGGTAAACCCAACGTTCCACGACTTACTGAGGCCGTAAGCGCCGCTCAAACGATGGCCTTTCCCATCAGTACCACCACCGGCAAAGTCTGAGTCACTCAACAGGCCCAGCACCGCATCCGCCTCGAGATCCTGATACTGGTAGGCCAGCTGCCAGGTTCCACGACCGCTTGCCTTGCCGAGCTTGGTACCAATCAGCCAGCCCGTATCGTAATCGTCAGCATCCTGGTTCTGGACGTAATTACCAAACACATTCACTGGCATATCGAAGAGGCTGAAGCCAACATCGGCGCCAAGTTCGATCATCTCGTAGTTGAACGCGTATACGCCATCAATGGATGTATTACCGAAGAAGTCGTCATCGAAGAAAGGCTCGCTGCCTGCGGTCGGGAAGTCAAAGTATGATAGCGAGGTGGTGAGGTTCGCCTCGCCGAGGCCGAAGGTCAGCCCGCCCTGGAGGCCCCAGGCAAACTCATCATTACCATCTTTGGAATCACTTTCCAGCCAATTACCCAGGAAGTTCACGAACAGGTTGTCGCTTTTCCATGCGGCGGACACGCCCTCCGGCCGCCAATCGCCGTCCCATAGCAGGGCCGTTTTTTGAGGTCGATACAAGGGATTACTGTACTTACCCGCGGTGAGACTAAATGCGTCGGTCGCCTGCCAGGTGAAGTAGCCCAGGTCGAGGCGCAGGTCTTTGGTGCTGTTCCCATTACCCAGAGTCTGGTTTGAGGACACCGGGTCTTCGCCGCCGCTGGCAACACCAATTCCGACTTCTACATTGGCTGGTAACTTAGCGACCAATGCGGAACGAGCGCGAATCCGATTACGCTCTCGGCTGTCGCGTCCTTCGACATCGATATATTCATAGCGGTAACGAAAGTCACCCTTGAGCTTGATGTTATCTGTCCAACTGGAGGCGCTGCCCTGCTCCTTGATCGCAGCCAACTCCGACTGGGCAGACTCGAGGCTACCGTAGGTTTCCTCGCTGACCTGCCTGAGGGAGGCATTCTCATCCTCCAACACGGCAACCCTGTTGGCCAAAGCCGCCATTTGCGCCTTCAACGCCTCGAACTCGGCATCACTAACCGCCGCCTGTGTATTCATTGCACCGCTTAGAGCTGCAGCAACAGCCACTGACATTACATTTTTCATAGGACTTTATCCCCTGATGTGCTTAATGCTTACTTCAACATGACCAAACTGTTGCAATTTTATGTCTCATTTATGACAGAAAAATGACAATACCAGAGAATTCTCGGCCGGACGGGCAAAATGCCGCTATGCCGCCCGAATGGGCAGCTGTGGGAGGGTGATGTTACAAAGGTATGTCAGTCTGGTGACGCGGGGAAAGGTATCGCTAGCTATCCTGCCCGAACTGCTCCAGTAATTGCTGAGTATCCACGTGACGGACGTCTTGCCCGCTCGTAAGGTAGACAACCTGTTCCGCTATATTACAAGCATGGTCACCGACACGCTCAAGGCTACGCAGAGACCACATCTCGTTAAGAACGCCGCCAATCGTACGGGGATCTTCCATCATAAAGGTGACAGAAGAGCGCATCGCCTGCTTGTACTGTGAGTCCACAGTTTGATCATCGACCATAACCTCTAGTGCTGCATCAACGTCCAGTCGGGCAAATGCATCCAACACCTTGCGTAGCATACTGGTGACATGTGTCCCGATATGGCGTATCTCTACATAGCGACTGCTGTCTCCAATGGCATGGGCTTCAGAAAGCTTGATGGTCTGTTTTGCGATCTTGTTGGCCTCGTCCCCGATCCGCTCAAGATCGGTGGTAATCTTGATAATCGCAAGCACCAGGCGCAGGTCGCTGGCAGCCGGTTGTCGACGCGCGAGAATACGGGAGCAGTCCTCGTCAATCTGAACTTCCATGTCGTTTACTGAGGGCTCAATTTTCCTGATCGCAGCTGCTTCTCCGCTATCGCGCTTCAGCAGCGCATCAACGGCGCGACTTATCTGCTGCTCAACCAGTCCGCCCATCTCCATGAGATTCTTCTTCACAGCTTCCAGTTCGGCATCGAACTGGCCGGAAATATGCTGGCTTTGACTTTCTTGCTGACTCATCTGCTCACCCTGCCTTATCCGTAGCGGCCCGTAATGTAATCTTCGGTCTGCTTCTGTTCGGGATTAGTAAATATTTTGTCGGTCTCGCCGAACTCTATCAACTTACCCATGTACATAAACGCCGTCATGTCAGACACCCTCGCGGCTTGCTGCATGTTGTGCGTCACAATGACGATCGTGTATTTGGACTTCAGTTCGTATATGAGCTCTTCTATCTTGAGCGTTGAGATGGGATCCAGTGCCGAGGCTGGTTCGTCGAGAAGGAGCACTTCGGGCTCTACAGCGACCGTGCGCGCGATCACCAGCCTCTGCTGTTGTCCGCCAGACAATCCCAGGGCACTGTCGTTCAATCGATCCTTGACTTCATCCCACAACGCAGCAGACCTCAGAGACTTTTCCACGACCTCATCCAGCACCCGTCGCTTGTTAATGCCCTGGATTCGAAGACCATATGCCACGTTCTCGTAAATAGACTTGGGGAAGGGATTTGGCTTCTGAAAGACCATTCCGATCCGGCGACGCAGGCTGGCCACATCCACTCGAGGTTCGTAAATGTCGTCGCCTTCCAACAGCAAGTGCCCTTCGACGCGGCATCCGTCAACCAGGTCATTCATCCGGTTAAAACAGCGAAGCAGACTGGACTTTCCGCAGCCACTGGGCCCGATGAACGCTGTTACCCGCTGCTTTGGAATATCAAGATTGATATTGTGCAAAGCTTGAACGTCCTGGTTATAGAACAGATTCAACTGCTGCACCTGAAGGCTGGTCTTTGGGGGCACACTGCTGTCCTGCCGATTGCGATTCAGCGCAGTAATATCAATTGAGTGTTGTTGCATATTCAGGGTCTCCGAGAGTCTAGCTCTCAAGTGCCTTGTACTTTTCCCGCAGGCGATTGCGTAAACCAACCGCCGCCAGGTTCAGTAGTGCAATGATGATAACCAGTAGCAATGCCGTGGCATAGACGAGCGGGCGTGCCGCTTCAACATTCGGACTTTGGAAACCAACATCGTAGATGTGAAATCCGAGGTGCATAAATTTTCGATCAAGGTGAAGAAACGGATAATTGGCGTCTAAAGGCAAAGTGGGCGCAAGCTTGACCACACCGACTAACATAAGAGGGGCCACCTCCCCCGCGGCGCGCGCAACGGCAAGAATAAGCCCCGTCATCATTGCCGGGCTGGCCATGGGCAGCACCACCCGCCACAGTGTCTCTGCGCGTGTGGCGCCGAGAGCCAGGCTCCCTTCACGGACCGACTTGGGAATGCGTGCCAGCCCCTCCTCTGTCGCCACAATAACAACGGGAAGTGTCAACAACGCCAGAGTCAGCGAAGCCCACATAAGGCCGGGCGTACCGAAAGTCGGCGTGGGCAATGCTTCCCTGTAAAACAGCTGGTCGAGTTCACCGCCAACAAAGTAAACGAAGAAGCCCAAACCAAATACACCATAAACGATGGAGGGGACACCGGCCAGATTATTGACGGCCACTCGTATCGTGCGCGTTACCACGCCCTGCTTCGCGTACTCGCGCAAATAGACCGCGGCAACAACGCCAAAGGGGGTCACCATGATAGACATGAGGAGAACCATCATCACGGTGCCGAACATTGCTGGGAAAATCCCGCCTTCGGTGTTGGCTTCGCGAGGCTCATCGGACAGGAATTCCCACAGGCGCTCAAAATACATGGCCAGCTTGTCGAGCAAGCCCATGTCGTTGGGCTGATAGGCTCTCACGACCTTCGCTATCGGAAGCGTTACCTTCTGCCCATCGACGAGCTCAACGGAATAAGTCTGGTCTGCAATGCTGTCGTACAGCGTGTACAACTGCTCCTGTAAGACGGCGTACTCGGCATTAAGCTCAGCGCGCGCCGCTGCCAGCGACTCGGCGGCAGCAGGGTCCAGAAGCCCGTCGAGCTCGAGAGACCTTTCCCTGAGCCTGAGTTTTTCGAGCTCGAAATTGATCTGACCAATGTCTCCGCGCTCAATTTCTGCGATTTGATCACGGACATCCAGCGTACGAGCGATAAGGGCCTGAAACTCAGCCCATACGGCGTCATTGCCCTGCGAATCGAGACGAACGTCTCCCCGGCCGCCGGTTACGGATTGCAGCGTTGCATACAAATTGCCCCACTCCAGACGTTCAACCACCATCACTTTAGTAGGATAGTCCGTCGCCGTGATCTGCTCGTCGATCAGCCAGATAAAGTCACTTCCGAAAGCATCGCGATTGCCCTGCTTCAGCAACGTGCGGTCAAAGAAAGGCCCAGGGCCTGAGAGCTCAAACCCGGCTTCGCGCAGCTGTTCGCCTGGTACCGACAGGGTCTCCACGACCTCTCCGAGCACTTCGCGCGACGTGCCCTGGTAGCTGATGGTCGCCTGAACAATATCGCGAGGCCAAAAGTGGCTAAAGCCACGTACGGCGAGAAGGAGCAACAGGCCCGCAACGGCGAGCACACTAAGACTGACCGCTGCGGCGTTTAACCAGATCATTGGCTCACCGCTACGGACCCAGCGTCCCAGACTGGGCTTATCCCTGTAGAGTGAGCTGTCTTTGGCTGATTGCATCATAGTGATCCGTATTTTTCTCGCAGGCGCTGCCTGACAAGCTCTGCAGTCGTATTCACCGCGAAGGTGAAGAGGAACAGCACGAATGCGGCGAGGAACAACACCCGGTAGTGAGTGCTGTCTACTTCGGCTTCGGGAATTTCGACAGCGATGTTTGCCGACAGTGTCCGCATGCCCTCGAAAATGTTCGCGTCCATAATGGGCGTATTTCCTGTCGCCATGAGAACGATCATTGTTTCACCGACTGCGCGCCCAAGTCCGATCATACTCCCGGAGAATATGCCGGGGCTCGCCGTCGGCAGAACCACCCCGACCAGTGTCTGCCATGGTGTCGCTCCCAGCGCCAGGCTGCCATAACTCAGGTGCTTTGGAACTGAAAAAATAGCATCTTCAGAAATCGAAAAAATGGTCGGAATGACTGCCATTCCCATAGCGATACCCACAATCAGGGAGTTTCGTTGGTCGAAAGAGACGCCGAGCTCTTGCGTCAGCCACAGACGCATGTCTCCGCCAAACAGCCAGAACTCCATACTGTCGTTCAGCGCAAAACTCAGCCAAAACAGGAAGGCAACAACCGGCAGCAACAAAGCCGCATGCCAGCCCTCTGGAACGCCTGCACGCAGCGCCATCGGCAGCTTAGACCAGGCGAAAGCGGCCACTAATACGCCCATCGGCAAAATGAGTAACACGGTGACTACCGCCGTCAGGTTGTCCTCCACCAGGGGCGCCAGCCAGAGCCCCGCCAGAAAGCCAAGGATCACCGTCGGCAGTGCTTCCATCAGCTCGATCATGGGCTTGATCTTTCTTCGTAATCCAGGCGCCATGAAGTAAGCGGTATAAATCGCGCCACAAATTGCCATGGGCGCTGCGATGAGCATCGTATAAAACGCGGCCTTCAGCGTTCCGAACGCCAACGGAGCAAAACTGTACTTAGGTTCGAAGTCGTTATTTGAGGCGGAACTTTGCCATGTGTATTCCGGCTGGTCGTATCCTTCGTACCACACCTCGCTCCACAATGCGGACCAGGAAATGTCAGGGTGTTTGTTATCGATCTTCCAGAAGCGAAGTGTTCCGTCGGTTGCCATGTGGATGGCAGCGCTACCGCGCGGAGATAGCGCAGTAAGTCCGGGCACCTCTGGAAGCGCCTGTTCACTGAGCAGCCGCCGATGCGCTGTGGTGTGGTAAATCTGCATCTCACCGGCATGGCCGACGGCGATAAAGCCCTTACGCCTGTGCTCCGGGAGCAATTGCGCAAGCGCTATGCCTTCGCTGTCAAAACTCCTGATGTGCTGCAGATAGTGCCCACCCTGGGGGTCGCGCACCATGAAGTGCTGAGTAACCTCTCCTTCATTCGAAGCCGCCAGAAGCGAATAACCACCCAGCAGGAGATCAGAAGCACTCAGATTCGCATCGCCAGCAAAGAGAGTGCCCGTATCAACGAGTTCTTGCGCGCCACTGTCCGCAGCTCGTTGCAAATCCACCACGCTATACTCACCGCGGTGGTTGAGAACATACAGCCAACGTTGCTGTGCACCAACGAATAACCGCTTGGCGTCGGAAATCAGGGGTAAATCCAACTCGCGTCGCTGAAGCGACACCTCGCCCGACAGGAAATCTTCCTCCTTGTCGAATACCTGCACGACGATTGCACCCACGTCCGTAATGGTAGCGAGGGTCAAGGCTTCCTCGCCGTCGCGGAAAGCAAGGTCTGTCGGCATGCCTTCGGGCAGTCGAAAATCAATCGATTCCCATTTTCGCTCCAGACGCGGCGTAATCACACGCTCACCATCCGGGTAAGACAATTGGTACTCGTGGCTGTACAGGTACAGCGTTCCATCGGGATACGCCACTGCCAACTGTCGACTGGCGGCACTCTCTCCCCGAACGATGGCCGGCGGCTCTACATGCAGTGTCTCGCGTAAAATTTCCTGGCCGCTGGCCACATTGAAGAAAATGGCATCGCCCACTGCGTCAACAACGAAGCCAACTTCCGCCTGCTCTTCCATAGCCAGATACAGCGGCGGGTTCGCTAGTACGCCCGGCAACGGTTCACGCGCTGTGATACTCGCGTTTCCGAACAGTGGAAGCACTTCATACAGCAGGTAGAAAAAGATGAGGAGGATCGCAATCAGAACGCCGCTACCGCCCGCAGTGATTGAGACCGTGGCTGCCCGATCTTTCCAAAGTCGCAATTTTGCGACATAGGATGGCACGTGTTGACTAAGGTTGGACACTGACTGTTTCGCCCCGGTGACCGTCTTTCGTAGACGCAATATAACAGGGGCCGCTCAAGAGCGGCCCCTTACGTAAAGCAGCCTCTAGTCTAGAGACCCAGTTCACCCGACATCCGATCTACGACAGATGCTGGTAGAGGAATGTAACCGTCTTTGACGACAACTTCCTGTCCCTGCTTGGAGTAGACGAGTTTGATGAACTCGCGCTCCAGCGGCGAAAGATCTTTGTTGGGATTCTTGTTGATATACACGTACAGGAATCGGGAGAGCGGGTAGGACCCGTCTACGGCATTGCCTGGCGTCGCATCCACGGGCGCTTCACCGGATTTTTTGCTAAGCGGAACCGCTCGGACGCTCGATGTCTTGTAACCAATACCGGAATAACCGATACCGTTGATAGAGGTCGAGACAGACTGCACAACAGAGGCCGAGCCGGGCTGCTCATTCACCGTGTTTTTGAAGTCGCCCTTGCACAGCGCTTTGCTCTTAAAGTACCCATAAGTGCCTGAAACTGAATTTCGACCGAACAGCTGAATATCGCGTGATTCCCAGGCTCCATCCAAGCCGACCTGACCCCACTGGCTGATGTCCGCTTCGCCGCCACACTTTCGGGTTGACGAAAACAAAGCATCCACGTCCTCAATACTCATTCCTGCGATGGGGTTATCCTTGTGCACATAGACAGCCAGAGCATCAATGGCGACAGGAACAGCCGTTGGTTTGTAGCCGTGTCGGGCCTCGAAAGCCTCGATTTCCTTGTCTTTCATCTTCCGGCTCATTGGGCCCATACTCGAGGTGCCTTCCGTCAATGCAGGGGGAGCGGTTGATGAGCCGGCAGCCTGAATCTGGATATTCACGTTAGGGTATGCGCGCTTGAATTCCTCTGCCCACAAGGTCATCAGGTTTGCCAGCGTGTCTGAACCAATGCTAGACAGATTGCCGGATACGCCGCTGGCCACCTTGTAGTCTTCCAGCGCAGGATCAACTTCCGCAACGCTGACAGAAGGAACAAAAGCTGCTCCAAGCAGCAGTGCCGAGGCAGATACAAGACTTTTCAATGACATGATCGTTTCCCAAGAGTTTGGACGCCGCTACCATAAGACGCTTTTGTTACAGAATTATGACAACAGCTATATGGAGCACAAAAACGGCGCCTATGTTAGTGTGCGCTAACCGGAAAGATCAGCGAGAATAAGCTACCTTTACCAAGCTCACTGTCGATGCGCAATTCTGCGCTATGCGCAGCGGCGACATGCTTCACAATCGCCAAACCAAGGCCCGTGCCCCCACTCTGGGAAGAACGACTTTCATCAATCCGGTAAAACCTCTCCGTGATTCGAGGCAGGTGCAGGCTATCTATGCCGATGCCCCGATCCCTGACCTCCAAAACATGTGCGCGATCAGATTCGGACCAATGAAGGGTAACGGGCTCGGATTCGGCGCTGTATTTGAGCGCATTGAGCGCCAGGTTGGTCACCGCGCTGTGCAGTTCCCGGTAATCACCGACAATTCCCGCGCTGGAGGTAATATCTAAGTGTATGCGCCCTGGGTAAACATGACCCAACTCGTCCGCTATCTCTTCCAATAGCGCCGGCATATTTACATCAGCTGTCTTTTCTTCCGTGCGCACTGATTCGATACGTGACAACCACAGGAGATCTTTTAGCAGGTCTTCCATTCTGTCGGCCTGCTGGATCATCTGGTCCACAGGTCGATCCAGATTCAGCGATTCGATGTCAGGCCTGGCTGACAGCATATCCAGGTAACCTTTAATAACCGTTAGCGGTGTTCGAAGCTCATGCGAGACATTTCCCACGAAATCACGCCTCATCTGATCCACTCTCACAATTGAAGTAACGTCCCGGAAGAAGACCAGTCGATCCCCGAATCCAAAGTGGGTAACCTCTATTCGCACATGGCGCTCTGACCCATCACCCAGTTCGATTTCCAGCGGAGATTGAAAATCAGACTGCTGAAAATACTCCTTGAATTGAGGCTGCCTGATCAGGTTTAACAGCGGCCGACCCCTGTCCCGGGGAAACTGCAATCCCAGCAATCGCTGTGCCGCCAGATTCATCCAATCGATAGCACCGTCGGCGTCAACCATGACAACGCCGTCGCGGATAGACATAAATGAATCTCGCAGGTAGTCCACCGTGGACTGCAACTGCTGCTGCGCCTCGAGGTTTTGCTGCCGCAGGCGGAATATTTGATCAAAAAGCGCACCCCAAAGCCCTGTACTCTCCGGTGGATCTACTGAGGGATCGGCAAGCCAATCGCGAATGCGGAGAATCTGATAGAGCCAGTAACCCATCAAAACGACGAGCGCTACTGCGACAGCTTCGGGAACGTAGCCAAAGGCCCAGCCAATTGAGCCAGCGGCAAGCACAAGCAGGAGCAGGCCGCGAATCTCGATCAGCCAACTCCCTCGACGACTCAAGCGACTGCCACTCCCTTTGCAGAGAAGCGGTAGCCCGTGCCGCGAACAGTCTGAATAAGGCCGCTGTAATCCGCTACTGAGGTTTGTAGCGCTTTGCGCAATCGACGAATGTGTACGTCAACCGTTCGCTCTTCTACATACACATTCGCACCCCAGACATGGTCGAGTAGTTGATTCCGGGTGTAGGCTCGCTCTGGATGTGACATAAAGAACTGTAATAGGTTGAACTCTGTCGGCCCCATATTAACGGGTTCATCCGCCAAAAAGATCCTCCTGCTTTCGCCATCTAACACCAGCGCGGCCAGTTCCAACCGCTCGGCCTGCTCACCTGAGCCGGAACGCCGCAGCAGCGCTTTTATGCGTGCTATCAACTCCCGCGGTGCAAACGGCTTGGTGATGTAGTCGTCGGCGCCCACGTCCAGCCCCTGGATAACGTTGTCCTCGGCCGTCTTGGCAGTGAGCATAATTACTGGCAGCTCACGAGTGCCTTCATCCCGTTTTAAACGCCGAAGCAGCTCAAGTCCACTGCCTCCAGGCAACATCCAGTCGAGCAGCACAATATCCGGGCGTTCATCAACGATCAGGGTATGCGCCTCCTGAATGTTCTCAGCCTCAATGCATCGGTACTCAGCGATCTCCAGGGCCATGCGCAACATGTCCCTGATCGCGTACTCATCGTCAACTATCAAGATCGTGTGATCAGGCATTCTCTGGGAATTCCTCAGCTAATCGTGGTTGCCACGTATTAGATGATGAAATTATGACAACAAAATGACAGCACCGGTGCATAAAAAATCCCCGATTGGCTGCCAAACCGACCGGGAATGATTACACATCGGTGTTAGCGCAGGCTCTCGTTGATGTTTTCCAGCACCCGGCTGCCCGGGCATAGATCGGACTCAGTCAGCGTATTCAGAGGCCGCTGGGAGGTTTCCAGTACGTCGTGAAGGTCGCGGGAATCCTCATCCATATAAATGAGTCCGGTGAGAATCCGGCCCGATCGGCGGTAGTTATCCAGTGCCAGCATGGCCGAAGTGCGGTCGAAAGGATCCAGTGAATCATCGAGCTTTTCCAGGTGCAGCACAGATCCGTCGTGCATGGTCACCTCATGCGTATGGCCTGGTCGATAGCTGGCAGTGATCTCCTGCTGCATGGGTACGAAATCTACAGTGCCGGTTGCCTCGGCATGATCCCTGACGAATTCGTAGCTCTTGGTAGATCCCGGGTTATTGTTAAACGTAACGCAGGGCGAGACTACGTCGATCAGGGCAAACCCCCGATGGCTGATAGCGGCTTTAATCAGTGGTACCAGTTGCTCTTTGTCACCAGAAAAGCTTCGCGCCACGAATGTAGCACCAAGCTGCAGCGCCAGTGCGGGAAGATCAATGGCCGAGAACGGGTTCGGGTCGCCCTTTTTGCTGGCTGAACCCTCGTCCGCCGTTGCAGAGTCCTGACCCTTTGTAAGGCCGTAGCAACCGTTGTTCATGACGATGTACACCATGTTCAGGTTGCGTCGAACCGCGTGAGCGAACTGACCCATACCGATAGAGGCGGTATCGCCGTCCCCGGACACGCCGAGATACAGAAGGTCGCGATTTGCCATGGCCGCACCACTGACCACGGACGGCATGCGCCCATGCACCGAGTTAAAGCCGTGAGATTTCCCAAGGAAATAGGTTGGCGCCTTGGAGGAACAGCCAATACCTGACAATTTGGCGATGTGGTGAGGTGGAATAGAGAGCTCATGTACGGCCTTGACGATAGAGCCACTGATCGAATCGTGACCGCAGCCGGCACAGAGCGTCGAAATGGATCCTTCGTAATCAGCCTTGGTATAGCCAAGGTCGTTGACCGGCAGATCCGGGTGACGAAAACTTGGAAGTTGGTAACTCATGCGCGTTCTCCGGCACTCGCAACACCAACACGGTGCAGCGGCAATACGTTGCCACCCAGGTGGCGCTTAATCTGCTTACGAATGTTTCTCGCACTGATCGGGGTGCCGTCAAAACACAGCACCGACTTCAGCTTGTCTGGCCCGAATTCAAATTCTGCCATCAACAGCGTGCGCAACTGCGCATCCCTGTTTTGCTCAATCACAAAAACTTCTCGATGATTCTCGATATACTCTTTCACGCCATTGTTAAAGGGGAATGCGCGAACGCGCATGGCGTCAAGATGCACACCTTCTTCAGCCAGATAGTCCAGGGCCTCCCGTGACGACTCCTCACTGGTGCCGAAGTAAATCACTCCCACATCGGTTTCCTCGGCAGCCGGCACAATTTCTGGGGCAGGCACATATTCCTTGATGGTGTCCCACTTTCGCAGCAGCCGCAGCATGTTCTTTTCATACTCCTCGCCCTTCTCGGTATACACCGCATACTCGTCACGGGACGTGCCCCGGGTGAAGAACACGCCTTTCTCCGGGTGGGTACCGGGAATCGTGCGGTAGCAAATAGCGTCGCCATCCACGTCAACATAGCGACCGAAATCCTGCATGGCCTCCAATTGTTCTGCATTAAGCAGTTTGCCGCGATCGTAGGCTCGATCGTCATCCCAGTGCAAAGGCTCCGACATATTGTCGTTCATGCCGAGATCCAGATCCGTCATGAGAATAATGGGCGTTTGCAGCCGTTCGGCCAGGTCGAAAGATAAAGCGCCGAAATCGAAGCATTCCTTGGGAGTCGAAGGAAACAGCAGTACCTGCTTGGTATCACCGTGAGAGGCATAGGCGGCTGAGAGAATGTCCGATTGCTGGGTACGCGTGGGCATGCCGGTGGAAGGCCCGGCGCGCTGCACGTCAAACAGGACCGTCGGAATTTCCGCAAAATACGCCAGCCCCAGGAACTCGCTCATCAAGGATACGCCGGGGCCGCTGGTGGCAGTAAATGAGCGCGCACCATTCCAACTGGCGCCGATAACCATGCCTATCGCCGCCAGCTCATCCTCTGCCTGGAGAATCGCATAGTTGCGTTGGCCGGTACCCGCGTCAATTCGCATGCGTTTGGCGTATTTTTCGTAAGCATCCACCACTGACGTGGACGGCGTAATCGGATACCAGGCGGCAACCGTCGCGCCACCATAAATGGCACCCAGGCCCAAGGCGGTATTGCCGTCGAGCAGGACTTTATCGCCCACCTCATCAGCGCGCCGTACGCGGATACCCATTGGGCACTCGAAATTGTCACGGGCATATTGGTGCCCCAGTTCCAGAGCATGGATATTTGGCAGTACCAGCTTCTCCTTGCCTTTGAACTGATCGCCCACCAACTCCGTTAGCGACTTGAAATCCATGTCCAGCAAGGCTGCCAGTGCGCCAACATAGATAACGTTCTTGAACAACTGACGCTGTCGAGGATCGTTGTACTGCTCATTACAGATTCGAGTCAGGGGCAGTCCGATGATGTTCACATCATTGCGAATCAGGCGCAGATCCAGTGGCTTGGTGTTGTCATAAATGAAATAGCCTCCGGGTTCTACTTCCTGGATGTCCTGGGGCATGCTCTGGGGGTTCACCGACAGCATGATATCTACACCGCCACGGCGGCCCAGATAGCCTTTCTCACTGACACGAACCTCGTACCAGGTTGGCAAGCCCTGGATGTTCGACGGAAAGATGTTCTTGGGGCAAACCGGCAACCCCATACGGAACATGGCCTTTGCGAACAGATTGTTCGCGCTGGCAGAACCCGTACCATTGACGTTGGCAAACTTGATTACAAAATCATTGACCGACTCAAGCGGCTTTACTGAACTGTTCATGCCGCTTTACCTGCCTTGGTCACGTTATAGAGAAACTTCTGCATATCCCAGGCTGTGGTCGGGCATCGCTCGGCGCACAAACCACAGTGCAGGCAAACGTTTTCATCTTTGACCATGACGCGGTTTGTTGGGAGTGTCTCGGACACATAGAGATCCTGGGCAAGATTGGCAGCAGGCGCAACCAAGCGGGTTCGAAGGTCCTCCTCGTCACCGTTGGCGGTAAAACTGATGCAGTCGGTGGGGCAGATATCCACACAGGCGTCGCACTCGATACAGCGTGTTTCCTCGAACACTGTTTGTACATCGCAGTTGAAACAGCGTTCCGCTTCCTTGTAGCCAGTATCCCGGTCGAAACCCAGCTCCACTTCCAGCTTACGGTCACTCAACGCCTGCTCTACAGGCGCTAACGGCACCACGTAGCGCTGGTCAGATTCAATCGCGTTGTCGTAGCTCCATTCGTGAACGCCCATCTTCTGGCTCACCAAGTTGGTGAAGGGCGCGGGTCGATTGCCAACGGAGTCACCGCGACAGAACAGGTCGATTGAGATTGCCGCCTGGTGTCCGTGTGCCACCGCTGTGATGACATTTTCGGGCCCAAAGGCAGCGTCTCCACCAAAAAACACCTTCTTGTTGGTGGACTGGAAAGTGGTCTCGTCCACCACGGGCATATCCCACTTGTCGAACTCAATTTCGAGATCGCGTTCGATCCAGGGAAAGGCATTCTCCTGGCCAATGGCCATCAGCACGTCGTCAGCTTCCATGAACACCAGGTCTTCTCCGGTGGGAACCAGGCTGCGTTTACCATCATCATCGTACTGGGCTTCGACTTTCTCGAACAACATACCCTTCATTTCGCCGTTTTCGATGACGAATTCCTTGGGTACGTGGTTATCGTAAATTGGAATGCCCTCGTGCATGGCATCCTCTTTCTCCCAGGGAGAGGCCTTCATGTCGGCGAAGGGACTACGCACCACGACGCGAACGTCTTCTCCTCCAAGCCGCTTGGATGTGCGACAGCAGTCCATGGCGGTGTTGCCGCCGCCAAGCACCAGCACCCTTTTACCGATGCTATCGAGATGATCAAAGGCAACGCTGGACAACCAGTCGATACCAATGTGTACGCTCTCGCCCGCTTCTTCCAGCCCAGGAAGATTCAGGCCCTTACCCCGGGGGGCACCAGTGCCGACAAATATCGCGTCGTAATCCTTACTGAGAACGTCACGCATGCTCTCAATCTCGGTGTCAAAAAAGGTCGTCACACCCATATCCAGAATGTAATTCACTTCTTCGTCCAGAACCTCAATAGGTAGGCGGAACGAAGGAATCTGGCTGCGCATCATGCCGCCGCCAGCGATCTGGTTATCAAAGATGTCGATATCGTAGCCCAGCGGCATCAGGTCGCGAGCGACCGTGAGCGACGCTGGCCCGGCGCCGATACAGGCGATCTTCTTGCCGTTCTTGCGCGCAGGGATGGCGGGAAGCCGGTCGGCGATGCTGTCTTTGTTATCTGCCGCAACGCGCTTGAGACGGCAGATGGCAACCGGCTCATCCTCGACACGACCGCGCCGACAGGCGGGTTCGCAAGGCCGGTCGCAGGTTCTGCCGAGCACACCAGGGAATACATTGGATTCCCAGTTAATCATGTAGGCGTCCGTGTAGCGCTCCGCTGCGATTAACCGTATGTACTCGGGCACCGGTGTATGTGCCGGACAGGCGTACTGGCAATCCACTACCTTGTGGAAGTACTCGGGATTGCCGGTATCAGTTGGCTTCACAATTCAAATCCTGTTGCTGTTGTTATGGCTTGTCGTTTGCGGATAAAAACATCAGGCAAACGCTGAAAGTGTGTCATAGCTGGCTACGCTTTTCATCTGCCTGCGGGTGGCAATTGCGTTACTTTTCCGGTACTTGCGCACCACTAGGCGATAACAGACCAATAATTCATCCCGCAGGTACGCGAGCATCAAAACCAGCCAAAGAACCAGCCGTCGTCCTGGAATGACTCTTCGCAACGCGCCAACTGACTCTGGTAACTGCCCGCACGTCGCTCAACCTTGCGAGCAACGTCGATCAGCCACTGTTTGGAGCGATAGGTTCCCCTGTTATAACCCCCCTGCCCCTCGTGGTAGGCAAGATACAAACGATAGGTATCGCTGCGTGAGATCCCGCTGCGTTTGTACGACTGATAGTTATACCAGCCGATAAAATCGATAGCGTCGCCAAAATCGTCGCGATCAGCCCCGTAGCGACCTGCGCTGCGTTTGTAGCCATCCCAGGTGGAACCGAGCGCCTGGCTGTAGCCATAGGCATCCGATGGTCGGGGGCCGGGAATGAATCCAAAGATCTTTTTGCGCGGCGGTTTCGCCTTGGCCTTAAACCGGGATTCCTGATGCATGATGGCCATCATAACGGGGATGGGGCTGCCCCACTCTTCCTTCGAATCCGCGGCATCGTTGTACCAGCCGCGCTTCTCCTCAAAAATCGAGCAGATGTTGGATGGATCACTGGGCGGGGACGTCGCGCAAGCCACCAGGGTCGCCAGCGGCACTAACAAACAAATTCGCAAATACATCACAGCCCGTGCTCCTGCAGCAGCGCAAGCAAGGCCGCCTCGTCTATCGTTTCGATACCCATATCCGACGCCTTTGTGAGCTTGGAACCCGCGCCGGGGCCTGCAACCAGGCAATTTGTCTTGGCGGAGACACTACCGGCCACCTTGGCTCCCAGGCTCTGCAAGGCTGCTTTTGCCTGGTCGCGCGTGCGATTCTCAAGCTTGCCGGTTACCACCCAGGTTTGGCCGCTCAACGGCTGATCACCGACGGAAGCCTCAATATCTGGCCAATGCACGCCCCGCTCTCTCAGAGCGGCCACAACCGCCATGTTTGATTCAGAATCAAAAAACTGACGGAGGTAGTCTGCTACCACCGGGCCCACGTCATCAACGGCAAGCAACGCATCTTCCTGCGCTGATGCCAGGCTTTCCCAGTCGCCAAAGTGGTTGGCAAGGTTCAGGGCGGTTGCTTCTCCCACTTCCCTGACCCCGAGGGCAAACAGAAAACGGGGCAAGGTTGTCGACTTGCTGTCTTCCAGTGCAGACAAGAGGTTGTCGGCAGACTTTTCGCCCATTCGCTCCAGGCTCAGCAGTCGGTCTTTGTCCAGCACGAAAAGGTCTGCCACACTTTCGACCACCCCCTCATCAACCAGCTGCTCCACGAGCTTGTCGCCGAGGCCTTCGATATCCATGGCTCGTCGCGACGCGAAGTGCCGAATAGCCGCCTTCTGTTGCGCGGCACACACCAGCCCGCCGCTGCAGCGAAACACCGCTTCATCCTGCTCTCGCTCCACGGAGGAACCACACACGGGACACACCTCGGGAAACGCCACTTTACGCGCGTTGTTCGGTCTTTTGTCTGCGACCACCGACACCACCTGAGGAATCACATCGCCGGCGCGACGGATAATCACCGTATCACCGATCATCACGCCCAACCGATCAACCTCGTCGCTATTGTGTAAGGTGGCGTTGCTCACAGTGACACCGCCAACAAAAACCGGCTCAAGGCGCGCTACCGGGGTAATGGCTCCAGTGCGACCAACCTGAAACTCCACATCGAGCAGCCGTGTCATTTCTTCCTGCGCGGGAAACTTGCGCGCAATAGCCCAGCGTGGCGCCCTGGAAACAAAACCGAGTTCAGCCTGCAATTCCAGTTCGTTAACCTTGTACACAATTCCGTCGATGTCGTACGGCAGCTCAGCTCTTCTTCCTGCCAAGTAGCGGTAATACTCCTCACAGGCATCGATTCCTGACACAACGCGAGATTCGCTGTTAATACGAAGTCCCCAGGTGTTCAGCAAAGCGAGTATGTCGTGGTGCCGTTGCGGTAGCGCACCATTTTCTACCAGCCCGACGCCGTAGCTGCACATCTCCAGGGGACGTTCCGACGTTAAGCGAGCGTCCAGCTGCCGCAAACTCCCCGCAGCCGCATTGCGCGGATTGACGAATGTCTTTTCACCTCGCTCCCTGGCACGAGCATTGAGCTGTTCAAATCCCGCCAGAGGCATGTAAATTTCGCCGCGTACCTCCAGAACCTCGGGAAAACCTTCGCCCCGCAGCTTCAGCGGAATGGAAGGAATGGTGCGCACATTATGGGTAATGTCTTCCCCGGTGTTGCCGTCTCCCCGCGTTGCGCCGCGTTCAAGCACGCCGCGCCTGTACAGCAGGCTAACCGCGATGCCGTCGAGCTTCGGCTCACAGGCGTAATCGATCTGCGCGTCAGGTAAGCCCAGCCGGTCCAGCACGCGCCGGTCAAAATCTCGCAGTTCACTGGCGTCAAACGCGTTTTCCAGGCTGAGCATGGGCACTTCATGCTGAATCTGGCTGAACTGGGCAATGGGGGTAGCGCCAACGCGCTGCGTGGGAGAATCCGGCGTTTGAAGTGCGGGGTTGGCCTCCTCCAGCGACTGCAGCCGGCGCAGGCAACGGTCGTACTCTGCGTCAGGCACGGTGGGCTGATCGAGAACGTAGTATCGGTAATTCCAGTCTTCCAACTGCTGGCGCAGTTGCTCGACCTCTTTGTCAGCTGTCGCCGTCACGGCCTTCACCCGCCGTGATCATTGCGCCTTGGCGAGCATGCGCCGTTCCAGGTCCCGGATCTGCTGACGGCTATGCTCCAAGGTCTGCTTGGTAATAACGCTACGGGACTCATCAAGCACGTCGCCACCGAGATTCCTGGCCACTGCTTGCGCGGTTTCGATCATGTAATCGAAGGCCTTCATCATGTCTTCGGGGCCAGGCAGGGTCACGAAGAAGACCAGCCCAGGCGTCGTGAAGTCGTTCATGTTATCGATATCGAAAACGCCCGGCTGCATCATATTGGCGACGCTGAATTGAATCTCGCCCCGTCCCGCTTCGTGCTCGTGGCGATGGAAGAAACTCATGTCGCCAAAGCGCAAATCACAGGCCAGCAGTATGTGCATGATGTCTTCACCGCGAAACCCGGTGGGCTCGCGCGCAACCACATTGATCATGAACACCTCCGGACCGACTGCCCGGGGCAGACGGCCGGCTTCTGGCGCCTGAGGTTTGGTCGCGGCAGGTTCTGCTGGCATGTTATCGAGCCAATCCAGGTTTTCGGGCTCGTCGTTACTACCACTCATCCCTGAGACCAGCGCCACCTCATCCTCTTCCACCTCAGTAGGCTGGGGCTGCTGCGATGCGGACCCGGCGACTTCAGGATCGGCAGCTGCTGCAGGCGACTGGGCCGCTTCGCTGCCCGAGGTTGCCTGGCGCAAGAGATCACTGCGCTGGACGACTCGCGCCCCGCCGTTTGGCAGCTCTTTCAGCCAGTTGAAGTCTTCGGCGGCATCATCAGTCTCGGGCTGCTCAGCGAGCTTCATCTTTACCCGTGAATACTTTTCGCTGCGAACTCGTCGCCAGGCATCTACCAGTACTGCGAAGATCAGCAGTACGCCGACAACCACCATCCAGTCGCGTATCGTCAAATCCATCTTCGCCGTGCCCGCTCCCCTCGCCTGCTGCGATGTAGTAACTGATTAACTGGCCGCTAGCTCTGCCGCTTCGTCCACATCCACGCTCACCAGGCGGGAGACGCCAGGCTCATGCATGGTAACGCCCATTAGCTGGTCGGCCATTTCCATCGTGATCTTGTTGTGAGTGATGAAGATGAACTGCACTCGATCAGACATTTCCTTCACCATGCGCGCGTAACGGCTCACATTGGCGTCATCCAGCGGTGCGTCCACCTCATCCAGCATACAGAAGGGTGCCGGGTTCAGCTGGAAGATCGAGAATACCAGGGCAATTGCCGTCAGCGCTTTTTCGCCACCTGACAACAGGTGGATGGTGCTGTTCTTTTTACCCGGCGGTCTGGCCATGATCGAAATGCCGGTATCCAGCAAGTCGTCGCCCGTCATCTCCAGGTAGGCACTGCCACCACCGAATACGCGGGGGAACAGATCCTGAAGGCCGGTGTTGACCTTGTCGAAGGTCTCGCGGAAACGGTTTCTGGTCTCTTTGTCGATCTTGCGAATGGCCGACTCCAAGGTCGCCAGCGCCGATTCCAGGTCTTCATTCTGGGCGTCCAGGTACTGCTTACGCTCTGACTGCAGGGTGTACTCATCGATGGCCGCCAAGTTGATGGGGCCAAGACGGGCGATTCGATTCGCAAGCCGATCAATGTTGTTTCGCCATTCCGGCTCGTTTGCTTGCTCAGGCATCTCCTGGAGAACCTTGTCGAGCTCGTGATCGCCGTCTTTAAGTTGCTCCAGCACATTGTCGCGCTGCACCTGTTGGCCCTGGTGCTGAAGCCTTTGCTGTTCGAGTTCGCTGCGCACACCTTCGGCACGATGCTCAATGGCGGCTCGTTGCTGCTCGGCCTCACGCAGTTTGTGTTCAACATCAGCAACCTGCTGCCTGGCCGCGGTCAACTCGCCCTCGGCGGTCAGGCGCAGTGCGAGCTGCTGCTCTAACTCGGCCTGCAGCTGCTCTACAGGCTCGGCATTCTCCGACATGCTGCTCTGCAGGCTCTCGCGCCGCTCTACCAGTTGCGACACCTGGTTTTCGGTGCGCTGGATGGAGTCGCGCATGGCCTGTGCCTGGGTGCGCAATGATTGCACCCGCATAGCCGCCTGATGAGCAGCGTCTTTGTCGTGGCGCGCGCTCTGCCTTACCGCATCGAGCTCAGTGCGGATGCGATCGCGGTCGGACAGCAGGCCTTCACGCTGCTGGGAATCGCTCTCCATTTTTTCAATTGCCTCGGCCAGCAACGTTCTGGCCTCGCCCATAGCAGCCTGCTCAGCCCGGAATTGTTCCTGAGACTCCTGCAGTTCCCTCGCAAGCTGATCGCGCCGGGCGGTGATCTGCTCAACTTTGGCGCGCTCCGCTGATAGCCGCGCGCTGACTTCGGAGTGAGCACGGGTAGCCACTTGAAGTTCGCGTTGGCCCTGCTCTTTCTGTGCTTCCAAATCCTGGAGATTTAGCTGTGCCCGCTCCAGATTGGCGGTCAGTGAGACGCCCGCCTGCTCTGCAGCAAAGATATCCGCTTGCAGCTGCTCAAGCTCTGCCTGCCGCTCAATAACGCCAGTCTCGCTACCCGCTGCACGGGACACCCGCAACCAGTCGCGCCCCAACCATAGGCCGTCGCGAGTGGCGATGGATTCACCGCTGCCAAGCGTGTGCCGCATAGCGAGGGCCGCAGCGAGATCATCAACCGCTCGCACCCCCGACAGCATGTTGGTTGCCGCCGACGATCCATGTACGTGCGCAGCCAGTGTGCCGGGCGACGCCGAAACGCTGCCTGAAGATTCAACAAGCGTGACACTGCCCTGCTCCAGCGATGCCAGCAGACCGTCCATTCCCTGTAGCGATTCCACGCACACGGCCTGGAGGTCCGTGCCCAGAACGGTTTCAACTGCTGTCTGCCAGCCGTCGTCCACCTGGATCTGCTCCAGAAGACGCGGTTTTTCGCTCAGGCTCTCGTTATCCAGCCAGGCTTGCAGTTGCTCGCTGCTGTCCATTGCCGCCTGCTGCAACGCTTCCAGCGATGCCTGCCTGCCACGTAGCTGCTGCAGGCCGGAACGGTGTTGATCTAATTCTGAACCTGCTGACGTCACGCTTTCCCGGGCTTCAGCAATGCTGGTTACCAGTTCGCCGCTGCCTGCCTCCAGCGACTGCATGCGCTGTGAAGCTACTTTCTGTTCTTCCTCGAGGCTCTGGATGTCGCCATCCACTGGCCCCTGAGCCAGGCTCGCTTTTTCCTGTTCCAGTTTTCCGCTGCGCTCCTGCAGCCGCCGCAACACCTGTTCCAGGTGCTGAATACGCGACTGCTGAACTTCCGCCTGCTGACGGGGTTCAGCTGCGTGACCGTTGAAGTCGTCCCACTGCTGCTGCCAGGCGTGCATCGACTCTTCCGCCTGCTGCAGTGCACCGCCCGAAGTCTGCTCCTGCGCGTGCAGGCGCTCCAGCTCGGGCTCGGTTTGGCCTAGCTCGCGCTCCCAAAGAGAAAGACGGTTACGGTCGTCATCCAGGTGCGACTCAGACTCCGCCAGGTTGGTTTGGGTGGTTTCCAGATCCTCAGCCAGCTGACGCGCACGCTCCTGCTGATGCTTGATGGTCTGCTCGATACGCGCGACTTCAGCTCCCAGTGCGTAGAAGTGGCCCTGCACCTTGTTGAACCGATCAGTGCGTTCGGTGTGTTCGACGCGATGTTGCTCGATGGCCGTATCCACCTGCTGGTGCTCTGCATGCACCGCCTCTAGTTTGACTTCCAGCTCACCAACAGCCTGAGAGCAGTCGCGAATGCCCGCATCGAGCTCTTGCCACTGCAATCCCAATAACTGCGCCTTGAGCTGACGCTCCTCCGCCTTGAATTCGCTGTACTTTTCAGCCGCCTGGGCCTGGCGCTCCAGGTGCTGCAACTGGCGCTCGAGTTCATCGCGCAGATCGGTGAGGCGCTCGAGGTTTTCAAGCGTGCGACGCATACGGCTCTCGGTTTCCTTGCGCCGCTCCTTGTACTTGGAGATGCCCGCCGCTTCCTCGATAAAAATACGAAGCTCTTCGGGTTTGGACTCAATCAGTCGCGAGATCATGCCCTGCTCGATGATCGCGTAGCTGCGCGGCCCGAGACCTGTGCCCAAGAAGATGTCGGTAATATCGCGACGCCGACAGCGGGTGCCGTTGAGGTAATACTCTGACTGGCCTTCGCGGGTCACCTGGCGCTTGATCGAAATCTCGGCGTAGGCGGCGTATTCGCCGCCAAGGCCGCCCTCACTGTTGTCGAACACCAATTCGATAGAGGCTTGGCCGACCGGCTGGCGGTTGACGGAACCGTTAAAGATCACGTCGGCCATCGATTCACCGCGCAGATTCTTGGCGGAGCTCTCGCCCATCACCCAGCGCACGGCATCGATTATGTTGGACTTTCCGCAACCATTAGGGCCCACCACGGCGGCCATATTGCTCGGGAAATTGACGGTCGTCGGATCGACGAATGACTTGAAGCCGGCCAGCTTGATGGACTTTAGTCTCATATCACTTTACGTTTCAGCTGTATGCTTTTGATTTTTAGTTATTTTTTAGGGTTACGCCCGATTCAACACGAAAATCGAAACACAAGATGTAGTGTATCGAGTTTGTTTCGATAACACTATGGTTGGTCGCAATAAATCGAAAAATTTAGCCGGGGTTGCGGCTGAGAAGCACTTCCAGAGGTTCAGAGTCGAGGCCCGGCGACACCGGACCGGCCTCCCCAAGCCAGGTCGCATTGGCTTCGCCAGGCTGGCCGCTGGGCGATACCTGCACGACCACCAGCACCGATTCCGCTTCCGAAATTTTCTGCCCTGCCATGGAATTGTCATCGCTCAGGCGCAGCGTGATCGGCAGTTGCGCTGCCGACAGGCGCTGGACGGCAATCGGCATCCTGCTACCGGCGTCGGGGTTGCGAGCCAACACGAACACAGTGTCTCCCATGCCATAATCGGCGCTCTCTGGCAGGGTCACGCTGACGGTAACACCCGCTGTGGTCGGCGCTGTCGTCGCAGCTTCGACCGGTGGCGCCGCCTCACCGAGGTTTTCGCGGGCCCGCTCAATCACCGACGCAATCATATTGGCGCTGTCACTACCCGCCGGCTCAGTAACCAGCAGTCGCTCCCAGTATTCAATCGCAGCGCGGAAT
>Ga0213866_10000815_pt1 | contig 24235 bp, 36 predicted proteins | sample PICome_11_FD_160079 | JGI IMG/M metagenome (GOLD analysis project Ga0213866, IMG submission 160079) | Coastal seawater microbial communities near Pivers Island, North Carolina, United States - PICO284 | ecosystem: Environmental > Aquatic > Marine > Coastal | place: USA: North Carolina...
TTCATTATTGTGAAAATATTATGTCTTTACTAAAACTATTTATACACAATAAAACTTACAAGTATCTTTACGCAGTAATCTTAAGTTTTGCTTCCGTCCTACCCACACAAAGAGTTCTTGCTGAGACGGTTGGCGGCGTTAGTGCCACTGCTGCTCCTGTTGCTAATTCCTCTGGCAGTGTCACTAACCAAGCCATCCAAGTCCTCCAAGGTCCTTACATCACCAACACCTATGGGGCTGGGATCCAGTGTCAGGGTCCCACAAGAAACTTCACTCCTTACGTAACAGGATCTGCATCTGCTACTAAACCTTGGGAACCTTATTACGATTCTCCCGTCTATGACATGAGGGACATGGATGAAGATGGTGCTCCTGATAATCCAGGTGCCATTCTTTATCAAGTTCCTACAAGAACTGGACAAAAAGACAATTACAATCTTGGTGTTGGTTTCTCGATCACATGGTCAGAACCTCTTGATAAGAAACTACAAGACCAATGCAAAGAAGCAGCTGCTGCTAACATCGAACTGATGAAGCAAACAACTGCTAATAAGAGATTAGATTTTGAGATTGCCAGACTCAAAAATTGTGGCGAGCTCATAAAGCAGGGCATCAGTTTCCACCCCAAGTCTCCATATTATAAAGTATGTGCGGATGTGGTGGTTAGGGATGTTACTTATATCAAACCTCACGTTCATCCTATCCCTTCTTCTTCACCTTCGCCTTCACAGACTTCAACTTTGCAATCGCTTGATTCCGATCCCGCTGCTCTTCTCGGCGCTCCGCTACGGATAAAACATCCAATTCCTTCCCCCTGATCTTAGCAATCTTCTTCATAATTTTTTTGACCGTTGGTTTGACTACTTTTAGAAGTATGTCTGCCAGCGGTTTTGCCATAAGTGCTGATGCTGTTGCAACGACAGCAATACTTGAAGTAGTTACAACTGTCCCAGCAGCAGGAAGACCAGCAATTACTTGCTCTGGTAGAGGCACAGATTCTGTGATCTGAACACACTCATTACCTATGAGTTTATACTCAGTAACCTTCTTTCGGAAACCTTCTACATATGTTCCGACAGGTTCTTTTGCCTGCTGTCCTGGTGTGGGACAATCTACCTTAGCAGTGGTTGGTGCTGCTGCTGGTGGTGGTAGATCTACTTGTCCTGGTGGTTTTGGTTCTTCTTTTTGTCTAGTATCTACTTTTGGTACTGGTGTAGGAACTATTTGATTCGGTTCAAAAGTAATAGGATTAAAACTGGGGAGATTACCATCACAGTAAGTAACCAATCCTTTGGGGTCATCCCCTGCAATCGTATTTGATTTTGAATTCGTCTCATGAGCTTCTACGCATCCTGGTACGTCAACGATAGGCACACCAATATTTACCACAACAGGTGGTGCAATGGGCATTGATGTTGAAGTTGTATTAAAAACTTCTGTGACAGGAGGGATATTTAATTCTCTGATGACAATATCCTTTGTTCCGATCTCACGAATCTCCATTAATCATCGTCTTTAAACAAATTTGCAATAGCAGTAAACACAGAATGGAAAGCAATATAGAGAAAAAACTTTCCCTCAGAGTCTCTGCTCTTCTTTCTTCTTGTAGTAGTCATAACTAACAATCATTAAACACTTTACCGACTTGTGATCCAAGGTTAGAACCGACTCTTTGTCCTAGTAAGGTCATCCAACCAGCAGCTAACCATCCCACATATGGAATATTTATTACAGCAGGTACAAGAGCACCAGCAGCAATGCTAGTTCCTGCTAGGGCACCTTGACTCCGTGCGCCAGCGTCCGCCCTGATACACTCTTCGCTTTTTGCAAGGGACTTTCCCTCGCCGTCAACGGCACCTCCTAAGTTTCTAGCACCATCCATCGTATATTGATCAACACGATATTCTCTACGACTCTCAATACCACCTCCACCAAACAATCCACCTTTCTTCTGATCAAGTTTCAGTTGTCTTTCAGAATTTAGAATGGCAGGATCGTTTGCTTTGTATTCAATTTTATAACCATCCCTGGTTGCTTCTACCTTATATGATGAGTAGTCACCATTAGGGAAATTAATTACAGGAAAATCTGGTCTCTTGACTGCATTCAATAGATGACCTAGCACCCCAATGTGAGCAACACCAACAATTCCAAGTAATACCAATGAAGCAGTCTTTATTGGCGATCTTTTGTTTGTTGGTGTTTCTGTTGGCGTTTCGGTCTTCTTAGTTGTCATGATTAGAAGGGCGATTTAGGAAGTCCTGTCGTCGTAGGAAGGGACGCACCACCTGGGATTGCACCACCAGTTACTGATGGCATCTTAGGCATAGCACCCTGAATCATGCCAGGGAGAGCACCAGCAACTGCTTCGGTTGCTGCTTTAGTTGCTGCCTCTTTTGCTTGCTCGATAAGTGCGTCTTTGTTAAGAAGAACATATGCACCACCACCAATGAGGGCAGCAGATGTGAGACCAGACAGAAGAGCAATGACGTTGATTAGTTTTTGCATTTTATTTCTCGTTGAATTGTTTTTCTAAATTTTGCAATTCAGAATAATATTCACAAGGATACTCCATGGAGATTGGGTCTTTTTCAATCATCATGTCAGTGCGACACATGCCATTTCCAATCTCCATGTGACCAATGATGAAAAAAGTTAATAAAATCATAATTCTATACCGTAGGCATTACAGGTGGTTCACCGTCCTTCTTAGGTGCAGTGGCAATTTGAATCGGGGCTTGTTCGATGCGAATAGTCTGCGCTGGTGCCGTCTGCGCCGCAGCTTGGATGAGTTTTTCAAGATCTGCCTTGGTGACACCGCCGCCAGCAGTACCCTTGAACGTTCCATCGCCATTCTTCTTTGCCGTCTGGACGCCGAAGGTAGCAAGCACCCCAGTAAAGACAGACGCGATGAAAGTCGGGTCAAGTTTCTGCTCGGGTATGCCAAGTGCGGGCGGCAACTTAATGTAAGCAAGGGTAAGAATACCACCAGACCAGACGAGGATGCCAAGACGCACGAAAGTGCTAAGGATGGCAAGCTGTTCCTCGCTATCGCCAGCAGCTTCTTTGAGCTTAGCAAAAGGACCCTTCTTCTTTTCTGCCTGTGTTACCTCCTCTTTGGGAGTTTCTTTTTCATCTGCCATGGGTGCTAGAATTAGGCAGCTCTATTTAGCAAAAAAGACCCCAAAGAGGGGTCTTTTGTCAATCTTTAATATATCCTTCTTCACGCAACCACTTTTCAGTCAGGGGGGTTGGTTCATAGATTTCCCACATCTTACCAGTGGTACAAGCATTCAATGCCTTAGCAGTCATACCCTGAGTCATACCTGCCCATTTTGCTTCTGCTTCAAAAGGAACAGCAGACTTAGGATAACTCTTCTCTACAATATCACGCCAGACTTGTGGAACCTTTTCCTCTGGATAGATAAGAGCAATCAAACTATTCTTGATAGTTCCTGCCATGCAGTCTTGTGCAGAGTGCCAACCCTCATGACGCATCACAGTCATAAGCACATGAGGACGATGCACAAAGGCATCATTCAAGTAGAAATTATTACTAACGGTATGATAGACACCACGATGTCCAGGGGGAAAATACTTTTCGTGCCCTAGAAAAACCATAACTCCGATCTTATCAAGGGATACCAACATCGAGTTAAACTCGTCAGCAATAAGATCAAAATTAGAATCAGGAAACTCTTTACGAATATCGTCGATACTCTTGATTCGTCGGACATCCTTAGAGCATTCTCTGGTGATCATGCAACCCAAAGAGTCCATAGTATAGTATCCTTTTGTCGGTTCAGCGACAGCAGGAGGTGCTAACAGAAGTATAGCACTAAGAAGAAGTTTTCGCATAGTATGCCTCAAAATATTTTGCGACTCCGAAGTGAGTCTTATGTCCTTGTGACACCCAATCATGAGCACACTCATAAATGGATTGCGTTGAATATTTAGGCACAACTCCCCCCATCTGTGCCCCATATTTTTTCAAAAGGACTTGTAAAACTTCACCACGAAGTTTTAAACGGTCATCATCATAACGCCAGTCGTTAATCATGCAAATACAAATTTCTTAGTATAGTTATATGCATAGAGTTGGCGGTTTCCTTTGATGCCCCAACCTAACCAGTAATAGGCAGCAACCATGTACTGATCAACTGTTTGTCCATTTCCTTCAAACTCGGGAAGGTAGCGTTGGAAGACCGATTCATTAATCATGTATGCTGTCTGTCCTTCAAGACTAGAAGGATCGTAACCATAACGCTTAGCAAACTTACCAAGATTCGTGTAACGGCCTATGCTAGTCCACTGAATAAGACCATAACCACCACGATGGCAAGCGTTATAAGGAACTCTTGCACCTCCTTCGCAAATATTTGGATGGAAGTTACTCTCTGCTTTGATGTTACCCATAATTGTTGCAAGGGCATTTCGGTCAGAGATCTTGGTTTTCTCTTGGAGTTTTTCGAGGACATATTTCTCGTTGTAATTACATCCAGGACACTTCCAAGACTTTTCTACCACTTCGATAGGGACTGCCTTTTCCTTATTGACGGTTACGTCAACAGGAGGAGGATTTTTAATCTCGTTAATTGCTGGATAAGCACAAGCAGCAACGGGAATAGAAAGGAGAAGTGGTGCGAATAGTTTTTCAAACATTAAATCAATTGAATTCGACATCTACCTCTGCCTCAGGGGCGGGTAGCTCAAAGTAGTCTTTGCGGTAATAGCGACCGAGGATGTTGCTATTATAGAAGGCAGGGGTGCCATCTGTCAAGCTCTCGGTCAGCACGTTATTTAGAAAGAGTTGACGGGTCTCTTCGTAGTTAGTCTTACCAGGAGTCTCATGAAGACTCAGGATCTCTCTAACAAAATCGTCCCGTCCATATTCCTTAACATCTGCCGTAAGCTCTGGACAAGATCCATAGTACTTGCGCCAGTTACTTTCAGATGTAACTCGCCTTCTTTTTCGACCCGAATTGTCAGGTCTAGGCTTTCGTTTTTGCCAAAAGTATTTGCGTCCAATGTACGAACGCTTGGTGGTTTTAGAGGTAATACGGTAAACAAACCCATAGTAATTCCCAAGGTCGCTCCCGTCAAACACCCCGCCATTATAGATCCAGGGATTTTCATAATCGATATTCGTCAATAATATCAAGCACTCGATTCACGTATTTATGTGCAAGTTCACGTGCTTGTGACCCATACTTGTGCTCTTCCCAGTAGAGTTCATTTTTAAGTTTCTCTACTCTGGTTTTAATTTCTGCGACTGAGATTTCGTTACGTGGCATCTTTATAGTCGGTTGTTTTTGAAGTATTTGTCATATTCATTCTTCATAGCACCAAGAGCCCAAGAGTCAGTCAGACTGTGTGGACCCTCAGTGAGAAGTTGAATTTGTTTTTCGGTAAGGAGAGAACCTTTCCAGGCAAGATATGTCTCTGTCCAGGTTCCTCTGTTTTCGTTTTCGATAAACATTTACTTCTCCTCTTGATCCTTTTGGGTTTCTTTCCAAGTTGTGTCATTGGGAATAGGTTCTGTACCATATTCCCATGTGTCATAGTCTTCTTCGTTTCTTGAATCAGAGACTAAATCCTGCGAATGTGGATGCTGTGACATCTTGTTTGATTCCTCCTACGATATAGGACTCAACCTCAGTTTCCTGTGGTGCAACTTGTAGACCCTTAGAAGAGATCCAGTGTTGTGTCCAGGGAAGTGGGTTGTTCTTGGCAGAGATATCATAAACTGGTTTCATACCAATTGCTTTAAGACGGCGATTAGCAATCCACTCAACGTATTGATGAAGTAGTTTATCGTTGAGTCCAATCATACTACCATCTTTGAAGAGATATTGTGCCCAACGTTTTTCTTCGTTAACAGCACGATCAAAGAGCGCATACAACCACTCTTTCTCTTCCTCAAAGATCTTCTTCATATCAGGATCATCACCCTCTGCCCACTTGTTTAAAATGTTCTGAGTGAGAACTAAGTGTTGGTTTTCATCTCGTGCGATGAGGGAAATAATTTTAGCACTTCCTTCCATGAGTTTGAGCTCACCGAAGGCAAATGAACAGGCGAAAGACACATAGAATCGTATGCCTTCCAGAACGTTGACATTTGCGACTGCTCGGAAGAGTTTCCGTTTGAGTTCATACCTTGTTTCTTTGAAAGTACCAGCACCTTCAAGCGCATGTTCCCATGCGTTAGATGAACCATACTCCTGGGCATCATGAATGAAGTCATTATATGCTTCTGTAACGCTCTCAGCACGTTCTAGAATGCGCTGGTCGGTCAGAATAGTATCAAACACCTCACTGGGGTTTGAATAAACGTTTTTGATGATGTAAGTGTAGGAGCGACTATGGATCATCTCCATAAACTCCCACACTGTCATTGCCGCCTCCAATTCAGGCAGAGAACAGTATGGAATGAATGCCATTCCAGGACCTCTACCCTGAACACTGTCCAGCATAACTTGATACTTCAAGTTAGAAGTAAAGATATGCTTCTGCTCGGGTCGTAATGATTGATAATCACCACGATCTTTTTGTAAGGAAACCTCTTCTGGTCTCCAAAAATAACCCAACTGTTGAGTCGTAAGTTTATCAAAGATAGGATACTTATAAGAATCATATCTTTGAACCCCAAGTGGAGCACCAAAGAACATTGGTTGTTTCTTGGTGTTCACTTGGTTTGCATTAAAGACAGTCATGCCTCTAACTTTCTTAGTTTCTTCTTTTTCGTTGAGTTTAAACTGCACAGGATTCACACTCCCCTTCGTTTGCGTTTTCTAATTCTATCATCAATGCTTCCAGTTTGGAAGTCTTGTCTTCTACTTCATCAGTCTTTTGATCGTGAGTGTTCTGATAGTAGGAAGTCTTCCAACCGTACTTATATGTAGTTAAAAGGTCATTTGCCATGACAGATGTTGGCACTTCACCATCAGGATAATGCTCAGGATTATAAGACCAGTTACCACTGATTGCCTGATCGAAGAATTTCTGCATCATAGCAACAATGTTGATATAACCACTGTTGTTTGGCATATCCCAGAGAAGGGTATAGTTATTTTTCAGATGTGAATATCCAGGAACAATTTGTTTAAGAGGCCCTTTCTTGGACTTCTTAATGGACAGGTAGTCCCTAGGTGGTTCGATTCCGTTGGTTGCGTTTGACACAACGGAACTGCTCTCCGAAGGCATTTGTGCGGACAGTGTTGAGTGTCTGAGACCGTGTTCCAAGATAGATGCTCGAAGATCCTCCCAATCATGTTGATACTCTGGGTTACTGATAGCGTCTACATCCTTCTTGTATGTATCGATGGGAAGAATACCATCGGAATACTTGGTGCGTCCAAAGTATTCACAATGACCTTTCTCTTGTGCAAGTTGATTTGATGCCTTCAAAAGGTAATATTGGAAAGACTCAGACAGTTTATGAACTGCATCCCATGCTTCTTGGGAATCATATTTGAATCCAAGTTTAGCAAGGTAATGTGCAAGACCAATGTATCCAATTCCAAGAGAACGACGTGCCTTGGTGCAGATTTCTGCTGCTTTGATTGGATACTCTTGATAGTCAATCAGTTCATCAAGACCACGAACAGCAAGATCACAGAGATCTTCAAGTTCCTCATCAGACTTGACCTTTCCAACATTGATTGCGGAGAGAATACACAGAGCAATTTCACCAAACTGATCATCAATGTGCTGTAAAGGAACAGTTGGAAGGGTAATTTCCTGACACAGGTTACTCATCTCTACCTTATCTTTAAAGGAAGAGTGAGAGTTGCAGTGGTCAATGTTCATCAAATAGATACGACCTGTCTCTGCTCGCTCTTTCAGAAGGTCCAGAATGAGTTCCTGAGCTCTGACAGTCTTTCTTGGAACAGATGAATCTCGTTCATAACCCACATACAACTCGTCAAATCGATCAGTGCCAAAAGCATCATACAGACCAGGAACGTCGTGTGGGGAGAAGAGAGAGATCTCTCCATTTTGGATGAATCGTTCATAGAAGAGTTTGCTGAGTTGAATTGAATAATCTAATTTGCGAACACGATTATCCTCACTACCCTTATTGTTTTTCAGAACAATAATATCTTCTATTTCTTGGTGCCAGATTGGGAAGTGGACTGTTGCGCTTCCGCCTCTGATGCCATTTTGTGTGCAGCATCGGACAGTTGCTTCAAACTTTTTGAGAAATGGAACAACGCCTGTGTGCTGAACCTCACCGCCTCTGATTTTGCTGTTGAGACCCCTGATGCGACCTGCGTTGATACCGATACCCGCCCTTTGTGCAACGTATCTGCCAATAGCCATATCGCTAGTAAAGATACTATCGAGGGTGTCATCAACATCAACAAGGACACAGCTAGCAAATTGTCGAAGTGGAGTTCTAACCCCCGCCATGATAGGTGTGGGAATGTTGATTTTGTGCTTTGAGATTGCGTCGTAGTATCGCTTGACATAATTGAGACGTGTTTCCTTAGGATAGTCTTGGAAGATCGTCAAAGCAATCATGATGTACATAAATTGTGGCGTTTCATATACTGCGCCACTGCTTCGGTCCTGCACGAGATACTTGTCAACGACTTGACGTAGACCTGCATAAGTGAACAGATAGTCACGATGATGATCAACGAAAGTGTCAACTCGTTCAATCTCTTCCTGTGAATATTTAACAAAAATCTCTTTGTCATACAGACCTTGATATGCAAGTTTTGTAATATGATCGCTCAGAGTCGGCAGTTCGTTTGTCCTTCCATAGAGACTTTTACGAAGGGAAAATAACAGTAACCGTGCCGCGACAAACTGATAGTTAGGATGCTCCAAATCGATGAGGTCAGAAGCACTGCGGATAAGAATTTCCTGAATCTCTGCCGTAGTAATTCCATCATAGAACTGAATACCCGACTTCATCTCAACTTGACTCGCAGAGACGCCTGCAAGACCCTCACATGCCTTGTCAACCATGACATGCATCTTATCCAAATCAAGAGACTCAATTCGCCCGTCTCTCTTTTTTACTTTTGTGCCGTTGCTCATATTTTTTTCCAGAGATTGAATTTAAGTTGTGCTTCTAGACCAGAGTATGTGTGTGATTCTACCAGATTCTGGACATCATGTCCAGACATAACCATGTCATTGATGTCTTTATCATCAATGTTAGATGGCCAAATAACTATGGAGTCACCACTATCGATTGTTCGATTGATTCGGTTGACAATTTCTCGATTGCGTGGTTCGTTGTCATAGATCCAAACAGGATTGCTAATCCCCCACTTACTAATATCAGCATCAGCTCCGCACATAGCAATCGCATTGCGAATGAATGTGCTGTCGAATGGTCCTTCTGTAACATAGACTGGTTTTGATTGATCGATTTCATCGAGTCCATAAATTTTTGGTGCATCATCATCAAGCATCACAGTGATATATTTAACCTTGCTCAGACCTAAGGATCTTCCTTGAAATCCGATTAAGTTATGATTGTAAAACAAAGGAATGATAATACGTGATTCCTCGTGTTTGGTGTTCTCAAAGGTCTGTTTATAAGAATTTACAAAGGATTTAAACTTCTCTGCAAAGTAAAACTTGGAGGGATCAAGTTTCCTGGCAGTAAGATAACCTTCTGCCGCAGGATTCTCTGATGCCCTAGGTAGATTTATCTTCTTTTTAAAGACTGGTTTTTCAAATTTCAATTCAGGTTCTTCTACGACAAAATTCTTGCCAGTGAAACCTTCTTTGAACTTCTCCATCGTATATTGTTTATGGAGAACAGTGTCAATCTTCTTCAAAAAGTTATTAAACGACATTGAAGCACCACAATTGTGACACTTAAAATTTGTATTTGTCTTTACAGAGTAGAGATAACCCCTGGTTCTGTTCTTACTTTTCTTAGAATCACCACAAATAGGGCATCTAAAATTGTAAAGAGTTGGTTTAACCTTTTTAAATTTCTCTAAACGAGTAGACAGCAGACTGACATATTTTGCATCAACGTGATCCATCAACAAAGGCAACTGCTGGTGTTATTATAGCACTCTCTGCTGAGGTTAGCAATGGTTTAAGAGTTCTAATTGCCTGAGGATTGGTCAGAGCTACAACTGTTCCCAGTATTCCGATGCCAATCCAAAGTTTTCGTTCCAATATTGATAATCGTTTAACAACGCCGTCATGATCGAGGTCCATTTTATCACGTAATTTGTCGATTTTATCAAACAATATCGTGTCAATTTCTTCTTGTTTGCTGATTCTTTCTTCATGGACGGCAAGCATCCGCGACACATTATTATTTACCTCCGCAATTTTTTCTATCGCAGAGTCTAATTTAGTAACAACAGATTCAAAGTTTTGCAGTCGTTCTTCTAGAACTGCAACCTTTATTTGTTCTGCCACCTCTTACGGCTCCCGATCCCTAGTGAAAGATAAGTCTTCTTTTTCTTCTTCCGCACAGGAGGATCGTCGCCAGCTTCTACTGTACCAGCAATATTTCCGCTGCCAACATTAACAGTTGGAGCATCTTCACGGATAAATCCAAGTATTTTATTCAGAATCTTGTCCTTTTCCATTATATTCTAGTTGAAGAAGTCTAAAACATTCTAAATCTACTTGTATATCATGTATGTAACTCTTTGGAGTCTGTGGAAATCTATTCAAAAATAAAAGAAAAGATTTCATCGTTGGCCAAAGATCTTTATCAATCTTATAAAATAAAAGAGGAACTGTTGCGTCCCCAAAAATATTAAAAAGAATAATAAAATGATTAACTAGAAGGTGAGATTTTAACTCACCTGTTTTCTTGAAGCGTTTCAGCAATCTTTTAACATATTTGAAACGCTTCAAGTCATCTAGAAAATCCTCTTTGGTTACAGAGTGTGGGTTTTCATAATGACGTATTGCGAAAAGCATGAAGTTGTCATCATTTAATTCACGAAATATCATGCTTCATCATGCATAGTTAGGGTATGGTTCGTTACCAGTTTGAATACCAGACATTGCAACCAGAACCTCAGTCTTGACTCTCAGGTTACCATGGTTGTCAGTGTAGGTCTGAACACCAACCCAACCAGAGTGTGCAGGACGATATCCAGTGGCAGTTGCAAGACCTTGATAACCAATCGTCATGGCAGTTGAACCAATGCCAAAGTATCTTGCAGTTGCAATGCCAGAAGTTCTTGCCTCAGCAACAGCGAGAGGATCCTCATCCAGAGACTTAGGCATTGTGGTGAGCGAGTAAGCAACACCAGCAATGGTTCCAGCAGCATCGGGGATCAGAGCAGCAGTCGTGCCAATAGCAACAACGGTGGTGCTTGATACACTAACGATCTGAGCGAATCCACAAGTAGCACCAAGACCTAATTTGATCATTGGCGAATCAGTTCCAACACCAGCGGTGAAGGGACCAGGTTCAATAGTAATAGTATTAGCAGCGAGATCAACCGTAGCGATACCAACTGCTACTGACTGAAAGTTGTCTCTATCTCCCCAAAGAGCCATTTCCTTACCTAATAAGATTTTCTATAAGATATTTATAAAAACAGGAGACCCTAAAATCTAGGTCTCCTGGTCCTATACCAATTGAGAAATTCAACCTTTCAGTCGATTTCTTCTCTCGCTCTAATTGATCTGGATACAACTTCTAAAAGTTGATCGTCCATTTCAGTCTTAGTGAGTTTAACCGCCTTACCGAGAATGACTAAACAAATCTCGATTAATTTTTCACCAAGTTCCTCATTATCGGGAATCTTAGCAACTGCATCAGTAATAACTTTCGATGCGAGAGGAAGCAGAAAAGATAACATGATGTTCTTTCTAAAAGCAACAATCTATATATCAAACTAATGTGCCATGAGCACGTCTGATCTCACGAAGTTCTTCAAAGTTCTTCTGCTTTGTGCCACCATCATATGCCCAGGCATATCCTTCGGTGATCATTTGTTCGTTGAGTGAGAGTTCTGCATCCCCGATGTATAACCATCCGAGGAGTCTGCCATATTTACCAACACCCCCAACCAACTCAGTACGAATAACGAGATCGTCATCGCCAGCAATCGCACCTTCGAGTTTCTCTTTGAGCCAGTTGGTTGCATCGTATCCAAGTGCCTTCTCTTCGTCATCCTTAGTTCGTTTTTCTGGGGTGTCAACACCAGCAACTCTAACTCTTTCTTTTTTATAAAGATCAAAACCGAGATCAATCGTGACATCGATAGTGTCTCCATCGAGCACCCTATCTATGCTAGTGACTCTAAAATTGTAACAACTCTTACGAGATGGTGGTGTCATCGCTCCCATACGTTTCCTTCCTGTGAAATCCTTCTGGTTCTGTGTTATGTATCCAAGTTTTTAATCTGGAAACATATACTCTAAGTAAATCTGCCTGGTTCAAATGAAATGTATCTTGTGATTCAAAATACAACTTGTTATGGAGGTCAACTCCATCGAGGCACTTCTTAATGATAGGGTTCCAGGGTTCCCTAAAAGAAGTATTCCATTCTCTTGGCATATATTACTTTTTCTTACCGCCGTTTTTAGCTTTCTTCGCAGTCGCGTTCCCTTGATTCTGCTTCGATTGACCCTTCTTGCCCTTGTTCGCGGACTTGGCCATCTTCTTTTAATTCCTTATACGATAGGCGTAGAATATATATAACGCAATATAGCGTAAATGCTAATCCACAGCACAAAAGAATAATAACTGACCAAACAGGTTCTTGATTCATCGCCACTTTTTGTAGTTTATAGAAGTATCGTTCCAATCATTGCTATTAGACCAGGGAGCAATGATACGAATATCATCAAGACCCTCAATATCAGACTTTTTAATTTCTGTTACTGGTTCTTGTTTCTCTTCTTGTTCCCAGTTTTTTATGATTTCATTAACTTGTTTGTCCACGTCAGTCATTTCCATGTCAACTTTACCTTGAACCCACATAGTCCATAACCACTCTATGAAACCAAGAGCAAGATGACTGATAGGAAACTTTTGCTTATTTGCCCATCTCTTACTCTTGGTATACCAGTTGTCTTCTCCACCCCAGTGGTATTTAAATTTAATCTCTGTGGACATATGCAATCCCAATAATGGGAACCATAACAAGCAAAAAGCATAGGATCCCCAGACTAAATGGATTGTTTAAAAAATAATGTGCAAAGTGTCCCATAATATAAAATGTTTATCAATCAAATCTTGATCCGATATCAGGTTTAGGTGCTCTCTTCTTTGCAAGTTTTGCTTTGATTTTATCGACAGGTGTTACACCCTGATAACCTTTTGCACCCTTCTCCTTCTTTTTACCCTGAGGTTGAATAGGTTTCTTTCTCGAAGACATCAATCCACCAGTCTTTCTAAGATCCTTTTTCATATGGCGCATCACCTTAGAATAGTTATCATCTCCACCAAGAGTTCCGCCTTTTTTTGATTCTTTGCCAGTCTGAGGATCCTTTCCAGTCTCCTTGGCATAACGGGTGCGTTCGTCAAGTTCTAATTCTTCCTTAGCAACTTTCTTCTCAGGAAGACCTTTGTGCTTAGTTCCAGCAAAATCCTTTGCTGCTTTCTTGCTCATACCAGAAGCAGCTTTGGCAACCTCAGGGGAGGCAGGGGTTTCGCCCTTCTTTGCTGCATAGACCATACCCATGAAGCGTTGCTGTGCCTTAGAGAGTGCTTTTTCTTCAATGGTATCTTCTCCAAGATGATCAAAAGAACCTTCATCAAGTTCAATAACCTCAACAATCTCAGCACCTAATTCATGAGCAATTGCTTCCAGTTTCAGTTCTGGATCGATGACAACTTTATTCTTGACTTTCTTTTCTTTGATCTGCTGATCTTGCTCTTCTGTATCAACGATTTCACGAAGATCATTTCTCCAATTAGAGAATGATTCTTTTGCAGTCTTAGTACCAGTTGATGAGTACAGTCTCTTATTACCTACACCAGGAATAAACTCACCGAGTTCTCCCTTTGCTTTATCGTTTTTATCAGTATCTCCATCAACATCAGTATCAATTCTCTTGACTGCTTTCTTGACAAGACCTTTCAAGTTTGTACCAGGAACTTCATGGGGTTTGTGTGCCTGTCCATGAATCTCTGTGATTTCTGTCTTTTCTTCCTGCTCTTTGAGTTTCTTATGTTTGATTGCTTTGCTGATTGCCTTACGACGCTTGTGCAGATACTTATCTGACTTATCTACGTCACCATCATTATCGATGTCAGCATCTTCTCTTCCAACAGGATCAAGTGCTTCCTTCATTTTTTTCTTTTTACCCAATGCTTTACCACCCTTGGGATTGTTCTTTCCAGAAACACCGCGATTCTTTTCTGCCTCATCATGATCGAAATCATCATCATCCATTGGATCATAATATGATTCTTTATAGTTATCACGTGCCTTGATATCTGCCATCTTGGAGAAACGCTCCTTTTCCTTTTGGCGAGTGATTGCAGAAACAATCTTACCAGACTTATTCATCGCATCTTCTTTCTTCTTACCCCTAGAAGAAAGCGCAGTACGTGCTAAGTTTCCAGCACGGCGATACATCTTGTTCTCTTTCTCGCGGTCAATCTCCTTATAACCCTCTTCTACCTCATGAGACTGAGGATTATTCATTTCAGCATAAAGCGCGTTCAGTTCCTGAACTGCCTTGCGACTTGCGTGGATATCCATGAATTGATTAAGATTTCTTCTTATTCTTATTTATGAAATTCTTGATTGCCTTTGTGCCAGTCATCTTCATTGCATACTTACGATACTCGTCAGTTCCAACCTCAGTATTTGGTTTCTCTTCACAAGAACATGTCTCATTGAGGTCACGAATCCAAGATTTGAACATCAAGTTATCTTCTGTAACACAAATCAAATGATTGGTTCCTCTACGGATGATCTTACCAATCAGTCCAGTGTTCAGGTTCTCAACCAAGTCACCAACTTTAAAGATGATCTCATTCACATAATTTTCTCTGAGACCTTTCCAATCAAGTTTAGGTGCAAACTGCCACGTCTCTTTGATCTTTTCTTGTCCCATCTTCTTACGGATGGTATTAAAAAGTTTCATGGCAGATTCATCATCTAATGCCTTGGGTACTCCCGTCTTGAACGTCTTGAAGTCTCCATCGACAGCTGCTTTTCTAAGCTTAGAGGCAGACATACCTTCGACACCCTCAGCATCGGGGTCACGTTCCCCTGCTGAGATAACGTTAATCTCATCAAAGTCGTATAGTTCGCCGTTATACTTAGTTGCGAGTTTCTCAAACTCTCCCTGTCTATCAGCACCAACCATGATGTTGATGCTACTGTATCCGTCCTCATCTGCTTTCTTTAATACGTCGAATATGCTCTTCATATCCTCATCGTTGACGATCCTTTCATCATGACTAGGATACATCTTTCTCATGTACGAAATTTTTTCGTCAGGAGAAAGAGGATTTTTCTTAGGATCTTCTGAACGTGATGGATATATCTTGTATGTCCCGCCTGCTGCTTGTCTCTTGGCAGCATCCAATAGTTTTTCATGTCCAACGGTAGGAGGATTGAACCTTCCAAATGCAACAGTGAGAGTCTCTCCCTCTCTCTTCTTTGCACCCTCAGATTCTCCGTCACCAGAAGGACGACTTGGTTCAGGTCTTTCTTGTGCTGCTGGTTCTCCTGCTTGTTGTGGGGCAGCGGCACGTTGCTGTTGGGCTTGTGGTTCTTCTTCTTTTGGTCCCTTCTCTTTACTCAGGAGAAGATCACCTTTATAAGTTCTACCTTTGTATTGTCCCTGACGATCATACCAGTTTCCATGGCCGTCCGACACCAATCCCAGGCGCTTTGCTTTCTCAACAGCGCGTGAGACTACTGCTTCATTAAGGAATGCCGAAAACGTTTTCATTTATTAGTATCCTTCTTAACTATTATTTATCAAATACCAGTATCACCTTGCTTGATCATTTCTTTGAATTCTGGTGTAATGCCAGCAAAGAATTGTGGAAAAGCAGCAAAGTCTCCTTTATATCTCAATTCAATATCAAGAATAGGAGTGTCCCCTTTTGATAGAGTAAAGAAAACCTTTGCTGCATTTTTAGATAAAGTTTTTTGTTTATCCAAAACCATCTTTGTTTCTTCTTTTGACAGATTTGCCATAGCAATCATGATACTATGAACATCTAATACATTTGCGTTTCCAACATTTGGAGACAAATTTTTGTCTACTGTACCAACACCTTCTGTTAAGTAAAATCCAAATTCATATTTGTCCCAAGTTTCTAATACATCCAAAAGATTAAGTTTTAATACTCTTGTCAATAAAACATTTGCTAAGTTATCCTTTACATCATCTTGATTCATAATGTCAAGGAATCCTTGGTACAAAGGATTTAATTTGCCGCCAGTACTTTGAAGTTTTTTGTTAACAAAATCTCTAAAACTTTCCTGAGAAGGATCATTACCAGACTGTTTAATCAGACCATTTGGATCTTGCAGATCAGATTCAGATTTTAAATTAATTAATGGGGTTGGTTTTCCATCTTTCTTTCTAATCACTCTCATGTCCCACAAAGCTTTTGCATCTGCTTTGTTGTTTGGATTCATGCTGGAAATATTTTTATTTCCAGATAGTGCAAATCTTTCTAATGGTCCACCTGGTCCACATGCTTCTTTGATCACACCTGCAAAAAATTTAATTCTGTGATCGTTTAGTTTATCTCTTGTTGATTTAAACTGAGGACCTTCAATATATGCAGAAAATGCATTATTAATCAAAGTAGGACTTGCTGCATTTGCTTTTGGTTTCTTTTTCAAAGAAATACCAACAAAATCATTTCCGTTTAGTTTTAAAATAACATCAGATGAATTATAATCAGACATCCCGAATGCTTTCACCTTAAATGGTTCAACATCGGGATGCCATTTATTACCAGTCAGATATACCTTTGATGGGATCTTATCTTTTCTAAGTTTTTGTCTAGTGCCAAGAACAGCAGAAATGGATGCAGCGAGGTCTCCGTATATGTCTTGTGGTTTTTTAGATGATGTATCAAGATCAATAATTTTAATCATGCCATTCTTGGTAGCGTTACCAGCAGCATCCAATACTTTGTTGCTCTTTAAGTTTTCAAGAGCAACAAAGTATAGTTCTTTAAATTTATCAGTATCATTTTTAGCTGCTGTCAAATCAGCAGTAGAAACGAAGGACAGTCCAGCATAAAGTCCTTCTGACGGTTCAAACGCCATAGTTCTTTTTAGAACTATTTAGAATCATCAACGACCCATTTGCTTAGCATACCACTTCTCAAAATCCTCTCTACGCTTATCACCTCTTGGTGGCATAGGAGTTTTTTCTCCACGAACAGGAGCATACTTTTTATCTTCCTTCTCACCTTTCTCAGGATTGCGTTGATAACCCTCGGAGAAAGTGAATTGAGCAATAAGAGCATATGCTTCTTGCTCGGTGTGTCCTCTCTCAACCAATGACTCAATAATTTGATCGAGTTCCAGTTCTTCTTTTACTTTCTTTCTAGGATCATTTGCTTCACCTCTTTCATAATCTGCCTTGGTATAAGGTCTGAAATCATCTCTTCCACCACGACTGGTGTCACTAGCACCATAACGCTGCTTTCTTCTCTTTGCTGCTCTTTCTCTCATTGCAGCAATAGAGTCTGCCTCTTGGATTGCTTCCTCTACTTCTTGGGGAGCATGAACGCTCTTATATGCTTCCACCAAACTTCTAAAACTATTCAGATCCATCTTAGAAAATTTTTATTCTTATATGGATATTTATAAAAAACTTGCCTTAAAGTTTACCTCCAACAACTCCATCATTTACCACACGACTTTCTTTTTCAGTCCATCCATCTTGAAGACCTTTAAGATAGAACCGTGTCATTTGAATACACACTTTCTCATCAATAGCCGTGACGAGTTCTGTTCCATCTTTTTTAGCACTGTGCCAGAGTCCATAGTAAGTTTTGTAGACTCGGAAACAATCATCAATCCAAATATATTCTTCGCTCACAGATCACCTTCTTTACGGTTTTCAGAACGCTCAATACTAAATGCACCCTCAGGATAACGGGCACTCAGTTTTTCAAAGTTCATCTTCATCACTTCATCAATACTAATATCCAGTGCCATACATGCCTGTGCCAGATACCACATGATATCTCCCAGTTCACGCTTCATGTGAAAAACATTATCTTCATTATACGGTTTGCCTTGGAAGACAATCTTCTTTACGATCTCAGTAAACTCTCCTGCTTCGGCACCAAGACCAAGAGCAGCAGTCAGAAGTTGAGTAACGTTACAATCGTTTTCAAGTTCAAGAGCATTGGTGCGGGAAAGAAATGCTGCATAATCCAGAGACGGATCACTGGTGGTTTCACGAACAAATTCAACGTACTTTTCGGTATCAATCATCAGAATTTCAGGGTAGAGAACTTTTTCTTTAAGTCAGTTGTTTCCTCATAATCATACTCCTCTTCCTTGCCGTTGTCAAGGATATCGTTTTGAGCAGATTGCTCACAATCATAGAGGCGCATCTTGGCACGATCAATGCCCACCACAAATCGTTTGTTGATGGTCGGATCATTGTATCGGTTCTTCAATTGCTTCACCATAATCTGTCCCAGTTCTTCCAATTCCTCAGTCGAAATAAGGGCAAGCATAAGATCAGCAGTAGCAGGGAGACCAAAGGATTCACTAGTGTCAGTGATGTCAACATCAGAGCTACCATAACCAGAACGGGTAGTCTGGGTGGCAGATACGATAGGTACGTTCGCTTCGACAGCGAGTCCTCTAAGCTCCTCAGCAATCGACTTAACAAGAGTATAGGAATTGATATTGGCAGACCCTTTGTAACGCGAAGAGGCACAAATATTGAGATAATCCACAAAAATGATATCAGGTCTAAAAGACTTTTTAAGTGCAAGTTCGTTAAGAAGTGACCTGAAATGTCCAGCATGTGCAGACGCAGTAGGATACTCTTTAATAATTAGGTTACCTTGTGTCTTCTTTGAAAGATTGTTGACCTTATTATCAAACATTTGTTTGGGTAGATCAACAATATCTTGAATGTTTACGTTCAGAAGGTTTGCGTCAATTCGTTCAGCAATTTTCTCCTCTGCCATTTCACATGTAATGTAGAGAACGTTCCTGCCCTGCATGAGCGCGGCACTAGCAACATGGCACATGAATAGACTTTTGCCGACACCTGTACCAGCAAGAGCGATGTTGAGAGTCTTGTTAGGGAGACCACCTTTTGTAATTTTGTTAAGGTATTCGAGATCGAACGGGATCTTGTCTTCCTTGCGATGGTAGAGGGCATAACGTTCTTCGTAGTCTTCTAGGTAATTGTGTCCAACATGATTATCGAATGACACTGCAAGAGCATCAGAAAGAATAGAGGGAATCGCATCTCTCCCCTTCCTTTCATCTTTTCCATCTGCTAAGGAGATGGACTCCATGAGTGCCAGATATATAGCACGGTCACGACACCATCGTTCTGTGGTGTCACATAACCATACAAAGTCAGCAGGTTCTTTTTCAAGATAAGAAAGAACCTTACTGAGTTCCTTGAAGAGAGATTCTGTTAGATCTTCTCGATTCTCAACTTCAATTGATACTGCTTCTTTTGAGGGTAATTCATCGTACTTAACAATGAAAGAAGAAATCTCCTCATAGAGAACTTTATTGCTAGGGTCTTCAAAGTATTCTCCCTTGATAAAGGGGATGACTTTCCTAGCATATTCTTCATTGTAGAGGAGATTTTTGAGAACTAGATTCTCAACCTTCTCCATAACTAAACTCCTTCTGTGCGGTTTCGTCCAATGCTTGCATTACCTCTGGGGTAAAATACTGCTCAGGTTCTTTGAGAATTTGCTTGGCATAGAGTTTCTTACCATCAATTTCATATCGTCCTGCGACATTCTTCCAAAGTCCGCCGATCTCACCGAGTTCAAGAAGACCATAGTAACGATCAAGACCGCGCTCATCATAATAAAGACGAATTTCCACATCTTTATTCTCCTTGCTTAAACGCGACTTAGCAGTCTTTGCTTTGATAATGTTTCCAACAATTTCTGTTCCGTCTTTCTCTTTCTTCTTGCTAAGATAAATGATAGTAGAAGCGGCGTATTTAAGGCCACTACCACCTCCCATCTCCTTAGTAGGAACATAAGCGCCGATAACGTCATAGGTGTGATTGGTGACGATCATTGGTATGTTAGCCTGACCAAGTTTCAACGTCAACATTCTGAAAGCACCCTTAACAAGTTGTGATTTTGTCATGTCACGAACTTGTTTATCATTTAGAGCATCAGTGATTTCCTTTTCAGTTGAAAGCATACCCAGAGAATCAAGCACAAACATGCAAGGTTTGCGTTCATCTACTGGTGCTTTTAAGTATATATCAACTGCTTTCAGTGCTTTGCTACGAAACTCTTCAATTGTTACGACATTCACAACAACAGTTCGATCTAGATCAACTCCACGACTTGCTAGGAGTGACTTATTGACAGCTGCCTCAGTATCAAAATACAGGCAATATCCATCAGGATTAGAGTCAAGAAAATTCTTAACCACTGCGAGGCTGAAAAAAGTCTTTCCAGTGCTAGACTCCCCAGCAATAGCAGTAATCTTATTCCCAGATACACCACCAAATACACTACCTGAAACCAGTGCGTTAAAAATGTACGAACCTGTGTCAACATAAGTTTCAGTTTCATCAATATCGCTAGCAAGTTTGGTGTAATCATCACCAATCTCTTTCACGATGTCTTTCAAAAAATCCATCAATGCCACCTCAGTGTATTCAGATATTCTAGCACATTCTTGCGGACATCCATCAATTCATGATAACACTTTTGATTATGAGCACACTGTCGAAGTGCTGAGTCTGGTTTGTGAACAGACTCAATGAAGATGTCAAGTCCACGATTCCATTTATCCTGTTTCGATTCGCCATCATCGATAGTATACTGGTCTTTCATGAGAAGAATGCCTCCAAGCTTGTAGTTTTTTCAACAGACCAACCAATTGAATCAAGAATAATTTTGAGTGGTTCCAAGAATGCCTTATCGAATTGAAGATCATAGTCAATGTATTTGCCAAGATCCAATTCTTTTGGCCATTCTTGAATAAAGGATAGCACGTTTTCATGAATTGGATTTGGTTTTTTCAAATAAAGAAACCTAATTTTCTCTCCGTTTTGGATCAATGAATATTTGTTGGTGAGTTTTTTCTGTTTTATGTAGTGGTTGAACAAAAGTGCTCCCCGACAATGAATCGGAGTACCTTTGTCATAGATTGAGTTGACACATTTGTATTTGTCAACATCAGATACCGAACGAGGGAAAGAAATGTCCTCTGGATTCATGCCTTTGAACTCTGTTCGGCAGTTTTCAATGTAATCAATCACATCATCTTCACTGCCAGTCATCATAATCTTGAAAGCATCCTTCAACATCTTACGACAAGGTGCAGGTGTAGAGGACTTAACTGCCTCAATACCCATGACTTTCAGTTTGGGTTCAGCATACTGCACACCCTCACTGTTCCATACGTTGAGAATGTATCGCTTCTTCGCAGTCCAGATACCACGATCAGCAATGTTCTCACGTTTCATGAACATCTTCTGATCATATGCCGATACATAGTCCGCAAGTTCTTGATAAGACTGTTCGATGAACGGTTCCAACTTATCCTGGCAGATCTTATCAAGTATGGAAACAATCGCTGCTTTATCGCTAGACTTATTAGCAAAAAATTTACTAACAAGAGGTCCAAGATTAAGATAAATTGAGTCAGTGTCAGACGCAATTACGTAATCCTCTTCTTCTGTTTTAAGAAGATTATTTAGATAATCATTCATCTTATTCTCAATCCATCGAATCGATGCCTGACCCGATAGAGTGATTGCCTCAGCATTCTCCAACTTATAATATCGGAAATATTGATTACCAATAGCACCATAAGCAGAGTTGAGTTGGATCTTACGTGCCATTTGGATGTTATTGCATCGTGCAATCTCCTTTTCAAGTGCCTTGGAAGGCGACTTTTCGTTCTGTTGCTTAGCAGCAAGCATCTTTTTCTTGTAAATTGTGCGTTCCTGGTAGATTTTGTCCATCAATTCGGGCAAAAATCCACGCACATCTTTACGATACATGGCACCATTTGCTGCTGTTGCATAGCGACCATCAGCAATGAAGGTGCCAGATAGGATCTTATCCACAGAGCAGCGTGGGTGTGGTTCATCCACCAAAGTTTCTGGTGAAATGTTATATTGCATGATCAAGTGTGGATACAGACTGTTCAGGTCAAAAGAAACTACCCAATCATAGCTTCCAGGAACAGGTTCTTTAACATATGCACCAGCATATTTGTCATCTTTTTGGGCACCAACTTTCGGTGGAATGACAATATTCCTCTTTTTAAGGTAATTGTAGATGATTGCATCCCACATTCTGACCTGATAAAACACGTCGGTGAAGTTTACTTTGGCGTCATATGCCATCGTAAGTGCCAACTCAATCAGTTTCATCTTGTCTTCCAAACGGTCAACAAGTTCCACGTCTTTGATGTTGTACTCAACAAACTTTTGCCAGTTTCCGTTGTAAAAGTCCTTGAAAGTATCGAACTCAGAGTGATCCAACTTCTGCTGACCAAGTTCAACCAGTGCAATATGATCCAGACGATAGGATTCTTGGTTTGTATAAGTGAATTTCTTGTACAAATCCAGGTAATCCAGCTGAGTTACACCACCAATATCAATAGATTTGTTCTGCCTGCCCTTGATGTAGACTTCCTTTTCGGTCACAAGACCCCAAGGAGACAGACGCTTCATACGTTTCTCTCCAAGCACCTTCCTGAGGCGTCCAGCGATGTATGGGATATCGAACAGTTGGATATTCCAACCAGTGATCACCTCAGGAGGTTCGTTCTCCCAATAAGTTATGAACTTATTAAGAAGATCCAACTCATCCAGACACCGAATATAAGTCACATTCTGTTGTCTGACCAGAAAAGGTTTAACTCCCCAGGTAGTAATCTGCTTAGTTGTGTAATCCTGAATCGTAATTGTGAGCAATTCTTCCTCACAAGTTTGAACATCAGGGAATCCTTGCTCAGCAGTGGTCTCAATGTCAAGTGTGACTAACTTGATCTTTGAGATATCAAAGTCAATATGTTCCTGAGGATATTTGTCAGAGATGTACTGATAGATGTAGCGTTCATTGCCGTAAATATTGAATCCTTCAACTCCATCATACTTGGAGAAGAACTCACGACAATCTTTCACATAACCAGGTTGAACTGGTTCAACTGTTCTACCATCCAAGGTCTTATACTTGGACTTTTTATTCTTACTATCGACGAAAAGAGTCGGCATATACTCTTCTCTGTGAGCAAAATGCTCACCATTATCATAACCACGAACAAGGAATTGGTTACCGACAAGTTGTACGTTGGTGTAAAATCGCATCAAGAAATCAAGGATTTGTATTTTTCAAGTAGTTTAGGATTGGGATCAGCAATCGTCAAGATTTTTTCCGAACTAATCATAAACTCGTTTTGAGTTGTGAGATCAACACACCAGGGGACAAGTTCACCTGTCCCCTGCACAACAATAAATGGTTCGATTAACTTACAATCAGGTTCTCCAAGATCAGCACTCACTTCCATCAGGTGCGAGACAAGGATAATGTTGTTTGTCAGAATTAGAACTTTGATTGGATTTTGCATTTTTAATACCTTCCTTATACTTTTCAATAACTTGTGGAATAGGATCAACTAACGTGATAATCCAATCAGGAGCAACTGGAATATCTTTCTGTGATGTTAGGGGAATCCATGGAGTGAAAACGATATCGATGTCTCGATTCTCATAGAGTGCTTGCGGATCCAAGAATCGAACCGTTGCTGGATTATTGAACGTGTATCCAACAACACGTTCTCCAAGAATAAGTTCGCTTACATCTGCGATAACATCTTCGCCAGATTTTAATACTGCTAGTTTGATTGCCATGGGTCACATTATCTCCATCTAATTATAGCATTAAAAAAGGGGGGTGTCTACTGGATTTGGCCAGTTCCCCCCGTGGCATAGCGCCGACGATATTCAGTTTTATTTATTCAGGATGTATCAGGGTAGAACGGCGGCGAGCGTTCCCCCAAAGAAAAGAGTCATTGCTGTTCCCAGTGTTAAGGTGGCGGTGGTAAAGTTCATCGTCCCTCCATAGGTCTAAATTATATAGTCATTATGTATCATA
>Ga0213866_10000816_pt1 | contig 24231 bp, 21 predicted proteins | sample PICome_11_FD_160079 | JGI IMG/M metagenome (GOLD analysis project Ga0213866, IMG submission 160079) | Coastal seawater microbial communities near Pivers Island, North Carolina, United States - PICO284 | ecosystem: Environmental > Aquatic > Marine > Coastal | place: USA: North Carolina...
GGCGTGGCATCGCGACACGTTATGCTAAAAATACTCGTTCTTTCCTTGCTGCCCTGCATATTCGGTGCCTGATGATATGGAGTAAGATAATTTGACGACACTGTCTAGGGTACGGATATGTTTTTCCCCACGCCAACCTTGACTATAACGGAAATGAGGGTACCCAGGTGCGGAAACCATTTGGAAAGTGCCATTACCTTTACCTAGAGCCACTTGAAGCGAATTTCTAGCAAAGCCAACAATATCGACTATACCATCGCCATTAATATCGCCTAGACTGCGCGGGTAATTGCGGGTATCTTTATAAGAGTTTTTACCAAAGTTATTTGACACTTTACCCTTGTCGATAAAACCATTGGGAGTAGATAGGGCTACATAGGTACCATCTTTACCAAAACCAATTAAATCGGCTCTACCATCGCCATTTATATCTGTGGCATAACGGGGATGATCATTTTTCTTCCATCTGTTTTCCCAATTGTTATTAAAACGGATTGTCCGTGTAAAATTGGTAAAACTATCGCCCTGTGAGTATGCCACATAGACGCCATAAAAATTAGAGATCACAATATCTGCCCGTGCATCGCCATTAATATCAGCTAGCGTGGCAATATCTTCGCTAGCACGAAAATTCAACCGCCCTTTGATAGAACCAGTGTTTTGAGGACGTCGTACTTTGTTACCATCACCTAACCCATAATGAACTTTGTTGATATATGGATGTTTTCCTGATTTTATTTCCAAGCCAATAATATCCGTTTTCCCATCGCCATTAACATCACCCATGAGGAGCGGATTATCTTTATGGTCCCAGTTAGAAAAGTAGGGTGATATATTGTGTCGATTAAACTTACCCTGTGCATTGCCCATCGCAAACTGAACACCATTTTTGTTAAACCCAGCAATATCCATAAAACCATCGCCATCAAAATCACCAAATTCCCGCGGGTAATCCTTATTCCAATTATTGGAGCCAAATAGCTTAGAAACAGCTTTAGGAATGCTGTAGCCATAGGATTTTCGTTCCTCCCAGTTAAAATTAACAGGCTCAAGACAATCCCCTTGGGCACTGCAAAGTTCGACACTGGCTAGGCGACTGGGTTGGCTATTATCTGTCTCTGCATAATCTAAACGGTACTCGCGCACTCTCCTACTCTGCGCATCTACCATCACTTTGGATAGACGCACTGTAGTGTTAACCGCATTCCCCAAACGGTATCCGGAGAATTGATCAGGGCGGGTTTCATATTCAAAGTGCACCTGATTGCCAGCGTAATTTATCTCTAGGGGATACTGTTCACCGGTAAAACTATTATTCTCATACTGAATGGTGATCGCATTGCCCGCTGCATCTTCGATACGGTTGACCGACCAACTAATGGTGTTGCTACCGAAATTAAGCTTCAGCCTTGAATCATCAGTATTGCCGTAGTAGATCGTCTGGCCAGATTTGGTACGCACCCTAAAGTACTGGGGCTCATCACCTCGATTACCCTGAGCGGTAATTTCTGAAAAACTTTCTATTTCGGTACGGTAATCACTGCCAGCTTTCCCGTAGTTACCACGAGTTAGTATTAGGCGTTGACCATCGAGACAGTAGCCGTCTTGATGGTTTAAGTTGATACCACTGGTGAAGCCATCCTGCGCAATGGTTTTCGAGCAGCGACTGATTACAGATAGTCCTGCAAGGCTGCCCCCCAGACCGGCGATGCCATTCATCCCGGGACTGCTAACCTGCAGGCTGAGTTCGGGGATCATTCCAGCAATACCGGGGGCGGCGACAATGGGAATATTGTAAGTGGCAATGCCGTTAGCGACAGATAGCTCCCCCGGCGTAGTACCCACAGCCTGAGATCTGACCAATGGGGCGGCACATATTATTGCCAGTGAGAGCAATGCTGCTAATAGTTTGAAAGAAACCCTAGCCAAGCACTGACTGCCAGGTGTATTGGTTGCGTTGACATTTGGGATGTTAGCAATCTAGTCCATAGTAGAAATTCCATTTTCTATACTGTGGTAAAAATGTTCTCAGGGTAGCGATTCCAGGCGTTTTTCTAGGTCAGCCTGTTGTTCAAGCCCAATCTGGAAATCGGGATGCTGATAAATTTCCTGTAGTTCTGCGTCTGACAGTGCGGCAATCGATGGATCTTCGGATTGCAAAAGCTGATCCATTTCTTCAATTAACTGCTCAGCTTCCAGTTGCAATTCAGCGGTTTGAGGATCATCTAAATCCTGAATAGGCGCTGTCAGCTTTGATATCGCAGGCAACAGGCTATTTCCCGGAATAGGTTCATCTTCATCGAGCAGTTGATTGATACTCTTATCGCTGTGCGGTGTTGGATTTGCAGGTGCTATTGTTGACTGGTTTGGCTGTTGAGATTGGTAGAGCCAGTAGACTGGGGCAATTAGCAACCCGATACAGACAATCGAAAACATTTTGACATTGCGCCTAAGCTTCATCTTTTTAAATCCTTTAAAATGATCGGCATCACGTTGATGACTTAACAAACTGGTTTGGTTTTAAGAAAGTTGGGCGACTACTGGATGTTCTGCAGCAATAATGAAGAAGGACTTTCGATCTTAGCAGTCCTATTGATTGGACAGTTTTCCACGCACCAAGCACTGGTCATTTGGCAATGTAAAGTGCGTTTTCTTACTAAAAAAGCCTAGTCTATAAATCTGCGTTTACAAAAGAATATTTGAAAGCGAGTACTTTTGTACAATACCTCACGGTGATCGGTGCGGGTTCACTTACACTTTTTGATTGCGGATGCGGTATTGATCCTTATTTTTACGGCCAATTTTATACATCAATGGGCGCAGTTTGCGCCTTAGACTGGGGAATAGGTAGCTGAGAGTAGTGAGGAAGCCGCTAAACTTGGGCATCGAGATTTCATCCGACTCACCGGCGGCAAGTTGCAACACGGCTTGCGCTACCTGGTCGGCGGTGCTCATGGGTTGAGAGAACACAATATCTTCCACCTGATCGATTTGATCCATGATAAAACCGGTATCTATGGGGCCGGGGGAGACCACCCCTACATTGATCCCATAGCCTCGCAACTCGTCGGCGATGGCATAGGTAAAGGCTCGCAGCCCGGCTTTGGTCGCGGCGTAAGTGGCTCCACCCTGGAGGGGTGCCCTGCCGGCCAATGAACCCACCATTACAATAGCTGGCGCAGTGGATTGGCGCAGATAGGGTATGGCTGCCGCAGATAACACCAGCGGTGCCCTGAGGTTGATATCCACCATAGCGGCGACATCTTCACAGGGGACTTTTTCCAAGTCGCCGCGACTGTGCATGCCGGCATTGTTAACCAGAATATCGAGGGTGCCAAACGTCTGCACGGCTTCATCCAGCAGTTGCAGACATTGATCGGTGTTGGCCACATCCATGGCGCAGGTGTGAACTTGGCAGATTGACGATAATTCAGTGGCTATTGCATCAAGACCCGACTGCCCTCGGGCTACCAGCACCAAGTTTGCTCCCTGGGCGGCAAAGGCGCGGGCACAGGCGGCACCGACTCCCGCTGAGGCTCCAGTAATCACCACAGTTTTATTCTTAAAAAGGTTGTTCATAATTTTTACTTATTGTTTTAACAGATGGGTTAAGGCAACTTGAAGGTTATCATAGTGAAATTCAAAGCCAAAATCCTGTAGTTTCTTGGGTACAACCCGCTGCCCTTGCAGTAGCAGTTCATCACCCATCTGTCCAAATAGCAGTTTAACCACCAGTGCTGGCATGGTTAGTGCTGAGGGACGGTTTAGAACTTCACTCAGGGTTACAGCGAAATCTCGATTGGTGGATGGCTGTGGCGCGGTGGCATTAACTGGCCCCTGCAACTGTTCCTGCTCAATACAGTACATAATAATCTCAACCATATCTTCAATATGTATCCAAGGCATCCATTGACCGCCATCACCCATTGGGCCACCTAAACCCAATTTGAATGCGGGGAGCATTTTGCTTAAAGCTCCCTGCTCGCCGAGAACAATACCGGTTCTTAACAGACAAACCCTAGAACCCAGCGTAACAAAGGGCTTGGCACTGTTTTCCCAAGCGGCACAGAGCTGGTGGGAGAAATTATCCACCTTGGCCCCATCCTCGGCGACCGCCAAATCCCCACCTCTGCCGCCGCCGTAGTAGCCGACTGCAGAGCCGCTGATCACCACTTTGGGAGCAGTTTGAGGATGGTGCTTAAAGTGCTGGAACAGGGCTTGGGTGGTACCAATGCGGCTGTCAATAATTTGTTGTTTGCGGCGCTGATTCCAGCGGCCATCTGCAAGTGACTGACCGGCCAAATTTATCAGCACATCTACCGGCGGATGACTGTCTAATTGATCGAGGCTTTCGATAAGGGTAGTTTGTGACGGCAGTCGCCCCGCAGCGGTGGCGGCATCTCTAGTCAGTACGATTAGATGCCAACCTTTGGCAGTAGCTGCGCGACAGAAATGACTGCCGATAAAACCGCTGCCGCCTGATAGCAGAATGGTTTTCATAAGTTTACCTCTGTTGCCAGTGGATAGTTTACAGATCTATACGCAGCCCGAAACGCTATTGGTGAAAAATATTTAGGTGCCCACAAAATATTTATTAGCTAAATAATTATTTATTCAAAGCACCGCTTGAATATCTTTGCCTGCTAATCTTTGAATTGGTAGAATTATCGCAGTCAAATGAGGCCTCAAAACTTCACCTGGCAGCATTTTCAAACCGCGCTTTGAAAGCAAATTTTAAGTTAAAGAGACTTTTGCACGAATAGAGATTTTGTTATCAAACAAGGCAAAATCGCACGGAACGCCCAAAGCACTCGCTTCGCTCATGGGGCAGGCTCTAAGGGAGTTTATAGGGCATAAATAACCCATTCGGGTCACAAGTGACCGATTGAGTACGATTTTAACGCTGTATGGGGGCAAAAGATCATTTGTGCAAAGGTCTCTTAAAACCTTTTAGATTAGATAACTGGGTCCAATAAGATGTCAAACCTTGCTGATAAAGTATTGTCTGTAAACAATGATTTACCCATTCGCAGCGATCTGCCAGTGCACAGCGGCAAAGTCCGCTCTGTCTACTGGCTGAATGAGGCGGATAGTCGGCGTTTAATCCAACAGAATAACTATGATGTGGCTGAGGACTCACCCCTAGCCATAATGGTAATTAGCGATCGAATCTCCGCCTTTGAATGCATCTGGCAGGGTCAGGGCGGTATGCGCGGTGTGCCTGGCAAGGGAGCGGCCCTCAACGCTATCTCAAACCATTGGTTTAAGCTGTTCCGGGAAAATAATCTGGCTGACAGCCATATCCTAGATATCCCTCATCCCCTGGTGTGGATTGTACAAAAGGCGCAACCGGTGATGATTGAGGCTATCTGTCGCCAATATATCACCGGATCTATGTGGCGCTCCTATGCCAAGGGCGAACGCCTGTTCTGTGGTATCGAGCTACCAGATGGTCTGAGCAAGGATCAAAAACTGTCAGAGTTACTGATAACCCCTTCCACCAAGGGCATTCTCAAAGGTATTCCGGGTGTTCCCGAGGTAGATGATGTCAATATCACCCGATCCGATATTGAGCAAAACTACAGTGCCTTTAAATTCCGCAGCCCCGAGGATATCGACCTCTACGAGAAACTTCTGGCGCAGGGTTTTGATGTGATCAGCGATGAGCTGGCTAAATTAGATCAAATTTTCGTGGATACCAAATTTGAATTTGGCTATGTCAATGCCCGCGCCGGTAACCGCAAACTAATCTATATGGATGAGGTGGGCACGCCCGATTCCTCGCGCATCTGGGATGGGCCTCAATTCAGAGAGGGCAAAGTAGTGGAAAACTCCAAGGAGGGTTTCCGCCAGTTGCTGCTGCAACACTTCCCCGACCCCGATATTCTGTTGGATAAAAACCGTATGGAAGAGCGCTACCAGTTGGCGGCAGAAAATGAATTGCCCGAATCGGTAATGATGCAGGTGTCCGATACCTATGTGGGACTGGCGGAGAAAATTACCGGCCAACCCCTGCCGCTTTCAGACAACCCCAAGGCAGAAATTATCCAGATACTCAGCGAGCGGTATAACCTAATTGTTTAAAACCACCCTATAGCGTTATGAGCGAAGATCAGACCGTCAAAATAGACACGCGAAAACTGTTTAATCTCGGGGCCAATCTAATCACTGCAGGCTTTTTTAAGCAGAAACCCGAGGGTGCCAAAAAGTTATTTAAGCAACTAAAACAGGGTGAGACGGTCAAGGGCGGTCAATTGAGTGCCGAGCGCTCTGGGGCAGCTATCCCGGTGATGCTTGAACTGGACCGTGCGGAGTACCGTGGCCAGTTTAACTTTCCTAACTTCGAGGTGTCGGTCAAGGCACTACTGCAGAAATTTGAGACCGAAATACGCAAAGATCGAGAACTCAAACAGCTTAATACCCTGACCAATCAGCAGACCGGTGGCATCCTGTTTAATATACCCAGCGGGGTACAAATTGACGAGCATATCAACGTGCTGATGATGGCGGTCGATCCCAAAGCAGACAAGTTGATCGTGCGGCTAATTTTTATGCCCCCCGAGCAATTTATCAGTCAGCAATAGGTCTTTGGGAGCCCATTACTCCCCTGCTCAATCACTTAAAAACCACCGCGCCATCTTTTAGCGTCGCGTTAATTTCAGCACCCGGGGCAAAGTTGCCGGCCAGTAGGCTTTCAGCTAAGGGATTCTCAATCATCTGTTGAATGCTGCGCTTTAAGGGCCGAGCGCCATAGATCGGATCAAAACCCTCCTCCAGCAATTGCTCCATCACTTTATCACTAACACAGAGCGAGAGGTCTTGCTCAGTTAGCCTGTGGCTCAGGCCCTGCAACTGCAGATTGGCAATACCCTGTAGATGCTCCTTGCTGAGGGGGTGGAACACCACGGATTCATCCACTCGATTGATAAATTCCGGGCGAAAATGTCCGGTGACCACATCCATCACCGCAGATTTCATGGTGCTGTAGTTTTCCTCTCCCGAGAGCATCTGAATCACATCGGAACCCAAGTTGGAGGTCATAACCACTACGGTGTTTTTAAAGTCCACGGTGCGGCCCTGACCGTCAGTAAGTCGGCCATCATCTAGCACCTGTAGTAAAACATTGAAGACATCGCCATGGGCTTTTTCAATTTCATCTAATAACAGCACTGCATAGGGACGGCGTCGCACCGCCTCGGTGAGATACCCCCCCTCTTCGTAGCCCACATAGCCGGGAGGAGCGCCAATTAGGCGCGCCACACTGTGCTTTTCCATAAACTCCGACATATCAACGCGCACCATGGCCTCTTCACTATCGAACAGAAATTCTGCCAGTGCTTTACACAGCTCGGTTTTACCCACGCCAGTGGGCCCTAGAAACAGGAAGGAGCCATTGGGCCTATTGGGATCGGACAATCCAGCGCGGGCACGGCGCACAGCATTGGCAACTGCTGTAACCGCCTCGGTCTGACCCATAACCCGCCGATGCAGGGACTGCTCCATGCGCAACAGTTTATCTCGTTCACCCTCGAGCATTTTGGCCACTGGAATCCCTGTCCACTTGGATACCACCTCGGCTATTTCCTCCTCGGTTACCTTATTTCTCAGCAACTGTTTTTCCATGGGCTGTTCTGAAGTGACTGTATCTATCTGCTGTTCCAATTCGGGAATTACGCTGTACTGAATCTGCGCCATCCTCTCCAAGTCGCCGTCGCGGTGAGCCGCTTCCAGATCTAATCGGGCCTGCTCCAGTTCGGTTTTTAGGTGAGTGGCGCCCTCCACAGAGGCTTTTTCAGCTTTCCATATCTCATCGAGATCGGCGTATTCTTTCTCTAATCCTGCTATATCCTGCTGAATCTTTTTCTCGCGCTTGGCGGCTGCCTTATCCTGATCTTTTTTAACCGCCTCGCGCTCTATTTTTAGCTGTATCAGGCGTCGCTCAAGACGGTCCATCTGCTCTGGCTTAGAGTCAATCTCCATGCGGATACGACTGCCAGCCTCATCAATTAAATCAATTGCCTTGTCTGGCAACTGACGATCACTGATATAGCGCTGCGAAAGTCTGGTAGCAGAGACAATAGCGCTATCGGTAATCTCCACCCCATGATGGACTTCATAGCGCTCTTTAAGGCCACGCAGAATAGCAATGGTATCGGTCTCGGTGGGTTCTTCCACCAGCACCTTTTGAAAGCGCCGTTCAAGGGCGGCATCTTTCTCAATATATTGGCGGTATTCATCCAGCGTGGTAGCGCCCACACAGTGCAGCTCTCCCCTAGCTAGCGCGGGCTTGAGCATATTGCCAGCATCCATAGCGCCCTCGGCCTTTCCGGCCCCAACCATAGTGTGGATTTCATCGATAAATAAGATAGTCTGTCCGTCCTGTTGGGACAGCTCTTTGAGAACTGCTTTGAGGCGCTCTTCAAATTCCCCGCGAAATTTCGCGCCGGCCAGGAGTGCACCGAGATCCAGGGCGAGTACCGCTTTGCGCTTTAGGCCCTCAGGCACCTCGCCATTGACTATGCGCTGAGCCAAACCCTCGACAATAGCGGTTTTACCCACACCGGGCTCGCCAATCAGCACTGGATTGTTTTTGGTACGGCGCTGAAGCACCTGTATGGTGCGACGAATTTCATCGTCCCGCCCAATCACCGGATCCAACTTGCCCACTCGAGCACGCTCAGTCAGATCGATAGTATATTTTTCTAGGGCTTGTCGCTGAGTTTCTGCATCGGGATTATCCACACTGTTGCCAACGCGCAGTGTTTCCACCGCAGCTTTGGCGCGTGCAATATCGCCATATTTAGCCAGGATTTTGCCAAGTTCACCGCCATCATCTAGGGCTACCAATAGCACTATCTCACTGGAAATATACTGATCACCGCCTCTCTGAGCAGCTCGATCTGCCAAGTTGAGTAGTCGCCCCAGATCCGCTGATAGGTTGACCTCACCCGAGGGATTGCTCAGGGTGGGTAAATTCGCTAATTGAGTTTTCAGCGCCTGTACTAATCCACTGACATCAAAACCAGCGCGATTGAGTATAGGCCGAACACTGCCGCCCGATTGATTGAGCAGTGCCAACAATAAATGGATGGGTTCAATAGCTGTGTGGTCATTACCCACCGCGAGGGACTGGGCCTCGGCCAGTGCATTTTGTAATTGATTGGTTAATTTTTCCATGCGCATGATTAGTCACCGGATAACTATTACTTTCTATTACTAATGTAATTGGGGTCCGGCGGCGGATTTTTCAACTTTTGACGTCCTGATACCTCAGATTCAGACAAGTTAGTTGCTGGGGATAAAAAAAGCCCCGACTGTAATCAGCGGGGCTTTTTAAAGTATTTTAGGTTGATGGGCGGCTAGGCCTGATTTAACGCTGTCGTCATATCAATCACCGCCTTTTTGCCATCGCCGTACACCATCAGGGTGTGATCCATCGCAAACAGCGGATTGGGCAGTCCGGCAAAACCGGGACTCAGGGAGCGTTTGATTACCACCACATTTCTAGCCTTGTCGACATTGAGGATAGGCATCCCATAGATCGGACTGCCCTCGGATTCCCGCGCCATGGGATTGGTAACATCATTGGCGCCGATCACAATCACCACATCGGTCTCTTCAAAGGTCGGATTAATTCTATCCATCTCGACCAACTTATCATAGGGAACCTCTGCTTCGGCCAGCAACACATTCATATGACCGGGCATTCGGCCAGCCACTGGATGAATGCCATACTCCACCTCAGTACCTCGGGCTTCCATAGCGTCAGCCAGTTCGCGAACAGCGTGCTGCGCTTGGGCCATAGCCATGCCGTAGCCGGGTACAATCACCACGCGCTTGGCCATTTCCAGCATCATCGCCACTTCATCGGGCTGCGCACTGGTGACCTTGCCAGCATAAATTTCGTCGGCATCAACCGTTTCACCACCCTCGGCCATCTTTCCAAACAGCACGTTGACCAGTGAGCGGTTCATGGCCACACACATAATCTTGGTGAGAATCAGACCCGAAGTACCCACCAGTGAGCCGGCTACAATCAGAACCGTATTGCCGAGGATAAAGCCAGCCAGCGCTGCCGCTATCCCAGAGTAGGAATTGAGCAGTGCAATCACCACTGGCATATCGGCGCCACCTATGGGCATTACCAAGAACAGACCTAGCAACAGTGCGATGGCAACAAGCGCTATCACTATAGATGCATTGCCGGGATCAGCGATCATGTAACCCAGCGCAATCAGTGCAGCAACCAGCAAAATGCCATTACCTAGGGGCCCTCCCAGTAGTGCAAAACTCTTTTTCACCAATTCCTGGAGTTTGGCAAAGGCCACTAAACTACCGGTAAGCGTCACGGCGCCAATCAGTGCCGTCAGCCCAATGGAAACCAGCGCTACAATGCCCGCGTCTCCGGCACCAAAGGCGCTGGCATCCAATGTGACAGGCACCAGTAGCTCAGACAGACTTTGTGCATCTACGCCCAGCACTGAGAAGTACTCCGCCAGCGCAATGGTCAGTGAGGCACCGCCACCAAATCCATTGAGCAGCGCCACCATCTGTGGCATTGAAGTCATCTGGATACGCAGCGCCATCACTGCACCCACAATACCACCAGTGAGAACTCCGGCGACGATATAGGTGTAGTCGATAATATTGCCATCCAGCAGAGTGACCACCACCGCAATTAGCATACCCAGTGCGGATAGCATATTGCCACGCACTGCAGTGGCGGGCTTGGTCAGGCCTTTAATGCCGAGTATAAACAGAACACCGGCGAGCAAATAAATAAGATTTACTAGGTTTGCATTCATCGGTTACTTCCTTTTAAACATGGCTAGCATGCGGTTGGTGACCAAATAGCCGCCAATCACATTAATTGAGGCAAAGGTCACGGCCAGAAAACCGAGAATATTGACCACCATGGGTGAACCCTCGGAGCCAGCGGCCAGCAGTGCACCCACCAGCGTAATTCCAGAGACAGCGTTAGTTCCAGACATCAAGGGTGTATGAAGTGTGGGGGGAACCTTGACAATCAGCTCCACGCCCAAAAACAACGACAGCACAAACAGTGCCAGTAACAGAATAAGAATTTCCAATGAACTAACTCCTTTATTGGCTTTATTGTGGTGCTTCAGCCGAGTCTAGACCCAGCAGTTTGCGCATATGGGGATGGGGCACTTCACAGGCATGAGCCACCACCGTGCCAGCGACAATTTCATCCTCAAAATTGAGATTGATCTGGCCATCCTGAATAATTAACTCTAGCAGCGTCTGCATATTTTTGCCGAACATCTGGCTGGCATGGTAGGCCAACTCAGAGGGCACATTTTCCGGCCCCAAAATAGTCACATCATGAGCAACCACTGTCTCGCCCTGTTTAGTGAGATCGCAGTTTCCACCGCGCTCAGCAGCTAAATCCACAATCACCGAACCGGGCTTCATGGCTTTAACCATATCCTCGGTAACCAAAATAGGCGACTTGGCGCCGGGCACCGCCGCCGTGGTTATAATGACATCCTGTTGCGCCACGACCTCGGTCATCAATTCCCGTTGGCGGCGCAAAAACTCTTCGCTCTGCTCTTTGGCGTAGCCGCCAGCACCCTCAGAGGATTCGGTCTGCAGATCCAGCTCTACCGGCTTGGCACCTACGGAGAGAATCTGCTCGCGGGCCGCAGGTCTGACATCATAGGCCTCCACCACTGCGCCCAGGCGCTTGGCGGTAGCACAGGCCTGAAGGCCAGCGACACCCACTCCCATAATCAGCACGCGCGCAGGTTGCAAGGTACCGGCGGCGGTCATCAACATGGGCATAATGCGCGGTGCGGCCTCAGCACCCAACAGAACGGCTCTGTATCCGGCCAGAGTAGCCATGGATGACAGCACATCCATACTCTGGGCGCGGCTAATACGTGGAACCAACTCGAGAGCGACGGCTGTTGCTCCGGTTTCAGCTACCTGCTTAGCTGCCTGAGGATTGGCGAGAGGGTCCATCATCCCAATCACCAATTGACCAGGTCGCAAGCGCTTTAAATCCTGCTCGAAATTCTCGGTGTTGGAACCAAAACTCTGCACTTGAAGAAGGATGTCTGCCGCCGCAAATAGGGCATCTCGATCATCGACAATCGCAGCTCCCGCCGCGGTGTAATCGCTGTCGGCAAAGCCTGCAGCCTTGCCCGCATCTTGTTGTATTTGGACTTCTACGCCCGAGCTGGTGAGGGATTTGACATTGTCTGGGGACATTGCGACTCGTTTCTCCCCTCCCACCAATTCCTTTGTGATCCCTATAATCACTCGACACTCCTTAAACTTATAGATTAATTATGAACGCGTTGCTATCTAAACGATAAGATCTGATAGTTAACTGCGGATTTTAACAAAAACATCAAACGAAATTATCAGAGAGTTTCAATAACCACAATAAGTATTAGCTATGGCTTTTTGTTAATTTATTAAATCAACTTATATTACTTTGTCTGCTAGCCGCTGCGTGTCACCGCAAAATCAGCAATTTTTAATAGAACCCGTCTGTACTCATTGTCCGCCACGCCCTGCAGTGCCTGCTTGGCCAAATCGGCGTGTAGACGAGCTTTGTCAAGGCTGTAGTCGAGGGCTCCGGACGCGATCACAATTTCAGTGATTTGCTCGAGTTTGTCTAGCGCTTTAGTTTTTACCGCATCGCGTATTAACTGACTCTGATCCCTAGATCCATTATCGCGGGCAAATATTGTGGGCAAAGTCATCTTGCCCTCTGCCAGATCATCACCTATGTTTTTACCCATGGTTTCCACATCGCCCTGAAGGTCCAGGACATCATCGGCAATTTGAAACGCCATACCCAGATGTCTGCCATAGTCAGCCATGGCCCTGTTATCCCCATCGGTCAGAATCGCCCCACACTCAGCGGCCGCCTCGAACAGCTTAGCCGTTTTTCGGTAAATCACCTCTAAATAAGACTGTTCATTCAGTTCGCCATTGCCGACATTGGTCATCTGTTGCACCTCACCCTCAGAGATGACGTTGGTGGCATTGGCAATAACGCCCATAATGCGCATATCAGCTAGCTCAACTAACATCTGAAAAGCTCGGGAATAGAGAAAATCGCCGACTAGGACACTGGGGGCATTCCCCCAGATCTTGTTGGCTGTCTGGCGGCCACGGCGCAGTTCCGACAGATCTACCACATCATCGTGGAGCAGTGTGGCCGTGTGAATAAACTCAACTATGGCAGCTATCTTGAGGTGACTGTCTCCGCCTCGATAGCCATTGGCTAGGGCGCTCAACAATACTAATACCGGGCGAATCCGCTTGCCGCCGGCGTTGACTATGTAACTACCCATATCCTCAACCAGCCCAACATCGGACCTTAGGTTGTCGATAATTAATTGATCAACCGCTCGGAATTCATCGGTCACTGCGCTGTGGTAAAAAGCCATGATTTGGACTGCATGATTGATTGACAGGGCAGAATGCTAGGGAGCGCACTGGTTACTGTCAACCCTCAATACAATGCCTAACCCTGTATCGAGCGCTGTATTTGACTAAATTTAGTGCATTTACTATTGAAGCAAGGCCTATAAGTAGTTACGATGCGCGCTTCAGCAGTCGCTCAAAGGAAATCATGTCATTTACACCTGCATCTTCCTACACTAAGGAAGAAATTCTAAAATGTAGCCGGGGCGAACTTTTTGGTTCCGGCAATGCAAAACTTCCCGCCCCCAATATGCTTATGGTTGACCGCATCATTAAAATCAACAACAGCGGTGGCAAACAGGGCCTTGGAGAAATTATCGCCGAGATTGATATCAAACCGAACCTGTGGTTCTTTGACTGTCACTTTGAGGGGGATCCAGTGATGCCCGGCTGCCTGGGACTCGACGCCCTGTGGCAATTGGTGGGGTTCTTTCTGGCCTGGAATGGAAATCCCGGTAGGGGCCGCGCCCTAGGTGCGGGCAATGTAAAATTCTTTGGCCAGATTCTTCCAGATGCCACCAAGGTGACCTACAAATTGGATATAACACGGCTTATACAACGCAAGTTAATTATGGGAATTGCCGATGGCAGCGTTGAGGTCGACGGCCGGGAAATCTATACTGCAAAAGATCTCAAAGTCGGATTATTTGAAAATACCGATAACTTCTAAACCAATTGACTGTTTAGCTACCGAGGGTATTCGATGAAACGCGCTGTAATCACTGGAATTGGTGTTATTTCCTGTCTGGGCAACGACAGGGAGACTGTCTCTAAATCACTGCGCGATGGTATCTCAGGTATCCGCCACCGAGAGGATTTCGCTGAGATGGGTCTTAAATGCAATGTTGGCGCTGTTTTAGATATAGATGCCAAAGACCATATAGATCGCAAAATCTTGCGCTTTATGGGGCCCTCGGCCTCCTATGCCTATATGGCAACTGAGCGCGCCATCGCCGATGCCGGCCTCACCGAAGATATGGTTTCAAACCCCAGAACTGGACTGGTTATGGGCTCCGGTGGAGTCTCTGGTGAAATGTTCACCGAGACTATCGATGTAATGCGCGATCGCGGTATTAAAAGAGCGGGGCCCTACAGAGTGACCCAGATTATGGCTAGCACTGTATCCGCCTGTGTCGCCACGCCCCTTGGCATCAAAGGTGTCAACTACTCCCTGGCTTCGGCCTGTGCCACCAGCGCCCACTGTATTGGTCACGCCGTAGAGCTTATTCAACTGGGCAAACAGGATATATTACTGGCTGGCGGCTCGGAAGATATGCACTGGTCAATGGCCGGCATGTTCGATGCCATGGGCGCCCTGACCAGCAAGTACAATGATACCCCAGAGGTCGCATCCAGAGCTTACGATGCTGAGCGCGATGGGTTTGCCCCCGGACTGGGTGCGGGAACTGTGGTTGTCGAGGAACTTGAGCACGCTCTGGCTCGAGGTGCCAATATTATCTGTGAAATCACGGGTTATGGCGCCACTTCCGATGGCGCTGATATGGTAGCCCCCTCTGGCGAAGGCGCAGAACGCTGTATGAAAATGGCAATGGAGACTGTTTCCGGACCTATCGACTACCTTAATACCCATGGTACCAGTACGCCGGTTGGCGATATCGCAGAGCTGGGAGCGATTCGCAATACCTTTGGCGATCAGTGTCCAGATATCAGCTCCACCAAGTCCCTCTCCGGCCACAGCTTAGGGGCAGCCGGTGTCCACGAAGCTATCTACTGTATACTGATGATGGAAAATAATTTTGTCGCTGGCTCAGCGCATATCGATCAGTTAGATGAACAGGCCGCTGACTTGCCTATAGTGCTAGAGAGCAAAGAGAAACAGCTCAATCGGGTAATGTCTAACAGCTTTGGATTCGGCGGCACCAATGCCACTCTGGTGATGGAAAAGTACTCAGGCTGAGAATTTAAAGTGAGATCAGAGGCACCCTAGAGCTGAGCATAGGGCGCCTCTCAACAGTTGGATCTACAGGGCCGCCAGTACCGCTTCCGCGCTAGAACTTTCAAAAGCTCCCTCATCGATATTAAGTAGTTCTAGTCGACTATCGTCGATGATCATAGCAAAGCGCTTGCTGCGCACACCCATACCAAAGCCCGAGGCGTCCATCTCTAGACCAAGCGCCCCAGTATAGGTACCATTGCCATCTGCTAGCATTACAAGATTTTCTGCATTGGCACTGCTGCCCCAGGCATTCATGACAAACACGTCATTGACAGAGATACAGGCCACCGTATCTACCCCCTTGGCAATAAGTTGATCATAGTTGACCACAAAGCCGGGAAGATGAGCCGCAGAACAGGTCGGGGTAAAGGCGCCGGGTACAGCAAATAACACAACCTTTTTGCCAGAAAAAAGCTCTCCACTACTGAGCTCAGTGGGCCCCTCGGAACCCATCACACCAAACACGCCCTCAGGCATTTTGTCACCAATCTTAATCATAATTACCTCTTAAAAAATCTGATTTAAAGCCAAACTTAAAACTACTTTGCAAACCCTAGAAGGGAATATCGTCATCCACAATGCTGCTGGACTGTGCCGGTTGAGGCTGGGACTGGCCAGGGGCCGCTTGAGGCGCCTGTTGCTGGAAGTCCGGCGACGGCGAACTCTGGGCAGGCTGCTCGTAGCCACCCTGACTGCCACGGCTGTCCAACATCTGCATTTCACTGGCGACAATCTCTGTGGTGTAGCGATCCTGACCATCTTGGCCCTGCCACTTGCGGGTGCGCAGTGAGCCTTCAACATACAGTTTGGTGCCCTTTTTGACATATTGTTCGACAATTTCTGCCAAGCGGTTAAAGAACACGACGCGGTGCCATTCAGTGCGCTCCTGTTGATCACCAGTATTCTTATCCTTCCAAGATTCGGAGGTCGCTAAACTGAGATTAGTCACAGCACCTCCGGAAGGCATATAGCGAACTTCTGGATCCTGCCCACAGTTGCCCACCAAGATTACTTTGTTGATTCCACGTGCCATATCTTTCCCCTGTCTATAAATTGTTTAAAAAGGGTTTTAGCCTTTCCAGATCAACGGTTTTTTTGTCGACTTTTAAATAGGCTAGCTCTTCGCCCTCAATTAAGAGTATATCTTCAACACCAGCCATAGTAGAAATTATTTTTAAAAATTCCTGAGGATCCCTATCGCCAACTTTCAAAACCAATGTTTGTAGAGGCTTGGGTGCCTGCATACCCAGTGCTACAACCAACCAGATCAGTAAAATCATTGCCAGAATAAAAAACAGTCCATCAATGCCGACACTGCCCAGTGCCCAGCCACCGATAACCCCGCCGAAAAAAGCACCCATAAACTGAGAAGTGGAGTAGATGCCCATAGCGGTACCGCGATTGCCGGCGGGACAGACTTTACTCAACCAGGATGGCAGCGAGGCCTCAAGAAGATTAAATGCACTAAAGAACAACAGCAACATCAATAGGGTTACCCAATCTGAGCGGTACAGCCCGAGGATCAGCACAGATAGTGCCATGAGCGCTATAGCCGAGATAAAACTGTGCTTTTGTCTGGCGTATTTTTCGCCGACAATCACCGCCGGCAACATAATGACAAAGCCCCCTCCCAGCAGGGCTATATACACCCACCACAGGTCCTTCTCCGGGATTGCCAGCTCCAGCGATAAAATGCTTGGTACTGCCACAAAAGCCGCCATCAACACCAGATGCAGAGAGAAAATACCCAGATTCAAACGCTGTAAAACGGGATCCCTGAGCAACCTGCCTATAACACTGAGGTCGGTTAGCGTCTCGCGGTTTTGCCGCCTGGGCACAGCACTGGGCACAGCAAACCAGACAATCACTGTACCCAACAGACCGAACGCCGCCGTCAACCAGAAGATCCCAGACAAACCGGCAGCGGCGGCAATCACCGGGCCAATTACCATAGCCAGAGCAAAGGAGATCCCTATGGTGCCACCCACAACGGCCATGGCTTTAGTGCGGTTTTGCTCCGAGGTAAAGTCTGTTATCAACGCCATTAGGGTACTGGCTATAGCACCTGTACCCTGCAGTGCGCGACCAACAATAAGCCCCACAGCAGAGTCGGCAAGCCCAGCAACCACACTGCCCAGAACAAATAGCACCAGTCCGCCAACAATAACTGAGCGTCTGCCAATTTTGTCAGAGAGCAACCCCAGAGGTATTTGGAAAATTGCCTGAGTAAAGCCATAGATTCCCAGACTCACCCCCAATAAAAAGGGCGTGGCACCGCGATAGTCACCAAAGTACAGCGCCATAACTGGCAGCACCATAAACAGACCGAGCATGCGTGATCCGTAGAGTCCTGCAACCGCTGCGACAATGCGCCGCTCTAATGCGGGAAAGTTATTTTTAGTCTGCGAATTTTGATTCAATGTGGCGTTATAAGAGTAAGGTTGCAAATTAGGGTTGTAAGTTTAAGTTAAGGCTGCAAAGAACCAACAAAAATAGGCGTCTATAGTAACAGTGTGACTGTCAGGGGAAAATACATATTGCACTTTTCTGGTATAAAGTTTGAAACCAGTCTAAAGCCTGCACTTTTGCGTAGATAGTTTTTACGATTCATTTTGCTCCCATACCCCGTCGAGCTCTATAATCGATCCTTTAACCCTAGATTAAGAAGTACTAATGGATAGTATTCAGGTTCGCGGAGCCAGAACCCATAACCTCAAGAATATCGACCTCGATATCCCACGGGATAAACTGATTGTAATCACCGGCCTGTCGGGCTCTGGGAAATCATCCCTCGCCTTCGATACGCTCTACGCCGAGGGCCAGCGGCGCTATGTGGAATCCCTGTCCACCTACGCGCGACAGTTCCTATCCATGATGGAAAAACCCGATGTGGATCATATTGAAGGGCTTTCGCCGGCAATTTCAATCGAGCAGAAATCTACCAGTCACAACCCGCGCTCCACAGTGGGCACTATCACCGAGATCTACGATTATCTGCGACTGCTGTTTGCCCGCGCTGGAGAGCCGCGCTGTCCAGACCATGGCCAACCGCTTCATGCTCAGACTGTCAGCCAGATGGTGGATCAGGTGCTAGCCCTGCCCGAGGGTTCAAAATTAATGTTATTGGCACCGGTGATCAAAGACAGAAAGGGCGAACACCTGCATGTGTTTGACAACCTGCGCCGTCAGGGCTTTATTCGCGCGCGAATCGATGGCTTGGTCTGCGACCTCGATGAGGCGCCAGCTCTGGATAAGAAAAAGAAACACAGTATTGAGGTGGTGGTAGATCGCTTTAAGGTCAAACCAGATATCAAACTGCGACTGGCCGAATCCTTTGAGACCGCCCTCGAACTGGCCGATGGTATCGCGATAATCAGCTATATGGACGGCGAGCAGCCCGAACAGATGTTCAGTGCAAAATTCGCCTGCCCAATCTGTAACTACAGTCTGACCGAGCTAGAACCCAGACTGTTTTCATTCAACAACCCAGCCGGCGCCTGTAGCACCTGTGATGGTCTGGGAATCCACCAGTTCTTTGATATAGATCTGGTGATACAGCATCCCGATGCCTCAATCGCCGAAGGTGCCATTCGCGGCTGGGATCGGCGCAATCTGTTCTACTACAACATGCTGACCAGCCTCGCTGACCACTACGACTTCGATATAGATCAACCCTGGGAAAAGCTGTCGGCCATTCACCAACAGAAAATCCTGTTTGGCAGTGATGACGAGGAGATTACCTTTAACTATATCAATGATCGGGGCACTGTGTTTCGGCGCAAGCACCGCTTTGAAGGGGTGATCCACAATATGGAGCGCCGCTACCGCGAGACTGAGTCAAACTCGGTCCGAGAGGACCTCAGCAAGTATATGGCCACTTCCGACTGCCCGGAATGCGCCGGCACCCGACTGCGCAAATCCGCCAGAAATGTATTTGTCGACAACCGCCGTATCGAAGACATTGTCTCTATGCCCGTGGGTGAATGCTATGACTATTTCGAAGCCCTAAACCTACCGGGGCGCCAGGGTGAAATCGCCGAGAAGATCGTCAAGGAAATCCGCGAGCGCTTCTGCTTTCTAGTCGATGTCGGGCTCAACTACCTATCCCTCAACCGCAGTGCCGAGACCCTATCCGGCGGGGAAGCACAGCGCATCCGATTGGCCAGCCAGATCGGCGCCGGGCTAGTTGGCGTGATGTATATTCTCGACGAACCCAGTATAGGGCTGCATCAGCGGGATAACGAGCGCCTGCTCAACACCCTGGTGCGCCTGAGAGATCTGGGCAATACAGTGATCGTTGTCGAACACGATGAAGATGCGATCAAAGCCGCTGACCACATTATCGATATAGGTCCAGGGGCCGGTGTTCACGGCGGTTCCATTGTCGCCAAGGGCACAGCCAAACAGTTGGCAGCCAACAAAAAATCTGTCACCGGGCAGTTTTTGGCCGGCACCCGCGCTATTCAGATTCCCACTACCCGTCATCCAGCCAAGGGCAAAAATCTGGTTATACGCGGCGCCAGTGCCAACAACCTGCAAAACATTGATCTGGAGATACCCATAGGTCTGTTTACCTGCATCACCGGTGTCTCCGGCTCGGGAAAATCCACTCTGATCAATGAAACCCTGTACCCGGCCGCTGCAACTGCGCTCAATAAAGCCACTACGTTAAAGCCCGCGGCTCACCGCGAGATCAGCGGTCTCGATCGGCTCGACAAATGCATTGATATCAACCAGAGCCCTATAGGCCGCACACCGCGTTCAAATCCCGCCACCTATACCGGAATCTTCACCCCGGTGCGCGAACTGTTCGCCGGCACCCAAGAAGCGCGATCTCGCGGCTACACCCCGGGACGCTTTAGCTTTAATGTCAAAGGCGGACGCTGCGAGGCCTGTCAGGGGGACGGCGTCACCAAAGTGGAAATGCACTTTTTGCCAGATATCTACGTGCCCTGCGATGTCTGTCATGGCAAGCGCTACAACCGCGAAACGCTCGATATTACCTTTAAAGGCAAAAATATCCACCAAGTGCTGGAGATGACCGTTGAAGACGCCAGAGAATTTTTTGACTCGATCCCCGCGGTAGCGCGCAAACTACAAACCCTGATGGATGTCGGCCTCAGCTATATCAAGCTCGGGCAGGCCGCCACTACCCTCTCTGGCGGCGAGGCCCAGCGCGTTAAACTGTCCAAAGAACTATCCAAAAGAGATACAGGCAAAACCCTGTATATACTGGATGAGCCCACCACCGGCCTACACTTTCACGATATCGAACAACTGCTCAGCGTACTGCATCGATTGCGCGATCACGGCAATACCGTAGTGGTTATCGAGCATAACTTAGATGTGATTAAGACTGCTGACTGGATTGTCGACTTGGGTCCCGAGGGCGGTTCTGGAGGCGGTCAGATTATCGCCAGTGGCACACCGGAACAGGTGGCCGAAGTAAAAGGCTCCCACACTGGACGGTTCTTGAAAAAGCTGCTGCAAACCTGATAACCAGCCCGCCCATCAATGGGCCTACTGCAACTCTGACTCAAACTCCTGCAAAAGGTCCAATGGCTCCATCTCCAATCCCTCGAGATCGGTATTCCAGTTAACCCCTACCCTGACAACGTCTTGATGCATGCCCACCAACCAGTCCTCGAGAAATTCCTCAATATCAATCGCCACCGGGGTATAAATTTGCCACTCCTCGGAACAGAGCGCCATAGCTAGCTCTTGACTTGACCAAAACGGTATCACGTCAATCTCGGCAACCTGATCCGAATTCACCAGTGCCCACTGACCCTGCTGGTCCCTAAGACCCCAAATACAGCCATTCTCAAGGCTCTCGACAATTAAGCGATCCAAGTTTTCCTGAAAATCATCTGCAAGTGGCTCCATAGCCGACCTCTTTCACTGCCAGTTCAATTCAATGGCGCCATGGTAGCGACTTTGTAATCAGGTGACTACTGATAAGACAAACAAACAAAACCCAGAACTACACAACGCTGCTGAGGCCTTACAACTTTGTTACAATTGCGCAGCTCTAGAGAGCAGGCGCCGGATTTACGCTCCGGTTTAGCAGAAAACCATCGAGGGTCGATTATGTCCACGCAATATGTCACCTGTGCCCTGTATAAATTTGTGGCACTCCCCCACTATCGACAACTGCGCGCGCCTCTGCTCGAGGTGATGAGCGCCAATCAGGTATTCGGCACCCTGCTACTTGCCAGTGAAGGTATAAATGGCACGGTCTCCAGTACCAGAGCAGGTATTGATAAATTACTGGCATGGCTAGATCAACAGCCGGGCTTGGAAAATATCGACTGCAAAGAATCCTACGACAATAAAATCCCCTTCTACCGCACCAAGGTCAAACTCAAAAAGGAGATTGTCACCATGGGTGTCGAGGGCATAGACCCTAAAACCACAGTGGGCACCTATGTAACACCTCGCGACTGGAATCAACTGATTGCCGACCCTGACGTGACAGTAGTCGACACCCGCAATAACTACGAGGTACAGATCGGCAGCTTCAAGGGCGCTGTCGACCCCAAAACCAAAACTTTTCGCGAATTCCCCCAGTGGGCACAACACAACCTTGACCGCAAAAAAAACAAAAAGGTTGCTATGTTCTGCACCGGCGGTATCCGCTGCGAAAAGTCCACCGCCTATCTCAAAGAACAGGGGTTTGACGAGGTCTACCACCTCCAGGGCGGCATCCTCAAATACCTTGAAGAAATCCCCGTCGACCAATCGCTGTGGCAGGGTGAATGCTTTGTTTTTGACAACCGCGTCACCGTGGATCACAGCTTAAAGTCTGGATCCTACGACCAGTGCCACGCCTGCCGCATGCCAATTACCCAACAGGATAAGATCCTAGATAGCTATGTGGAGGGCATATCCTGTCTACACTGCCACGACAAAGTGAGTGAACAGCAGAGAAAACGATTTGCCCAGCGGCAAAAGCAAGTCAAATTGGCCAAAGCGCGGGGAGAGTCCCATATCGGCAGTGCCGCCCAGCAGGATACTGAGCGAAGACGGGCAGAGAAAAAAGCGCGAAAGCAGGCCAGTGCTGAAGGCCAGTCAACTTAAAGATTGGTACCAGCACCCTACTACCCAATCAATAGGGTCAAAATTAATCGTCTCTTACTCCTTAATCTTATACTAGCTTAAACTTATCATTTAGAGTCTTAGTCTTAATGCTAAGGCTATAACCTCAGTATTTAACAGCCTCCAAGTAGAGTGAGAAATAAGAAAAGGGCATACAAAAAGTTTCTCATTGGCTATCTGAAGATTCTGGCGCTAAAACAACCAATGATATGCTAGGCCGATGTGACTGCCATCAATGGCCTGATCACTATAAGCCGCTCGGCTGCCGACTTTGTTAATATCATATTCGACATTCACCACTCTAAGCTCCCACCAACTATCCGAATGTTTCGGCCTATAACCGACCGAGCCAATGATGGCTGCGGCCTTGTCGAAACCTAAACGCTCGACTAAATCACCACTCAACTTAACATTGGAATGCAAACCAAGTCCCAAGCCCACATGAAAGCGCTCATTAAATTGATAATAGGGTATGGCTTCAAATACATAGCGTGAAAATGTGATATCGCCATTTGCGGCTGTAGCCGTATCCCAGTGATACTGAGCATTGAGCTGCATCATAAAATCTTCATTAATATCAAACCCCAGGCCACCACCAAAATAGGCGAACCTACCCGCATAAATATTGTTGGTGCTTCTGTCAATATAATTTATACGGGCGATCTTATCGCCGCCAAGGGTAATACCACCGACAATTGATACCCGAAAGTTATCAAATTTCTCAGCCGGCTTGGAAGCTACATCGGCAAAGATAAGGGGTGAATAAAAGAGAAAGCCTAAAACGGCTAATTTAGTTAAATAGTTCATGCGGTTTACCTCCTTGTAATGGTCTAACAACGAAAAATTTCTTCCTTGATATGATTAATCAATCACTGACGGTGAGTTATAAACTATGATCAGATAACCCTGCCCCTGATCCTTTAGCCTTGATATCTTGATAGCTTAGAACGTCAGACTAACACCAGCCGATACTGCAGCTTCATCGCCATCAGTACCCAAACCTAGCTGCCATCCCCAATCACTGCCCTCAATTGGCTGGCGCATGGATGCACTCACGGATGTTTCACCATCCATAGTGACCAGTGAAAAACTGTAGTCCATTCCTTCCCCACTAAGCTTTGCGTAACCAATTTCTGCGTAACCGCTGGTATCGCTTGAGTCAACCTCAATATCATAAAGACCGGCACTAACTGTTTCGCTCGCGCCACTCACATCAGCAATACCTAAACCAAAGTAAACAGTGCCTGTTTCAAAAGATTGAAATCCATAACGTAGTCCTCCAACAGTCGCACTAATATCGTCTTTAGTTGTATCAGAGTGACTCAAACCGACAGCATACTTTCCATTGATAACCGCTGTATATCCAATACCATAGCCCATGGTACTATCTTGACTGGTGATACTGGCGCTAGCGTAGTGAACAGTTTCCGCAAAGGAAAACACTGGGATTGTTAAAAGTAAAGCAAGTCCATATTTTTGCATTTTGTAATTCCTTTTAAATTAAATTGTAGTTAAAAATTTAAGTAGCCAATCAAAATGGCCATAATAGGTTAACAAATTATCCTTGTTTGTAAAAACTCCTTTGGTTAAAAATCAAACGACTCTGATGGGATGGACCCGCCCCTCTAACCGGCATCGCAGTGTGCCATGATTGTGCGGTGTTAATCATCAATCATCAGGAGCGAGCCCATGTCTAAATCTACCACCCGAAT